>Ga0265327_10000522_pt1 | contig 66457 bp, 85 predicted proteins | sample 41621metaG_FD_202089 | JGI IMG/M metagenome (GOLD analysis project Ga0265327, IMG submission 202089) | Rhizosphere microbial communities from Carex aquatilis grown in University of Washington, Seatle, WA, United States - 4-16-21 metaG | ecosystem: Host-associated > Plants > Roots > Rhizosphere...
GCCCCTCGAGGGTGGCAACGTGCTCGAGCTGTTCGAGCGTGCGGCGAAGATCGGGGCCGACGCGGAGCTCGAAGCGCGTCTCAAGGCGCTCGAGGACCTCCTGAAGAAGAGGGAGCAGTCGAGTGGCGGCGCCTGGAGCGGTCTCTAAGCGGCTTGAGGCGATCGAGGCGCGCGTCAAAGGTCTCGGCGCCACTACGCAGCTGGATGACATTGTAGCGCAGCTCGACGCCGCTACCGCAGCCGCGAAGGATTGGGCTGCGGAGAGTGAGTGGATCCCGGTTTTCCCGGGCGAGCCTGAATCGCCTCTTTCCTGGCGAAACCCAGAGTTTGCAGCGGCTCTGGAGCGAATCAGTCGTATTGTGATTTAACCGTATTGACCCCCGTCAAGCATGACTGTATAGAGAGCGCGACGGTGCTCTTGGAAAGTAGGTGATGCGATGATGTTCGAGCCTCCCAGCAGACCGCCACGTCGGCGGCGGAGATCCCGGCCGGTGTACTCGACTTCGGTCCGACTCTCTCCTGAAGTCATTGACCGGATTGACTATGTTATAGAGAATGAATCTCGTGTGACCTCTCGTAGCGACGCAATCGGGCTTGCGCTTGACCATTGGTTGACTCTGGCGGAGGCCGCAATCGCGCGGAAAAGGGCGAGCTAGTTCGCACCCTCTGAGAAGTTTGGGGAAGGCGGCGCTATGGCAGCGGCGCCTTTTTCTTTTGGGCTTGACAGCCGCCGACTGCAAAGCTAGCCCGTGAAGTCACTACGTTACAGAGGGACGCTAGTGACTAAGCCAGCCAAAGCCCGACGAGGCTTTGCCGCCATGAGTAAGGAAGCGCGCACGGAAATTGCGCGCAAAGGCGGCAAAAGCGTCCAACCTGAAAATCGCTCGTTCGCCCGCGATCCCGAGCTTGCGCAGCGCGCCGGCAAGAAGGGCGGCACGAACCTCCACGCGAATAGGCGCAAGGAGGCCATCACATGGCCTTGAATTGGGAGGTAGACCGGGAGCTGCTGGAACAGCGCCGATCCCATGACGCCCTTAAGCAGCAAAAGAACGAGCCGGCGCTGCGCTACGACGCCGGCAAGCCGCGCTTCGATCTGCTCCCGAGCGACGCGCTTGAAGAAATCGCTGCGGTTTTCGCGCACGGCGCTGAGAAATACGGCGATAGCAACTGGCTCAACGGTGGAATGTCGTGGCGCCGCTGTCTCGGCTCGTTGTTGCGCCATGTGTTCGCCTGGGCGGCGGGGCGCGATCTCGACGACGGGCCGGGCGGCAGCGGCCTTCCGCACATGGCGCACGCTGCGGTCAACTGCATCTTTCTGCTCACCTACGCCAAGCGAAAGCTTGGCACGGACGATCGACTCAAGGAGAAGCCGAATGCAGTCAAAGCGTAGCAGCTTCATGGAGGCTTGCCTCAACACGGCCACGGGCTTCGTCATTTCCTACCTTGCCGGCTGGCTCGTCTTCCCGCTGTTTGGCTTCGACTGGACGCCGGGCAAAGGCCTGGCGCTGACGCTGATCTTCACCGGTATCTCGATCGTGCGCTCCTACATCTGGCGGCGCATTTTCAATCGCAAGCACAAGTTCGCGAAGTTCGATCTTGTCGCGCATCTCGGGCGGCAGCGTGCGTTCTCGGAGCACACCTTCGGTCCGGGCATGCGAACGAAGGGCCTCATCGCGCACATCCGCAAGGAGCTTGACGAGATCGAGCGCGCGCCGTTCGACCTGGAAGAGTGGATCGACGTCGTCATCCTGGCTTTCGATGGCGCGTGGCGTGCGGGGCACTCGCCCGTCGACATCGTGGCGGTGCTGGCGCTCAAGCAGAGCAAGAACGAACGTCGCAGATGGCCGGACTGGCGCGCGGTGGGCCAGGATCAGGCGATTGAGCACATTAGTCCCGCTGCGTGAACGCCGACGCCGTCCAAGCCCGCATCCGGTGGCTGCGCCAGGCGCGCGCGGCGCAGATCCCACCTGAGCATGAGTCGTGGTGGACTTACATCGCCTACACACCCGGAAGGGGCTATGGAAAAACGAGGCTATCGGCGGAGGACTGCGCTTGGTATGCGATGACGCATCGGCGCGAGATCGTCCACGTCGTCTGCCCGACGAGTGACGACCTGCGCAAGGTCTATTTCGAGGGCCCGTCGGGGCTGCTGAATTGCCTGCCGCCAAGCGCGATCGTCAAATACAACAAGACGCCCTATCCCGAACTCGTCACGACGACCGGCACGAAGATTCTTGGCTTCGGCGCTGAGAAGCCGGATCGCCTGCGCGGCCCCCAATGTCATCGGGCGTACTGCTTGGTCGGAGAGACGCTCGTCTTAATGGCGGACGGCTCTGAGAAGCCCATACGAGACGTAGAAGTCGGCGATCACGTAGTTACGCGCGCCGGATCGAAGATGGTCACTGCGGCGTGCATGACGAGAAAGCGGGCCACAACGCTGAAAGTGACTTGTTTTGGAGGACGAGCCATTGAAGGAACCCCCGAACATGAGCTATACGTAGTCAACGCGGGTTGGACCCCGCTGGGCGAGCTCAAACCGGGGGACAGGCTATGTGCGATAGGTGCGTCGAATTTGGCGGCAGGCGCTACCATCGCAGAAGCGATGGCTACTTCGTTCATGAAGGGTCGAGCCGCACCCGGCCGCGCGTTCGGCGTTATCTGCACAGGGACGTGTGGGCCGAGGAGAACGGCGAGATTCCTAAAGGATTTCACATCCACCATCGCGACGAGGACCGCGGGCACAACGCAATCGACAATCTTTTCCTCATGCCGCACGGCGATCACGCGCGCCACCACCGTCTTGGCAAAGAAAGCCCTACGTCCGTTTCGAACGGGCGAGCGGTCATGGAAGCGTTCTGGAGTCGGGCCGAGTGGAAGACCGCCAAGTGCATCGTTTGCGGAGCCGAGTTTCAATCTCGTGCTTTGGTTCCGTCAAAATTTTGTTCCGTCAAATGCAGCAGCGAATGGCACGAGCCGCGCTACGTTCCCGAAAGAAAGACTTGTGCATGCTGCGGTGCGTCTTTTGTTGCCAAAAAGCGCGCTCAGAGATTCTGCTCTAGGGCGTGCAACAGTCGTGCGAATGGCAAGGGTAGCCAAGGGGCGCGCGTCGTGTGCTGCGCAGAGTGCGGGTCCTGCTTCCCGTCAAACCGGAAAAACGCGCGGTTTTGCGGTCGAGAATGCGCCTTGGCTTACCACGACCGTAGTCGCGAGCGTCGAACCTTCGCCGACTTGTAAACCAGTCTACGATTTGACTGTTGCCGACGCGCACGAGTTTTTTGCGAACGGCATGCTGACGCACAACTGCGACGAATTGGCGGCCTGGCAGTATGCCGAGACGTGGGATCAGCTTCTCTTCGGCTTGCGCCTCGGCAAGCACCCGCGCGCCATTATCACGACGACGCCGCGGCCGACGCCTCTGGTGCTGTCGATCCTCAAGGACAAGGGCACGCTTAAGATCACGGGCTCGACCTTCGACAACGCGGCCAACCTATCGGCGAAGACGCTCGAGAAGCTCAAGGAGAAGTACGAGGGCACGCGCCTCGGCCGGCAGGAGCTGCGCGGCGAGGTCCTCGACGACGTGCCGGGCGCGCTCTGGACGCGCGACATGGTCGACGCGGCGCGGGCTCCGGTCGTTATTCCCGACTTCACGCGCATCGTAGTCGCGATCGACCCGTCAGGCGTGCGCAACGAGAGCGACACGGGATCCGATGAGGTCGGTATCGTCGTCGCGGCGAAGGGCGTGGATGGCCGCGGGTATGTGCTGTTCGACGGCTCCTGCAGGATGTCGCCGCTGGGCTGGGGGCGCCGCGCCGTCGAGCTTTACCGGCGCTTCGGGGCCGACCGGATCATCGGCGAGCGTAACTTCGGCGGCGCGATGGTCGAGGCCGTCATTCTGAGCATTGACGACAATGTGCCCTACAAGGAGGTCACGGCCAGCCGCGGCAAGGTGCAGCGCGCCGAGCCGGTCGCAGCGCTCTACGAGCAGGGAAAAATCTCGCATGTCGGCGACCTCGACGTGCTCGAGGATCAGATGTGCTGCATAACCTCGGCCGGCTATCTGGGCGAAGGCTCGCCCGATCGGGTCGACGCGTGTTTCGTTGCCGGAACGCTGGTTGAGACGGCAAGAGGAAGCGTGCCGATTGAGTGCGTGACGACGAAAGACTTTGTGCTTACTCGTCAAGGATTTAGACGCGTGACGTGGGCAGGCCGAACGGGGGTGAGAGAAACCGTTGTCACGACATTTGAGGATGGAAGAGAGCTAACGTCCACACCAGAGCATCCTGTCTGGACGGGTAGCGACTTCACTGCTATAGCGGCTACGGCAGTTGGAGAGTCGTTATGGTCGCTGACCGCGAGAAGCGATACTTTGTCGACGCTATTTGCCCGGCTTGTGGAGGCGCGTTTAGGCAGAAAAAATGGGGAGACCGCTCCGAGGCTTGTTCCCGTAAGTGTGCTTGGGCGCTCCGCAGGGCGCGTCGAGCCTGTCTATAATCTGCATGTTGACGGCCCCCATGAATTCTTCGCGAACGGCTTCCTCGTGCATAATTGCGTCTGGGCGCTAACTGATCTGTTTCTCGGCGAGGATTTTGGCGGCTTTCTCGGCCACTACCGCGTTGAGTCTGAGAAGCGGCAGGCCGAAGTCGCTGCGAAGAAGGCGCCGGTCGCCGCGGGCTGGCTGCCGCCAAAGGTGGCTTGACTATAACTACGGTCTTGGTTATGCAGTAGCTACCCAAGCCTGGAGGTTAAGCTATGAAAGCGACTACCCTCGCCCTCGTTTTTGTTTTTGCCCTCACTCCCGCCCTCGCCCTTGACGCCGCGCCGACGGCGGAGGCCCCCCTCTACGACCCATGTCAAGTCGCGACGACCGCAGCCGACCTCGCCGACTCCTTCACGCTCAACAATCCAGCTAACGACATAAAGGTGATGGCGGACCTTGCTCACGACACGCGCGACATTATCTGCGCGAGGCGCCCCGTCCCCGCGGCGAAGTAAGATAAATGACCAGTCCCGACATATCCCGCGCCGCGCTTGAGCGGTTGGCTGCGACAAGGAGAAACTTCAATTTCGGCAGCGCCGCTGATCTAGTCCTCGCCCTCCGCGACGCGCTAGATGCTGCGGAGCGGGAACGCGACGAGCTTATTGACGAGAACTCGGACTTGAAAAATGCGCCCTGGCCAGAATGGGCTGAGCGCATGAAACACGCGATACGTGAGGAGACGGGATACGATGGATATGACGACGTATCCAACGGTATTGATCTCCCCAAAGAACTCGATGAGATGATTTCTGAGTTGCGGGAGAAACGCAAAGCTGCTGAGCGGGAGCGGGATAACTGGAAGGCTCACGCCATTTCGCGCGGGAAGCGTCTGCGCAAAACTCGCGACAAGTTCATAAACATCAAAGATGAACTGTGCGACGATGGCGACCGGGTTTATTTCGGCAGCACAAACCACGCTGATATGTTCAAGGACGACGTCGAATGGCTTGATGCTTTCGCGTGGAACAAGATTATGGGCGAGCCCGAAGATTGGGATTTGCTCGGGGCGCTTGATAAGTTTCGATCCGCGCTAGACGCCGAGCGGAAGAAAGTAGCAGAGGAAGCCGAAAAGCTGCGATTGGCGCGAGAGCACATTGAGCTGAAGTGCAGAGAACGAGACGCCGCCCGCGAGGAAAATGCGAGGCTGAGAGAGGCGGCGCAAAATCTTTTACGGGATGTTGATCGGGGGTGGACGCTTGGTCCTCCGATGGACGCCCTCCGCGCCGCCCTCACACCCGCGGATCCGAGTGATCTTGCGGAAAAAGACTATGGAACGCCGATTTTTGACGCTGTATGGGAAGCGATAAAGCGCTGGGACTTAGATCGCGGGGATTATCCAGGCGCGGCAAACAGGCGCTCTAGCTATGCGGGCGCGACTGGCACGGACGTTCAAGCCATTCTCAACGTCGTGAATCCGTTTGTCACCGCCGCCCGCGCCGCAGGCCGGAGGGAAGGGCTGAGAGATGCAATTGCGGAGCTTAGACAAGTCCGCGAGGATTTCAGCGGCGATGGAGGTTGTTATCGAAACGGCGTGACGGACGCAATTGACGCCATCCTCGCCCTCGCCGACCAGGAGCCAAAGCCATGATTACAACCACGCTCAATCGTATCCGCGCGCATCATCCTTGCTCCGATGGATGGGAAAAACTGCTCGCCGGCCTTGGCAAAACGGAAGCCGATGACGATCCGCTCCCTTATGCGCTCATCGTCGAAATCAACGGAATAAGTGACGCGCTATGGGCATGTCGAGCCGAGCCGCAGCACGCGAAGGAATGGCGGTTGTTTGCCGTCTGGTGCGCGCGACAGGTCGAGCACTTGATGAGGGACGAGCGGTCGAAGGTGGCGCTCGTCGTCGCCGAACGATATGCGAATGGAGCGGCGAGCGACAAAGAACTGGTCGCCGCATGGGCCGCCGCAGAGGCCGCCGCAGAGGCCGCCGCATGGGACGAAAGGGTCGCCGCAAGGGACGCAAGGGTCGCCGCAAGGGACGCAAGGGCCGCCGCAAGGGCCGCCGCATGGGACGCATGGGCCGCCGCAAGGGACGCCGCATGGGACGCCGCATGGGACGCCGCAGGGGACGCCGCAAGGGACGCCGCATGGGCCGCCGCATGGGCCGCCGCAAGGGGCGCCCAGTGTGAAAAATTCTTGGATGTTGTCGGACGTGAGGAGCCCAAGCCATGACGCCAGAGCAGCTTTTAGAGGCGATGAAACGTGCAATTTCCGGCGACTACAGCGGTCCGCTTGATGATTGGGACGATGAAGCCCGAGCTGCGCTCGCTGTGGCGCTGGAGGCTGCGGAGAAGGTGGCTGACGTTCATTTTGCCGCCGGCGCTCAGCGGCATGAGATCGCCGCCGCCATCCGCGCCCTTGTGCCCGTGCGCAAAGAGGGAGGGGAGTGAGATGCGCCACCCCGTCGCCACCGCCGTGCAGATCGAGCGCGCCATAAAAGCCGCCCAGCGCGCCGGACTGCCGATCGAGCGCGTCGAGGTTGACGGCTCGAAGATTGTCGTTATCTCCTACAGCCAAGTCGAGACGTCGAGGGTCTCGTCGCTCGACAAATGGCTGGAGAAACGACGTGGACGTGAAGAATCTCAATCGCGTTCGCAAAAAGCGGGCTGACGGCAGCTTCGTCACCTATTGGTATGCGTGGAAAGGCGGCCCGCGGCTCGAGGGTGAGCCAGGGTCGTCGGCGTTCAAGCGCTCCTACGAAGCCGCCATGCGCGCGGCGCGCACGGGATCTGCGCCCGACCATCTTGGCGCCGTCCTCGACGAGTATCTCGCCTCACCCGAATTTAGGAAGCTCGCGCCGCGCACGCGTAGGGACTACGCCCATTACCTTGAGATGGCGCGCGTTGAGTTCGACGACTTCCCGATTGCTGAACTCGCCGATGACAAGGCGCGCGGCGTCTTCCTCGCCTGGCGTGACGGAATCGCCAAACGCTCGAACCGCATGGCCGACTATGCGCTCATGGTGCTCTCGCGCGTCTTCGCGTGGGCGCGCAACCGCCGGCGGATCCCGGCGCATCCCTGCCAGCGCAGCGGACGCGTCTACGAGGGCGCCGCGCGCGTCGACGCGGTTTGGACCGACGCCGACGAAGCGAAGTTCCTGGCTGTTGCGTCGTCCCAGCTGCGGCTTGCCTTCATGCTGGCGCTGTGGACCGGGCAGCGACAGGGCGACATCCTGGCGTTGACGTGGGACGCCTATGACGGTGAAGCGATTCGGTTGGAGCAGCAGAAGACCAAGCGTCGGGTCGTCGTTCCCGTTGGCGCTCCGCTCAAGGCGCTCCTCGACGTGACGCAGCGGCGCTCGGACTTCATCGTGACCGGGCAGGGCGGCGAGCGCTTCACGGGCTTTGGCTTCTCGGCGTCCTTCCGCAAGGCCTGCGCGCGGGCAGGGGTGCGCGGCCTCACGTTCCACGATCTGCGCGGTACGGCCGCAACCCGCATGGCGGAGGCCGGCGCCACGGAGCTCGAGATCGCCGCGGTGACGGGCCACTCGATCTCGGACGTCAAGTCGATCCTCGATCGTCAGTATATCAGCCGCTCGACGGTGCTCGCTGGGGCGGCGATCCGGAAACTTGAAAACCGCGTGAAGTGACTACTCGCTTGCGCGCGGCTTCGGGCTTGGCTACAAAGGCGCATGGCCTTCGTCCGCGTAACGCAGCTTGACGGGAAACTGCCGAATCTAGCACTCATGCGGCTGTCGGCGTGGCGGAAGTCGCTTGGCGACGAGGTCTATTTCACGCGATCGCCCTACCGGCACGCCGACGAACCCGACTACTCGGCGGTCTACGCAAGCGCAATCTTCAAGTTCTCTGCCGAGCGCGTCGAACGACTCAAGCACGAGTGGCCGCAGGCGATTGTAGGTGGGACCGGCTCGGGGGGCAGCGTTGGGGTCGAGGACCTGGAAGGCTTCGAGGACCGCGGGCTAGACTATAGCCTCTATCCTGATTTCGAAGCGAGCATTGGTTTCACGCAGCGCGGGTGCCGGCTGTCCTGCAAGTTCTGCGTGGTGCCAGGGAAGGAAGGCAAGCCGCGCCACAATGCGACCGTTTGGCAGGTTTGGCGCGGGTGGTGGCACAAGAAGCAGCTGCACTTGCTCGACAACGATTTCTTCGGAGGTCCGGAGTGGGAGGATCGAATCGGGGAGATCCGGGCGGGCGGCTTCAAGGTCTGCTTCAGCCAGGGCGTGAACGTGCGCGCGGTGACTGACGAGGTCGCGCAGGCGATCGCGTCCGTCGAGTATCGGGACGACAGCTTCAGCCGGCGGCGTCTCTACACGGCTTGGGACAACCTGAAAGACGAAGAGGTTTTCTTCAAAGGAGTCGATCGGCTCGAGGCGGCCGGCGTCCCGCCGAAGCATTTGATGGCCTACATGCTCGTCGGCTTCGACAAAAACGAGACTTGGGAGCGAATCTTTCATCGTTTCAACCGGATGGTTGCGCGCGGGATTCTGCCTTACCCGATGGTGTTCGACAATTCCCGCCGCGACCTCAAGCAGTTCCAGCGTTGGGCGGTCACGGGCCTTTACCGTGCCGTTCCGTGGGGGGATTACGACGCGAACCGAAAGAAGCAGCGCGCATGGGCTGGCCTGTAAGAACGGGTAGGCCTCCCAACTTTCTCCCAACTCGGCTCCCAACGCCCAACCAGACCGTTCGTAAGTTATTGATTTTTGGCGACCCCGGCAGGATTCGAACCTGCGACCTACTGCTTCGAAGACCGATGTTCCCCTAGCGTAAGACATTGACGCTAAAGCGTATCACAAATAGCCGCTACTCAAGTCGCTACAGATTCGCTACGAGCAGCATCAATGGGGTAGGAGCGCTCTCCCAACTTTCTCCCAACAATGTTACCCGCCCGTGAGGGCAGACTTGACTTTAGCCGCAGGGCGTGCTGGGTGGCTAGCCTATTATGGGGGTAGACAATGAAAATTTCGGCGATAATTCTCTCCCTAACGCTAGGCGGTCCCGCTCCGGAGCCGCACGTCATCGTCGCCCGCGAGGTCCTGGCGCCCCAAGTCATGGCGCGCGTCGGGGCGGAGGACGGGCGGGTCCTTCGCGTCCTCCGCCACTGCGGCGCGCACGACCAGGCGACCTACTATCAGACGCTCCTCACGGAGAAAATGCTGGCGCTCTGGGGCGACTACGGGCGGGTGACGCTCTGGGCCCTAGAGGACGCGGTCTCGCAGAAGACTGACCCGGTCGCGGACCTGCGTGGCCGCGCCTGCGCCGACTACACCAAGGCGGTCGGGGAGGCCATGGCTAGTCTCACTTCGCGCTAGAGTCACGCTTTGCAGGCGCTACGGATCGTAGTAGCTTGGTAGCGAAGACGCGAACTGAGGATGTTTAGTGATGGCCGTGACCAACTGGCAGATGACGGTTTCCGCGGCGAGCCCGGGGGTTCCGAATCCATTCGTCATCCCCGGCACGAAGCGGTCTTACGCCGTTTCGGCGGGTTCCGCGCTCTCTGTTCCCGATTTTGACGCTCAGATTCTTGCCTCGGTGGGTTGGATCTTGCTTGCGAAGAACGTCGTGCCCACGAGCGGACGCCCCGTAGGCGCGCTGGCGGGCCAGTCGATCCTTGATTCGACCGTCGGGGCCATCCTCATCTCGGATGGCAAAGGCAACTGGCTCCACAGCGCGACCGGCGTCGTTTCGTAGCGCGCCGCCGTGCCGGAGTTCTCGCCCATGCCAACGGTCGAGTGCATCCTGGGGGAACTCCGCGGCGAGCTGCGGGCGCACGTCGAGGATCGCAGGATTCATGACGCGCGGATCGAGGAACGATTCGAACGAATCGATGCGAAGCTGGCGGCGCTGACCTCCGCGCGCGACAACAGCCTAGGCGCTATGTGGGCGTTCTCTAAAGTCGGCGTGGGCGTCGTCGCGCTCTTCGGTCTCCTCGGCTACTTCGCGACAAACGGGCTACCCGAGTTTGTGAAGCGAGTGCTGTAGTGACCTCGTAGCGACTCCGCGCTTGACTTGGCTGCGGGCGTATGTGACAAGGCGGTAGATGTGGGCTCCGGAAGAGAGCTTGGGAGGTTGTTTTGGTCATTGAAACGCGCAACGACGACCCGCCGCTCGATTATGTTGCAGAACGCACTGAAGCCTTTACGAGATTGGCGCTCGCGCTCGACGGTCTCAAATGCGACGCGGTCAAGACCGCAGGGCTGAAAATGCTCGAAGCGATCGTGGAGTCGGTCAAGACAGCGCCCGTGAGCGCGACGCCGCCGCACCACATCAAGGGCCGGCCCGTCGTCGTGAAGTGAAGCCCCCTCCGCCCCTTGGCTACGTAGTCAGCATGCTGTAGGCTACGGCAGCGACTCCTCGGCTGAGAGGCGGATTTTTTCATGCCCGACGTAAAAGGCGGCCTCGTCACGCCGATCTCAAGCGCCATGACGAGGCTCGTCAGCGGCGTTCGCGACTCCATCCGCAGTGTCGGCACGAGCAACTGGTTCGGCCCGTTGCAGCCGCTGAAGCCGATGGCGCCCGATGACGTCAAGGGGCGGCAGTGGAACTACCCCGTCGGCCTCAACCTCAATTACGTGCCGCGGGGCGAAAGCGGCACTGACGACCGATCCGGCGTTGTCAGCTTCGAGGAGCTGCGCTCGCTGGCCGACAACCTCCCGATTCTGCGGCTCGTGATCGAGACCCGCAAGGATCAGGTCGAGTCGATCGGCTGGATGGTCAAGCCCAAGGGCGTGAAGGGTGGCAAGTTCTCCGACGCCGAGAAGCTCAACGACCCGCGCATCAAGCAGGTCACTCAGTTTCTGGCCTCGCCCGACCAGCGCAGCGGCTTCGCGACATGGATGCGCCAGCTGCTCGAGGAAGTCTTTGTCACCGATGCGCTGACGATCTACCCGCGCATGAAGCGCGGCGGCGGGCTCTACAGCCTAGACCTAATTGACGGCGCGACGGTGAAGTCTCTGATTGACGCCACCGGACGGCCGCCGGTTCCGCCCGATCCTGCATATCAGCAGATCCTGCACGGCATCCCTGCGGCTGATTTCTCGCGCGACGAGCTGCTTTATCTGCCGCGCAATCGTCGCGTGAATCGACTTTACGGGTTCTGCTTTGCGCCTGGGACCGAAATCTTGACTCGCGAGGGCTGGAAGCAGATCGACGGGCTATCATCCAAGGACCAACTCGCGACGCGTCAACCAGTGACGCACGAGTTTCAGTGGCAATCGCCGATCGCGTTGACCTCGCGGGAATTCTCCGGGGATCTGATTCGTTTTTCGAATAGCATGGGCGGCGCGGGCAGCGTCGACATCCTGGTCACGCCCGAGCACAAGATGATCGTTCGCAACCAGCGCACCGGGCGCGAGCAGCTTATGCCGGCCGAGGACCTCGCGGGTAAGTCGACTAAGGCTTGCCGCTGGCGCATCCCACTTGCGGCGGATTCTTGGAATGGCGTGCGAATCGTCGAGAAGCGGTTCGCGAACGAGGAGACGCTAGCGCGCAACGTCGAGATTCGTCGGCTGCGGCAGGCTGGCCTGACGTATCGCGAAATCGCCGAGAAGGTTGACTGCGCACAAATGACTGCGCACGACGTGGCGTCGGGTCGGTACGCCTACGACGGGCGCGGCGCATTTAAGGTTGACGTGCTGTCGGGCGACAATTTCTGCGCGTTCATGGGGATGTATCTGTCGGAAGGCTCGACGAACAAGGACCGGATTGTCGTCGTCTCTCAGACGAAATCTCAGACGGCGGAGAAGTTCAAAGAGAAGCTTACGGAGTGTTTCGGGCTTGTAGAATATGACGGTAGGGACTTTAGGGTTCACAGGACGCGGGTCGCCGAGTATGTCGGTCAGTTCGGGAAGAGCTACGAAAAGTTTGTGCCCGAAGAGATCATGAACGCCACGTCCGAGCAGATTGAGATATTTCTTGATTACCTGTTCGATGGCGACGCGCACCGCAGCAGATCCGGGCAGACGCTGCTCTACACGACTAGTGCGCGCCTCGCCGACCAGGTGCAGGAGCTCTGCCAAAAGATCGGCAAGCCAGCTTCAGTGACGAAGCTTGCTCCGCGAGGCTCGGTCATGACCGATGGCCGCGTTATCGAGGCGGAGAATTGCCGCCCGCAGTATCGGGTTTCGGTCAATCGTCGTAAATTCGTGCGCGTTCTTTCGTCGCGCGTTCCCTACAAAGGGCCGGTTCATTGCGTGAGCGTTCCCAACAAGAGCGTGCTGGTCAGGAGGAACGGTCGCGCAGCGTGGACTTCGCAATCCCCGGTCGAGCAAATAATCTTGGCTGTAAATATCGCGCTGCGTCGCGAGATATACACCCTCAACTACTACAAAGAAGGCACGCTTCCCGAGGCTTTTGGCACGCTGCCGAAGGAGTGGACGCAAGAGCAGATCGGCAGCTTCCAGGCCTATTTTGACGCGCTTCTCACGGACAACCTCGCCGACCGGCGCAAACTGCGCTTCATGCCCGACGGCTTCAAGTTCGAGCAGGTGCGCCAGCCGCCGCTCAAAGACGCCTACGACGAGTGGCTCGCGCGCGTCGTTTGCTACGCTTTTTCCGTGCCGCCGACGCCCTTCGTCAGTCAGGTCAACCGTGCGACGTCGGATTCACTGCGCGTTGAGGCCTCGCACGAAGGTCTGATTCCGCTCAAGAACTGGATTAAGGCCGTCTTCGACCTCGCGATCCAGCGTTATATGGGCTTCTCGGACCTCGAGTTCGCATGGGACGACTCCGACACGACCGACCCATTGCAGCGCGCCCAAGCCGACCAGATCGACATCGCCTCCCGCGTCAAGACCGTCAATGAAGTGCGCGACGAGCGCGGCCTGCCGCCGCTACCGGATGACCAGGCCGATGGCGCGCCGCCGCCCACGGCGCTCGACATCGCCAACGCCCGGGGGAACGCTTTCGGCGGCAAAAAGCCGGGCGACGGGGAGGACGACGCGGAGAAACTGGTCAAGACCGCGCCATTCGCAGCCGGCATCTGCTTTCTCACTCCCGATCGCAAGGCGTTGTTCTTGCGTCGCACGGGCGACGATCACGGCGGCGAATGGTGCTTGCCGGGCGGCAAGGTCGAGCCGGGGGAGGCGCCGAACGAAGCCGCAGCCCGGGAAGCAGCCGAGGAGGCGGGCGTTCGCGTCAATCCTGACGATCTATGGCAGATGTTCTCGACGACGACCGTTTCCGATAGCGGTCCTCAGTTTGCGACCTTCCTGCATTACGTGCCCGGCAAGCAAGCGGTTACGCTCGACGAGAAAGAGAGTTCAGACTTTCTTTGGGCGTCGATCGACAATCCGCCGCAGCCGCTTCACCCCGGCGTCTCACGGACGCTGCCGATGCTCGCGGGCTACAAGCACCCTGCCGAGAAGCTCGCCAAGTACTCTCCGAATCAGTCGCGCGACAGCCACGGTCGCTTTGCACCGCAGGGGACGTCTGGCCTCGTGCAGACTCGCCGGCGCAAGCCGCGTGAAGTCGCGGGCGCCAAATGGGATGCGACGACGCAGTCAGGCGTACGCTATGAGGCTGCCATTCGAGCGGTGAAGGGTGCGGCGCGCATCGGCGGCGCGGCTTTCGCGGCTGGCTACATCCCGGCGCTGCGCTTGGCAGTGAAACGAGGCGCCTTTACCGCGCTGCTCGGCGCTACGGGATCGGGAAGTGTCGCACTCTGGGCGGCGAAGCCTGCCGCAGTCGTCGTCGGTACGGCGGCGTCCTTGGTGCTGAGCGGCATCGCCGGCGAGGGCGTCCACGACATCTTCACGTCGGGCCACGCGCTGCTCGAGCAGGCCTGCGATGCGCTTGGCGTCCACCGCGCCTACGCCGACCGGGCGGTGACGCTTGTTCGGTCGATCTTCTACGGCACGCTCGACGAACTTGCCCCTGGACTGCGCGACATCGCACGCGACATCGGCAAAGCGGCCGACGATCAGAAGCCGCTTCATCAGTTGCTTGAAATCTGGCGCGAGCACGGCGACGCGTCCGCGACCGCCTGGGCCGAGGGCTTCAAGAAAGAGATCGAGAAGTCGGACCTCGACGACGGAATGAAGGAGTTCTCGCGCAAGTTCGCCGACGGAACGCGCGAAATCTTCCTCAAGGCGCTCGCACAGGCCGAGCACGAGGTCGAGACGGGCAAGCATGAGAAGCTTGCCAAGGCCTCGGAAACGTGGCCCGAGGGCAAGGCGCCGAAGCCAAAGCACGCCCGCAACCTTCGATCGCTGTGGCAGGAGATTTTCAAGGCGGCGAGCAAAAAGGCCGCTGCGGCGCTTCGGGCGTCGTATACCGCGAAGCTCGCCAAGGGTGGTGACACCGTCGACGTCGACTTCTCCGACTACGAGGATCAAGTTACTGAAGCTCTGGCGGAGGCGGCGTCCGATGGCGGCGGCGCAGGCCTCAACGAGCTTTTCGACAAGTTCGGCGAGCCGGCGTCGGGGTCGATCCGGACGGCCGTCTTTGATGCGGCGCAGGAGCGCGCGCACACTTGGGCGGCCCAGCACGCCGCGGAGCTCGTCTCGCAAGTGAGCGATACGACGCGCGAGATGCTTCGCGACGTGATCGCGGACGGGCTGTCCGATGGGCTCACGATTCCTGAGATCGCCGACGAGATCGAAAGCGCCGCAGTGTTCTCCGACGAGCGCGCCGCGACGATCGCGCAGACCGAGGTCACGAACGCCAATTCGGCGGGCGCGCTCGAGGGCTACCGTGCGGCGCAGGATAGCGGCCTCAAGGTCAAGAAGGGCTGGCTTAACGGGGCCAATCCGTGCCCGGTCTGCCAGGAGAACGCCGCGGCCGGCTTTATTGAGCTCGACGACGAGTTTCCGAGCGGCGACATGGCTCCGGCAGCGCACCCTCACTGCCAGTGCTCAGTTACGTGCCAGGCGGTCGAGGACGATGGGGAGGCCTGATAGTGCAGCCGGCAATTTCTAAAGAAGAGGCCGAGCGCACGCGCAAAGCGTTCGCCGCGGCAGGCGGAAACACCACGCAAGCGGCCAAGCGGCTAGGCATTCCACGGGAGACGATGCAAAGCCGCGTGCGCAAGCTCGGGCTCAAGAGTTCCGCCAATCCCCAGCAGCCCAAACCCCAAGCCTCGACGCCCACGGTTCCGGCCGCGCCTGCGCAGACCCGCGTCGTCTTGCTCACTGCGGCGCAAGACGAGACGGGTCTGCTCGCCGGAGCGCTCCCCAACCTCAAGGCCTACGCCGCGCACCGGGGCGCCGACATCTTCCTCGGCGGCTTCACTTATCAGAAGGGCCTCTTCGAGGACCATGCCGTCCGCACTGGCGTCTTTCATCATTCGATCGTTCCGCATCTCAAGCCCGAGGTCGTCGAGCTCGCGCCGCGGCTGCTCTGGTATGGCGCCGCGAACATCCTGCCGACGGCCGCCGATCCGTTGTCGGGATGGGACACGAACACGCGCGCTGCTTGGGCGATCTTCCCGCACGCCAAGATCGCGCTCAAGAGCGTGCCGGTCATGCCGGGTCGCCCGGGCAAGCAGATCATGACGACCGGCGTCATTACGAAGCCCAATTACGTGCAGCGCAATGCCGGTCAGAAAGCCGAGTTTCACCACACGCCCGGCGCTGCGGTCGCGGAGATCAAGCCGGACGGGACCTTTTTCGTTCGCCAGCTTTCCATGCTCTCGGACGGCAGCTTTCAGGACCTCGACGTCCTGGTGCGCGACGGCAAGGTCACGACGGGCGCGCCGGTTGAGGCAATTGTTTGGGGTGACGTGCATGTCGAAGTCCTCGACACCGGCATAGCGAAGCTTGCTTGGGGCTACGACCGGGCGACCGGTGTTTGCTCTGGCGGGTCCATGCTCGACACGCTGAAGCCACGCCTCCAATTCATCCACGACAGCTTCGACTTCAAGGCGCGCTCGCACCACACGCGCAATGATCCGCACGAGCGCGCCAAGCGCCTCGCCGAGGGATGTGATTCGGTCGAGGAGATGCTTCGGGAGACGGCGCGCTTCCTCGCCGCGACGCGCCGCCAGCGTACGGTCTCGGTGCATGTTGCGTCGAACCACAATTCGCACCTGGAGAAGTGGCTCAAGGATCCGGCCGGCGCCTTTGACGCGCGCAACGCGCGGGTTTGGCATCGGCTGAACCTCGCATGGCATGACGCGATCGACCGTGGCGACGAGGCCTTTCTCGGTCATGTCCACGCTTTGCAGAACGCGGGGCAGGACCTCGGCGACGTGATTTTCCTCGCCCCTGGCGAAAGCTTCCTCGTCTGCCAGGGCCGCGCGCCGGTCGAGTGCGGCTTGCACGGCGACACCGGGCCCCGCGGAGCGCGCGGCTCGCCGGCGAACCTGCACAAGATCGTCGAACGCGTCTGCTGCGGACACACGCACGAACCGCGCATTGTCGAGGGGGCCTACTATGCGGGGACGTGCTCGCGACTCGATCTTGACTACGCGAAGCGGGGGCCGACGGCTTGGCACCACGCGGCGGTCGTCATCTATCCAACAGGGAAGCGCGCCATAGTCACCATGCAGAACGGAGAATGGCGGGCTTAGGAGGCTTGGTTAGGGCTGACGACGAGACTGAGTTCGACGAATCTGAGGCCTTCCTCGACAGCATCGCCGCACGCGTTGACGCCTGCGCGAGTGTCCTGGCCGAGATAAAGAGCGCGACGGACCCTCTGACGTCAAGGCCGCAGGGTTGAAAGTCATTGACGAGGCGTTGGCGACGTTTAGGAAGCGTTCGCGCGCCGACTTGCGTTCCTTCCCCGGAGGGAAGGGACCAAAGGCCAGTTAAGCTAACCCCGCGTTTTTGTTTCCTAAGTCAAGCTCGCGCGCGCTTTTCGCCTGTAGTAACTTCGCCGCTGACTACGCGCGAGGTTACAGTCAATGGGCGACCTGAATCTCTTCATTCCGCTGACGAAGATCGACGCCGAAAAGCGCCTCGTCTACGGCGTCGCCACGGCCGAGACCCTCGACCGTTCGGGTGAAATTTGCGACTACGCTTCGACGAAGCCCTTTTACGAGAAGTGGTCGAGCGGCATCGCCAAGGCGACGGGCGGCAAGTCGCTTGGCAACCTGCGCGCCATGCACGGCAAGATCGCCGCCGGCAAGCTCGTCGACATCGCTTTCAATGACGACGCGAAGCAGATCGAGGTCGCGGCGAAGGTCGTCGACGACGACGAGTGGAAGAAGGTCGAAGAGGGCGTCTACACCGGATTCTCGCACGGCGGACGCTACGTCAAGAAATGGACTGGGACCGATGGCGCCAAGCGCTATACGGCCGAGCCGTCCGAGCTTTCCCTCGTCGACTACCCTTGCGTTCCTGAAGCCGTGTTCGAGGTCGTTAAGGCCGATGGCGTCGAGACGCGTCATTTCGTCGCCAAGGCGGAAGTCGACGAGAAAACGCTGATCGAGCGCACCTGGAAGATCGGCAAAGAGCAGCACGTCAAGGACTGGGACACCGCCAAGGAGCTCGCCAAGGCGCAGCTCGTCGAGGAAGGCCTGCGCAAGGCCGAGATTGACGTTGGTGCGGTCGAAACCCCGGTCGATACGGCGGACGACGCCGAGAAAAGTTTCAGCCCTGCGCAAGCGCGAGGCGCAGACGGCAAGTGGGTCTCCGGCGGCTCAACCGTTGCGTCGCGCGCAGCGGAGGCGGCGGGTAGGACTGCGGTGGCGGCGACTCGAAGGGCGTCAGCCATAGCAGCAGGGGCTAGCGCCGGCATCCACGAGGGTTTGAAAGCCGGAGATTCCGACACCGGAGTCGTGCGCGGCGCCATTAGCGGCGCCATTACCGCAGCTATTCCTGGCGCAGTTGTTGGGGCGGTTACCGGCGGCATTCCTGGGGCCATTACTGGCGCCGTGACGGAAGGCGCTATCGGAGCCCTTACTGGCGCCATCGCAGGCGGCTCCGTGGGCGCAATTACTGGGTCCGAGGACGCCGACGAAAAGACCAAGGACAAGAGGAAGTCCGAGAAGTGGGTCGACGGCGTCGAGCACAAGACTTTCTGGACCTGCGGTTGCGAGGGCCATGAGCACGTCACCAAGCTCGAGGCGGTGGCCTGCGCCAAAGACCGCCTCGCCAAGGAGGCGGCTGCCGAGATGCCTGAGGTCAGCGCGGCGCGCGACGCGCTCGGCAAGCTGCAGGACGCGCTCGGCGTCGAGAAGAAGGCCGAGGAAGAGGCGCCGACTGCTGCGGCCAAGGAAGACCTCGAAAAGATGCTCGGCGAGGAAGTGTGGGACGCCGCTGCGGCCATCCGCGCGGTCGACATGCTTTTCTCCATCCGCTCCAAAGAAGCCGCCGAGCCCGATAACGAAGCGGCGCAAGTCGCGTCGCTCGATCGCGCGATCGCCGGCGTCAAAGAATTCATCGCCTCCGAGATCATGGAGGACAACTCCGACGACGGTGACGGGCTCTTCGCAGCGGCGAAAGCGACGCTCACCAAGATCGGTGCGCGCAACAGCGCGAAAGATTTGGCGGCTCTCCAGGCCATTCACGACCACTGCGCCGATCTGGGCGCGAAGTGCTCGGGGATGGAGGACGACACCGCCAAGGCCGCGGAGACCGAGGGTCTCTCCAAGATCGCCGCGGAAAATGGGGTGCTCAAGTCCGAGCTTCAATCGGTCACGTCGCGAGTTGCGGAACTGACGAAAGCGGTCGAGGCGCTGCGGGAAATGCCCGCGCCCGCCAAGGCGGCCGTGTTCTCAGTCAGCAAGTCGGCGGACGGAGGGGCCGAGGGAGGGTCTGCGGAAGACGCTTACCTCAAGAAACTCGAATCCCTTCCCCCAGACCAGCGCGCGCAAGCGATCATGAAGCTAGCGCTTCGAGCCCCCGTGCCGGTCGTCCGATAATCGAAAGGAGCGCACGTCATGCGCGGCATCTCGGCTGAAACCATCCAGCTGGTGAAAGACGCCCTCGCCAACGGCAGGGACGAACTCGCCAAGAATATCTCGATCGCTACTGGCCTGACGGCTTACGACCTCCAGGCCCCCGCGAAGAACCTCTACCCGATCATCACGCCGATCCGGAACACGATCCCGCGCGTCAGGCGCCGTAACCCCGGCGACGCGGCGCATTGGAAGGTCATCACGTCGATCACGGGCTCCGGCTTCGACTCGATGGGCTGGGTTCCGGAAGGGCAGCGCGCCTCCAACATGACCTACTCCTCGAGCCCCGTCTCGAAGAGCTACGTCACGATCGGCGAGGAGGACTATCTGTCGTTCGAAGCGGAGGCCGCGGCCGAGGGCTTCGAAGACATCAACGCCACGGCGACGATGCGCCTCCTTCAGAAGCTCTTCACGAAGGAAGAGAAGGGCCTGATCGGCGGCAACGCGTCGCTTGCTCTCGGCACGACCCCGACTCCGTCGCTGTCGGCTTCGGGCACGGGCGCCACGCTTCCGGGTGCGACCTACTCCGTCATCGCGGTTGCGCTGACCTACGAGGGCTGGCGCGCTCAGTCCGTCTCCGCGGGCATCACTCAGTCGCTCACGGTGACCGGCCGCGACGGCCAGACCTTCACGCTGAACGGCGGTTCCGCGCAGAAGTCAGTGAACGCCACGCAAGCGGTCTCCTTGGGCCAGACGCTCTTTGCGAGCGTGACAGCCGTTGCGGGCGCCGTCGCCTACGCCTGGTATGTCGGCACCGCGGGTAATGAGCGTCTGCAGGCGATCACGCCGCTCAACAGCATCGCGATCACGGCTCCGCTCAACAGCACGAACCAGCTCGCGACTGCGCTGACGGCGACGGACAACAGCCGGAACCAGTCGCTCGCCTTCGACGGCCTGTTCACCTGGAACGCGCTGGGCGCGCCCAGCCAGGGCGGTCCCGCGCCCTACCTTGGCGTCCAGCCGACGGGGACGAGCGGAACCGGCACGCCCCTCACGGCGTCGGGCCGCGGCTCGGTTGTCGAGATCGACAACATGCTTCAGTCCATGTGGGACAACGCGCGCATCTCGCCGAGCGTGATGTACGTGAACAGCCAGGAGCAGAAGAACATCACCAACAAGGTGCTGTCCAACGCCTCCGGTCCGCTGCTTCGCTACAACTCGCCGGGTGACGGCAAGCAGCCCTACGCGATCACGGCAAACGGCGTCGTGACCTTCTACTACAACCCGTTCAGCGTGGACGGCGGCAGCGAAATCCCGATCAAGGTGCATCCGGACATCCCGCCCGGCACCGTCCTCGCTTGGGCCGAAGGGTTGCCCCCGTGGTTCCAGTCGAACGAGGTTCCGAACACCGTCGAGATCCTGACGCGGAGGGACTACTACCGGCTCGACTGGCCGCTGCGCACCCGCGCGCGTGAATTCGGCACCTACGCCGAGGAAGCGCTGGCCGTGTACTACCCTGCGGCGATCGGCGTCATCACGAACATTGGTAACGGCTAAAGCCGAAATCTGAAGCGGGAGGGCGGTCTCAGGGCCGCCCTTCTCCCCTCGGCCGCCCAACCTCCTCAGGAGCAACTCCATGTCCGCCACACTTCTCGCCCCCGCCGCGGGGCAGGTTTTCCAGACGCGCGTCGGCAACTACACCGCCGACGCGAACGGCATCATCGCCAACGTCCCCGTGGGCTTCGCCATCGCCGACCTCGTCGCTGATGGCTGTTCACTGCTCGCCTTCAATGCGATCGCCAACCCGCGCAACTTCGTTGACGGCGGCGATTTCACGACGAACCCCTGGCAGCGCAACATTCCGGGCCTGGCCTCGGGCGGCGTCATCGCATCGGCCATCACGAGCACGCCGACCTATTTCGCCGACCGCTTCTTTGCGGTGGGCGGCGCATCCTCGTCCATCCTAATGGCGAACGTCGCCGACACGACCATCCCGGGCTTCAGCAATTCGCTGCTGCTCACGCGCAGCGCCGCCAACGCCAACACGGCCCCGATCCTTTTCGGGCAAATCATCGAAACGGCCGATGCGATCCGCGCGCAGGGTCAGACGATGACCCTGTCATTCTGGGCGCGCACGGCGGCGAACTACTCGGGCGGCGCGCTCACCGTGCAGCTCGTTTCGGGTACGGGCTCCAACCAGTCGGTCGCCAACTTGGTCGCCGGTTCGTGGACGGGCCAGGCCAACGCCGTAAACACCACGCAGGCTCTGACCGCCGGCATGACGCGGTATCAGTTCACGGGCGTTGTGCCCGCGGGCGCGACGCAGCTCGGCTTCCTGCTTTCCTGGACGCCCTCGGGCACCGCTGGCACAACGGACGGCATCTATCTGAATGGCTTCCAGCTCGAGGTCGGCACGTCCGCCTCGGTCTTCGAGCACGAGGACGTGCAGATTATTCTCGAAGAGTGCCAGCGCTACGCGTGGGTCATTCCCGAGCCGGCCAACGGCGTCCTCGTCGGGGCGGGGACCACGCTCGGCGCGAACGTGCAGAACTTCTACATGGCGACACCGGTTCAGCTCCTGAAAGCCCCGACCGTCACCGTTGCGGCCGGCTCTTTCAAAGTGGCGGCGGGTGCGGCCTACGCTGCGGCCACCACGTTCGCGGCGGGTTCGACGCACACGGTCAACGCGATCAGCCTCACCGCGGCCAACACGGCGTCGGCGGGCGTCGGCGCGCTGCTCGGCGGCGGCGGCGGCTCGGGCTACATCGTCGCTTCGGCTGACTTCTAGGTTGACTTCGAAGTCGCTCCGGCGCATAAGGGGACGCGCGAGCGACATCGCGTTTTCATCCCATTCAGACTCAGGCGGCCTCCGGGCCGCCTTTCTTTTTGCCTGGAGGTCTGGTATTCACTACTGTGCAGGCTTCAGAAGGACCGTGACCGATGTTGATTCCGATGCGCGCCCCCGAAAATGCTTCCGGCTTCAGCTTCGCCGGCGAGAGCTACGAGGTCGACGCGACGGGCTTCATCTACGTCCCCCAGGAAGCGGTCGAGGCGGCGAAGGCGCACCGCTTCGTCGTCGACACGAGCGACGTGCAGGCCGATGACGCGATTGACAATCCTTTCGCCGACGTCCCGGCGCTGAAGAAACGAGGCAGGGCCAATGTCTGAGCTGACCGATCGGCACGAGGCGATTATCCGCGAGCACCACGCCACGGTGCAACAGCTGCTAGAGAAGGTGCGCGGCCATAACTCCGCACTCGTGCAGGCGCAAACGCGCGCCACCGCTTCGGACGAGGCTGCGGCGGCGTCGGCGACGAAGCACGGTGAGGCGCTGCACTATCTCGTCGAGATCACGAAGCTCCTTGCGGGTGAGATCGAGGCGCTCGGGTGACGACGCCTTCCGACCTCGCGACGCTCTTCGCCGTCAAAAACTGGCTTGGCGTCACGTCGGCGGCTGATGACGTGCTGCTGGGATCGCTCATCACGGCGGCGAGCCGCGCAATCTACGCCTACCTCGGACGCTCGGCGATCCTTCCGGCGGCCTACTCCGAATGGTATGACGGCCGCGGTTTCTATTCGCTCACCCTGCGGCGCTGGCCGGTCATCTCGGTCGCGTCGGTTGTTGCAGACGGGCTCAGCATTCCGGCGGCGCCCGTAACGCCGCTCGCAACGGGGTCTTATCAGTCGCCGGGGTTCCTCCTGAGACCCTGGGACGGGCAGCCGCCCGGGCGCTTGGGTGTCGTCACGCTCAATCGCTACCGCTTTCGCCGCGGGCAAAACAACATCGGCGTCGCCTACTCCGCGGGCTACCAAGTTTCGGGCGAGGCCGCGACGGTTCCCGTCGCCCCTTACCAGGTTACGGTGCATGCGCCCTACGGGCCGTGGGCCTCTGACATGGGGGTAACTTACGCCTCGGGAGCGCCGCTTACACCGGTTGCTTCCTCGCCGGCGGTGGGCCAGTACACCGCCAACCCCAATGGCGTCTATCGTTTCTCCGCCGCCGATTCGGGCGCTGCGGTGAATCTGAGCTACGGCTATCTTCCGCAGTCGCTTGTACAGGCCTGCATTGACATCGTCGCCGAGCGCTACCGCTACCGAGACCGCATCGGCCAGCGTTCGAAGTCGATCGCCAGCCAGGAAACCGTCAGCTTCGATCTCGGCCGTCCGGGTTCGGGAATGACCGATTTCGCGCTCGGGCTGCTCGCGCCCTACCGGCAGGTTACGCCGATCGACTACTGAGGAGGCGTAGCATATGTCTACAGGCCCGCTGGCGTTCTTCCTCACGGCCTTCCTCGTCGCGGAGCTGAGCGCGTTCTTCGCGGGTCTCTCTCTGAGCTCCGGCAGTCAAGACGGGCTTTTCATCTCCCTCGCATTTATGGCTGCGAGCACGCTTGCGGGGATCGTGACCTATCTCGCGGATATCTAGGAGAAAAGCATGACTACGCAAGTCAGAATTCGGTCGCATAACTGCCCCGTTCTCGTGCAGACACGGGACCAGCGTTGGGATTCAGCGGCGGACAAGCTAAGCGACGAGTTCTTTCTGGCCGATTCGCGCGTGCAGTGGCCCGAACACGGCGAGCTCACGTACTACGTCACGACGACACGCAAGATCGCAGTGCGAGACCTAGAATACGACGACCCGCGTGCGCTCGCCAGCAAGCCGGAAGCGCTGCCCGCAGAGGGCTGACCCCGATGCAAGTCACCTTCGAGATCGACGACAGCAAGCTTGAAGCGCGCCTTTCCGGCATGACGGCGCGCATCCAGACGGCGCTCGCGCAGAAGCTGACGGCGCTCGCTCTCAAGCTCGAGAACCACATCAAGGCGGACAAGCTGTCAGGCCAGGTGCTCAACGTGCGGACCGGCGCACTGCGGCGTTCGATCTTTACGACAGTCGAGACGGCGCCGAACGAGGTCACGGCGACGGTGGCCTCGTCCTCGGACGTGCCCTACGGCCGGATTCACGAGTTCGGCGGTGCGATCGACATACCCGAGATCACGCCCGTCAAGGCGCAGGCGCTGCACTTCGTCATCAACGGCAAGGACGTGTTCGCCAAGCGCGTCCGCGCTCACACGGTCCACATGCCTGAGCGGTCCTTCATGCGCTCGGCGCTTGCCGACATGGAAGCTGAGATCCGCAACGGCATAAAGGAAGCGGTTGAACAGGGGGCGGCAGGATGAAAGGCGTTTTGCTTCTTGTCTGGCTGTGCCCCGCGCAGGCGGTAGACTGCACGGCGGACGCGGCGCGGGTCCGCGTTTCGACCCGCCTCGATCAGCCGACGTGCGCAGGTGTAAGCCTTCTAAGCTTCGCTCAGAGCTTGGCGGAGCCACAGCCAGATGAGCACCTTCGTTTTAGGTGCAGTCAGGGAGGCGGCAATGGATCCTGATTGGGACGACTACTCCGATTCCGTAATCGACGCGGAGAAGCGCCGCTACGAGAGCTGGTATCGCCTCCGAGCCTCGTGCTTCGAATCGCCTTTCGAGCGTTGGCGCAGGCGCGCCCTCGCCGCGCTGGGGCGATTCTGGCGCTGGGGAACCCGACAACTCTGAGGAAGGGATAAAAGGATGATCGACGTTTTCCGCTTCAATTATGAGACCGAGGCCTTTGAGGTCATTGCGTCTTTCGACAATGACAAAATCGCTGAAGCGGGCGAATTTGCGCGCCTTGAGGCCGAAAAAGAAGGCCTGCAAAACGCCACGTTCACGGGTGGCGGCGGCAAGATTCAAGGCGACTACTCCGGCGGCCTGCATGCGCCCTACTACGGCATCGCGAAAGACCTGTACCCCAGCGCGCCCCGCGTCCCGTGGCCACCGCAATGACGACGCGCGAGCAAGCGATTACGGCGCTGCAGACCCTCGTTACGAATGCCTACGCGTGGGCGCAGCCCCCCTCGCGTCGGCTTAAGCTATGGACCGACGTTCCTCTCCGAGCGCGCCCCGCCTGTTTCCTCTTCGAGGGCGGGCGCAACTCTTACGCTTGGACGAACGTGAACGCGCCGAAGCGAGATCTCGACGTCCAGCTCTTCATTTACATTGACGCGAAGGATCCGAACGTCATCGGATCGACGCAGCTCAACAACGTCCTTGACGCCCTCGATTCGGCGCTCGCGCCCGACAGTGGCTTCTCGGGCGCGCCGGGCGGGGCCAATACGCTCGGTGGCCTCGTCGCGTCCTGCCGCGTCTTCGGCGAGGTTTTGAAGGAGCCCGGCGACCTCGACGGCGATGGCCTTCTGCTCGTGCCAATCAAAATAATCCTTCCGTAGTCAAGTTTGAAGCGACTACTAGCTCCTGCTAGGTTGGCGGCTGCCATCGCGCAGTCTCCGCCAGCTCTAGGAGCCCCTTCATGTCCTATTCGGTTTTCGGGCCCGGCGTCCTTATCGCCACGAGGACCGATGTCACCCCTTCCACGCCGATCAATATCGGCTACGCCAACGAGTTCTCTGTGGATTTCGCCGGCAACGTCAAGCAGCTCTTCGGTCAGAATCAGCTGCCGATTGACGCCGCGCGCGGCACGATCAAAGTCAGCGCGAAGGCGAAAGCCGCGGTCGTTTCCGGCCTGGCGCTCAACGCAGTGTTCTTCGGTGACGCCTTCACGGCGGGCGGCATCAAATGGAACGTCGGCGAGGCGCATTCCGTTCCGGCGGTGAGCACCTACACCGTTACCGTCACCAACTCGGGGACTTTCGACCAGGACCTCGGCGTCGTCTACACGTCCGGCGCCAGCGCCGGCCTCCCGTTTCAGAAAGTGACGTCGCTTACCGCGGTCGGGCAGTACACGGTTGCGGCCGGCGTCTACACTTTCTACTCGGGCGACGCCAGCGCCAACGTGGCCATGACCTACACGTCAACAGTCGCCTCGGGCATCCAGACGCTCACGCTTGCGAACCAGCTGCTCGGCGTCTCTCCGATCATCCAGCTCGACTACTACACCATTCGCAACAACAAAGCACTGGTCGCTCGCTTCTACCAGGCGCAGACCGCGAAGCTGGCGCTGGCTGCGAAGCTCGAAGACTTCGTCATGCCTGAACTCGACTTCGAGCTTTTCGCCAATGCGGCGGGTAACCTTGGCACGCTTGTCTTCGGCGACATCGGGTAGTGACTTCGCAGTCGCGACCGTGTTAAGCTTGGGCCGTGGCGACATCGCCGCGGCCTTTTAGCGAGGAGACCCGATGATCCCGAAGCCGCTCGAAATTACCCTGGGAGGCGAAACCGTCTTCGTCCCGCCCTTTACGCTCCGGCAGCTTCGCGAGCTTAAAGACCTCATTAGAGAAGGGCAGCGCAAGCAGGGGCTCGACGTCATCGAAACGGGCCTTGAGATCATCTGTTTTGCGACCGGCAAGTCCGAGGACGAGATTACGGCCACGGTCGTCGAGGTCGACGTTGCGGCGCAGGAAGTCTTGAAGTTCGCCGGGTTTCAGGTCTCGGGGGAAGTGACGGGGGCGCCCGTCAAGACGCCGACGAGCGATGGAGGTTCCTCTACGGCCGTTTGATGGCTCACGGTCGAACGTTTGCGGAAGTCGACGAGATGACGATGACGGAAGTGCAACTCGTGTTCGACTACTGGAAAGACTACCCGCCGACGAATGAAGTGACGGCTGCTGTGAATGGCGTGGGCGTCTTCGGCAGGAAGCCGGAGGAGCGGGGCTCCGAAGAGGGCGCTCAAGCTGTGGACCCAAAGACCATCGAAGAGCTGCGCGCCTCGCTGGCGCGGAATGCGCATCTGCTGCTGAAGGGGTAGCGACGTGACCGAAACCGATCTCAGCGTCAAGATTGGCGCCGACTCCAGCGGCCTTGGTAACGCGCTGCAAGCCGCCAATCGCAGCTCGGAGCAGTTCTCCGCCAATTTCAAGACGAGCGTCGACAATCTCAACGTCTCGCTGAAGAATCTCAACGAGACGCTTGGCGCAATCCACGACAGCACGCAGAGGACCGCCGACGCGACGCAGCACCTCTCGACCGTCACGAATTTCCTACTGACGATCACGGGCATCAAGCTCGTGAGCGAGGCGGTCTCGGCCACCGCAAGCGGACTCGTTTCGCTCGGGAGCGCCACGGCGAGCGCCGCGGCCTCGTTCGCGTCCTATGCGCAGGCTCAGGGCTACGTGATCGGGCAAACGAACGCGGTCCGCGTCGCCAATGATAACTTTGGCGGCACTCTTGTCCGGAGCGTCCTGCCGAGCGTTGCGCAAGTCGCGCTTGAATTTGGGGCCCTCAACGTCGCCATTCGTGCGGCGCCCGCAGTCGTAGGCGTCACCACGAGCGCAGTAAGCGGCTTGGCGACGGCGATTCGCATCGCAGCAGGCGCGGCCGTCGAGTTCGGCCTCCGGATGGTTTCACTGACGACGGTCCTCTCATTTCTCGCTGCGCGGGGTTTGAAGGTTCTCACGGACGCTTTCATGGACCTCGCGGGCGTGCTCGTGCGAGCGGGGCAGGCGTTCGGCGAGTATCTTAATTGGGCGTCGCGCTATGACGACGCCGGCTCGCGCATGGCGGCGAAGACGCTGACGATGGCGGGCAACCTCGCGCAGTTCGAAGCCGAGATGAAGCGCACGGGCCAAACCGATGCGACGCGCGGCCTGCAGAATTACCTCGCCGAGCTCGACAAGATTCCTCCGAAGCTCGGCAAGACCAAAGAGGAGAACGCGGCGCTCGCGGAGCAGGCGAAGCAGGCGTCCGTTGACCTCGAAGCGGCGTTCGCTTCGCTCCCGAGCTATACGGCGCCGCTCAACGACTTCCTCGTGAAGGCGGTTCGGCTGCTCGCGACCAATACCGATGAGGCGAGGCAGTGGGGGACTACGTTCGCTGACGCGTTCCGCGATCTGAACGGGAGCGGAGAACGCTTCCTGCGGTCGATCCAAGATATTGACCCACACCTTCTCGAAAACTTCAAGCATGCCCAGCAGACCGGCAACGTAATGGACATGCAGCGCACGATCATGCAGGGCATCCTTGTCCTCACCGATCGCGCGAACGACGCCGAACAGCGCCGCTACCAGGAGGCTATCAGAACTGGGCAGGCGATGGGCATGTCGCGTGAGGAGGCCGAGAAGTGGGCTGCGTCGACCGACGAGACGTTGCGCCACGCCAAGGATCTGAGCGACGTCTACGATAAGATCCGACTATCCGCGCAAGGCGCTGCAATCTCGGTCAAGAGCCTCGGCGACAACCAGAAAGAGTCTTACAAGCAGGCGGTCGACCTCAGCAACAACGGCGGCACAAACTCGGCGCAGATTCGTATCCACCAGGCCAACATTGACGCGCTCCGCGAGGGGATAAAAGCCGAGCCCGGCAACCAGGATATGAAGGATACGCTTAACGAAGAGCTGCAAAAGCTGCGGGAGCTGAACGACGCGCGTGCGGGTGGCAACGAAGAATCGAAGTTGGCGGTAAAGCTCGCGAAAGACGAGCTTGCGCACGGAACGGATTCCCTCGGGGCTGCGCGCCAGAAAGTCGAGGTTCTTGAGCGCCATCTCGCCGTGCTAGAAAACGCCGATCACGAAACGGGGCAGACCTCCGTCGAGACGCAGAAGTATGTCGGCCAGCTCGCCGCCGCAAAGAAATTGGTCCTCGATCTCGAAGCGGGCGTCAAGGCAACACGCAAAGAGACGGAGATCCTCGGCGAGACGCGAGGTTCGTCTGCGTGGGTCAAGGCGAGCCTCGACGCGCTTAACGCGCGCCATCCGCAGAAGGGTGGCGCGGTCGAGCAAGCGGCCTACGAGAAAGATAAAAACGCGATCGAGCAGGCCGGCGCCGAGTTTCGCGCCAACCAGGAGAAGCAGCAGCAAGCGCTTGCCCTCGACGACATAAAGCTCAAGTACGCGAAACTGATGGACAACCTCGACGGCCTCGAGAAGCGCCATCTCGTTTCGTCTGAGGAAGCGTCGCAGCAGCGTATCAGCTTTCTCAAGCAGGAAGACGTGGAGGTTGGCGCCAATTACGAGAAGCAGCTGGCGCGCTATGGCGAGGACGAGACCGAGTACTCGGCGCTGTTGAAGAAAAAGCAGCATGAGCACGACGCCTATCTGAAAGCGATCGACCAGGCGGAGACGCGCGAGCTCGAAAAGCTCGATCAGGAGGCGCAGACCGCGGCGGGCCATCTCACGTCCGGACTGCAAGGCGCGATCAGCAGCGCTATTCAGGGCAAGAGTCCCTGGAAAGGACTCGCGGATAGCTTGGTCAGCGAGCTTTCGTCCGCGCTCACGAATAACCTGAAATCGATTCTGAGCGTTGGCTTGGGGCAGCTTGGTATCGGCTCCATGATTAACGGAATCTTGTCCGGGGACACGCTGAAGTCAGGACTCTCCTCGCTGTTCGGCGGCGCAGGCGGCGCAACAGCGTTGACCGGATCGGCGACAGCGCTGACCGGCTCGGCGACGGCGTTGACCGGAGCCGCTACGGCGTTGACATCGGCCGCGGCGGCGCTGAGCGCGGGCGGAGCGGCCTCGGCCGCGGGTGGAGCTGCGGCGGCCTCGAGCGGAGGTTTTCTTTCGACGCTCGGCTCGGCCGCGGCGGGGCTGCTTGCCTTTGACGTCGGCTCCTGGAGCGTCCCCTCGCAAGGAAACTTCGACGGCAAGGGTGGCTGGCCCGCGCTGATCCATCCGGGCGAGATGATTATCCCGGCAGGGCCGGCTTCGAACCTGCGGAACGCCACGGCGAGCGGTGGGGGCTTGGCGAGCGGTGGCTCAACCAGCGTGACACACAATCACAACTGGAACATTCAGTCCAACGACGCGCGCAGCTTTATGAACCTGTTCCAGAACAACTCGCAGGCGGTTACACAGATGATCGCCAAAGTCATGAACGCCAATCCCTCGCTTCGGCCGAGCTACTGAGGATCGCGCGCCATGACGATCCCGACATTCCCCGTCCTCCCGCTGGTCGCCTACCCGGTCAAGCGAAGCCTCGTCACGAAGACCGTCAAGGAAGAGGCGATGGCGGGGCCGACGTTTCGCTACCCGATCCGCACGCGGCCAAAGTGGCAGTGGGAAATTTCGGTCGACGCCTTGCGCGAGAAGCGCCCGAGCGTGAGCGGCGAGTGGACAACGCTCAATAGCTTCCTGCTTTCGATCCTTGGGCCGGCGTTCCCCTTCTACTACCTCGACCAGCTCGACAACGCCGCAACGACCGCGCAGTTCGGCACAGGCGACGGCGTCACAACGACGTTCCAGCTTGGCCGCGTAATTGGCTCATTCTTTGAGCCGCTCTACGGCGCTTTCGGGGGGTCGATCGCCTCCAATGCGCTTTCCGGAAACCCGAGCGTCTACGTGAACGGCGTACTGCAAACCTTCGGAACCGCCTACACGATCAGCTCGACAGGGCTTGTGACTTTCACGTCGGCTCCGGGGGCCGCGGCGGTGATAACGTGGACCGGCTATTTTGCGTTCTTGTGCGAGATGGACGACGACGTGGTAGAGCAGACGCTGTTCATGAGCGGGCTCTATGCCGTCCCGAAGATCGCATTCTCGAGCAAGCTCCTATGAAGAGCGCGACGACGGGCCTCGCGAACCTCATCAACAGCGGCGTCTTCATGGACGTGACGCTCTACACAATTGCGCTCGCGCAAAACGCCGGCACGCTCTACATCTCCGCCGCAGATTTCGACGTAAATTACGGCGGCAACACCTTCCTGCACGGGAGGCCCGGGGTTGACGTTGCGAGTAGTAAGCCGCAGGCGCACTGGAAAGCCGGCCTTGATGTCGACGAGTATCCGTTAACGCTCCTCCCGCGGCTAACGACGGCGTCGGGCGGTCCAGACATGCTCGGGTCCGCTACTCTTTTGCAGGCCGCGGTCGGCGGCGCCTTCGACGGCGCTCTCGTCACCGTGCAGCGCGCGTACTTTAGCGGGCCTCCGGCGTGGCCCCAGCCGCCCGGCGGTTTCGTCCCCGTCGGAGTCCTGCCGATTTTCTTCGGGATGGCGGGCGAGGTCACTCCGACGGCCTACGAGATTCCGATCAACGTCCAGAGTCTTATGGGGCTGCTGAAGATCAATACGCCGCGAAACGTCTACCAGGCGCAATGCCGTCACATCCTCTACGACAGTGGATGCACTCTCGCGCGTGCGAGTTACACGACGAGTTATGTGGTCGGCTCTGCGACGCAAAACAGCGTGACGGCTTCTGCCGCGGTCCCCGCGCCTTCCGGCTCGGGGACCTATCAATTCGGCCGCTTGACGTTCACGAGTGGCGCCAACAACGGCGTCACCGTCACGATCCTCAGCCAATCGGTCTCGACGTTCCTGCTCTACGGCCTCCCGCCCTATCTGCCCGCGCCGGGCGACACTTTCACCGTGAGCGCTGGCTGCGACAAGCAACCCGCGACGTGCTCGCTCTTCGGCAACCTCGTCAATTTCGGAGGCACGCCGAACATTCCCGTCCCGGAGGTCACTGTCCCGTGAATGAGAATGACCGCCGCAAAGTCGTCGCCATCGCCGAGAGCTGGGTGGGCTGCCCCTTTCACGACTGCGCAGCTCTCAAGGGCGTCGGCGTCGACTGCGCGAACCTTGTCGCCAAGGTCTTCGAGGAAGCGTGCCTCGTCGATTCAATCCCGATCCCGCCCTACACCCCGCATTTCTTCCTGCACAAAGGGGAAGAGCTTCTCTGCGACGAGCTTCTCAAATACGCGCACGAGATTCCCGAGAACGAGGTCTTGCCCGCCGACCTTGTCGTTTACAAAGTTGGGCGCGCGTATGCGCACGTCGCGATCGTTTGCGAGTGGCCGAGCTACGTGATTCACGCGCACAAGCCGTCGCGAGCCGTTATCGCCTCGCACGTCGAGCACCGGGAGTTAATGGGGCGCCCGCGGCGCTATTTCCGCTTCGGAGGGCTCGACTAAATGGGCAGCCTGCTCCACAGCCGCTCGTCGCGCGTCAACCAGCCGCAGATTCAGTATCCGGACACCGGGCTTCGCATCCAGACGGCCGTCATGGGGCGCGTGCGCCCGATCGGATGGGGCCGCGTCCGCGCCGCGGGCAACGTCATCCTTGCCAATAGCTTTCAGGCCGTCGCGACGCCAAGCGTCGACTCTTCGGGCAACGTCTCCTACAGCTACACCTACGAGGCTGATGTCATCGTGGCGCTTGGCAATAGCGTCGTCAACGGCATCGTCAACATTTGGAACGGCACGGAATCCGGTATGGTCCTCTTCAACGGACCGAACCAGCCGAACCTCAGTCTCAACCCGCTGAACACGGTCGCCAATCCGAACGGCATGGGCGGCGGCCTGCTTTTCCACGGTAGCTACACGCAAACGCAGTGGACTTATAAAGGAGCGCTGTCGGCTGGAAACCTCGCCTATCGCGGCGAGGCGTATCTAGCTTTCGCCAAGCTCAACATGGGCAGCAGCACGACGATCCCGAACTTCACTTTCGAGTTCGATTACGGAATCGGCTTCGACCTTCCGGCGGTGTGCCCCGACGCCAATCCAGCGGACGTTATTACCGATTATCTGACAAATGCCGACTACGGAGTGCCGCAATTCCTGTCGTCATACCTTGCCGACATGACGGATTTCCGCCGCTACTGTCGCGCATTCTCGCTACTCGTCTCATTCACCGAGACGAACCAGCGGCCGGCATCCGACATGTTGCAAGAGCTGGCGCGCGTTTTGAACGTCGATTTCGTTTGGTCCTCGGGAAAACTCAAGGTCGTCCCCTACACGCCATTCCCGGGAACGCAGAACGGATACTTCTGGAACCCGCAGACGACACCGGTCTACGCCTTCAACGACACGCACTACCTCGAGAACAGCGGTTCGCTCGGTTCCGTGTCGTCAACGGCCCCAACGCCCGTCGCCATCGCGCGAAAACCTCGCTCGCTCGCAGTGAACCACACGAAACTCGAGTATCTCCCGCGCGGGGCTTACTACAATCCGTGGATTCTTGACTATATCGACGAGGGCTCTGTCGCCAATTGGGGCGTCGAGATTATCGGCGACGTCATTCAGGCGCATCATTTTTGCTACGATGCGGCGGCGCAATCCGCGTTGCATCTATTGGCCTCCCGTAACCAAGTCATCCGCACGTTCCAATTCACCGTTGGGCGCCGGTTCATTCTGCTCGACCCGATGGACCTAGTCACCATCACAGACGCGACAAGCGGCCTCAACAATCAGCCCGCGCTCGTCAAAGAAATCCGAGAGAACGCGGACGGCACTCTGACGGTAACGGCCGAGGAGTATCTCGCCCTCGTCGGACCGCCCATTTTTGGTTTTTCTAACATCACGGCAATAACGTCCGCGCTGAACATCGGCGGGCCTCCGGGCGACGTCAATCCGCCGATCATTTTCGAGCCGCCGGACCAACTCGGGAAAGGCCTCTGGCTATACGTCGCAGTATCCGGGCAGAATCAGGTTCTATGGGGCGGGTGCGAAATCTGGGCGTCCTTCGATCAGATCAGCTACGCGCAGATTGGTCAGGTTTTCGCACCGGCGCAGATGGGCGTTCTTACGGCGACTCTCCCCTCAGTTTCCGCGGCGATCAGCGGGCAGACCATTGACGCGACGCACACGCTTTCCGTGAATCTCGCCGAGAGCAACGGCGCGCTGCTGCCGGCCAGCCCGCAAGACTTTGCGTCACTGGCGACGCTCTGCCTCGTGGATGGTGAGCTGCTCGCTTACGAGAACGCCGCCCTGGTCAGCGGGAATTCTTACAATCTCTCGCCGCTCTCGCGCGGCTGCTACGGATCGAACATCGCAAACCACGCGATCGGCGCGCCGTTCACCCTGGTCGACGGGAGCCTGTTCCACTACCATTTCACGCAAGACAAGATCGGTCAGACGATCTATCTCAAATTCCTATCGTTCAACGTCTTCGGACAAGGCCTCGAGCAGCTCGCGAACGTCGGCGCCTACTCTTACGTCATCCAAGGAACGGCGCTCGGGTCCCCACTGCCGACTGTTCAAAACCTACGGACCGTATTCAACGCGGGGGTGACGCAGCTCTTTTGGGACGAAATTACCGATTTCCGTCCCGTTCAGTATCTTGTCAAAAAGGGCGGGTCATGGGCCTCCGCGCTGCCGGTCGCCACGCTCGCACATCCGCCCTTCGTCGTCACGGGCGACGACACCTATTGGGTTTCCGCGGTTTCGCAGCCGACTTCCGGGCTCACGGTCTATAGCGCGTCGCCTACGTCTTTAACGGTTGCCGGATCGTTCATAACGCAGAACGTGATTTTGTATTTCGACGAGGACGGCAAGCAGGCAAACACGGCCTACTGGCCAGGGGCGAAATCGAACGTCCAGCCGGATTCGATCGGCCTGAGACTCGACACGACTGGAAACATTCTTAGCGACACGAGCATCCTCGCGACTACCGACATCATCAACTATGGCAGCACGGGGATCCAGTCGAGCGGCTCCTACACGTCGAACACCATAGTAAACGCCGGTCGCCTGACCCAGATGCTCGTCCAAGCCAACTGGGTAGCGGTTGGTCTGCCGATCGGGGCGGCGTCAAACATACTGGCGCAGCCGAACATCCTCTCGCAGCCGGATGTACTGAACTTTGCTAACACGGCCTTCGTAAACGTCTACCCGCAAATAAGGGTTGGGACGTGGAATGGGGGCGGGATCACCTGGGGAACGTGGCAAAAGTATCAGGCTGGCGTGTACCAGGGTCAATACGTGCAGATGCAGCTCATCCTGTTGACCGTTGACCCGAATACGATCGCGTACTGCACGGATTTCGACTGGACCGTCTCACTGGCGCCGAGGGTAGACCACTATCTAAACCAGACGATTCCTGCGGGCGGACTCACGATCACCTTCCGGCCTGACGCGCTCGCAGGGCAATCGCAACAATCGGCGGCGCCGTTTAACGGGGGCCCGAATGCGGGGAATCTCCCGGGCATCCTCGCGACTTGGCAGAATAACGCCGGCGACCAGCTCGTAATCACAAACCTATCGCTCTCTTCCGTCACCATTCAGATTCAGAACGGCGGCGTCGGAGTTACAACCTACAACGCAAACGTAGTCGCAGAGGGCTACTAAGAAGGAAAGGGCTTCGCCGTGAATACATCTTGGAAAACGTCGCTGAGCGCAATCGGCGCCGGGCTGCTGTTTGCGGTAGCGAGCTTCGCCCCGCCGACTGCTCTCGCCGATCAGTCGACCCTCCAATCTCCGACGACGGGGACGGTGAGCGGTCTCCAACTGACGAACAACTACAACAGCGCGCTCAACGCGCTGAACACGTGCAACAGCGGTAGCAGCGCGCCGACAAACCAGCTTTCCGGGTCTCCGAGCGCCGGCAACTGTTGGCTGAACACGTCGACGACGCCGAACACGATCTCTGTCTACGACGGAACCTCGTGGCTGGCCGCCGGCTACGTCGACGCGACAAACCACGTTTACTCACCGGCCTGGAATGGCGGCAACGTCACGTCGATCGCCTCGGCGTCGTCGACGAACCTCTGCGCTTCCTTGCAGCCTTACGTCTCCGTCACCGGAACCACGGGCATCACGAGCTTTGGCTCCGCCTGCCCGCTCGGCGCGCTGAAGCTCGCCACTTTTACGGGGGCGCTCACGCTCACGAATAACGTGACGAGCCTGATCCTCCCCAATAACGGGAGCAACATCACAACGGCCGCAGGCGACGTGCTCGGGGCGATCAACCTCGGGTCGGGAAACTGGAAGGTTCTCTTCTATATCCGCGCCAGCGGGCAGCAGGTCGGGACGACTTCGAATAAGGTGCTGGTCAACACGCTCAGCCCCGTGAGCGTGGCGAGCATCTCCGATACGACGAGTTTTACCGCAACCTATTCTGAATACGAAATCGACATAGAGAACCTCATTCCTGCGACAAACGGCGTCACGCTGTACATGACGGAGCAATCCGGAGGTTCTTTTCAGACGAGCGGCTACTACTGGCGTCAGCTAAACTATGCTGGAGCGGTGGGCGTGACCGTTGGAAGTAACGCGGTGAACTTTCAATTAACCGGCGCAAGCATTGTGCAGAACGCCGCTGGCGGAGGCGTCACCTGCCGGGCTACAGTTAGCAACGTCTCGTCTACGTCGGTGTACAAGATCATCCAAAGCCGCTGCTCTTCCATAGGCACGGCGGCAGCCGAAGGCGATCAGGTTGACGGGGGGTGGCTTGGCGGCTCTGGCGCGATCACGGGGCTAAGCTTCTCCTTCAACTCCGGAAACATCTCTTCCGGAACGATCAAAATCTACGGATGGAACTGACGGTCTTAGAGCCAAGCTTGTAGTCGCTACCCGCCCCTCGTATGGTTGAGCAGCCATTCGAGGGGTTCTCCGATATGAAAATGCAGAAGTGCGCCCGGTCCGCGAGCTTCGCGCTACCGCTGTTCGCCTTTGCTCTCGCACCGATGCTCGCGCGAGCCGAGCTCGTGCCGGTCGGCGGCGTTTCGTTCCCCGTCCAGTCCCCCATCTCCGGCAATATTCCGGTCGTGGCCGATGCGCAGTCGGCGCCCTTCGAGGGCGCAACCGCGATGACGGTCGGGACCTCCTACACTGCCGCCCGCTCGGTTCTAGCCAACTGCACGGTGGCCGGTAACGTAAGCCTCACGCTGCTTGATGGTTCAACGGTCGTTTGGGCGGTTCCCACGGGCGCGACGCTCCTGCGCGTCGCCGCAACGGCAGTGAACACCAGCGGCACGACGGCAACCTGCACCTACTACAACCTGAAGTGACGCCACCCGCGGGCGCATAAGAGGTCGAGCATGGCTGCCTACAACAAATTCAATCTCACCGTCGACGACATGCTGAAGGCCATAAACAACTATGGCACCGACGGCCTGAAGGTCATGCTGACCAACACGCTGCCCGTGGCGACAAATCACGTCTACGGCGACATTTCCGCGAACGAACTGGCGAGCGGAAATGGCTATGCGACGGGCGGCGCGACGGTCCCGGGCACCGGCCTATCGAACGCGTCGGGCGTTGAGAGCCTCGCAGGCACCGCGGTGACATGGACCAGTAGCACCGGAAGCATGGGACCGTTCCGGTACGTCGTGCTTTACGACAACTCGTCAGCGTCAAAAACCCTCATTGCGTGGTGGGACATCGGGGCCTCGACGACCCTCAACGGCGCGAACGGCGACCAGTTTGTCTGGACGCCGGCCGGTAGCGTCATTTTCACCCTGCAGTAGCGGAGCGCGTCGCACGTGGCCGTACTCTATGATCGCGTCCGATGGGCCGTTTCGGGCACGCCCGGGACCGGCAACATCACTCTCGGGTCACCCGTCGCCACCTTCCGCGATGGCACCGGCTCGGGCGGTAACGCGGCAATCCCGAACGGCACGACTATCTCCTACGTCGCCGAGGACGGGGGAACAGTCGCAGAATACGGCCGCGCGGTTTACTCGACATCTGGACCGACGCTCACGCGCTCCCCGCTGTGGTCAACCTCGGGCCTTGCGATAGCGGCCAGTCTCAGCTCTTCGGCTATCGTCTACATAGACGCTCTGGCAGAAGATCTTTACTGGGGGACTTATATTTTTGCGTCGCGAATTCAGGGCGGCAATGGAACAATCAACTATTACCTCGACCCTGCGGGGTCAGATTCTAATGACGGGGCCTCCACGGGAACGGCGTGGGCGACGTTGGCGCATGCGGCCAGCGTCATTTCTACGATAGTCAACGACTTAGGTCAAATCGCGGTGACCGTGAATGTTACTATGGCGAGCGGGACGTATAACGAGATACACGAAACGAGCTTTACGCTTCAGACCCAACTTATTAACGTAGTTATCGCGTCCGCTACTTCTGTTGCGTCCGACGTCATAATAAACTACGTCAATGTTTTCAATACGGGGGCTTTTAACGTACTGGGCGGAGGCCACATCTCCACCGTTGGCATCGAGTCTGTTACGTTTTCGGCAAGCGGGCTGCTTCCCGCCATGTGGGTTACCGCCGGTGGTGGGGGCTACGTTATCGTCGCAAACTGCGTGTTTAACGCTGTTGACAACCTGTACGCCCTGTTTTGGATTTTTGACTCACTGTCATACTTAGGCGTTTACGGTGGGACGTTTTCCGTTGGGACCGGCGTACAGTATTTTTTATTGGCGTCAACCGGCGGGTTCGCGCAATTCTACTACACGGTTGCGTTTGTCGGGACGTGCGCGTTTGGCGCGCAAACGATCGCGGTCGCCGAAACGGCGATCGCCGATGTTCAGTGCGCATTCACTGGAACCGTGACGGGGCAACGTTACTCCGCGACCGCGCTTAGCGCCATCAATACCTATGGGTCTGGGACGTCGTTCATTCCGGGCTCGGTCGCCGGAACAACGGACGCCTCGAGTTTCTACCTTTGAGGAGAACCCGCGATGGCTATCACTAAACCGGCGCAGCCCCGCCCTCCGTACAACGCCGCCAACTGGTACTGGGTCATTCCCAGCATCGCGAGTTACGTCTTCGCAAGCGCGCGCGCGGCCTGGATTCCGGCGTCGGACGCCGCTTACTCGACGTGGCTCACTTCGGGCGGCGTTGCAACGTCAGTCCCCGATACCGCGACGCTCGCGGACGTGCTGACGACGGCAGGACTCACGCAAGCCGCGACGGCGGCGGCGGTCGACCCGACAAGCCTTTCCAGCATCCAGGCGGGTGCGCGGGCGCAGATCGCCGCGACGCGCTACGCGCTCGTCGCCGGCGGCGTCACAGTCAACGGCCACCCATTCGATACGTCGCTCGAGGCGCGCGCGAATTGGGACTCGGTCTACCTCGCCGCACTCGGCAACCCGGCGCTTGCGATCCAGTGGAAACTCACGTCGGGCGTCTTCCTTCCGCTCGACGCCGCGCAAATAACCGCCATCGGGCAAGCACTTCTCGGCTTCGTTCAAAGCTGCTTCGCTTACGAGGAATCGCTCCTGGCCCAAATTAACGCCGCCGCGACGATTCCCGCCGTCCAGGCGATCGATCTCGTAACCGGGTGGCCGAGCAGCATCCTGACCGTTGCCGGAGCGCCGTAGCGCATGCTCGCCAACCGCCCTATCGCTAGTGCGGCGCTCGCGAGTAGTTTTAGGACTGGCGGCCCGAGAATCTTTGCGATCGCCGCGGCCTCTGGGGTTTACGTGCTGTCCGGGTCCTCCGCGGCGCTGAAGCTGGTTCACAAGTTCGCTGCGAACTCCGGGGCTTACTCGCTCACCGGCTCGCCCGCGACTTTTACGTTCGTCCGCAGAATGTCCGCGGCCTCCGGGGCGTACGTGCTGTCCGGCTCTGCGGCAGCCTTGACGGCTGTTCGCAGAGTGGCGGCGGCCTCGGGCGCGTATTCGCTTACCGGCTCGCCCGCGACTTTTACGTTCGTCCGCAAAGTGGCCGCGGCCTCCGGGGCTTACGTCCTGTCTGGGTCCTCTGCGGCGCTGAAGCTAGTCCGCAAGTTCGCTGCGGCCTCGGGCGCGTACTCACTCACCGGTTCGCCCGCGACTTTTACGCTCGTCCGCAGGGTGGCGGCGGCCTCCGGGGCTTACGTGCTGTCCGGCTCCGCGGCGACCTTAACAGTGATTCATAAGTTCGCTGCGGCCTCCGGGGCTTACATCCTGACCGGGGGTGCGGCGACATTCACCCACGTCAACGGCCTGCTCAGGGTCGTCATCAAGCTCCAAGCCGACACGAGCAATTTATTTGTTGCGCTTGCCGACTGCGCGAAGCTATTTCTGGAACGGGCCGACGCAACCCGCCTATTCGCGGCGCTCGCGGACGGCGTGAATCTGTTTCTGGAACAGGCCGACGCGACGTCGGTTATCCCACTGAAAGCCGACGCAGCAGCCTCGATCGGGGGAAAGATTATGGCCTTTGACAACCCGCTTCTCGTGCGCAGCGCCGGTGACGATTTCACGCTGCAGTTCTTGTGCATGGCCGGGGGGCAGCCCGCGGCCTACGTCGCTCCCGTCGCCACGTTCTCGGTCGGTTCGTCGTCAGCTCCGGACGACGCCGAGACGCCGATTTTAGTGAAGACGGGGAGCGACGCAACCATGTCGCAGTCGGGCGGCAACTGGTACGCAAATATCGCATTCCATCGCGCAGACACGATCGGGAAGTTCCAGCCCGGCGTCTACTACTGCGAGCTCTCCGTCACTGACGGGGGCGTGACGCTCACTGTTGCAACGCTCATGCTACAGATTCGACCGACGATCACTCGGCCCTAGCGTCAAGCTTGTAGTCACTACCCGCCCCGCATATGGTCAAGCAACCGTGCGGAGCGCTCCATGCCTATGAACCCCTACGTGAACCCCTACGTGAAGCAGGCCGGCCCTTACCCCGTCAACTTTGTGCCCGACCCGCACTTTCAGACACCGGTCAATTTGAGCGCGCCGCGCGCCGGCGTTCTGCATACGACCGAGGGCTCGACTATCGAGGGCGCGGAAGGCGTATTCAGCCATCACTACGCGCCGCATTTCACCGTCGGTCCCGACGCGCGCAGAAAGGTGAAGATCGACCAACTCGTGCCGATCGGCTTCATCGGCGCCGCGCTTGAAGAGCACAACAACCTCGCGCTCGTGCAGATCGAGGTCGTCGGCTTCTCGAAGACAACGCCGTGGTTCTTCGACGCGCCGACCGCTGACGCGCTCGCCAACCTTCTCGTCGTGCTGGAGCGTGACTACGGCATCCCGCTTTCGCACCCCTGGGGCGACGACGATTGGGCCGCCGCGGGCCCGAACGCGCACCGCGCCTCGCGCAAGTTCGGCGCCGTCGCCGGCTGGTTCGGGCATCAAGACATTCCAGATAATTCTCATTGGGATCCGGGGCATTTGCAGTGGTCGAAGCTCTTCGCGCTCGCGGCCAAGATCAAGGCTTCCGCGTCCGATCCCGTCGCGGCCTACGAGGGAGCGCCCGGTCATGCTTGATCCCGCCGCATACCTCCCTTGGCAACATTCTCACGCCCAGCAGGCGTTCAAATTCTTCAACGGGCGGGAGAGCCCGCGCGGGACATTGCGCGATTTCCAAGCGGCGGCGCTCATCGAAATGTGGGACGCCGAGGCCAGCTTCTATCTCGACATTTGGGGCGATGAGGGAACGGCCTATGGCGGCTGGCAGTGGCACGACGACCGCCTGACGCGCATCTGCAATTTCCTCGACGCCCCGAAGCCGCAGCGCATCGGCCTGAGTAAATTTCTCACTAAGAACGGCTTGACGCTTGAGCAACAGGTCCAAGGCGTTTGGCATGAACTCCAGACGAGCGAATCGGTAGCGTTTGCGCTGCTTGTCGGCACGACCAACGCCCATGACGCCGGCGTGGTCGCCTGCACGAAATTCGAGCGGGCGGGCGCGCACGGGCAGGCGGCGATTCGGGGCGCGAGGACCGCGCTCTGGCTTGATTGGCTGACGAAGAACCCTGCAACGTGACCGCTTGGCGGCCCCAGGAAAGCGGCCGGCTGGCCTACGCCATTAACGCCGCCCTGATCGTCGGCGCGTTCGCGCTTGTCGGTCGTGACGGCGTTTGGCACGCCATGCTCTCGCGCCGCTCGCGCTCGGCCGCCTTGCTCGGGGCCTGCGTCGCCCTGGCGGTCTACCGAACGCTCGTGCGCTAGAACAGCCCGTAGTGGAAAAGGACGGCGCGCACTTCCGCGAGGCTCCGCGCCACTTCGTAGGCGCCGCCGATCGCAGTCCAGACCTCGCGGAAGCCCTTCTGGTCTTTCGACAGGACGCCCTTCGGCGTTTTCAATTCAAGCGCCAGCCGGGTTTTCTCGCCGAACAGCATGAGATCGGCGACGCCAGGCCGCACGCCCATGTCCTTCAGCTTGCGCGCGGTCGCCGGGTCGCGCCACTCGCCGTTCGGGACCGCGAACCAGATGACGCGCTCCGGCAGCTCCTTGCGGAGCATGATCGCGACGGCAATCTGAAACGCGCCCTCGTCGCGAAAGGGAAAATCGGTCATTTTTTCATTCGATCGCCGCAGTAGCCCTCGGCCGCCAGAGGAAGCCCAGGAGCCCAAGGAACCGGGCGGCTCATGATCTCTATGATTTGGTTGAGGCGCTCTTCCGCAACCTCGACGGGGGCCAAGCCTACCGCGCTATCGTAGACGTCCATAATTAGCTCCACGTCGGGAAGCTCGCGCTCGACCGCCGCCTCAACCGCCGTGATGACGTCGCGCGCTGACGATTGGCTTATGATTTCAAGCCATGCCCCGCCATAAACGCGCTGCGGAAGCATGCGACCGTGCTTGGCGCGCAGGAACGTCATCTCGCCCGTGTCGCGGTCGATCCGCGGCGAGTAATGCGGGATCGCGCGCCCGCTCGGAACCCGCACCCAAAGGACAGGCTCGCCGCCGATGTCCAAGCGGTCGTCAGGCGTTGCCGGCCACGGGTTCTCGCGTGAGTAGCAGAAGACGACCTTTCCGTCGGCGGCGCCGAAAGCCAGCCCCGGTCGCCAGACCGCTTCGCGCGCTGCGCTATCAAGCTGGTTCCAGAGGCCGCCTTTGCTCGCGAGTTTCGGGTTGTCCTTCCGGTAGCCAAAAATCCAAGCTCTCGACCGCTCGGGTGTGAGGCCCGGAATTTTGCGACGGTTCGTCAAATAGAATTTGTTGTCGCCGAGTCCGTAGTTCCCGCCGAGCGTGATCGTCTTGAAGTTCTGCCGCTCTTCAGGATGCGTCTTCTTCGTCGACCCTGGCGGCAGCCCGAGACCGCTGATCGCGTTGTGCATGTAAAGGTCGCCGTCGGCCGCAAGAATCGCGAGTCGCTCGGCGTCGCCCGCGAGCCACAGAGCCAGCCGCAACTCAATATTGGCGAGATCGGCGTCGATGACGGCGTAGCCGTCGGGAGCTTTTACGAGCCCGCGCAACACATCGGTCAGCGCAGTGTTGCCACAGGGAAAACCGATAAGCAGCGTCTCTATGGTATTTTCAATGTCATACTTGCCCGACGGTCGCGCGATGTTGAAGGTGTTCACGCCTTCGCTCGTGCCGCGGCCCGAACGCGCGCCGAAGTAGCGCGTGTGGTCCTTGTAGCGGCCGTCTACGTGGCGGTCGAGCAGCGCCTGCGCCTTCGTCGGGGCCATGCCGCCGCTCTCTCGCAGGATGCAAAGCACGTCGAAAGCGTCGAAGGACAGATTGTCGCTCTCGAGCACTTCCTCGACGGTCTCCTTGCGCATGTTCACCACCGGGACGCCGACGGATGCGAGCCAGGTCTGAATTCGCGCGCGCTGCGTGACCGCAGTCACGGCGCCTCGCGTGACTTCGCGCAGCCGGTTCGAGACCTCCAGCTCGATCTCTTCACGGCGCGCGGCGACCGCTTCGGCGAGTTTGAGGTCGATCGGGAGGCCGGTTTCGTTCTTGCGCCACGTCCGTTCCCAGATCAGCCGCTCGGCCGGCGGCAACTCGGGCAGGCGCGCGTCCACGTCCGCCAAAGCGCGGACATCCTGCAAATTGTAGCCGAGTAGGTCGCGAAAAACGTCGGGATCCTCGCAGAAGGTCCCGTCGCGCTGCGGCTTGCACGTTTTCATGACGAGCGCCGTGCCGCCCTTCGACTTGCCGGGCACGCCGAGCGTCTTGGCGAGCTCGTCGAGACCGCCGGGGAGCGACATGCGCTGCGCTCGCGCCATCGTGCAGGAAAGCTTCGCAACGGGAATATCGTGTTTCAGGGTCTCGCGGATCACGCTAGCGTCAAAGCCGACGTTGTGGCAGACGACGCGGTCGGCCTCTTCGAGCGCCATGACGAAGTCGAAGGCCGAGTGCGAGCCGAGATGCGCCAAGCCCGGGATGAAGACGGCGCCGGCAAGCGAATTCGGCTTACCCTTCCACATCCAAGCGGCGGTCGTAATTGAGGTCGAAGGGTCTTTGGAGTAGCGCCTATGACCTGCGGCTCGTAAGTCGCATCTTGAACGAGTTTCGAGATCGAGGAGAAGAGTGTTCGTCATCGGGCACGTCGCTAGTTAGCCAGCGGTAGCCGCTCAGGCTGATTTCACCGCGGAGAAATTGGTCGTGAACTTCGGGAGGAGCTGGCCGGTCTGGGTAGCGCTCTGAGAGCCGCTGCTTCCAGGCCTCGATTTCGGCGTAGCTAAGTTTCATGGATGCACAAAGTTAGGAAAGCGAGGGCGGAGACGCGTTACCGGACGCCGCCCTCTTCTAACCTCGCGCCTCAGTTCCCCAACCAGACGCGGGGATCTCGTCAGAACGGGATGTCGTCGGAACGGGACGCCGCAGCATTCGGATTTTGCCCGAAACCTCCGGCCGCAGGCAGTGGGGCGCCGAGGCCCTGGATCGGAATGCCTTGCGCCCGCGCCTGCTCAATGAGCATGTTCGAGTCGGGGCGGGAACCGAGCTTGATCTCTTCGCCCGAGCCCGTGAACAGGATTCCATTGAGGTAGGTCTTGACGCCCGGGCTCGTGCCGGCGCTCTTGGTAAGACCGACCGAGAGGACGCAGTAGTCGCCGTCCTTCACGATAACGCGGCCTCCCATTCTCGAAGCGGGGAGGGCAACGGCCTTACCGTTCTGCACGCCTTCGATCGTTAGGTAGTCGGGCGAGGACGTGTCGGCGCGGATACACCAATGGCCCTTGCTCCAGTCGGAGACTCTGCCCTGAAGACTCGGCTGGTCGCCGTCCTTGACGGGCCAGATCAGCCGCGCAACGTCGTAGCCGGCGAAGTGCTGCGCATAAATTTTGCGGCAGGCTTCGGTCACGGAGGCGAAGACTGGGTCTTCCTGCCAGCGCCCAGTCGTTTTCGGCACGATCGCCGTGACCGAGTAGCGCGGCTTGTCAAGGGGCTTGCCCGTCGTGAAGTCGGTCGTCTCGGGCGTCCACAGTCGGGAGATGTAGACGGCGCGTGCGCCAAAGATCGAACAGCCGATGATCTCGCGTTTCTCAACCATGTCAGTGCTCCAGTGTTGCAGTTGCTCAGTTTCTCAGGTGTCGCATTTCGGCGACGGGGAGCAACGTAAGCCGTAGCGACTCTGTAGTCAAGTTAGAATGTGACTTGACCGTAAGCCGGGGCGCGCCTATCTGTTGGGGAATGATTCAGCTCCGCCCCCACCAGATCGAGGCCGTCGAAAAGCTCCTCGCCTGCGAAGAGCGCTTCGCGCACGCCGAGGTCTGCGTGTCGGGCGGGAAGTCGCTCATCATGGCCGAGCTGGCGCATCGCGTGTCGGGGCGGGCGCTGATCCTGGCGCACACGTCCGAGCTGGTGAAGCAGAACATTGAGGCCTGTAGCCAGATCGGGCTTTTTGCGGCGCCCTGCGCACGCGAGGTCGGAATCAACCTCTTTGCCAGGGTCACGGTCGGAACGATCCAGACCGTCGTGCGCCGGCTCGCGCATTTCAAAGACGTCGAGACCGTAATTGTCGACGAGACGCACCTGGTCACGCCCGACGACGAGAGCATGTACCGCAAGCTCTTTGCAGCCCTGCCGGACGCTCGCGTCCGCGGTCTGACGGGCACGCCCTACCGCGCCGACGGTTCGGGGTCGCTCGAGGAGACCTTCGGGCCCTGCGTCTTCCGCTTTCGCTTCGCCGAGGCCTTGGAACTCGGCTACGTAAAACCCCTGCGGCAGATTGACGCCGAGGCCGACGACATTGACATCCAGGGCGTAAAGGTCACGGCCGGTGAGTGGAGCACGGGCGAGCTCGCCCACCGCGGAATCGCCCTCGCGCCAATCCACGCCAAGGCGGCCGTGAAGGCTCTGCGCGAAGAACGCCGGCGCCGGACCCTCGTCTTCGCCTGCGACATTGAGCATGCCGAAGTGCTGGCGCGCGAGTTCAACGCGGCCGTTGGACGGCGGATCGCAGTCGCCGTTCATTCAAAGCTGCCCCAAGAGGAGCAAGAGCGCCACATAAAGGACTTCCGCGAAGGCCGGCTTCCGGTCCTCGTATCGGTTCAGAAATTTAGTACGGGCTTCTCGGTCAACGAGATCGACTCGCTCGTGCTCTGCCGACCGGTCCGCTCGCGCATTTACTACGAGCAGGGGCTTGGCCGCGGAGCCCGCAAGACGCATGTCGCCCATGATTGCGTCGTCGTCGACTTCGGCGGCAACGTCGCGCGCCACGGCGCGCTCGACATGATTAAGCCCGTCGAGGTCCGCGGACTTAAGACCAAGCGCGAGCGCGACGAAGCGGCGCAAAAGGCGTTCAAGGTCTGCAAGGCCTGCGGTCAAGAGTACGCGGAGTTCTTCGATTCCTGCCCACACTGCGGCCACGATCCGCGCCTCGACCGCTCGGTCGGTAGTGACCTCGTCATGCGCTCGAAGGCGCGCGAGATGCTCGAGGAAGCCAAGATGAAGCCGCAGTGGCTGCCGGCGCAGGGCACGCCCGTGCGCGTGCCAGGCCGTCATTGGTCGATCCCGCTCGACGCCGGCAAGGCGATTTGGTGGCCGGCGCACATGCCAACGGTCCCCGTTCACGTCTACGTGCAATGGAACGCCCGTTGGGGCTTCGTCGCTGAGGGGATCGTCGGCGCGGACGGGCAAATTCACCAACCTTAAGCCTAAAATGTATTGACTACCTAGCTTGACTTTGCTAGCTAGGCTTTACCGAGGGGGCCGCCTCTCGTGCAGTAGGAGACAATATGACACAGCACCGATTTACGATTTCCGGGAACTCGCGCGCCGAACTGCGCGCCGCGTTCGACGAGCTGTTTGGCGACGGGCCGGGCAATACGACCGCCGTCAAAAACGAGGAGCCCGCGAAGGCGTCGGGCCGCGGTAGCCGCAAAGGAGCCGCCGCAGCCCCCGACCCCGTGCAGGTCCCCGAGGCGCAAGCCCAGCCGGATCCCTTCGCCCCCTCGGCTGCCACGGCCGCGCAAGCGACGGCCGCAGCCGCAGACCCGTTCGCGCCCTCCGCGCCGCAGCCGCCCGGCGATGACCCGTTCGCGCCCTCCGCGCCGCAGCCGCCCGGCGATGACCCGTTCGCGCCCTCGACCGCTCCGACGACCGCAGCCGCGCCGCTCGCCGCCGCCAATCCCGCCGTCGAGAAGCTCATCGAACGCTTCGAGGCGAAGAGCAAAGAGCCGAACATCGGGCCCGACCGCGTGCGGGACTACCTCGCCAAGTTGCTTGGGCTGGCCCCGAGCGTGCCCTTGGCCGAGATGTATTCAAAGCTGCGCGCCGGCGCCTACACGCCGGACGTCGTCGATAAGCTGCTCGACCAGACCGGCGGTCGCTGATTTCGTGAGGTTCGGCGGGGGCCGTCTGTAACGTCCGGCCGGAAACCGGGCTACGAAAGGGCTTTTCCGGAGCCTGCCCCCGTCGATAAGTTTCTTAAGGAGAACAACCATGCGCGGTACTGCAATGGCAATCATGGGCGCGACGTTCGTTTACCTCGACGCCAAGAACTCTCGCGACGCGGTCCCCGCCGACTTGCGGAGAACCTACGACCACCATCGGGCGGCGGTTTTCCTCGGCTGGTTCGCCGCCACGCTTTTCGCCGTCGTGCTGGGGTGGTGAGCCATGACCCGAGCGCACGCCATTTTCGCCCCTTCAAGCGCCGCGCGTTGGCTGGCCTGTCCTGCGAGCGCAGCGCTTGCCGCTGACCTGCCCGAGCGGACCTCGGACGCGGCCGACCGCGGCACCTACGTCCACGAGCTGCTCGAGCAGGGCGTCGAGACGCTGGCGCAAACCGGCGTTGTCTCGGTCGAGCACGTTCCCGAGGACCGCAACCCCGTCGTCGAGGAAATTCTGGCCTTCGTCGAGAAGCTCGGCGACGACCGGCTCTACGCGCTCGTGACGCGCGCGATCGCCGACGAGGGCGGCGACGTCGCCGGCAACCTCGAAATGATCCTCCACTTCGTCGCCAAGCTCGGACCCGGGCGCCTCGAAGCCGAGCAAAAAGTGGTCATCAATGACGTCTGTTGGGGGACGGCCGACATTCTGCACGTGACCGAATGTGAGACCGTAGCGACATTGGGCGACTACAAGAACGGCGGCTACGACGTCGAAGCCTTCGAGAATAAGCAGCTCTTGACCTACGCCGTCGGCGTCTTGCGCGCGACCCCTAAGATTCGCTGGTTCCGGCTCGCGATCGCGCAGCCGAACTCGAAGACGCACGGCGAGGTTGAACCCATCAAGCAATGGGTCGCCTCGGCCGAGCAGGTCTCACAGCACGCCAACGCGATCGAGAGCGCCATTGCGCGCGCCCGCGCCGGCGAGAAGCCGCAGCCGGGCAAGCATTGCCGTTGGTGCGCGGCCTTCGGAGAGTGCGAGGCGACGAAATCGACGCTGGCGCTGGTCGAGCGCGCGGTCGAGATGCTGCCGAGCAATATCCCGAACGACAAGATTGCGCAGATCGCGCGCGTCCTGCGCGGTCTCGACGATTTCCGCAAGCTCGTCGACACTGAAATCAATTCGCGCTTGCTCACGGGCAAGTCGGTCCCTGGCGCCTCGCTTGAGCCGGCGCGCGCCTTCCGCCAATGGAAAGACGAATACGCGGTCAGGCAAAAGCTGGTTGAAGCCTACGGCCCGACGGTGTTGAAACCGCCGACGCCGGCGCAGGCGGAGAAGCTTGGCTCGGTCGGCAAAGAAGCCGTCGCGATGCTTTCGGCGAAGCCGCGGGGCGTTTTGAAGGCGTCGTACTAGCGCCCCGCGACCGTTTTCTTTAGGCCTTGTTCTCGGCCTTGCCGTAGTTGCCGGCGATCAGCTTCGCGCCAGGCGCGTCGCGAACCGTCGTGAACCAGGCCGAGCCCTGCGTAATCAGGAATTGCAGGCCTGCAAAAATCCAGCCGGCTTTGACGGCGAAGTCCTGCCAAGCGTCGATAGCCACTTTGCTGGCGTCGAGCGCATGCTTGCCGGCGTCGACCGTTCCCTTGATCTCGTCGGCGGAAGGCACGTGCTGCGCGAAGGCGTGGCCAAGGGCGAGCGACGCTAGCGCCGCGGCAAGGCCGATAACTAGAGCTAGACGGTATTTCATGCTCGGGTCTTTCACAAGGAGGGAAGAGGACCGGGGTTTTGAGGCCCCGGTCGTTTTCGTCAGTGCAGCTGGCCGCCGCCCACCACGCTATTGAGGCTCGATTGCAGGTTAGCGATGTCGGACTGAACCTTAGCGTTGCCCTGCGTGTTGAAGGTCGCCAGGTTGCCTTGCAGCGTCGCCGCATCCGTCGTCAGGTTGCCCGTGAAGGTCGGAAGCGTCGGCGAGCCGAACAGGGCGCTAAAGTGGTAGGTCAGTCCAATCGCGACCTTGTTCTCGGCGAACGTCTTGTGGCCGAGATACTGAGTCTGCACCGTCGAGAAGATCGCCGGAGTCGCGCCATACTGGAGGCCCGCCGCGGCGACGTTGTGTGAGCCGAAATTCTCATAGAGATACTCGGCCTTGACGGACCAGCCCGGAAGGCCGGTCATCCACTCGACGCCGCCACCGACCTGGTAGCCAACCCACAGCGGGGCCGTTGAGCCGTAGCCGTAGGCGATCGAGGTCGCCGAACCGCCCGTCACCGAGGAGCCGGTCTGCAGCGCCGCGAGGCCACCCTTAGCGTAGACGAGCCAGGTCGGCGTGATGAGGTAGCCGACGCGGCCGGTTCCGCCGAAAGCGAATTTCCAGTCGGTCCCGATCTGCGCGATGGTCGGAAGCGCTCCGGGGATCACCAACGGCGCGGTCGGGAAGGTGACGCTTTTGCCATTGCCGCCGAGCGGGGTTTCAAAATTGCCCTCGACGCCGACGAGGAAGTTGCCGAACGTCTTGTTGTACCCGGCGTTGCCGCCGAAGACGCCGCCGCTGTTGTTGAGATAGGCGGTCGCGCCTGCGGCCCACCCGTACGGCGCGTAGACCGGATTTAGAGTCGTCGACGAGAATCCGGTCTGATAGGCGGAGAGCTGCATGCTCGGGGAGGCGTCCCAGACGTAGCCAGCGCTCACGCCAGCGTAGAACCCATCCCACGGCGCCACGGTCGGGGCGGGAATGGCGGGGGCGGCCTTGCGGCTAGGCAGATCGGCGGCGCGCGCCTGACCAAGCATGATGGAGGCGGCGCCGAGGCCGAGCGCCGTTGCGGCGAGCAAAAGGGGAAGGCGATTCGATCGCATGAGGAAAGCTCCATAGCCGGGGATCGGCTGCGGAGCTTTTTAGCGCATACGCAGTCGCTCGACTGTGACCTAAAAGCCACAGCGGCGGGGAATCGTAGTTAAGCTAGCTCAGCCTTTCGTTTTGTTTGCCGCCCACGCGAGGGCGAGCACGATAACTATGAGGGCAAAAATTGCCGGGTCCGTCGATAGGTAGAGCAAGAGCGCCGTGACGAGCGCCGCCCCGAGGACTTCGAGCGCGCGCATCACGGCGCACGCTCCTGTATCTCGGACGGCCGGAGCTTGATGACGCTACCGCCGAGGGTTTCGGCGTGGACCCATTTGCGCCCGATCTTTACCACGGTCGCGAGGCGCGCGCCGCGCGCACCCCATTCACTTTCGGGGCGGATGTGAATCCGCGAGCCCACCGAAAAGCCGAGTTTGATCTCTCGGGCGGTTTTCATCTCCCAAGCTCCTTCTTGATCTCCTTTTTTCGCGTGAAGTCCGAGTCGCTCGCGTCGCCGGCGCCTTTCAAGAAGGCGGCGGCAAGCAGGCAAACGACGGTCGCGGCGATCACGGTAAACACGGCGGGAACCTCCTCGATTTCGACTCGGTCGGGTTTGAGCGTGACTTTCATGCGACGTCCCGCCATTTGCCCTTGGGCCGCGTCCAATCGCTGAAGCGCTCGGCGAATTCGACGGCGCTTTCAGAGTCAAGCAGGTCGTCGCCATTGTCAAAACGCTGCGACAACTGCTCGCCGATCCGCGCGGCGACTTCTTTCGTAACGTCGACGCAGATTCCCTCGACGGGGCAGACGCGCAAGACCATCTCGGCGTCGTCTATCGCCCCGCTCAGGATCTCGGCTTCAAGCTCGGCGACTTCCATGCCGGGTTCACTCTCGGCCCAGTATCGGACGAGGCGCATATCCCGCGCGCGAAACGAGCGCAGCACGATTGCGAAGGGTTCAGTCGGTTTCATGGTTGGGATTCCTTGTTTGGGAGAAAAGGCCGAGGCGGAGGACCAGCAACGCCCCGGCAAGGCGTTACTCCGCCGCTTCGGCGAGCGCGGGCGGCGCGTCTATGACGACGAGCGCCACGTTGACGTTTGTTCCCGACTCCTTGAACGATCCGGCCGGCAAAGCGCGCCACGTTGCGGAGGCGACGCGGGGCGATTCTTGCCAGCGCTCGAAAGCCGCGCCTTGCCTCGGCCCGTTTGCGCACAAGGCGACGAGCCGGCCGCCCGGTTTCAGGAAGCGCAACGCGTGCTCAACGTGCTTGACGTCGACGCCGTTCTCGAAGGGCGGATTCATCAAGATGCGGTCAAACTGACCGATTGTTACCGGCTCCGGGTCGAAAGGCGTGCTTGTGGCGACGACGGCAGCCGGCCCGTCGATCTCTAAAAAATCCGCATTTTTCAAGAAGGCTCCGAAGGAGGCTTTCAAGTTATGCCGAGTCGCCTCGCAAAGCTGCGGGTTGACCTCGATTCCGACTCTGAGCGCATCGGCTCCGATCGCCTCAAGCAGTCGCCCCGTTCCGAAACTCGGCTCTAAGACGCGGGCGCCCGGCCGCACGTCCGCCAGCGCAACCATCTGCTCGGCGATCTCGACGGGAGTCGGGAACAGTTGCGGCGCCGAGACAACTTTGACGCCTTCCTTCGCGGCCTTCTCAAGCGCGCGGAAAGCTTCGGCCTTGTCGTCGACCGGCGCGGGTTCAGTCTTGGCGACGGGCGGCGCAGCGTCTGACAGGAAAAAGCCCGTCCCGTCGCTCGCTTCATGCAAGCGACCTGCTTCCCGCGCCTCGGCGACTTGCGCCGCGCTCATAACCCCAGTGATTTTATCGAGCTCGATATTGCGCGGAAAGTTTTTGCCGCCGTTCCCCCAGTTGTCGAGAACAGTTATGGTGACTCGGTTAACCTTATGCACGTAGGACCAGCCGCCGCGGTGACTCGCCCAGCATTTGACGGCGCCGCCCTTTTCCGGTTTCGTCTGGTCCGTTGCGATCCCGCCAGCCTCGGCGAGCATGGCGCGCTCATAAGCGAGGCGGTTTTGGTAATGCTCAATCCACCGTTCGGCGCGCGCGATGACGCGCGGGTAAAGCTGGCGGCCTTGTTCGATGACCTCTTCCAGCGTGCGGGGGGCGAAGAGAGTCGACGGCTCGCCTTTTTCGAGGCGGTCTAGGGCGCCCCATGCGGTCTCGCGAAGAAAGTCGCCCGGCGCGTCGCCTTCTTTTTTCGCGACATTGAATGAATTGTGATTCGCGAAGTATTTGGCTTGCCCGATCGTGATTCCCTCAAGCGACCAGAAACGCAGGCGCGCTTGAGCCTCAAGCTTGTTGGTCGTCGCCTTGCGAAGATCCGACTCGATTCCCTTGATACGGCGGGCGCGGACGGCGGGAAGCTCCTTGTATTTCGCATGGCGCAAGGCGCCATCGGCGCGCGCCGTCCAGTAGGTTGACGTCCTCCAAAGCTTCACGGCCTGACGCATTCCGTTTTCGATGCGCTCGGCGTCTTTGCGCGCTCGGCGCTCGGAATGATGGCCGACAAGGATAGGCTGTCCGAGCGGGATTCCGTCCGCAATCGCCGCGACGGCTTTACGAGCGCGCTCGGCTTCGGCGCCGCGCTTGTCGCTGTAGTCCTCGAAACGCTCGGCGCGCTCCTCCGCCCGGTCGACTAGGCTCTTGTCTTCGTCTTCGATCTCGCCGGCGAGCTCGATTAGGAAGTCTTCGCGCGCTGGCGTCCACATTGGCGCGAAAAATAAATCCTGCTTCGGCGCCCATTTGAAGCCGAGCGCCTTGGCTTTGGCGTAGGTCTCGGCGTCGAGCCGTTGCGAGGCGTAGAGGCGAAGCTTGTTATCGTCGGGCGAGTAGGTAGCAGTAAACGTGGTCATGACGTGACTCCTTGTTTCGTCGATGCGATTGCATCGGCAGTTGGTGAAAGGTTGCGGGCTTGGTTTGGCTTGGGCGCTAAGCGTCCCAACGGCGAAACGTGACGCGGTGCGCGAAGTCGCGCCCGCGATCGTAGGCAAGCAAAAGATCCCGGTCCGCGTAGTGGCGAGTCACGTCGCTGCGAAATTCCAAAAAGCCGCATGCGAACGCAACGGTAACTTGCGCCATTCTCTTGACGGTCATGACGTGACTCCTTGTTTCCCGGCGCGACGGCGCCGGCGATTGCTGAAGGGCTGCGGGTTTGGTGAAGAGTTAGCAGTGCGGGTACGTGAAGCGCATTTGTTGCGTGTCGCGGTCGACCGCTAAGCAGCCGCGCCTTTCGAGTCCTGCGACCGCGCGCAAGGTTGCGCGGTCGCGCCCGAACGCGTGCCAGCCTCGATACTTTTCGACGAATTCTAAGAGCCGGACTTGGTGCGCGCCGACTGCGACAATCGGCCCTGCGGCGCCGTGGTAGATTGTGAATTTAGCCATGACCTAGACTCCTTCGTGAATTGGCGCCGACACGTCGGCGTAGAGTGTCCAAAGCTCGGCGAGGATTGCGGACGTCGGCGCGTTCGGCCGCGTCAATTCCATCGCTTCAAGCTCAGTCTCGAATTGCGTCGCGTCGTCGCCTTGGAAAAAGACGTCACGGCGCGCCGCATGGTTGGTTAGGAGATAACAGGCGCCGGCGCCCGCGCTCCGCACGCTGTAGGGCGCGGCTTGTCGAATGAGAATCATGGCTAGAGCCTTTCGTTTCCGATGACTCGAAAGGTTGACCCTTCAGGAAAGTAGACAGGCGCGCCGCCGTCGCTTCGGCGCGACTCAATCGCCAAGTGACAGGGGCGCCAGCCTGTCGACTTGCCAAGCCAAAACCGCTCTTTTTCGCCGCTCGGCGTAGTCACTTCAATGCGGCGGCCTTCGAGACCGATTAGCGGCTTAACGAGCTCGGACGGGTCGCGGGCGCCAGTCGCGCGCGAATGCGCGGCGCCAAGATCCATTGCGAGGCTATAGGCCGCATAAGCTTCGATTGTGCCTATTTCGACAGACTCGCACGGTCGTTTGAGCCACGCGAGAACTTCGCGGCGCCAGCGCTCCGCAACGTCGAATCCAAGGCAGGTATAGCCTTCGCCGCACGGTATGACGTAAAGCCGCTGCTCGGCGTTTACGGTGACTTGTGACATTGGCTTGACTCCTCAAAACGTGCGATTGGAATAGGGGCGGGGACCGTAGAATCCTCCGCCGTGACGCGTAGCGACTAGCTGCGCCAGGTGGCGCATAGTCGGGAATCGGACGCCTTTCGGGCGCGCCGCGTATCCCGCATCGGTCGACTCCGTCACCTCGCGAATCTTCGATTTGAACTTGATGGTGGCCATTGCTCAAGCCTCCGGTAACGCGCGCAACGCGGCGTAAGTCATCTTGCGCGCGCTCAAGCCGAGGCGCGCGCAAGTTTCGCGGAAAGCTTCACCGTCGCGACTCCAGCTGTGGGCGCGGCCGTGGATCGTATCCGCGACTCCCGCCATGAACCGCTCAAGGCGAGCGGCGTCTTGCGCCCACGGGTATTTCTCAAGCAAGACGGCGCGAAAGGCTGCGATAAACTGAGCTTTGGTAGGCATGGTCGACTCCTCTTGATTAGCGCGCGAGGCGCGTTCCGTCACGAAAGGGAAGCTCGCCAGAAAGCTTTTGCAGCGCGCAGATACGCTCGTAACGCTCCGGCGAATTGAGGCGCATGGTGGGCCAGTCAAAACCAAAGGCGCCGCCTCCGGCGAAGTCGCGGCGATAGGCGCGGATCAGCGCGTCTATTTGGCGCGCGCATCCTTCTTTCGATTTAGGCCAAGGCTTGATTGTCATGGTAGTGACTCCAGGGTTTCGAGGCTTAGGCGCCCCAGTAGAAATTGGCGCCTTGCGCCTGCAGGCGAGACCAGTCGCGCGGCGTTGGATAGCGGCGCCAATTGTCTTTGATGTAGTCAGGTAAGCGGTCCCAAGGCGTTCGGGGAATGTTGTAGGGGCGCGAGTCGAAATAGACCGGCATAGCGCGGCAATCGTTTTCATAGGCGCGCCGCGCGTCGTCGAAAGCGTGGCTTTGTTTGGCGAGATTCATAGGGGTGACTCCAAGGTTAGCGCGTAAGATCGAAATAAATCGTGCCGTCATTGGCGCGAAATATGTTGCCGCTGCAGTTTCCAGTCTCCGCGCGGGCTTGGTACTCTTGCCAGTCGGACTCGTCCGGATCATTGTCGAGTCCAGCCTCGCGCATATCGCCCGCGATTAGCTGAATAAAGAGCGCGTTACATTCGACGTCCGACCATGCGGCAATCTCTTCGTCGCTCCATGCGCCGAAGTCTTTGACGTAAGCTCGCAAGGCTTCAATCTGTTCTGGCGTGGTCAACAAAGGCGAGCTCGCGCCTTCATCTTTAGCGTTTCGCCAAGTCTCGGCGCCCGCGTTTTTGCCGCGCTCCGCAAGGTAGCGTTCATGCGTCCAATGGAACGCGCGAGCGCTGGAATGAAGCGACAGAATCCGCGAGACTAGCTCGCCTTGGATTCTAAGGGCGCGACCTATGTTCATGACTCAAGCTCCGGCATAAGTGAGAAGGGAGACTCCAGCGCCGACAAGGGCGCCGGAATGAGAGAAGAAGAGGAGGCGCGCGAAGATCATTTCGCTTTGCGGAGCTTGCGGTAAAACCGCCACGCTGCAGCGTCCAAGGCGCCGCGCAAGCTGTCATACGAGAGCCCACGGTCGCGATAGTACTCGGCGTCCACTTCGTCGACCGGCTGCAGTTCGGCAGTTATCCACGCGGCGCCGAAAGCTTGCTCGCCTTCTGGCCCTTCATAGACGGTCGCGTGCAAGCCGTAGTCGGCCTCTCCGACAACCTCAGTGTGAGCCATGACGAATCGCCGAACGCGTTTGCCGGCTACGTATTCGTTTGCGAGCAAGGCGCGAATTGCGTCGTAAGGACAATCTGAATCCTTGAGTGTGACCAGAAAACGGGGGAAATTTCCTTCGTTTCCGTCGCCACTGCGAAAAAGGTAGGTTTTAGCCTTGGACGCCGAGTCTTCGCTTTCAGTCTCTTGCGCCATAGCGTCGTATCCCGCGTTGAATTCGGCAATCGCCGAGTCGCGAGAGGAACGCATGCCATAGTGGCAACCATAGCAGCGCTCGAACCCCGCCTTGCGAGCGGCGGCGCCTGCTTGGCGATACTCGCCTTTAGCCTTTAGAGCCTCAATTTCTTGCGCAGTGGACATTGTCTCGACTCCTCAGTTCGGGCGAAGGGCGCGGCGCCCATGCGCCGCGAGATAGCCAAGGGCGGATTTTTTGGCGCCCGTTGACCAGTAGAAAGTGACTACGTTCCCGCCATTGTTGCAGCGGGCGAAGCGTCCTTTGATTCCCTCGAATTCGACCCATTGACCAGGGCGAAGGAGTCCCGCTTGAGCGGCGCGCATGTAGGCGCCGGAGTCGGGGAAGCTGATGCGGGGAAGGAACATGCGAGACTCCTTGTTTGCCAGGTAGCGCCATTTGCTCGACGCCGTTTCGATAGTCGCTACAGTGAAGTCAGAATGTGGCGAAAAAAGGGCGAAAATGTGGCGAAAATAAGGAAATGACTACCAGCGGCGCCCGTGCTCGCCGTGGCGCCGCCGTGGCGGTGACGGTGCAGAAGGTATTGATTTAATTAGGTTTTGACGTGCCAGGGCACGAGGCCGTTTTCGGCTAAAAAGACGTTGTAGTCCTTGGCGGACTTCCTCAAATTGCAGTTGCGACAGAGGTATTGAATATTGCTCGGCCAGTTCGTTCCGCCTTGAGACAGCGGCTTGATGTGATCGATGTGACCGCGTCCGCGTAGCGACGCGCCACACGCGGCACAGCAGCCGAGCTGTGCCAGGCGAATAGCCTTCAAGTCTTGGGGAGTATGAAAACCCTCCGCGCCGAGCCAACGAGCGCGCCGGCGCGCAGTGTTGGCGCGCATCTTCTCGGGATTATCCCGCCAGTACTGGCGAAGCCGTTCTCGCTCTTTTTCTAGGTTGGCTCGGCGGTGGTCAGCGCTGTGCTTGCGCTCCCGCTCTTTCACTTTCTCAAGGTTGCTCGCGCGGCAGCGCTGTCGGTTTGCTTTCACTTTCTCGGGGTTAGCCCGCGCCCAATCTCTGGCAATTTCGGCCATTTGCGCGGGATTCGCGTCGCGCCATTTTTGTACGCGCAGCTTGGCGCACTCCGCGCAACAGTTTCCCTTAGCGATCCGCGCGGCGACGTGGCCCTTCTTGCAGGGCTCGCCCGTGAAATACCGATTGAGCCCGCGCTCGAGCGCTTCATCGCGCGTTTGCGGGAGCGCCAAAACGTCGAACAGGGCGTCAAGATTGACCGGCTTCATGACCCGAAAAGTAGCACAAATTTTCTGGCTTGACTACAGTAGTCAATGCGCGTATTCCGGATACCGTCAAGCCGACGGAGCCGTCATGAAGCTTTGCAATCCAAGTCGCTGGGATAGCTACTTTTTTCGCGTTGCCGAGGCCGGCGCGCTCATGTCGAAGGACCCCTCGACGCAATGCGGGGCGGTCATCGTCCGGCCAAATAAGACGATCGCCTCGACAGGCTGGAACGGGTTTCCGCGCGGCGTCGAGGATGCGACCGACCGCTACACTTTGCGCGAGCAAAAGCTGCTCATGGTCGTGCATGCAGAGGCGAATAGCATTGCGTCGGCGCGCGAGGCGCTCGACGGCTACGCGCTTTACGTCACGCCGCTCGCGCCATGCTCGAACTGCGCCGGCCTCGTCATTCAGGCGGGCATCAAGACCGTCTGCTTCAAAGCGCCGGCGGACGCGCCCGAGCGCTGGCGCGCCTCTTTCGACGCCACAATGACGATGTTCGCCGAGGCTGGCGTCGAGACGCGATGGTTCGGAGAAGCAAGCCGATGACCGTCCTCACCCAAATCGACAACGCTAAGACGCTTTTCTTCGAGCGGGAGCACGAAGGGAAGGACTCGCCCGTCCGCCTCCGCATCCACGACCCGGCCGACCCCGAGAACGACTGGCGCTCGGCGGTCTTCTCGAATTTCGAGCTGGCGGCCATGTGCGTGCAGCTGCAGCGCTTCGCCGTCGAGCGAACGGACTGGTTCCCAATCTACGCAAACCCGGTCGTCGTCGCCGCCTTTGAGAAGCGCCTCGTCGACGGTGAAGGCAAGCTTACCGAATGGCGCGAGAAGCAGGGCATTAGGGCCGAGCGCGAGGCGAAGCAGTCCAAGCTGCTCGACGCTTTGGCGAACTATGTCGAGGCGCGCGACTTCGGCTTCGAGGGAAACTTCGACGCGGTCAGGGAAGCTTTCGAGGCGAGCAAGGAGGGTTAAAATATGAGTGGGATGGCGTTGGCGCCCAGAGTGGCCGACATTGTGAGGGTTGTCTCCGAGGACTATGGCCTCCCAATTTTTGCAATCCTCTCGCCGCGCAAGTCCGCGCAGATCGTCGAGCCGCGGCACGTCTGCGTCTACCTCGCGTCCGAGTTGACCAAACAATCTTGGACGCAACTCGGCCGGCACTTCGAGCGCGATCACACGTCGCTCTTAACCGCACGGGCGAACTTCGAAAAGCGGCTCGCCACGGATAGCGCCCTCGCCGCGCGCGTTGAGCGCCTCGCCGCCGAGGCGCGTCGGCTCGCCGTGCCGGAGATCCGCGAGGCGGAGGACGAGCAGCGACGCCTCGCGGCGCACACGCGCAGGCTAGAAGACGCGGCGCTCCGGCGCGCGGCGCGTGAGATGAAAGAACGGCGCGAGCGCACGCAGGTCGTGCTCGACGAGCTTCCCAGAACGCCGCCAGGGCCGTCACGTGACCGACTCGTCGCGGAGGCGAAGGGCCTCGACCCTCGCTTTAACGAGCTCGCGCGCCGCTACGCCTACGCGCAGCAGGCGACCTTCACGATGGCGGAACGCGAAGCCAATGCGGCGCTGTCGCGCGAGATCGCGTTCCTGCCGAAGCGCTTCGCCGAGCGCGCGCGTGGTTAAGGCTTACTACAACGAGCATGACCCTCACGCTGCGGCGTGGCTTCGCAACCTGATCGCGCAAGGACTGATCGCGGATGGAGACGTCGACGAAAGAAGCATCGAAGACGTCCGCCCCGACGACTTGCGAGACTACGCCCAGTGCCACTTCTTTGCCGGCGTCGGAGTTTGGTCTTACGCACTCCGACTTGCCGGCTGGCCCGACGACCGGCCTGTCTGGACCGGCTCGTGTCCGTGCCAACCTTTCAGCGCGGCAGGCAAAAGAGGCGGGGCTTCTGACGAGCGGCACCTATGGCCTGCGTTCTTCCATCTCATCGAGCAGTGCAGACCTAGAACTGTTTTTGGCGAGCAGGTTGCGAGCAAGGATGGGCTCGCTTGGCTCGACCTTGTTCACGCTGACTTGGAAGGAGCGGGCTACGCCGTTGGGGCTCTCGATCTCTGCGCTGCGGGCGTCGGGGCGCCGCATATCCGACAGCGATTGTTCTTCGTGGCCGACGCCGATGGCGGGCTCTCCGGCGACCGAGGCTTACAACGAAGCGGGGAACAGCGACTACAGCCGCAAGACGGTGGCGCTAGCCTCCTGGCCGACGCCGAAAGCCTCGGACTGCCAGGGCGGCAGGACGACGGAGACGGCGGGCGGCGGCAACGCGCATCTGGATCGGGACGTGAGGTTGGCGAGCTGGGCGACGCCGGCAGCACGGGACGGCCGATTTGCGAACGCGAAGACCTACAAGGAGCGGGGCGGTGGGGTGAAGGGGGAGCAGTTGAACAACCAAGCCGTCCACTTAGCGGGTTGGGCGACGCCGAATGCCTCGGCGCCGGGAGGGACGCCGGAAGCAGCTTTGAAGCGCAAGGAGGGCCTTCCTTGCGGTCAGAGCGTGACGACGCTGGATCATCAAGTTCAGATGGTCGGCCCGGTCCGACTAACGGCTATTGGAATCTTGCTGACTGGATCTTCTGCACAGACGGAAAATGGCGGCCAGTTGAGTCCACGCATGTCCGCTTGGCTCCAAGGATTGCCGCCGATTTGGGACGAGTGCGCGCCGACGAAGGAACAGATGAAACGGAGTTGATGAATGCCGCGCGTCTACGAGGTCAAACCAACCCCCGAAAAGTTTTGTCGTCACTGCGGCGTAGCACTGGGGCGGAAGCGCATGAACGGCCGCCTAGAGGACCGAGGGGTTTTCCTGCGGCGACAGTTTTGCGATCAAACGTGCATGGCGAAAGCCATGGAGAAAGAGACCTGCACGTCGGTCAGCCATTCCCGCATGAAGGCCAATCGCACGATGAAACCATCATGCGAAGCGTGCAACGCGACGGGAAAGCTACACGTCCACCACAAGGACGAGAACCCGCTCAACAACGACCCGTCGAACTTGAAGACGTTGTGCGTCTCTTGCCACCGTCGCTCGCACTCGCCGAACTTCACGGCGACAGGGGAACAGCGAGCGCCTTGCGCTCATTGTGCGAAGCAATCTGTAAAGGTCGGTCTTTGCGCCACGCACCTGACGAGGCTCAGGCGCTTTGGCCATCCCTTAGCCAAGAAGCGAAAGATTGGATCGGCTTGGGTTTTGATGCTGCACGATGGGAACTTGTGGTTCCCTTTCCCCTCATAGATGGGTCTGCCTTCCGAGTGGGACCAGGCGGCGCCAACTCGCGACCAAATGAAGGCATCTTCGAAGGCAAGTCCCGCGCGAAAATGCTCCGCGGCTACGGGAACTGCATCGTCGCGCCGCTCGCGGCGGAATTCATCGGCGCTTTCCTCGATTGGGAAACCGAAGGCTTGGGAGGGGTTATGAAATGATTGGTTTTCCAAAGTTCGCGTGGCCGCGTCGGCGCGGCGCGCTGCTCGCGGTCCCCGTTCTTCTCGCGATCGCAATCGGACTCGGCGCGGGATGCGCATGGCTAGAGCGCTCGGATGAAGGATGGCTCACGAAAGAGCCGACAAGCGGCGAGTGGCTCGCGGAAAGGTATGGGCGCAAATGACTAAGGTCGAAATGACGGACCGGCTGCGGAAACGCATCTTTCACATGCGCAAGGTCGAAGGCTGGACCTTTGAGGAGATCGGACGCGCGCTCGGCATTTGCCGCGAGAGAGTTCGCCAAGCGCTGCGCGAAGAGGAAGCGAAGATGGCGACGGCGGCGGGGCGCAAATGAACGACCCGTTCCCCGGGCTGTGGCGAAACTTCTACGGCCTGATCCTCGCAGATCCGCCGTGGCGGTTCGAGTCATGGAATGGGAAGGACGCCGAGAAATCGCCGGCGCGCCATTATGACCTCATGTCGCTTGACGGCATCAAGGCGCTCCCGGTCGAGAGCCTCGCGGCGCCGGACTGCGCCCTCGTCGTGTGGGGCGTGCAAGCGATGATGCCCGAGGCTTTCGAACTCATGCGCGCTTGGGGCTTCACGCCGAAGTCGACCGGTGCATGGGCGAAGCAATCGAAGAGTGGCGAGAAATGGGCGTTCGGGACGGGCTACATTTTCCGGTCAGCGGCCGAGTTCTACGTCCTCGGCACGCGAGGCAAGCCCAGGGTCGCCGTGCGCGACGTGCGCAATCTGATCGTCGCGCCGGTGCGTGAGCACAGCCGCAAGCCCGACCAGCTCCACGCCGACCTTGAGCGCATGTTTCCGCATGTTCCGAAACTCGAGCTCTTCTGCCGCGAGCGTCGGCCGGGGTGGGACGCTTGGGGCAACCACGTCGACAAGTTCGAAGCGCGCACCGCCTCTGCCGAATGGGAAGCGCTCGGCGGAGCGCGCGAACTGGAATGGGAGGGGCTGTGATGCCTTTGTTCGGAGCCTGCAGGGTTCACAACTGGATCAACACCGAGACGAACGAGCAGAAGTTCGGCGTGCAAGCTTACGTCGAACTCGGATGGCGCCACGTCACTCCTAAGGTCGGCGACGTGCAGACGCCCATGCTCTTTGATACGGCTGCGGAAGCGCAGAAAGCGGCCGAGAAGACGCAACAGAGGCTGCGGAGGATTCCGAGTTGAACCCCAACGACCTCGCACGCTACGCAACCATCTTTGGTATGGCGTTCGTGGGGACGCTCGCGTTTACAAAAGCAATCGTTCTCGTCATATGGGCCATCATTCACGCCCCGCAATTTCCGTGATTGACTTGACTACAACGTGACTACAGTGCGATGAAAGAAGCCCGCCACGGTGCTGAAGCGTGGCGGGCTAAGAACAAGTTTGGACGCGCAATGAATAGCACGAGTGCGCTTGCCCTTCAACCGTCCGTAGTGACTGCGCTCTCCGCGGGCGACGTGCTCTTCCGAGTCGCCGAGCAGTGCGCGGCGCAGGGCTATTTTCCTCTCCCACTCGCCCCCGCCACGAAATTCCCCTTTCAAAAAGAATGGCATACTTGGCCAAACTGGCGGAACGGCGACTACGGCCGCGCCGGCCTCGTCGGCATCCGCATGGGCGATAGCGGCGTTTTCGTCCTCGACGTTGATTCGGACCACGATCTGGTCATCCCCGCGCTGCAATGGCTCGTCTGCGGCGCCCCCGTTCGGTTTGGCTCGCGCGGCTTCGCGACGATACTGCGCTGGGCCGACGGACAGGCGCGCTTCGGCCACGATCTGAAATGGACGCACGCCGATGGAAGCGTCTTCTCGATCCAGGTTAAGGGGCGTGGGCAGGTCGGCGTCTTTGGCACGACCGATACGGGCAAGACCTATCGTTGGGAAGATGGGGTAGGGCCCTGGAACACGCCGCTCGCGGCGCTCCCCACCTTCGAAAGCATGGAGGCGCTGCTCGCGCGGATCGACGAAGTCCTGGAGCGCCATGGCTTCCGACGGACCACATTCCCCGAGCGCCGCGCATCGCATGCCGATCTGCTGAGCGGCGTCGGCGGCAGGGCGGCTTATGCCTATAGCGGAGTCGGCGGCCGGGGGCTGCCGGCCGATCTGAGCTTTGAGGAGCGAATGGCGCTCAGCGAGTGGGGCGACCGCGAAGTCGCCAAGGCGCTCGCTGAGCTGGGGAGAATGTCGGCGGGAACAGGGCGCGGCAAGGTTGCGCACGCGTTCGGCCTACGCGTCGGCCCGCTTGTGACGGAGGGGCTGCTGCGTCGGGAAGAGATCGAGGCGGCGATCTTTGCGGCGACGGGCGACGAGAATTCCGCCTTCTGGTCCTTTGGCCGCGGCGTCGGCATGACGGTGGGCGAAACGATCGCGGTCGAGCTGGAGACGCTGCGGCGCCCGGCGCGCCAGATCGAGGAAGCCAAGGCGGCGGGCCTCCCCATGCCTGGGTTCGATTTTGGACCTACCCCGGGGGGAACCGGGAACGAATCTGGGGAGAATCAGGGGCAAGAGGGGAACGGCGGCCCTTTTGGACTGATTGAGGACCTCGTCGGCGCACTGCGCGACCGGGCGTCGAGGCTTGGGTCCAAGCCTAAGAGCAAAGCGATCGAGCGCGCCAGGGTCGACTTCGCCCGCTTGCTCACGGCGCTCGTCAAACGCGGCAAGATCGAGCAGCCCCTGTCGAACGAGTTGGCGGCGCTCGCCAAGGCCTACAAGCCGGACCAGACGGGCGACGGCAACAACCCATGCTGGCCCACCCCTGAGACGGAGAAGCTGGCCGATGACGTTCTGCGGACCCTGGCGCACGGGGGCGACGTCAGCAAGGCGCTTGAAATTGGTGAGGAGATGCTGCCCGCGCCGCCGAGCGTGGAAGGCGGGGGGCCTGCGAAGCTCGAGGGCGGCACGCTCACAGCGAGCGACGACACCTTCGACGCGCTTTCGACGCGCATGGTCGTTGTCAACCAGCGGGGCGTCATGCACGTTCTGCACATCGCCGACGACGGATCGGTCGAGTACATGTCCCGCGACGACATGCGCGAGCTGCTCTACTCGAACCTGTTCGTGGGGAGCATGGAGCACAAGGAGCCCGCTTTCGACTGGTGGCGGCGTCATCCCCGCTACCGGGCGCGCCGCGCCGTCTTCCGGACCGATGGCGGTGAACTGGGCGCGGACGAGTTCAACTTCTGGGCTGGTTTTGGCGTCGCTGAAGAGCGCGCGACGGTACGGCCGCGGAAGGCCGCTCGGTTTCTGCGGCACCTACGTGAAATCGTTTGCACCGGCGACGCTGCCAAGTACCGCTACGTCAAGCGGTGGCTGGCCTGGGCCGTGCAGAACCCGGGGCTGCCGGCCGAGGTCATGCTTGTCTTTCAAGGCGAGGGGGAAGGGACCGGCAAGAGCACGGTTAGCGACGTCATGCAGGTCTTGTTCGGCGGTCATGCGCGCGAGTTCAAGAGCAGCGAGGAACTGCTCGGACGGTTTAACGGTTCTTTGGACAATTGCTGCTTCGCGGCGCTCGACGAGATCAGCTTCGCCGGCAACCACGCCGATGCAAAGAAGCTGCGGGCGCTCATCACCAGCCCGAAGATTCGCGCCGAGCGCAAGAACAAAGAGGCGGTCGAGGTCCCCAATCGTTTGAAGATGATAATGACCACAAACCCGACCTGGGCGGTTAACGCCGGGGAGCGGTCGAGGCGCTACTTCATCACACGCGTGAGCTCTGAGCGCCTACAAGATTTCCAGTATTTTCAGGAGCTTCGAGACGACTTAGAGGCTGGGGGCTACTCCGAGCTTCTGGGGCTGCTTCGCAGGTTCAAGCTCGGGGACTGGCACCCACGCCAGCTGCACCGCACGGAAGAACAGGAAGAACAGGAGGTTATGTCGGTCGACGGCGTGACGCAATGGCTCATGCACTGCGCCGAGATCGACGGCGTCGAGATGGTGAGCAAACGCTCCAAAACCTTCTCGAAGCTGGAACTCGGGCACGGCTGGCACACCACCACGCTCCACGACGCCTATGTCTACTATTCCCGGGAGACCGGCGCGCATTACCCGGTCACGCTCAACCAATTCACGACGCGACTGAAGCGGATCCTGGGCGACGCCGCCTACGACCGGGGGCACATCGTCGAGGAAAAGGATGGTCGACAATCTTCTGGCTTCCGCCTGCCCCACGCGAAGGGGCTCAAGCAAAAGCTGCCAGGCTACCGGGGAGACCCTTGACGGGGTAGTGAATACGGGCTACCGTGAGTCCATCAATGAGGGTCGCCCCACTTCGGTCGGGCGGCCCTCAATCGTTTAGGGAAAACCATTCTCCCCAACTCTCCCCAGACTTCTCCCCAGACTTTTTGTTTCTAAATCAATTAGATGGGAGAATGGGGAGAGTGGGGAGAATTTTTACTTGCTCCCCCGAGCGAACTTTCCGAGCCGCCATCCGATCGGTCTTGACCGTAACGCGCCACCCCTGCGCGCGACGACGGCTGCGCCTTTGCCTACTGTTATTTCATTTCCTCCAATCATAAATACTCCCCATTCTCCCCCTTCTCCCTAAGAGTTGATAATAAAGGAAAAAGGCCGGGGAGAAGTCTGGGGAGAATTGGGGAGAATACCCGTTCCCCACCCGGTCGGATAGTGTTTCTAGGCTTGACAAGTAGGGTGGGGCATATAGAATGCTAGAAACGTAGAAAGCTAGGAGGTTACGTTGAAACAGGTAAACGTGCGCTTTAGCGCCGACGAGATGAATGACATAGACGCGTGGCGTGCGACGTCGTTCCTCAAGGATGCTCAAGGCATCCCCACCCGGCCGGAAGCCCTGCGCATTCTTGTGGGGGTCGCCTTCGCTGCGATGCGGGGGGACGAAGTTGCGCGCGTGTCGCGCGACCTCGTCGTAACGATTTCTAAGTCGACCCTTGCGTGGGAGGGATTGTAAACGGGTGGCTTGACTTTAAGGCGCTCCTGCCTTAACTATTGCATGCGCTCAGTGCGCAAAGGTCCAAGCGGGCCCTCCCCACATGCCGTCAGTGGGGGAGGGCCTTTGCTTTTTCAGGGAGCCATCGGACCTCCAGGAAAGTGGGGGAGGGCCTTTGCTTTTTCAGCGAGCCACACCCGGTCTTCTTCGAGGGTCATTTGTAAAGCTTGGCGAAGCTCGGCCGTCCTGTCATGATACGAAAACATACGAACGGACAGAGCCATGACGACGGAAGCACCTAAGAAACAATGGAAAATCGGCGACGGACGCCCCAAGGGCGCGAAGAACCGCAAGCCGAGTTTTGCGATCGAGTGGGCGTGCGACAACCTCGAAGCGGTCCTCGAGGCCTGCAAGAAGGCGGCGCTCGCAGGCGACGCGCAGGCGATCAAGGTTCTCATGGGCCTGGCCTGCCCCCCGCGGCGCGACCGGCCAATTGAGTTTGAGATGCCGAAGATCAGGACGCTTGCCGACGCCGTCGACGCGGCTGTAGCGGTCCTGCAAGCGGTCGGCGAGGGCAAGATCACGCCCCTCGAGGGTGGCAACGTGCTCGAGCTGTTCGAGCGTGCGGCGAAGATCGGGGCCGACGCGGAGCTCGAAGCGCGTCTCAAGGCGCTCGAGGACCTCCTGAAGAAGAGGGAGCAGTCGAGTGGC
>Ga0265327_10000523_pt1 | contig 66335 bp, 105 predicted proteins | sample 41621metaG_FD_202089 | JGI IMG/M metagenome (GOLD analysis project Ga0265327, IMG submission 202089) | Rhizosphere microbial communities from Carex aquatilis grown in University of Washington, Seatle, WA, United States - 4-16-21 metaG | ecosystem: Host-associated > Plants > Roots > Rhizosphere...
AATAAACAATGGAATCAAATAGTTGGTCGATCGAGCGACCCCTCCCCCTCACCCACGGTCTTGCGACACGAACAGGCAGGCCGGGGGATAGGGGGGTCAATCTCTACAGTCCTGCGGGGCCTTGACCGCCGGCCCCACAATCAAGAGATTTTTTTCTGCCACGGCTTAAAATTCCGGCCCGACATAGGATCGAAGTCCTGACGGCTGAGGAATAAATCCCCCCGATAAACAATCCCGCGAGGGTTCGTGTTGAAGATCAAAACCCGGAAGATTGCCGGCTTGAAGCCGAGCGATCGAAACGCCCGCGTCCATTCGCCGGAACAGATCGAGCAGATCGCCGAGTCGATCGGAGAGTTCGGCTTCACGAACCCGATCCTCGTCACCCCGGAAGGGACGGTCGTCGCCGGCCACGGTCGCCTCGAAGCGGCGAAGATGCTCGGCCTCGTATCGGTCCCGACGATCGAGATCGGCGCGGATTGGACGCCAGAGCAGATCAGGGCCTATGTCCTCGCCGACAACCAGATCGCGGCGAACTCGTCGTGGGATCGGGATATGCTCGCGGCCGAACTCGGCGAATTGAGTGGCGACGGGATCGACCTCTCGCTTCTCGGCTTCTCCGGGGCCGAAATAGACGATCTTCTCGCGCCCGATCCCGGTGAGGGTGAGGGCGAAGGAGACGGCGAGAAGGCTTACTCGCGCCGGATCGAGGCCCCGATCTACACCCCGAAGGGCGACGCTCCGAAGCCGTGGGAGCTAACCGACGAGACGAAGACGCGCGAACTGAAAGCCGAGATACATGCGGCCGACCTTCCCGGCGACGTTCGGGAGTTCCTCTTGACGGCGGCGGAACGGCACACGGTTTTCGATTTCCGCCGGATCGCCGACTTCTACGCTTCGGCCGAGCCGGCGACGCAGCGGCTTATGGAACGCTCGGCGCTCGTCATCATCGACTTTAATCAGGCGATCGAGAACGGCTTCGTGAAATTGACGCAGCGCCTCGGCGATCTCGCGGCGAAAAGCCCGAAGCCATGAGGGACGATTTCTGCGTCTTTATCCTCTCGCACGGCCGCGCGGGGAACATCTACACGCTCGATACGTTTCGCCGGTTCGGCTACACGGGCAAGGCTTACATCGTCATCGACGACGAGGACAAAAGCCGACACGAATATCTCGCGCGCTTCGGCGACGATGTGTTGATCTTCTCGAAGAAGGAGATCGCCGAGCGATTCGACGAGGGCGACAACTTCGATGACCGCCGTTCTGTCTTCTATGCTCGGAACGCTTGCTTCGATCTCGCGAAGAAGGTCGGCGTCCGCTACTTCATGCAGCTCGACGATGATTATACCGGGCTTTACTTCCGCTTCGACGACGCACAACGCTATGGCGTATGGCGCGCCGAGTGCCTCGACGAGATTCTCGACGAGTTGATCGCATACTTCGAGACGATCCCGGCTCTCTCTATCTGTATTTCGCAGGGAGGCGACCATATAGGCGGCGCTACTGGATCCTTCGGCGACGTTATCTCGGCGAAGCGGAAGGCGATGAACACCTTCCTTTGCGACGTTGAGCGCCCATTCTCGTTTTTGGGTCGGATTAACGAAGACGTTTCGACCTATGCGGCGCGCGGGCGGGCCGGAGACTTGTTCCTGACGATCCCATCCGTTCAGGTCAACCAGAAGCAGACACAAACGAATTCCGGCGGAATGACCGAGCTTTATCTCGACGCCGGAACCTATGTGAAGTCCTTCTATTCGGTGATGTTCGCGCCTTCGTGCGTCAAAGTCTCCGAGATGGGAAGCTCGCACAGGCGAATTCACCACTCGATCGACTGGCCCTCGACGGCCGTCCAGATCGTCCATGAGAAGCACCGTAAAGCATGACCGAGAAGACAAAGGCGGGGCGCCCGGCGCACCAGCCGGAAGAAAAAGATCGGAAGCTCGTCTCGGCGATGGCGTCCTATGGGATTCCTCAAGACAAGATCGCGTCTGTGATCGGGATCGACGAGAAGACGCTTCGCAAGCACTACGCCGACGAGATCGACACGGCCGAGGCGCGCGCGACGGCGGTCGTCGCGAAGACGCTTTATTCGATCGCGACTGATCGGAACCACTCGAAGTGCGCGCCGGCCGCGATGTTCTGGCTCAAGTGCCGTGGTGGTTGGCGCGAGAAGGACGCGACCACGACCGACGACTTCGACTCGATGCCGGTCCCGCCGCGCAATCTTGGCAAGAAGGAACAGGCCGAGCGCGATGCGGAGACGGCCGGCGTCGGGACCGATTGGGGCGACGACCTCACCCCTCCGGGGATGCTTAACTAACGATGTGGGACACCTCCTGCCTCGATTGGCAGCGTCGGATTCTCGAAGGCGAGTCGCTTGTCCCGAAGCTCCCGCTCTTTAAGGACGAAGCCGGGCGCGCGCTGCGCGTCTTCAAGCGTATGCACATGCCCGATGTTATCGGGACGCCGAGGAACGAAGACGCGGCTGGCCCTTGGCTGTTCCCGATCGTCGAAGCCATCTTCGGCTCTTACGATCCTTCGACGAACCGTCGAGAGATTTCCGAATTCTTCGTGCTTGTCCCGAAGAAGAACGGCAAGACCTCGACGAGCGCGGCGATCATGGTCGCAGCGCTGATCTTGAACCGTCGCCCACAAGGCGAATTCGTTCTCGTCGCACCGACAAAAGAGATCGCCGATATATCGTTCAATCAAGCGGCCGGGATTATCCGCTGCGACCCGGAATTGCAGAAGCTGTTCCACTTGCAGCAACACGTTCGACAGATCAAACACCGCCGAACCGGCGCGACGCTCAAAGTCAAAGCGGCAGACACGGACGTTATCACCGGCGGAAAGCAAGTCGGAACCTTAATCGACGAGCTGCATGTCCTCGGCGCGAAGAAGAACGCCTCGCAAGTCCTTCTGGAGCTGCGCGGATCGCTCGCCGCGCGCCCCGATGGTTTCTTGATAACGATCACGACGCAATCGAAGGAACCGCCGCAGGGCGTCTTTAAGACAGAACTTGCGAAGGCTCGCGCGGTGCGCGACGGCGAAATGAAATTGCCGCTCTTGCCGGTCCTTTACGAACTGCCGCCCGAGATCGCAAAAGACAACGGGTGGAAGAACCCGAACATCTGGCACCTGATCAATCCGAACCTCGGACGATCGGTCGATGTCGCGTTCCTTGAGCGAGAAGTTCAGACCGCCGAGACGCAAGGCAAAGAGCAACTGGCGCTGATCGCGTCGCAGCACTTTAACGTCGAAGTCGGTCTATCGCTCCACATGGATCGATGGGGCGGCACGGACTTTTGGGAAGACGCAACCGAGCCGGGCCTCTCGCTCGAAGACATTATGTCGCGTTGCGACGTAGTGACGTGCGGCGTGGACGGCGGCGGTAATGATGACCTTTACGGCTTCTGCGTGATCGGCCGCGAGCGAAGCACGGAAGACGTTCGCTTCCGCCGCTGGCTCGTCTGGAACCACACTTGGGTCTCGAAGGCCGGCGCCGACAAGCGGAAGTCGGAGAACGCGAAATATGCCGACTTCGTGAAGGCCGGCGAATTGACGATCGTCGATAACCTCGATGAGGCCGAGATCGCAATCGCGGACATTGTGGAGCGGCTCGATCGAGAGGGTCTTCTTCCCGACGACGCGATCGGGATCGACCAGATCGGGACGAAAATCCTGACCGACAAGCTCGAATGTATCGGGATCGGCAAGGAACGCCTCGCGGCGGTTCAGCAAGGGTTCCGAATGAACGGCGTCATCATCGACGTTGAGCGCCGACTCGAAAGCAAGACGCTGATTCACGGCGGTCAAGCGATTATGGCGTGGGCGGTCGGGAACGCGAAGGTCGAAACGCGGGGGAACGCGGTCCTGATAACGAAACAGATCAGCGGCCGCGCGAAAATCGACCCGCTTATGGCTCTACTCGATGCCGCGACCCTTATGGGCAACCACCCCGAAGCGACCGGGCGGTCGTTTTGGGACACCGACGAGGAAATCACGGCATGAGTCTTTTTTCGTGGTTGAAAGGCTCTCCGAAAGCCGCGCCGGCGCCCGAGCCGCAGGTCTCGCAGCCGCAGAACATGGTCTTCGAGGAAGCCTTTTGGCGCGATCTCGCCATCGGGGCGAAGACAACGGCCGGCGAGACGGTAAGCTGGACGACATCGCTCTCGAATCCGGCCGCGCTTCGTTGCGGTCTCGTCATTGCGGACGGCATTTCGACGGTTCCGCTCAAATTGATGCGGAAAGACCCAAAGACCGGGCGTCGATCGGAAGCGACCGATCATCCGCTCTACTGGCTTTTTGCGCGCGCGCCGTCGCCGTTCCAGAACTCGCAAGAATTCCGCGAGTCGATGGCGCTGCATTGCGTCTTTACCGGGAACGCCTATGCGTTCATCAACCGAGTCGGCGGGAAGGTTCGGGAGCTTCTCCTGATCCCGCCTCACGCCGTTTCTGTTGAGCAGAAGGCCGACTATTCGGTCGTCTATTCGGTGACGGGGATCGACGGCAAGGTCGAGGAATTCCCGGCCGAAACGATTTGGCATCTTCGCGGGCCTTCGTGGAACGGTTTTACCGGTATCGACACGATCTTCCATCTTCGGAACGCGATTGGACTCGCGATGGCGACCGAGCGCGCGCACGCCGCGCGCTTTGTTAACGGAATCCAGACGACCGGCGTTTATACGGTGAAGACGCGCCTCGACGATGCTGGCTATAAGCGCCTCGCGGCGTGGGTAAAGTCGCATTTCATCGGCGGGGCGAACTCCGGCAAGCCGATCATCCTCGATAACGACGCGAGCTTCTCGCCGACAGATATGACCGGAGTCGACGCCGAGCATGTTGCGACGCGCGAGCATCAGATCGAGGAAATCTGCACCGGCTTTGGCGTTAAGCCGATTATGATCGGCCACGCCGACAAGTCAGCGACCTATGCGTCGGCCGAACAGATGTTCTTGGCTCACGCGGTCCATACGATTCGCCCTTGGCACCGGAGGATCGAGAACTCGCTCGAAGCCGCGCTTCTCTCGATCGACGAGGCGAAGCAGGGTTATTATTTTAAGTTCTTCGACACCGAACTCCTTCGCACCGACGCGACGACGCGCGCGACCTATCTCCGACAGATGGTCGAGATCGGCCTCACGCCGAACCAAGTCTGCGAATTCGAGGATATGGACGGATTCCCCGAGGGCGACGTTCACTTCCGCCCGGCGAACCTTGTCCCGATCACGAAGGAAACGAACAACCCGCCCGCACCGGCCGCAAAGCCGGCTGCGGACCCGAACGCGCCGCCGGAAAGCCAGCCGGCTTCGCCCGATCAGACGGCCGCGAACGTCTTCCGCGTCAACGTTGGTCGAATCCTCTCTGCGCACAACGAAAACCTGATCCGCGACGCTTCCGGCAAGCTCTCCGAAGTCTTGTCGAAGCTCGACGCGCAGCAACCAGAAGAACCCGACGAGGGGGCGCAATGAAGAATCTTAAGCCGATGTTTTTTGATCTCGCCAAGTTCGGCGAGCCGATCAAGTGCGAGAAGTCGAAGGAGCCTTCGCGCCTCGCGCTCTCGACCGACACGGAATCCCCCGAGCTTATGATTTACGGCGACATCGGCGGCTGGTGGGACGGCCCCGACACGCTCGAAGTCGTCAAGGAACTCGCTTCGATCAGCGCCGACGAGATCAGCGTGCGGATCAACTCTCCGGGTGGGTCGGTCTTCGATGGCGTCGCGATCTATAATGCGCTCGCGATCCATTCCGCGAAGGTTAACGTGAAGATCGAGGGCGCGGCTTGTTCGATCGCCTCCGTGATCGCGATGGCCGGCGACGAGATTTCGATCGGCGCTGCCGCCGACATGATGATCCACAAGCCTTGGTCCTATGTCCAAGGCGACGCGGAAGCGATGCGGAAAGAAGCCGAGATTCTCGACATGCTCGAAGGCGGTCTCGTCGATATTTACGCCGCCCGCACCGGGAACGATCCGAAGGAGATCGGGAAGATGCTCGCCGCCGAAACTTGGTTTCGCGGTCAGGCTGCGGTCGACGCCGGCTTCGCCGATGTCTGCGTTCCAGCGAAGAAGAAGGCGCAAGCCGCGCGCTCGCAGATTTACGCGCTTTTCAAAAATGCGCCGGCTGAACTTGCCGCGCTGGCCGACGACGACGACATCCCCGGCGTTCGTCAATTCGAACAGTTTCTTCGCAACGCGATCGGCATGAGCGCCGACCATGCGAAGGCCGTGGCTTCGGCTGCAAAGAAATTCGCACCGGTGCGAGAGGCGCCGGCGATAGCAGATCGCGACGATCCTGCGCCCACTGTGGATGCAAGCGACCTATGGAAGCTCGCGAACCACATTCGCAAATTGAGCAAGTAAGGAGCCATAAGATGGCCGACGAAATTGACAACCCCGTCAAAGGGGTGATGGTCGCCTTCGAGGAATTCAAGGCGGCGAACGACGAGAACCTTCGCAAGCGCGATGTCGTCATCGAGGAAAAGGTCGCTCGGATTAACAACACCCTCGACCGCTTCGAGGATATGAACAAGAAGCTCGTCGACTCCGAGAATGCCACGAAGGCGCTTCAGGAGAATTTTGATCGCCTTGAGACGGTGCTGAACCGTAAGGCGTTCAATAAGGGTGGCGATCTCCCCGAGGCGACGAAGGATGAAGCGGAATATCGCGACGCCTTCCGCCGCGCGATCCGCAAGCCCGAAGGCGAGCGCCGTCCCGAGGACTCCGCGCTTCTTCACAAGCGCAAGGCCGCGCTCATCAAGGGCGACGACACCGCTGCGGGCTATCTGCTGGCCCCGGCCGAGATGGAAGCCGCGATCATCAAGGATGTGGTCGAGATTTCCCCGATCCGTGGTCTCGCGTCGGTTCGCGCGATCGGTTCGGCGACCCTCAAGATGCCGAAGCGCACCGGCACGGCCGGCGCTGCGACGCGCGTCGGCGAACAGACGACTCGCGCAAACACGGGCGATCCGGCTTATGGCATGATCGAGATTCCGGCGCCGGAAATGTTCGCTCGCGCGGAGATTTCGGCCCAGATGATCGAGGACTCGGCCTATGACCTCGAAAAGGAGCTTCGCGGCGAATTCGCCGAGCAGTTCGCCCTCAAGGAAGGCATCGAGTTCGTTTCCGGCACCGGCGTAAACAATCAGGCCGAGGGTCTTCTGACGAACTCGGGCGTCGGTTCGGTTGCGGCCGGCTCGACCACGAACATCACGGCCGATGGTCTGATCGCGCTCTACTATGCGCCGAAGACCGTCTATCTCGCGGGTTCGTCCTTCATCCTCAATCGCGCTTCGATCCGCGAGGTTCGTAAGCTCAAGGATGGTGAGGGTGGCTACCTGTGGACGCCGGGAATTCCGGGCGCTGTTCCGAATACGATCCTCGGCGCGGGTTACACCGAAGTCCCGGCGATGCCGGACATCGCTTCGGGCGCTTTCCCGGTCATGTTCGGCAACTATGCGCGCGGCTATGTGATCGTCGATCGCGTCGCCATTCAGGTGCAGGTCGACTACATCACCGGCGCCGACTCCGGCATCGTCGTGTTCCGCGCTCGCAAGCGCGTCGGCGGCGGCGTTCGTCAGGCGGATTGCCTCAAGAAGCTGGTCATCTCGTAAGAGCCACCCGATAAGCGACGGCGCGCGCGCGACGCGCGCCGTTTTCCCCGTCCTTCAAATTCAAAAAGGAGTGGAAGATGGCCTTCCGCGATCTTCACCACAATATCCATGTCGCGCGCGGCATTTCGCCCGCCGCCGCGACGACCGACAACACCGCGTGGGTGTCGCAGATCGTCGACACGCAGGGTTACGACTCGGTCGAGTTCCTCGCGCTGATCGGCAATCTCGCCGACGCCGATGCGACCTTCGCGGTCCTCGTCGAAGACGGCAACGCTGCGAACCTCTCGGACGCCGCGACTGTCGCCTCGAAGTTCCTTCTCGGCGGCACCGCGAACGCGAATTTCGTCTTCTCTGACGACGATAAGGTTCGCAAGATCGGCTATATCGGCGACAAGCGTTATGTTCGCGTGACGATCACCCCCGCGAACAACACCGGCAACGCCTTTGTGGCCGGCGTGTGGGTGCTTGGCCATCCCCGCTCGATGCCGACCCCGAACGTCCCGTAAGGGCAGACTGATAACGCCCCGGCGGGTCTTCCGCCGGGGCTTTTCATAGGGGAACGCAATGCGCGGCACCGTTTTGAGAGATTTCCACTATTCGCACGACGGTATTCGGTCGGAGCGACTTCTTGCGGGCGACGAGCATGTCTTCCGCCCCGAGCTATTCGACGGCCTTGTCCGAGACGGCCTCATCAAGGCCCCGAAGGTCGAAAAATCCCGCAAGGGATCGCCGGAACCGGCCCCCGTATCGACGAAAGAGGTCGAGGGCGACAATCCTCCCTCTAAACCGGAAACGCCCACCAGCGACGCCCCTGCGGGGGAAGGAAGCGAGGAAGTCGTGACCGATCCGCTCGACACTCTCGCCGCGCTCGAAGAAGTCGAGGACGCGGGAGACGAGAATCCGCTCGTCGTGCGGCATGTCTCGCGCGGCAAGTATGACGTTTTCCGGGGTTCTGTGAGGATCACGAACGATCTCACAACCAAGGAAGAAGCCGAGGCGAAGCGAGCCGCGCTGGCCGGCGCCTAATCAAAAACCAAGTGAAAAAGGAGCCGGGCAATGGCTGATGGAACTTATCAGACGAAAGTCTACACGAAACAGGGCGGCGACGAACTTCATGTCGCGGCCGGCGGCAAGATCCAGCACGAAGGACAGGTCTCGGTCACGCAGTCGACCTCGATCGCCACCGCCGTCACCGCTAACGCGCTGTCGGGCCAGATCACGACCGTCTCGCAGACGATCGCGGCCGGCGCCGAAGCGACCTTCGTCGTCAATAACTCGCTTGTGGAAGCCACGGACGTTGTGGTCGTCTGCATCGCGACCCACACTTCCGCCGGCAACTTCGAGGCGTCTGTTCGCGCGGTCGCGGCGGGTCAGTTCACGATCCAGTTGACGAACCTCGACGCGTCGGTCGCCGGCAATAACGTGCTGGTGCTCAACTTCCACGTCATCAAAACGAAGGCTTAATCGAATGTCCTTCGTCCGCAGAATCCCCGTCCCGGTCGTCTGCGACGGCTCCGGGAACGCGACGGTTTACTCGGACCCGATCAGCGCCGGTCAGATTTCGCATATCGTCTACCAGAAGGGGACGATGGGCGCGACGCCGACCTTCACGCTGACGGCCGAGGCGACGGGCGAGACCATCTGGTCGGAGTCCAACGTCGCCGCTAACGCTGTGCGCGCCCCGCGACAGCCGACGCACAACTCTGCTGGCGCCGCCGCGCTATTCGCGGCGGGCGGCACCGGCGTGAACGACAAGATCGCCCTCGCCAATGATCGCGTGAAGATCGTGATCAGCGGCGGCGGCGCGGGCGGCACCGCCACCTTCCACATCGTTCTCGTCTAAAGGGGCGGCGCATGTTCTCGATCACGGTCCCGGCGTCCTCGCGGGCGCTTCTCTCCCTCGCGGAAATCAAGGCTGCGGTGGGCGAGACCGGATCGACGAACGATGCCGCCCTAACGGCGCTCGGGGCGCAACTCTCCGACGCTATCGTTCTGGCCTGCGGCGTCCCGTCCGATGGCGTGACGCCGCCGACCCTATTGCGCGAGACGATCGTCGAGACGGTTCGGCATGTCTCGCACTTCTCGGCGTGGGGTTTCCCGAATAATGGGCAGCGCCACGGCGATATGATCGACGATCGCCTCGATGGCCTTCTTCTCTCGCGGCGCTTCGTCTCCTCCGTGGACTCCGTAATCGTCAACGGCGACACGCTTGACCCCTCGGCCTATGAGATCGACCGATCGCCCGCGATCCTTCGCTCGATCTCGTCGTCTTCCGGCGGATATTCGCAATGGCCGAGCGGAGTCTCGGTCGTGACCTATCAGGCCGGCTTTGTAACGCCTCCCGAGCCGTTGAAGCTCGCCGCGACGCTTCTGATTCGCGAGGCGTGGGCGATTATGAAGGCCGATCCGCTGGTTCGCGGCGAGACCTTCGAGGGCCTCGGCGCGGTTCAATACGGACTCGGCTCGCTCATGTCGCAGAACGGCGGTATGCCGCCGGGGATCGCCGACATCATCGCGACCTATAGGCACTCGATCTAATGGGAGCGCGCGAATCCTACGCGGCGATGCTTACTCGCCGATACGCTCGCTTCGGCGCGGACGCGACCTTCACAAGCCCGGCGACGAAGCAGCCGGCAACCCTTCGCGTGATCGACCTATCGAAGACGAAGATGGCCGGGAGCGACTTCACGCAAGTCCCGACGATCTTCCCGACCGTTACGGCGCGAGCCGACGACATCATCGCGCTCGGCTTCGATCCGGCCGATCTCGTCGGAACGGCGATCACTTACAACGGCGAGGAATGGGTTGTCGTGACCTATCAACGGCACCCCGGCGTCTTCGATCCGGCGCTCGATCAGTTCTATTTTACCCTTGAGGCCCCGACACAATGATCGACCGTCGAGAAGGAATCATCGCGCGCCTCGTCGAGCTAATGGATTCGGTCGATGGCGTCGAAGTCGTTTACCGGAACAACCCGAACCCGAACGAAGGCAAGATGCCGGCGATCGTCGTCTTCGACGCCGACGAGGAACAGAGTCCGGTTCCTGAGAATATGAGGAACAAGGGGGCGACCGCTCCTGTCTTCCTGACGATGAAGCCGGAAATCTTCATCGTGCTTTCCGATCGCGCGGCGAACGCCGGATCGCGATTGAACGAACTTCGCGCTCGCGTCCTCAAGGCGATTGCAAACGATCAGACGCTCGTCGATCTCGCGACGACGAACGGCCGGATCAATCTTCACTCGACCCGAACCGGCTTCGCGGTCGGGCGGTCTCTCGCGGCGGAAATGAAGATCGAGATCGGCTTCACTTATCCGCTTCTCTTTTCGGACCTAGCGGACGCTTAACGAATTCGGCCGCGCCTCGCGCTCGCCGTAGCCAGAAACGACCCTTCGGCAAGGTCGCCCAGCCCGTCGTGATGACGCGCTAATCCCTCAGATGGAGCCTCTATCATGTTGCACGACGTTGGAAACTATCAGGTCGGCAAGGGCATTGCCTACTTCCGCAAGTGGACAAGCGCCCCGCAGAAATGGGTCGCTGGCATGACCGTTTCGCCCGGCGCTTACGTCGACAACGGCGATTACCTGTGGACGACCGCGAGCGGCGGAACGGCGACCGGCGCGGGCGTCGGCCCGACCGGAGTGACCGGAACTTTCACGGACGGCACCATCGTTTGGTCCGCTGTTACGTGGGACGATCTCGGCAACTGCCCGAAATTCAGCTTCAAGCCCGAACTTGAAACGCTTGAGCACTTCTCGTCTCGCGGCGGCGTCAAGACGCGCGACCAGAAGATCGTCACCGCGCTCAAGGGTTCGCTGACCGTTGAACTCGACGAGATCACGGCCGAGAACCTGACCTTCGCGCTTCTCGGCTCGATCACCGGCGCCACCGGCTCGCGCGTCGTGCAGGTGTTCGCGAACTCGCAGGTGACCGGAGAAGTCAAGCTCGTTCAGGCGAACGCGGTCGGCAAGCGTTTCCAGCTAAAGTTCGGCTCGGTGCAAATCTTCCCCGATCAAGAGATCAGCTTCATCGGCGACGACTACGGCGTCATTCAGACCACGATCGAGGTCAATCTCGACGCTCAGGGTGTGTTCTGGACGGCGACCGAAATTCCGTAAGAGAAAGGGTGAGTCATGTCGGGAATTGTGGATATTGTTCTGCCTAAGCGGTCTGTGACGCTTTACGGCGTCGAGATCGAGATCACCGGAGTCAAAAACAAGGCGATCGGTGAACTTTGGGATCGCTTCCCGCAGATTTCCGACATGGCCGAAGCCGGCAAATTCGGGTTGAAGGAGCTTCTCTCCCTCGACGAGGAAGTGGTGGCGGCGTTCATCGCCGCCGGCACAGGAAGGCCGGGCGATCCGATCGCCGAGGCTTTCGCGCGCGAGCTTCCGCTCGGCGATCAAGCCGAATTGATCGCGGCAATCCTAGAAAGGACGCTCCCGCGAAGCTCCGGCCCTTTCGTCGAAAGCTGGCTCCAGATTCTCACGCTACTTGGGATGATACGCCCGGCGCAAAAGAACGCTGGCGCTGGCGCCGCAACTGGGAACTAGCCCACGCGATCGACGCACTCGTTGGCGCGAACTACTCCCTCGCGGAAATCCTCGACTTCACGCCGCGTCAAACACACGCGGCGCTCCATCACGCACAGATACGGGAGAAGAAGCATCTCGCCGACTTGGCGAAGATCGTCTTCGCCGGGTCGAAGTGCGACCAGCGCGGTCTTGAACGATTCACGGATGGATTGACGCGCGATGGGTGAGCCGTTCCTTCGAGTCAACGTCAATGAGGCTCAGGTCGCCGAGCTTTCGACGCTATTCGAGAAGAACGAACGCGCGGCCGCACTTGCCGCGACAGAGACGATTAAGACGACGACCGCTAACGTCTTGCTTCGCGGTCGTCTCAATATCCAATCGAGCGGCAAGTTCACCGGGCCTTGGCTAAAGGGCCTACAGTCCCGTCAATATCCGAAGGGCAAGAACAGCACGAACGCGCGATCGTTCATCAATCACAAGTTCGGCGGTCTTGCTTCGGTCTTCGAGTTCGGCGCTTCGATCCGACCGAAGCGCGGGAAGTATTTATGGATTCTTGCGCCCGGCGCTCCGAAGCGAATGACGATCGGCGCCGACTTCGGCAAGGGGTGGATCAATCAAGTCCGAGGGCGCACTTCCGCGAAAATGTTCGCTCGCGCTGCCGGCGAAAAGCTCGCTTACAAGCTCTCGGCGGAAGGTTTCCCGATGCTTGGCCTCTCGATCAAGAGCGGCAAGCGGTCCCGGTTCAAGCCTTATGTTATCGGAATCCCGTTCGCGAATATCCACAAACGCTGGTCGATCATACCGATCGCGGAAGCCGAGGGCGACAAGATGGTTTCGCGATTCCTGTCAATCTTCGATAAGGCGGCAGACTAATGGCTGACGGGAGGAAGATTGCGATCGAGCTTCTCTTTTCGTCGAAGGGCGCGAAGGAAGCTGCTGGATATAATCGGGAGGTCACGAAGTCCGTCGAGGACATGACGAAGAAGCTCAAGAGCGCCGATTTCTCGTCGCTCGACACGGCTCTTTCGAAGTTCAATCGCGGCAGCTATTCGATCTCCGACGCGCCGATGAAGAAGCTCGGCGAGGCGACGAAGCTGACGCGCATGGAAGCTCTGACGCTTCAATACACGTTCAACGATGTGACCGCCTCGCTCGCTTCCGGCATTTCGCCGATGACGATCCTCCTGCAACAGGGAGGACAGGTCACGCAGGCGTTCGGAGGTCTCAAGGGAACGATCACGACGCTTACGCCCCTTCTCCTTCGGTGGGCGCCCGCTATCGCCGCCGCCGCAGTAGCAGGCGGCGCACTATTCGCTGTCTTGAAGGCCCCGGCGATCGGCGCGGAAGCGGCGAAGAAGATCACCGACATTGGCGACGCCGCCGACAAGGCGGGAGTCCCTCTTAATCGTCTCCAGACGATCATGAAGGAGCTTGTCGCGGAAGGTAACACGCCGGCCGACGCCGCGAAGGACGAAGCCGTAAAGGCGATTGATACGCTACGCAGTCTCATTGCCGAGTCGAAGAAGTCGCAGAAGGACTCGCAGAAGGGTAAGAAGGAATTCGCGAAGCGCCTGTCGGTTCCCGGAGAGGGCGAAAACCCCTTCGATAAAGCCGATGGGATGAATGACGGTCACAAGTATAAGACCGTCAGGGCGCCGCAGACCGATAAGACCGGCGCGCGCCATGTCGACAAGGGCGGGCGAGAGGGCACGGACAATGCTCCCGGCCTCGGCAAGATCGAGGAAAACGTCCTCGACATTCCGAAGAAGGGCGCGAAGAAGGAAGCGCCGAACAAGCCGATCGACGACGCCGCGACGCATATCGGGAAGGACTTCCCCGGCGCGACCGATGTCGCGTCGAAGCTCAAAGTCGATACGCGCGACCTCGATCCGAACAAGCTCGAAGATAAGGTAAAAATCCTAGAGCGGCTCGCGACCGCATATAAGGCTCTACCGGACGGCTCAAAGAAGCTGGAGGTGAAGGTCGATCTCGATAAGGAACTCGGGAAGACGCTCGCCGATATTGTGACTAAGAACCTCGTCGATCAATTCAAGGCGGCGGCGCTCGGCCCGATCAATCCGAAGGAGACGATCTCGCCGGAAGGCGCGGCCAAGTCGAAAGCGATCACCACTCAAGAGGAACAGAACAAACTTCGCGAGTCCGATCTCGAATTGAAAAACAAGGAGCCGCTGCTCAACACGGCGCAGCAGGCCGGACTCGATAAAAACAAGGAACTCGACAAGAGCGCCCAAGGAGGCGACTTCACGACGCAGTTCTTCAAGGCCCTTGGCGCCCTAACCGATACGATCGACAAGATCAGGACGGGAGACAAGCAAGCCGTCGCCGATCACCCGATCGTCGCGGACGCCTTCAAGGCTGGTCGCGCGATGGTTGGCGTCGCGGATAATGCCGGCGACGCTGCCGGCGCGGCTCTTGCCGCTGCGGCGACCGACAAGACGGCGAAGAACGCCGAAGCGGCGCGAGACGGCCTCGCGGCGGGCGAAGCCATCGCGAAAGCTCTCGCCGAGGACTCGGAGAGGGCGGCGAACGCTCTTGAGCGAGCGGCGGCGGCTTCAAAGGAAATCAAGCCCCCCGGAAATGGAAACGACGCGATCGACCCTTCGGGGGGAAGCGGGAATTCCGGCTTCGCCGATGGCGGCTTCGTCTCGGGACCGGGAACCACGACGAGCGACTCGATCCCGGCGATGCTGTCAAACAGCGAATTCGTGGTTAAGGCGGCGTCGGTTCAGAAGCCGGGAGTCCTCGGTCTCCTTCATGCGATCAACGGCGGCGCGAGTGTTCCTTCGCTGTTCGGTCGTCGGCGCGGCTACGCGGACGGCGGCATCGTCGGGTCGGTTCCCGATATTGGAGGCGCCGGAGGCGGTGGGACTCCTATTCACGTTCACTTCGACGGCGTTTCGATCGGGCCGATGTCGGCCTCGAAGGGCGTCGTCGACCAGCTACTTCGAGAAGAAGCGAAGCGCCGCGTGTCGAGCGCCGGCAAAGCGCCGAGTCGGGTGGGATAAGAGATGGCCGGGAAAGTCACAGACCTTATCTTCTCGGGCCTCGGCTTCCCGACCTTTTGCGCGCGTGGCGTCGAGGTCGAAGTGACGCCGATCCCGGCCTCAAAACAGTTCCGCCGCGATGTGAACGGAACGCTGCGCGATGTCTCCGATCCGGTCTTCCGCAAATATCAAGTGAAGGTGAACTTCCGAGATCAGCAGTTCCCCGACTTAGGGGGCGTTTGGCCGGGGAAGCAAGTCACCGTTACGACTCCGATCGTTTGGGGATCGAGCGCGACCGGCGCGACCGGCGCGACCGCTTCGACCGGATATGGCTATACAGGCCTCGCGGTTCAAATAACCGGGAGGATTACCGACTTCTCGGCTTCCCGCGACGAGTGGGCGGCGGATAATTCCGGCTTCATCGTCATCGAGGAACAGTAAATGAGCGGTCCCGGTCCCGGCTCGGGCGGTCCGATCTATTTCGCGTGGGTCGACAAGACCGAGACGACCTTCTCGTCGGCGACGCATTGTCGCCTCGACGAGCCGGTGTGGTCTTACCGATTCACCCACGACGAGGGACAGATTCCGACGATCGAGATCGAGATCACGAACCCTTGCTTCGGGACGCCATATGTCGGCCTGCTCGCCGCGAGCCGGAAACAATGGGCGTGGGTTTCGGTTTGGGATTATGACTCATCGTCGGTGAAGGCCCTGATCTTCGGCCGGATCGTCGGCATCCCTTCCGACCTATCGTCGAAGTTCATCAAGTTCCTGTTGATCGCGCGAGCCGACGACTACATCGTGCGCAAGCAAACGCTCGCCGACTCGTTGAAGGTCGCGCCGTATTATGACCCGATCTTCTTCGACGATCGCGCTCGGAACGATCCAGATGCGATCCTCGAAGGGTATTCGGCCTCTTACCATGTCGACCGCACGACGCTCGCGTGGACGATCTCCGACATCCTCGAAGCCGAGGACGGGAACGTGCCGATCGGGCAGGATGAAATCTTCTCGGAGCTTTCCTTCAACGTAAAGGGACCGCCGCTGCGCGCGGTCCGAGCCGAGGCAACCGTTCAATGGTCGCAGAACTTTCGCGGCGTCGTTATTCCGGTGATGAACGGCGTCGTCGAAACACTAACCGGCGGCGATCTAATATCGGGATGGCCGAAGCCGGGAGATGATCTCGGCGGCGGATGGAAAGCCGCTTATGGGACCGCCGCTGTTGATCTAAAAGGCACGATGCACGCCGAGGCCCATCAAGAGTCCGGCTCTTTCCATGATACGAACACGACACACCAAGAAGGCGACGTTATTTCCGCGTCGTGGAATTCCTCGACGCCGCCTAATGGGATCACAGTCGATTACAAGACCGATAGCAACTATGCGAATATCGGATCACTCGGAGGCGACACAGGTAAGGGTTTCGGAAGTAGCGGCGCGGGTTCCTCGGGAGACGATACTTCGTTCGGCGTTTCTGCGTCTTGGCAGTCGATACAGGTCTGGAAGGTCGCCACGACCCTCTACATTATGCCTGACGGCGCTCCGAACCCCTTCACCGAGCTTTTGACGCTTACGCTCGAAGCTGACGTTCAGCCGGTCTTGACCGACGCCACTTCCGGCGCCGACACCGAAGTGATCACGCTCAACTCGATCGACGTTGGCGAAGCTTATGTCGACATTCGAGCGTGGTCGTCGCTCAAGGCGGCTGGCGGGTCGATCTCGATCGGCCAAGTCATGCAGCCGAACATTCCGGTCGGCCCCGGTGGAATGTCTCCACAGGTCGCCCTCAATAGCGGATCGATGGGGTCGAGCGCCCCGGCCTTCTCGGACATTGCCGGTGAGACGACGAGCGACAACAGCGTGGTTTGGGCTTCGCTCGGATCGAGCGCGACGACGATCGGCGATTGGACTGGCTCGACGTTCGTCCGCAAGGGAACGATCATCTGCTATGAGACGGGTGGTGGCTATTTCTTCCTATGCACTACGGACGGCTACACCGCGACGAAATCGCCCTTCTACCTTTACGATGCGTTTAGCAACCCGATCCTAGACTTTTACGGGAATCAGGTTCGCAATCCGAACATAGCGACTCCGGGAACCACGTTCGGCGACAACGGCGTAACGTGGACCGCGCTCGGAGCGGGAGGCCCTTCTCTTATCGTTCCGATCGGAGGACAGCCGGGGAATATCCAGCAGGCCGACTTCTATTCGGGAGCGCGCGGCACGAACGCGATCGAGTTCATCATCAATAAGTGCGTCGCGAGGATGAAGGACCGCTGTCGCGCGGTCGAGATCGGTTGCGAGATTCCATTCTCGCTCGCGCTCGATCTATCGCTTCGCAAGTCCGCGACGATCACGCACAAATATCTTCCGGGTGGCGTTGCGACCGGGAAGATCATCTCCTATTCGATCGCTGGAGATGGGGAAGGCAGGAAAAGCGCGACGATCAAGATCGGCTGCGCGGTCGGACGGGGCGGATCGGTCAGCGCCAGCGCCGGAACGGACGATTGGTCGGATGCGATCGCACATGAAGCGCAGACGCAAACCGGCGGAACGGTTTCGCTCGGCCCTGTAACCTATACGCCGCCGCCTCCGAATATGACCTATAATGGCCTCCAGCCCCCGTTGACTCGCGATCAGGTCGTTATTTTCGCGTCGTGGTTGGGTTCGCTTAGTTCACAAACGCACGCGGCTCTATTGGCTTATTCCTCGCAGGGCTACGTTCCCTACACTGTCGGATGGGCGTCGAACGTCTTCAACGTCGCGGCGCGCGCGCAAGCGGCGCGCTTCGCGGCGATGTCTGATCTCTCTCGCCTTGAAAATTCGGTCTACTTCGAGTGCCATCTCCGACCTATATCGGGGAACGAAGTCACAACCCCATACTATGTCGAGGTCTCCGACCTCAAGATTCCGAAGCAGATTGACCTAGAAGCGGAGCCGCTATGAGCCTCGAAAGGATCGTTCGCCCGGCGCTACCGAACGACATATCGCCGCCGAAGCAGCAGAGCCGTAATCGAACAGCGCAAAACTGGAACGCCGTCATTCTTCGGTATGGTGTCGGTGGTTCGATCAAGGCGATCTCGGGAAGCTATTCGATGAACGGGAGCCTCTACAACATCAAGAAGCCGAAGGAAGATAAATCCGGCGGCGGCGGTTCGTTCCTCGGGATCACGTTCCCCTAATGTCGACCGAAGTGTCTCGCGAAACATCTGTTCGGCGGATCACCGCGCCGGATAACGACGCGACCTATGTCGACCTCAAGGTTAACGACAAGATTCGCTTCATCGACCCGAAGCAGAATTATCAAGAGTGGGAGCTTTCCTTCTCGAATAACGACAACGCCGACCGAAGGGTTCATGTCGTCGAGGTCGGAGACGACAAGCTGAAAGTCGAGAGGATCGACTGGCTACAAACAATCCATTCCGATAGCGGGCACTTTCAAGAGTGGCAGTCGTCTTACGAGAACTCGGACGATCCGCCGGTCCACTTTCAAACCCACAAGCGAAAAATCTACTCGCTTAATGACGATAAGACGAAGAACGAGTCGATTTGGATCGAGGTTCAAAGGATAGACGCGATTTGGTTCAAAGACGTGCGCGGTCAAGAGCGCGTGTGGTATCTCGACTGGCCCGATCTTCAAGACGATGAATGGGATTACAAAGACCTGTCGCAACCCGATAAGAGGTGGGACGGGACTGAGATAAATCCTCCGTGGCGTCTCGATCCATTCCAGACGATTGTCGATTGTTCCTTCGGCGCGCTATCGATGATGGTCCTCTATGGGCGGGATCAGATCGCCGCGATCCCGATGGCAAGCCTTACGAAGCCGAAGCCATCGTTCAAAACCCGATCGAAGGTAGTCTTCGACCCGCCGCAGCATTGGTTCCCTTCTATCGGGCCGGGCTATTTTCAAGTCGCGCAAATCAAGACGGCGAAGAACATTCATGCAATGTCAACGCAGATTGATTTTAGCGGCCAGTCCGCTCAACCCGCTTCGGATTGGTTCAAACAATACGTTTATAATACCGCTGTTTCACTTTTCTCTAATGCGAAGGCTTGCACGCCGCTCACAAGAACCGGCGTGACTCTTGATTGGGAACAAGCCGAAATAAGTCTGCATATGGAATTCGGAAATCACTTAGCGACCATCTCGGCCGCAGAGGGATTTGGATATTTGAGGTATAGCGACGGCGACATTGGCTATGGTGACGGTTCAACGTCATCATGGGACGGGTTCGGTTATGGGGTTTTTTGGAAAAGGGAGCATAGGACCGGCACTAACTTTCCGACTCCTTGGTCCGCTTGGGAATATGGATTTGGGCCTTATACCGATGCCCCTTGGTGGGTCTATACCGGCCCCGTCATAAACGCCTCGGCGGATGGAAAAATATATAATGAGCGCGGCGATGTTTTCGCAACCGACAAAAACGGAGTGCGCCTTGTAACGGCGGGAGACACGACAAGCAGGTTGCCGGTTTATCGTCTTACTCCAGACGCGGCTGAGCAGGTTGGTGAAATCCCCATGAAGCCGGCTGCGGACCCGATTACCTATGCGCCATTGGATGGCGCGTGGACAACTTATTTGCTGGCCTCAACTGTAGATGTAAACGGGAAGATTTCGGATGGCTGGAATAACTATGACCCATATTTCGGAACCGGAGATGTTCGGCGCGCCGTTCTAAAGCAAAACAATAAATTGGATGTTTTCAAGTCGGAGGTTAAGTCCATCACCGGAACCGACTTCGGTCTAGGAGTCGACACGCCCCCCGTTCGCATATTCAATTTTCCTTACAATATCAGCGACGACATATCGAAGACATGGGCATTTGCTGATGACGGGACCGATACAAACGAGTTCGGTCAAACCGAGTGGACTCTGGTTCAAGGGAGTCAAGCGTCCTTTCCACTAAAGGGCGGTCATATCCTTACGCCTTACGGGAAGTTCGATGCGCCCGCCGGGAATTTCGCTTTTCAAGGATGGCTGTCTTTACATAATGGCGAGCATAATCTTCAAGCATTCATCCTGAGAAGTTCGCCATCGACGTTCAAGCGATACATCTATCTCGACGGGAAGGACTACGGCGCGAAGCTCGCCGCCGCGCTCGGATGCTCGATTGACGAAATCCGCGCCATCTATTTCGACATAAAATCGAGCGACATCCAAAAGCTCGGGACGCGATAAGAAGGGCAAGCGATGACAATTCTCTTTGTCGGGAGCGACGGGGCGAAGTGGGGTTCCGGCCTCGGCCGGCGCCTGACTGTCACCGAACACGACAATAACAACTGGCAATTTCTCGAACGCCTTGTCGCGCTTGAAGGCGCGACGGCTTACGCGGGGATAACCGGGTTCTCAATCACCGGCACGACCGGCGCGCCCGGCTCTAAGTTCAACGTGGATATGTCTGACGGTTCTCACTTCGGCCCGTTCGATCTCCCGGTCGCGAAGTTCAAATCGCGCGGAGCCTATGCCGGCGGCGCTTCATTTGCGGTCAACGATGTATTCACGATCAACGGGTCGCTCTATCTCGTCAACGTCCCGCACGTTTCTCCGACAGGGTTCAATCCATCTCTAAACGATGGCGCGGGCCACGACTATTATTCGGAACTCATCCCTACGCCGACCGGATCGCTCCCGACAGGTGGATCGACCGGCTACAATCTGCGCAAGCTCTCGTCGAGCAATTTTGACGTTGGATGGGCGCCGCCGCTCCCGGTCGGAGGTGCGACCGGGCAATATCTGGCGAAGAACTCAAGCACCTATTTCGACGCCGGCTGGATCACCCCGCCGAAGCATTCCCCGCCAACCGGACCCGCCGGCTATGTCCTCGGCCTTCTATCGACCGGGATCGACGACTTCGATTGGATTCCGCCTGTCCCTCTTGGCGGTGGGACGGGCTTCGCGCTCATCAAAAACTCCGACGCTGATCTCGATTATTCGTGGGCGCTAGCTGTTCCCGCTGGCGGCGCGACAGGCTATGTGCTGACGAAGAATTCCGGCGCTGATTTCGACTACGCGTGGGCGGCGCTTCCAACTGGCGGCGGATCGGCGACCGGGACAGTTCCTTCTGGCGGCGTGACAGGCGCTTATCTTCGTAAGTCCGATTCAGCCGATTATGCGATGGTGTGGTCAACGGACGGCGAACCGGCCCGTATCGAATCTATGTATGCGACAGGCGTTTGGATCGAGCCGCAAGATCGGGCGAAGATCATCCAATATGTCGCTGGCGATCTCACTCTCAACTTCACCGGGCCGACCGGATTCAAGGGGAACTTCGAGATTCTTTTCGCGGCTGTCGACACAACTCCCTTCAATATCCTGATGGGGACAGGCTACAAGCATTGCGGCACGGGCTTCGACACCGGGACCGTCTTCGGCGCTACCTTCATCAGTCAATTCGCTGGCGATGGCGTCTATATCTATGAGATCAACCGATACGGCCCGATCGTCGTCTTGAGCGGCTAATCTCCTTTCATATCTCTGATCTTTCAGCCCCGCGCGGCTTTGCTGCGCGGGGTTTTCGTTTGTGGCCGGGGGTGCCGGGGGGCGCAACCAGCAAAAGAGAGTGCCAATGGCTCGCGTCTGTCTGAACATGATCGTCAAAAACGAAAGCGCGATCATCGAGCGCTGTCTTTCTTCGGTCGTCGGGTTCGTCGATTGCTTCGTGATCGCCGACACCGGGTCGACCGACGACACAAAGGAGAAGATCACGGCCTTCTTCGAGGCGCGCGGGATTCCGGGTGAGATCGTCGATCTCCCCTTCGAGAACTTCGAGCAGGCGCGGAACGGCGCGATCGAAGCGGCTGAGGCTTCCCTGTTCGCGTTCGATTATCTGCTCTTTATCGATGCAGATATGGAACTCGTCGTCTCCGATCCTTCCTTGAAGGAGAAGCTCTCGCACAACTGCTATTTGGCGAAGCAGCGCAATGTGGGCGGGCTTGTCTATGACAACGCCAGAATCGTTAAGGCGTTCGTCGGCGCGCGCTATATCGGCGTCACTCACGAATATCTCAACAGCACCGGCGAGATCGCCCGACTCCCCGAGCAGATGATCTATTTCCGCGACTACGAAGTCGGATCGAATCGGAAGGACAAGAGCGAGCGCGACATTCGCCTCTTGAAGGCAGACCTCGCAAAGAACCCGGAGAATGGGCGGTCGCACTTCTATCTGGCTCAGACCTATTTCGAAGCCGAGAACTTCGGCAAGGCTCGCCATCACTACCAGAAGCGTCAAAAGCTCGGGGGCTTCGACGAAGAAGTCTGGTTCGCGCAAATGTGTGAGGCGCTTTGCGACTTGAATCTTGGAGACGAAGACGCCTTCGAGATTAAGATCAAGCGTGCGTTTCAGGCGCGCCCGACGCGCGCCGAACCGCTTTGCTATCTGGCTAGGTTCTATCAGGCGAAGGGCCTAAACGATCTCGCTGCGATGGTCTGCGACGAAGGGATGTCGATCCCGATTCCGAACGACATCCTGTTCGTCGATACGAACGTCTATGAGCGGAGCTTCAAGGAAATCTTTTCGATCGTCGGATATTATGCGCGCGATCGGAAGGGCCGGGCCTTCGATATGAACAACTGGCTCGCGCTCTCGCGTAAGGCTTCCCCGCAAGCCGCGAAGCTCGCGGGAATGAATATGCCGCCGTATCTCGCGCCGCTTTCGATCTATCTCGACTCGTGGGAAGCGAAGAAGATCGACTTCACGCCAGAAGAAGGATGGTTCGCTCTGAACCCCTCGATCGCGCGCGTCGGCGGTTATCTCGATTGCATCGTTCGCACGGTCAACTATCAAGTCGTGTGGTGCGAGAACGGCGCGGCGTATGAGACGAAAGACGATGCGCCGATCACGACGCGCAACTTCTATCTGCGCCTCGGCGACGACCTCTCGACGATCGACTGGCACGAGATTCTTCCGCCGCTCAATATGCCGGCGCGGACCGAGGCCGACCGGATTCTCGGGTTTGAAGACCTTCGCCTCGTCGAGTGGAAGGGCGAAGTCTATGTGAACGGCACTTGCCTTGAACTCGAAGAAGGCGGTCACCCGAACATGGTCCGCGCTCGCCTCAATCGAGACGGGTGGCGGCTCGAAGAACTCGCCGGCCTCATCCCCGACACGACGCCGCGCCAAGTCGAGAAGAACTGGTCGCCGTTTGTCGACGAGGGGGAGCTTCGTTACCTCTATTCCTACGGCCCGACGAAGATCGTCAACTCGGAAGGCGACACGATCGCCGTAAACGAGCCACCGATCCGCGCTTCGAGCTTCCGGGGAGGGTCGCAGCTTATTCCCTTCGAGGACGGCTGGCTGTGCTGCGTTCACGAAGTCGCGCCGAACCCGGCGACGAGATCGCGAATCTATTCGCACCGCTTCGTTTGGTTCGATCGCGACATGGTTCTGCGTCGCGTCTCGATCCCGTTCGTCTTCGAGAAGCCGCGCTTCGAGTTCGCGGCTGGTCTCGCGTGGTCGAAGGACGGGAAAAAGCTGATCGTTTCCTACGGCGTGGACGATCGCGAGGCGTGGGTCGGATCGTTCGATGCGGCCGAGATCAGCGCCTTCCTTCTCGACGCGCTTTCATTCTAGGGGGATTGAATGGAGATCGACCTTCGCAACGGCGCCAAGTGGGAATTCCCCCTCGAAATGGTCGATGATGTCGGCCCGGTCGTCATGACCGGGCGGGCGCTCGAATTCGAAATCTTCGACCGGAGTAATACGCTGATCGGCTTCGCGGCGACGACCGGAGCGACCGGCGGGACGCTCACGATCAATGGATCCACGGTCGACGTTCTTATCCCGGCGGCGGTTCGCCCGGCTTTGGCGATCAATGGCCCTTTCCTGATCGCATACGGCGATCTTTTCGACATCAGCGTGGCCGAGCGGGAATGGCTCGGGCGCGCCGAGTTCCGAATCCTTTCCGGCCCGACTCCTTAAAGCGAGGTTCGCAATGGCGACTTTCCGAATCCCGTCTCGAAAGGTCACGATCGGCGGGGCCGGGCTTCGGGGTTTTACTGGTGCGACCGGCCCGCAAGGGCTGGCTTCCACCGGCCCGACAGGCGCTCAAGGGCTATCAATCACAGGGCCGACCGGGGCGCCCTCGACTATTCCGGGGCCGACAGGATCGCCGGGAACCTCGATCGTCGGGCCGACAGGATCACCGGGCGCGACGGGGGCCTCATTCACAGGGCCTACGGGGGCCGCTGGTAGCCTTGGGCCGACAGGCGCAACGGGTATAGCGGGCCAGTCCTTTACCGGCCCCACGGGCGCTGCTGGCGCGTCTGTGACCGGGCCGACAGGGGCGCAGGGCAATTCGATCACCGGGCCGACCGGCGCGCCAACGGCGGTCATTATCTCGGCGACGATGCCGACCGGGATCGGCGCGGGTCAGGAATGGTGGAACACCAGCGACGGCAAGAAATATATCTACTTCAATGACGGCGACTCTTCGCAATGGGTAGAAGACTGCTATCCGCTGATCGGTCCCACCGGCCCGACCGGGGGAGGCGGGGGAGGCGGCGCGATCTACGCGACGGGCGCCGCCCCTACCGGAGCGGCCGACAATTCGCTTTGGTTTAACACCGTCGATGGCGTCCTCTATGTCCGATATAACGATGGCGACTCGACCCAGTGGGTTCAGAGCGATTTCTATGCGGGGATCGGGCCGACCGGACCTTCTGGAGGGCCGACCGGACCGACAGGATTTGGCTTCACCGGCCCTACTGGCGCGGCTTCCACCGTGCCGGGGCCGACAGGCCCGGCGGGATCAGTCGGCGGCGCGACGGGATCGGTTCAACTCGACTTCGGATCGACGCCGACCGACTTCGCTTCCCTCGCGGTAACGGACACCGGAGTCGCTACGGGGTCGCAGCTTTCGGCTTGGCTCGTCGCGACTCCGACCGCCGATCACTCAGCCGACGAACACGTCGTCGAGAATCTCAAGGTCATGGCCGGAAATATCGCTTCCGGCACCGGCTTCACGATCTACGGACTCGCGACGCTCGGCCGCGTGTCGGGCAAGTTCTCCGTGCAATGGAAAAGGGTTTAAGACATGGGCATCCAAGTTCAAGGCGGAACTTCCGGCCAGACGGCAGACGTTGACTCGACCTCGAAGGGCCTAATCGTCCAGCAGCCGAAGACGCTCGCGCAAGCTGGCTTCGGCCTTATGGCCGGCCAGATCGACGCCGGCTCGATAACCGGTAACGCGCTCAACCGAAACGTGATGATCTCGCCCGGCAACCGACTTGAGATGTCGATGGTCTCGCCGCTGTTCTCGGACACGTTCAACTACGCGGCGCAAGACTCGGGTCGATGGAACGTCGCACTCACGACCTTTACGGCTTCCTACGCCGCCGGCTTCTTGACGCTCAACAGTGGATCGGTGACGACCGCTTCGGCGACGGCGATGATGCGCTCTTATTGGCAGCATCCGATCCCGACCGAAGGCGCTCTCGTCTTCCGCATGTTCGGATTCCAGACGCAAGTCGCGCAAGCGAACTGCACGACAGAGTTCGGCTTCTTCTTCGCGACCGGCACAGCGGCGCCGACCGATGGCGTCTTCTTCCGCTTTGACGCGACCGGCACTCTCAAAGCGGTCATCAACTATAACGGCACGGAAGTGACGAGCGCGGCGCTGACCGCTCCGGCAAACGGCGTCATCTCGCGCTGGAATATCGTCCTCGACGAGACCCACGCCGAGTTCTGGATCAACGGCGTCCTCTATGCCTCGATCTCGGCTCCGACCTCGACCGGCCAGCCGCTCATGCACGCCTCGGTTCAGGCCGCCGCGCGCATGTATCACGCCGGCTCGGTGCCTTCGGTCGCTAACCAGTTGAAGATTTCCGACATCGACGTTTGGTCTACGGACGGCAATCTGAACAAGCCCTTCAATATCCAGCGCGCCGAGCAGGGCCTTATGGCCTATCAAGGCGTCGCCGGCATGACGATGGGGTCGACGGCGCTTTATGCGAACTCGGCGAACCCGAGCGCCGCTGTCCCGACGAACACGACCGCCGCGCTCGGCTCGGGCCTTGGCGGGCAGTTCTGGGAGACGGCTTCCCTCGCGGTCAATACGGACGGCGTGATTTCGTCTTACCAAGTCCCGGCCGACACCGTGAACATTTCCGGTCGCAAGCTCGTCATTACCGGCGTCCGCTGGAGTAGCATCGTCCAGACGGTCCTCGCAGGCGGGCCTTTCGTCTACCAGCATGGCCTCGCGTTCGGTCACACGGCGGTCTCTCTGGCGACGGCCGAAGCGGCGGCTGCAAAGGCCCCGCGTCGTCTCGCGCTCGGCGTCTCGACGTTCGCGGCGGCGGCGGCTGTTGGATCGCTCGGCGCGAATATCACCGCGCAGTTCGCCTCGCCGATTGTCGTCAACCCCGGCGAGTTCATCGCGACCTTCGTCAAAAATATGGGCACGGTCGGCACTTCCGGCACGATCCACCACTCGATCAACTTCGAGGGCTACTGGTCTTAATCGAAGCGGCGCGCGGCTTCGGCCGCGCGCTTCCCCCGTCGCATGAATCGGAGATTAAAAGATGGCGATCAATTTCCCCTCGTCGCCCTCGGATGGGCAAATCTACACCGACACGACGAGCGGGAACGCCTATCGCTATAATGCGGCTATTGGCGCATGGAAGATCAGCGCGGCGGCGATTTCTGGCGCTCTTGTTTTGCTAGAGCAGCACACCGCGTCTAATTCGGCTTCCCTTGATTTCACTTCGTGCTTCACGTCGGCCTATGACAGATACGTGATCGAGTTGATCTCGATGGTGGTCGGGACTAACGCCGCCTCATTAGGTATACAGGTATCAACGGATGGTGGAGCGAGCTTCATCGCCGGGACAAATTATTTTTGGAGTTACTACGCCACCTTAGTGGGGGGCGCCTCGTCGGGCGGCGGAGGCGCTGGATCTACGTCAAGGATGCAGCTATTCGAGCCGCTCCTAAGTTCAGCAACTCCGAACTTCTCTGCAACATTGGAATTCTTCGACCCGCTGAACGCAAGCGTGAAGAAAATTCTTACTGGTAGAGGACAAGGGATATTCTCCACCGACCTCGGCCTTTACGGCTTCCAAATCTACGGGTTTTACAATGCCGCAGCGGCGGTAAACGCCATAAGGATTGCGCCATCGAGCGGCGTCATCGCGTCTGGAGTCGCGCGCGTTTACGGCGTCGCTAAGTAAAGGGGCCAAGAATGAATTTTCCCTCGTCGCCCACTAACGGCCAGACTTACACCGATCCGACCTCGGGGAATGTCTATCAGTTCGCCTCGACTCCCGGCGTCTGGAGATCGCTTGGTCAGACGCCTTCTGTGGGGCCGACCGGGTGGACCGGGCCAACTGGCCCCGGAGGTGGGCCAACGGGACCGACAGGAGCGGCGGCGAGCAATCTGATCGTTCTTTCGGCTGACACCACCTATTATGTCCGGCAAGACGGCAGCAATTCGAATAGCGGCCTTGCGAATAATTCCGGCGGCGCGTTTCAGACTCTCGCCTATGCAATGCTGTATATGTATAAGATCAACGCTAATAATTACGCGGTGCAGATCAAAGTCGCAGACGGGCATTGGACAGAGAAGACGGTTACTCAGACATACTTTTCCGGGGTTATCGCGCCGCCCGTTCGGCCGATCAATGCGTCCAAGTTCGAGATCGTCGGAAACGAAGCCACGCCAGACAATTGCTTCCTAGACGCCACGACCGCTGGCGCGGACGCCGGTCTCACTATCGCCGGCAATGTCATCGTGGACAGGTTCTCCGGGTTCAAGGTTTCTTCGGGGTATGCCGGGATAGAGATGCACCTTTATGCGTCTCTCAACGTGATCGAGAATATCAACTTCATTGATTGCCCGATTGTGCTAGTGGCGGATCACTACTGCTATATCGAGGCGTTCTATAATAATATCTATGTCGGAGGGACGATCAGTCGCTTTGCGTGGATCGACTTCTATTCGACCGTCTGGAACTTCTTCCCCACGGCTTTGCCGGGGCTGGTCATGACCGACAAATCACTCCTACTTCGCTTCTGGTCTCAGACGAATTTCTATCTCTACAGTCCCGAGAATTGCACGCCTGATCCGGCGTCAACGAAATACACCGTCCAGAAGTTCTCGTGGTTTAACAGCTATGGGCAAGGCGGGATCGGGACTAACGCCGGGTCGGCTGACGCGACTTGTCTCATCACGTAGTAGGAGCGACCGAAGATGCCACCGACCATACTCTCATCAAGAGCCGAGACGAAGATCGAGGTCGTCGCGCTATGGCAGGCGCGAGAAGTCATCAAGCGGCATGGCCTTTTTGCCGATGTGGAGACTTACGCCAACACGCATATAGACGATCTTCCGGCGCTCTACCAGTTGTGGAATTTCGGGAATAATGTCGTCCGCCACTCACCTATAATCGACACTATGAAGGTGCTTCTAAATCTAACAGATGCGGGGATCGACGCGATGTTCGATGAAGCATCGAGGCTGAGGCAATGAGGCCCGCGCACGAGTTCGCCGATTGCCGCAATCGCTCGCAAGCCGGCCAAGATGTCTTCGTGCTCTCGGCGCTCAAGTGGAAGCGCGAGGGCGTCTTCGTCGAGATCGGCGCGAGCGATCCCGTTCTTTCGAGCAACACCGCGCTACTCTCCGACGAGTTCGGATGGCGTGGACTCTCGGTCGAGATCGACGGCTCGCTCGCTCCGAAGTGGGCGAAGCGTCGACCGAAGGACATCTTCCTCGTCGATGACGCGACGACGAAAAACTGGCGCGGCTTGCTCGGCTTCACCGAGCGAGTCGATTATCTGTCGCTAGACATCGACCCTCCCGAGGCGACGCTAGCCGTTCTCGAAGCTCTCCCGCTCGATGTCGTCCGCTTCTCGGTTATAACTTACGAGCACGACGCATGGCGGGGCGACTTCCGCCCGCGCGAGCGCAGCCGAGAGATTCTCCGGTCGCACGGTTACAAGCTCGCCGTCCCGGATGTTAGGACTCATGTCTTCTGGCCGTATCAAGGGCCGGAACCTCAACCCTTCGAGGATTGGTGGATAGACCCCGAAGTGGTCGATCTCTGAAACGCAAGCGCCCTCCGGGGCGCTTTTTTTATGGGGTGAAGGCAATGAAGGACGCGCACATCATCGTCTTTATAGTCGTCGTGCTTTTGGTGGGCGCACTATCCGGCTGCGCGGCCGGGCGCTTAGTGCAAAGTGAGGGCGACGGCTATTCGAACGGCGGCAAAGCAAGACCGCCGGCGTGCGTTATACGGCGGGAAGGAAATGTCGAGGAATGGGGCGATTGCTGAGAGGCGACGACCATGTTCGATCTCATACCTTGCGACGAGCTTCCCTTCTTGATGCTGACGGTCGCGATCCTCGGTTCGGCTTATCTGATCTTCTGGTGGGCTAGGTTCGATCCGAGTCCGCTTCCCTCTTGGCGGTGGGGAGATACGCCTCGCCGCGAGCCGAAGGTGAGGCTCGATCTCGTCGCGCACATCATCGGCGGGTTCTTCGCGGCGCTCGCCGTCGACTACGCAATCAATCATCCGATATGCGGCTGATCGCGCGGCTCGTCTTCGTGGCGCTTGTTCACGGCGGCGCTTACGTGTGGGTCGCCTTAAACGGCGGGCTTTTCATGTCTGATCCCGAAGCACGTTTATTCAAGGTCGCGATCACTCTCTTAGCCGCGATGCTCGGCGGGGCCTTCCTTCTCGACTGGCTTCTCTAATGGCGCCGAGGATCGACCGAAAGCGAGCTTCGGCGATCATCGTCGAGAGTTGGATCGAAGGGTCGTCTCCGAACGAAATCCAGAAACACATGCGGACTCTCGGCTTGCTCGTCGAGATTTCCGCGATCCGCGCTTGCGTCCGCGAATACATCGGAGCGGTGGACGAAGCGAGATTTTATGGAAGGAAAGACCGCAATGAAGATGAGCGCAAACGGCCGCGCGCTACTGATCCAGCGTGAGGGATTTAAGCTCAAGGCTTATCAGGATTCGGTCGGGGTCTGGACGATTGGCGTCGGACATACCAGCATGGCCGGCCCGCCGCATGTCTCTCCCGGCTTGGCGATCTCGAAGGCCGAGGTCGATGCGATTCTCTCGCGCGATCTCGTCAAGTATGAGAACATCGTCACTCGCGCCATCCACGTTCCGTTGACGCAGGGCCAGTTCGATGCCCTCGTCTCGATATGCTTCAACGTCGAGTCTGCTCTGTCGTCGAGGTCGTCGATCGTTCGCGCGCTCAACTCCGGCAACTATCGCGCGGCCGGCGACGCCTTCCTTCTCTACAATCACCCGAGCGAGATCATCGGCCGTCGCAAGGGTGAGCGGAAGCAGTTCCTGTCCGCGACGAACGGATCGGCCGGGAAGCCGGTCCGCTATATGCCCGCGTCCGATCTCCACGAAGACGAGAAGGTCACGCCCGACTATCTGCGCGCGGCTGGCTCTCGGACGATCAAGGCTGCGGACTCGATCAAGAAGACCGCCGCGACGATCGGCGTCGGCGACATGCTCGCGACGGCTTCGCAGATCAAAGACTACGCCAATCAGGCGAACGACATCGCGACGGGCTTCCAGCACGGCGCGCCGGCTCGCGAGCTTCTCGATAACTATTGGCCGATCTTCCTCGGGGTCGGCGCGACGATGATCGTCGCGCTCCTTGCCTTCCTGATCTGGACTTACGCGCGCCAGATCGTGAAAGCCCGAGTCGATGACGCCGTTTTCACACCGGGAGAATGATATGCCCGCCTTCCTTCTCACCTTCGGTCAAATGTTCCTTAGCTTCGCGTCGTCGCGGGTCGGAAATATCGTTTTCGCTGCGTTGATCGCCTTCGTGTGGGGTCATCATCGCGCGGACGTTGCGTGTCGCGAGGAAGCGGCCGACGCACAAGTGAAACTTGAGCGCGCTTTCTGGGCAGAAGTCGATCGCCAGCGGAAGGTCGCGAAGGAGATCGAGGACCGGGCGCGCCAGCGCGAGGGCGAGAACGCGGTGGTCGCCCGCGCCATGCAAGCCAAGATCGACGAATACGCCAAGAAGGAGTCAAAAGATGTCTCGTCGGAACCGCCACTATCGCCTGTCTCGGGCGCCACGCCGCGCGCGCCTCGGTCTTGTGTTGTCGATGATGATTTTGCTCGCGTCGTGCGCTCACTCGATGCCGCCGGTCGTCGTCGGGGCGCACCTTCCCGATAGGCCGGCGACCCTCGGAAAGAAGGTCGATCTGCCGCCGGTCATCATCGGCGAGTCGACGAAGGTCTTCGCCTTGAAGAACCGCGCCGTCGCGATCGAAGCGAACAATCGGATCGAAGCCGGCGCGGCTTATGACGACGAGCTTCGAGCCGGCTACGGCGCCAAGGAATAAGCGCCGGGGCGATAGCGCCCCGGCTTCACCCGACACCGGCCGAAGGGGGAAAGACCGATGCCGACGACTCAATATCATTTAGGGGAACTACTCGGGAATCTTTTTGAGACGACCTCGGAGCGTCTACAGGCCGTAGCTGCGGCGTCGGCGATCACGCTTCCTTGGTGGCTTCCTGATCTTCATTCGATCTCGGCCGAAGCCGCTCTCATCGCGCCGATCCTCGGCTGCATTTGGTTCGTCGTGCAGATCGCTTTGCGGATTATCGAGTTCGAACGAAAAATGAAGAAGTAACCTTCCGCGATCGTATCGTCCGCAAGGGGGCCACATGAAGAAGCCAGCCAAAAACAAAGAGCAGGAATTTCTAGCGGCGGTCGAAAGGAACCGGAACCCTGATGGAACGATAAATCGGAGCGCAGTGGCGCGCGATCTCGGCGTCGTGCGCCAAGCCGTTCAACCCCGAATTAAATTGTTAGAAGTCGAGGAACGGGTGGCTCGGAACAGACGCTTCGAGGCCCCTGATCTCCCCCACCGAACCCGACAGCTCGACGAGCTGATCGCCGATCGTATCAAGGAAAGCGATCGGGTGATCTCGGCCGACGAGGCGCGCGACCTTATCCCGATCAAGGTCAACATCGCCGGCCCCTTCGGGCTTCTCGTCTTCGGCGATCCCCATGTCGACGATCCGGGTTGTGCCTTCGCCCTTCTCAAGAAGCACATCGAGCTTGCCGCGAGCCACGAACACATCTTGGCGGCGAACATCGGCGATCTCGCGAATAACTGGGTCGGCCGGCTGGCTCGGCTCTACTCGTCGCAATCGACGACCGACCGCGAGTCGTGGACTCTCGTCGAGTGGATGGTGAAGGCCGTGAACTGGCTTTTCATTATCGCCGGCAACCATGACCTATGGACCGGCGCGGGCGATCCCGTCGCATGGTTCGCGAAGCAGTCCGGTTCGATGTATGAGGAACACGGAGTCCGTCTCGAATTGCAGCACCCTTGCGGCGCTCGGACCCGAGTTCATGCCAGACACGACTTCCCCGGCCACAGCATTTGGAATTCTATGCACGGCCCGAAGCGCGAACTCGTCGCCGGGTTCCGCGACCATATCCTCGTCGCTGGCCACAAGCATATCGGCGGCGACGAAGGGACGGTCTCGCCGGATGGGATATGTGCGCAGCTTGTTCGCGTGAGCGGTTACAAGCTCGCCGACACTTACGCGCGCCAACTCGGCTTGAAGAAGATGCCGATCCACCCCGCCGCGCTCATAATTATCGACCCCCGCGAACCCGACAACTCGCGAGCGCGCGCATGGTGCGCGCCGACAGTGGATCTCGGGGTGAAGCTCTTGGACTCGATCCGCCGCGACTTTGACGCGGGACAGAAGCGGAAAGGTCGCGCCTGATGTTGATAGCGTTCTCAGGTCGGGCGGGCGCCGGTAAGACGACCGCCGCGTGGTTCTTCGAGCGCCACGGCTTTGTTCGGACCCGGTTCGCCGGCCCTCTCAAGGATATGATCCGCGCTCTCGGATTGAGCGAGCAAGAGATCGACGGCGATCTGAAAGAGAAGCCTTGCGCGCTTCTCGGTGGCGCGACGCCGCGCCACGCGATGCAAACGCTCGGAACCGAGTGGGGGCGCGAGCTAATCCATCCCGAGCTATGGGCCGTGATCTGGCAGGACCGCGCGCGCCGGCTGCTCGATATGGGGAGGTCTGTCGTCGTGGACGATTGCCGCTTCCCGAACGAAGTCGTCGCGATCAAGGCCCTCGGGGGGAAGATCGTCCGAATCCACACCACGGACCCCGCCAGCCCCGGCGCGGCACATTGTAGCGAGACGCAGAACCTCCCCTTCGACGCAACGGTTCTCAACGAAGGGACCGATCTCGAAGTCTTCGAGTCGAGGCTTCGGGGATTGATCGACCAGCTATGGGGATGACGATGGCCGAGGAAGAAGACGACTTCGACCCCGATCTCGATGGCGCCGGCGGTCCCGAAGACCACATCGCCGCGAGGGCGATCGCTCACACAAAGGAACTCGAAGCCGCAGCGAAATTAAAAGAGGCTGGCCACGAAGACCTTTACAAGGAAGCCGTCCTAATGGCCGAGGCGCTTCGGCACTCGTTCCGAACGCGGAAGATCGGTCAACTCGAAACGATCAAGGGCGACAAACAGGAGACGAGCTAATGCTTCAAATCATCGTGCTTGTCTGCGCGATCGGAACCGCGAAGTGCGATCAATCGACCGCGCGGGCCTATCACGTTTACCGGGCGCCACCCGGCTTCGCTACTTGCGGCTGGCAGTCGATATTCGTTCACGACGAGGCGCTCGCGCCCGCCGCCGACGAGGAACAACACGCGCGCTGCGCATGGAGGCCGCAATGATGAACTTCCTAGCGCCGCTGCTGGCGTGGTTCGTCAAGCCGAACTGGACGATTTACCGAGATTCGCCATACGGCTCGGACCCTCAACAGGTCGGCGACTTCTATATGCTCAACGGGGGCGTGAGGCCCGCCGTGATCTTTATCCACGGCGGCGGCTGGTCGGCCGGCGACAAAAGCGTCTATGAGGGCCGGGCGCGCAGATACGCGCTCGCCGGGTTCCATGTGATCGCGATCAACTATCGCCTCGCCAAGTTCGAAGACAAGTCGACGCAATGGCCGGCGCAACTCAATGACGTTCGGCTCGCTCTCAAATGGGTGCGAGATAGAGCGGGCGCCCTTCGGGTCGATCCGGGTCGGATATGCGTCGCCGGGGATAGCGCGGGCGGTCACTTGTCGCTGATGCTCGGCCTAACGGATAAGCCCGTCTGCATCCTCAATATGTTCGGGCCGTGCGACCTTCGCCCGATGTCGGACTTGCTCTGCAAGCTCCCCGTCTTCGGCGGTGGGCCGGCGACAGAGGACGCTTGCCCGATTGAGCGGATCGGCCCCGACTTCCCGCCGACGCTGACAATCCACGGCACGCGGGATTCGACCGTCGCTTATGAGCAGGCGCTAACGCTCGATCGCAAGCTCGAAGCACTCGGCGTCGACCATTCGTTGATCTCCTATGACGGGGGCCACGAATTTACGGATTTGCCTTGGTGGAAAGAGGCGTGGCTCGAAGCGCGCGGTCTTTGGTGGATTATGCGGAGGATCAAATGAACTGGCTCAAGACGATTTGGACGGCCTTCCTCGCCCTGCTCGGGATAAAGGCCCGCAGAGTGTGGACGGCCTTGAACGATGTGCCGATCTACTATGACGATCAAGGGCGGGCCTTCTTCGTCTTCCCGACGACGAAGCCGGGCGCGAACTATCTCCTGACCCCGGCCGGCGGCCCGATCAAAGGGAAGTCGATCACGATCCGCTACACGATCGATGTGACGGGCGCGCCCGTCTTCGATTATCGGACGCACGATGACAATCAAGTCGAGCCGGGCTTTCCGGGGATCGCGCGCTTGATGATCCAGCGCAAGGGCGACGACTGGTCAGCCGCTGGCGAAATGCAGTTTTACCGATTCTGGTCGGTCGAGGGTTGCAAGGAACTCGCCCCCGGAACCTTCGAGATCACGGCGACGCTCGATCCTTATCTCTGGACCTCGGTTTATGGGGTGAGGGGATCGGACGCGCCGGCCGAATTCGCGGCGGCATTGGCGGAAGCCGAGTCGATCGTCCTGACCTTTGGCGGCGGCTACTTTTACGGCCACGGCGTTTACGTTCACGACGGCGCCGCCCGGTTCACGATCGAGTCGATTTCCTACTGATCGAGATGCGAACGGCGCCAATATAAGCGCCGACGCTCAACTGGCCCCCGCTTCCGGCTTCGGCCGGGGCGGGGGCCTTTTTTGCGTTCTAGCCCCTCCACCAACTCGGCAAGATGCTTGTGGACCCCCTCGGTTTCTCGACCGGGATCGCCCTGACGACGCTTTCCTTGCGCTGGCGCTCGGCCCATTCCTCGTGCTTCTTGTTCCACTCGGCGACCTTTTTGGCGAACTCGGTCGGCCCGATCCCGGCGAGGATCATCGTCTGGAGCGCCGCTTCGACTTCGAGGGGTGTTCCCTGATAGCCGGAGGATATTCGCGGGCCGACAAAGACCCAATGCCGGCGAAGGTCGTCGCGGGCGTCTTTCAACTGCTCAACCGTCCACTTCATAGTTCCGTCTCCTTCCACCAATCCCCCGCCCACTTGTCGCCCGTTTGGCGAATGTGGGTGTAGCGTTTCAAAGATTTCCAATCGCGATGTCCCGAGACCGTTGCAACGTGCGGGATGTTCCAGCCGAGTTCGAATAGCCGGCTGATCCCTTCGTGGCGCAAGTCGTGGAAGTGGAGGTCTTCGATCCCGAGGATCGCGCAAGCGCGTGCCCACGCCGAGCTAATCGAGCCGGCGGTGTAGGGGAAGATTTCCTTCTCGACGCGCGGCATCGAATTGATGATCTCGACCGCTTCCGGCGGGAGGTCGACGCGGACATCGTTCCCGGCCTTGTCTCCGGGGTTCTTCATGTCTCGGACGATAACCCGATCGAGATCGAGGTCGGCCCATTCGATCCGTGTTATTTCCTCCTGCCGCCGGGTCGAATAGAGGGCGAAGGGGATAATCCTGTGCATCGGGATCGTCGATGGCCGGCGCCGGGTCCGGTCCCGGAAGAACGCCATCAGGCGCTCGACTTCCTCGACGGTCGGCCGGCGTTCCCTCTCCCTGCCCTTGGCGGTCAGCCCGAGGCGCTTCGTCACCTTGGCGGCGTCTTGCATAGCGGACGGGTCGAGAGGTAGCCCCCACGCCGCCCTAGCCAGCGAGAAGACGGCCCCGAGGTGCGATAGATAGTTCGCGACCGTTGCAGGCGATCGGCCCTTGCTCATGGATTGCGCGAAGGCGACGAGATCGGGGCTTCCTATCTCGCCGCAGGGGAGAGCGGCGATCGGGTGACGCTTGATCGCTTCGAGGCATTGCGCCTTAGTCTTCCCCATCGCCTTCCGGGAGTCGGCGATATATCGGTCGATTGCGTCGGCCAGCGTCGCGCCCCTAACGGCGCGCCGGGCGATCTCGATCCCGGTCTTCTCGATCTCGGCGTTCCGCTTCTCGATCCAGACGGCGGCGGCTTGCTTCCGATCGAAGGTCTTCGTCTCCCGGAAGGCGAGCTTCCCGCCTTCTCGAATTAGAACATCGGCCCGATAAGCCGTTGTGCCATCTTTGCGCTTCCGCGCTATGATTCTTCCGCCCATCGGCCCATCCTTTGTTGCGCCACGGCGGGGCGGAACTTGCGCCAATGGAGCAGTATTGGCAAGGAATAGCCACCAAAGACCCGGAAAGGCCGGGAATTCGACAAGGGATGGAGAGGCGCAAGTGGTTGGCATCGAAGGAAAAACCTTACAGGCCAGTGACATACGTTTCTGCGTCGCCCCTATGATGGAGGGGAAGGACAAAAACGAGCAGCCCCAGATAATTCAATCGCTTGAAAAACAGCGCCGGGGCTATGGCGCAAGGAATGGCGCAAGCGATCACCCTGTTATTTGGTTGAGTTCCTTCCGAGCAGCTTCGCGCCGCGCGTCGATCCATTCCGCAAGATCGTCAACGTGGACTCCCTTCGCGCTCTTTTGAGACCCACCATCCATGCGAACAAGCGGCAGCTTTATTTCGCCGTGAACGATCTTCCTCGCGAGCTTGTCGGTGGTCATGCTGAAATAGTCGCGCGCTACATCGTCGAGCGGGATAATCGCCCGCGCGCCGTATTGAGCCATGAGAAGAAAGCGCGTGTTCATCAATCTTCCTCCGACCAATGCTTGTGCCGTCCCGAGTTCCCGGTTCGGTTTCCGAACAAGATGCGCGCGCCGTCGCAAAGCCAGCACCAGACGCACCAAAGGCCGATGAGCGCGAGTAAGTCCTTCCCGGTCATTTGCCGATCTCCCCCTCGATCTTCTCGAAGCGGCCATCGTGGAATTCGTCAACGCTGCGAACCCACAAGCGCCGGTCTTCCTTGCCGCGATAGACGACCATCGGTTCGTTATCCCGAAGGTGTCGGGTCACTTGCAGGACCGCATGACTGAGGACCGTATAAGTCGATCCGCGCTTCTTGTGGCGATAGGTCTCGCCCGTCCATCCGAGCGTGAGAGCGCGCGCTTCCCACTCGTCGCGCTCGTCTTCGAGAGCCTTTGTGCGTTGCTGCTCGGCGGCGAGTTCGGCGCGGAGGGCGTCGCGCTCGGTCTCATGTTGGAATCGCGCCTTGTCAGCCACATCGTCTTTCGCTTTGCAAGCCCACTTGAGACGGTCGCTTTCTGCTTTAGAGGCGGCGAGTTCGGCGCGGAGTGTATTGACAATCTTCTCCAGCTTTCCCCGCTCAGTCTCGCCCCACTCACGGGCGGCTTTTTCGGCGGCGAGTTCGGCGCGGAGAGCGTCGCGCTCGGCCCGCGCGTCCTCTGCCTCGCTTTGCGCGCGGCCACAGGCGCGAACTTCCCTAATCCTGATCCTGTCCGCCGTCTCCCGGCGCTCCTTCTCGGCGGCGAGTTCGGAGGTCAGGCGCTCGATTCGGGCGCGAGCATCTATTTCCCATTCACTCATTGTCGACTCCCTTGAGCGCGGCGAGTTCGCGCTCTGCCTTCCTCGCCCTTTCCAGATAGCGATTATTCGCTTCGAGCAATTCGTTCACGCGGCGCTCTTGATGATCGACAAGCATCGCGACCCCTCCCCCGGCGCGCGCCATATCCTTCTTGAGCGCGGCGAGTTCCTTCTTTGCTTCGTCGCGCTCATGCTCGGCGCGATAGGCGCGCGCCATAAAATCAGCGGACCCCTCGGTCCATAGCGCGAGTCGCTTCTCGGCTTCCTCGGCCCGGCGAAGATGCCGCGAAGCTGCTTCGTTCATCAGCTTCGCGTTATCGACAGCCGCGTCGCGCTCGGCCTTTATGGTCTCGACGACCACTTCGACCATCTCGATCTTCTTCCCGGCTTCATCGTCGATGCGACGCCATTCCTCGACTTCGGCGCGGAGGGTGTCGCGCTCGGCTTCGGCCTTCTGGCGCGCTATGCCTAAATTCCTAATGTCGCGTATGTCAGCCTCACGCGCCTCGAATTGTATTCTGGCTTCTTCCCTCTCGGCGGCGAGTTCGGCGCAGGCTTTGTCTGCGCGTTCTTTCTCTATTTGCCAGTGGCATTGAAACTCGGCGTGCTGGCTGCGTTCATAATCCGCGTCGCTCTTGGCGGCGGCGAGTTCGGCGCGGGCCTCATGAAGGATTGCTTCAATAGACGCAAAGTCACCCTGCGCCTTGGCGAGTTCGGCGCTGGCCTTGATCGCCTCGTCTTTCATCGCCTCGTATTGCGACTGCCAGTTTTTATTGCCGATCCGAAGGGCGCCGATTTCACTCGCCGCCTTCCGAAGCAACCACCCGAGAGTAACGCGCGCTTCGTGAACGCGCTGGTGTTCCGCGCCGCTCTCGGTCACGAGTTCAAGAAGGACATCGACCTCAGGCATCGTAAGTCTCCTTATAAGACGCGATGACGATCTTCTCGCCGCGAAGCTGCGGGGGAAGCCAGCCGTGAACGGCGGCGGCGGTAGCAGAGAACAGGGCGAGGTCGCCCTTCTTCGAGGGCCGGGGCTTCTTGTCGACCCCCATCTCGTCGAGCGCCGCGTGGCAGAGATCGGCCTTCACCGCCTTGAAGTAATGCGTGGCGTCGAAGACCTCGCGGGAAGCTCTTTCGAGTTCGGCGGGATCGAGCGCGCGCAGGAGCGCGGCTCGCACGTCCTTCGTGCAGAACCCGGTCCGAAGGTCGAGGCTCTGAGCGATCAATTCCGCAAGCCGCTCGCCGGCCTCGACCGGACCCTCGGGGGATTGAGCGAGGATCGTCTCGAAGCGATCGGTCGGCCCCTCGCCGAGTCCCGGCGCTCCGTTCGATCTGATCTTCGCCGGGGTGTCGCCGTAGGACTCAAGGGTGGCGATCAAGACGCTGACGGCGAGAGCCGGGTCTTTCCGCAGGGTGAGATACGCCGCCTTCGTCAACTGCTCGGACAGGGCAAGCTCAAGAGCCGCGCTGATCTTCTCGGAAGGCGCTGCGCTACTATCCTCCATCCCTTCTTCTTCCGGCTCTCCAGCGGCCGGTTTGCCGGCCGTGGCGGAGGCTTTCGCGGTCTTCGGGTCGAGGACGCCGCGCTCGATGACGATCTTCCCATCCCAGTCAACCGAGACGAAGCACCCCGACTTCGCCCTCTCGGCCGGCTTCCAGCGCCGGGCGTCGATCGCAGCCTCGATTTCCTGCTTCCTCTCGACGAGCGCCTCGATCTCGGCATCGTCCTCGGCGCCGAACGGGTCTTCGCTGTCCTCCGGGGAGAGGACGGCGATCCGTTCCTCGATCTTCTTGTGTTCCGCTCGCTCGGACGGCGACGGGTTCCGCTTCCCGGTCTGAGGAAGCCGAGGCCAGTTCCACGGGGATTGCACCGAGTCCTTCGTAACAGCGAATGACCAGCCGTCCGCGATCAGGTCGGCGCAAGTCTTTTCGAGCTTCTCGGCGAGAAGACGCTTCGCGAGATCGGGATCAGAGAGAACATTCTCGTCTCCGAATAGGTCTTCGATGATCGACCCGCCGGCCGCGAGATAGGCTTCGAGGCCGATCGCCTCGAAAGCCCGGTTCGCGTCGTGATCGAAGCCGAGCGCCGCCTTTACATCGTGAGGATAGACGCCGCCCTTCTTGGCGAGCTTGTCGAAGACTTCTTTCTGAACTTCTTGGTTCGGGGCGATCGTAAAGGCTTTCGCCGTCTCGTCGCTGATCTGTAGGTTCCGCCACGCCTCGCGAATATCCGGGTGGAGCTTTCCGAGGGCGAGTGCCGCCTTCACCTCTTTCTCGGTCTTGCCGAACCTTTCCGCTATGTCCCTCGGCGCGAGGCTTGATGTCAAAGCCGCATAAGCCTCGAATTCGTCGATCGGGTGAAGGCCCTCGCGCTGAACGTTGGCGACGAGCGAAAGCTCGCGGGCTTCGTCGTCTGTAGCGTCCGCGTAGACGATCGCCTTTGTAACGTCGATGGGGAGTTCTACTCCCTCTTTCTCATGGAGGAAGCGGATCGCGGCGAGGCGTCGATTGCCGTCGATCACTTCTGCTTTCCCGTCTTCCCGGAGCCGAACAATGATCGGCTGCAAGAGGCCGTGCGCTTTGATCGAAGCCGCGAGCGACTCGATCCCGATGTCGCGATCGGTCTTGCGGCAGTTGATGTCCTCCCGCGTCAAGAGGTCTGTTAGATTAAGCGTCGTCATTCCTTTTTCCTTTTCTAGGTTCGAAAGTGTCGGGTCACTTGAGAAACGCGAACTAACGCCGCAAGCGCAGGAACGTCCGAGTCATTCGGCCGCACCACACAAGGGAACCAATTCGCGCCGAGGACCGGCGCCAATGCACTCGCCGTCAAGCCCCGACTGCCGGTGTTACGATGCCACTTCCCGGCTTGGCGGTTCGATCAATGAGCGGCTCGGATGACGATCTCGATCCCGAGCAATTTCGTCGCGGTGAAGACGACTAGAACCCATCCGAGGCCCTCGCCGACTCCCAAGTAAAAACTCTGTTTCATCTCGGTCTCCTTTAAGTCTCGAAGCGCGCTTCTTGCGGGCCTCGCTCTTGGTCTTGATATTTCCCGGTGTAGGGTTGATCGGTCGGCTCATAGAGCAAATGGAAAACGATCTGCGCGATCGGCGAGCCGTCCGCGATCGTCAACGTCTCGGGGCCGTGGTTCGTCAATTCGAGGGTGAGGAATCCCTTCCATCCCGGCTCGATGATCGTGTTCTGAACCGCGAGACCTTGGCGCGCCCATGAACTCTTGTCGGCGACTTGGGCGAGCAAGAAGTCGGGCATCTTGAATTCCTCTAGCGTCGAGGCGAGCCGGAACTCGCCGCTGCGCAAGACGCGACCCTTGTCGATCCTCACATCGTAACCTGCCGAGGAAAGCCCGAACGACATGCCGAAGGCTTTCCCACGCTCGACGAACGGCTTGATGAGGCGGTGGTTGATACAATGATCGCGGATATGTTGAGCCGGCAGGATCATCTGCTTATTCCTCCATGACCGTGGGAACGTCGCGCCATTCGAAGGTGTTCGAAACCAAGCAGCCGTGCTTGTAAATCTTGACATTGAAGCGGTGCTGCAGCCGCTTATCGATACGAACGTCGAATGGGTTCGGTCCGAAGACGCGAGAGGCAAGCCATCGGATTTCGTCGACTTCCTTCTCGACTCGCATGGTGCTCGTAGCGGGATCGAAATCTGTTGTCTTCATTTGATGTCCTCGAAGATTGGACGGGGCGGGAGGGACTGCTTCTGAATCCGCGTCGGCTTCGCGCTCGTCTCGAAGCCGCGCGACTGTATCTTCGTCTTCGACTCGACGAGGCCGTGCGCCTTCTTCGCCATGCGATCGGCCTTCGCTTGCCGCTTGCGTTCGGCGGCGGTCTTTAGTTCGTGGGGGAGCCTCAAGACGGTGGCGAGGTTCGACTCTCGGTTCTCGCCCCCTTCTTCGAGCGGCTTGATGTGCTCCAAGTCGAAGGTCTGCCCGTCCGCGATCAAGATGCCGGTCAGGTAGCACTTCGACCCACCGCGTCGCAGGATGCGAAGGCGAACGGTCGGCGGCGGCTTTGAGTCGGGGTTCTTCCCGATCCATTCCTTGACGGCGCGCCCATGCGCTTTCTCGATCTTTGGTGCCTTCGTCATTCTCTGTTCGCGTCTATGGGTTGTCGGGTCGTTGCGTTGCGATGCGGCGCGGCGCGGTGCGCAGCGGAGCGCGGGGTTGCGCGGCGGTGGAACCTATTTCCCAATCCTGCGGAAATCCTCGCGCGGATCGGGGTTGACCGTCTCGACATTCGCCACCAGACCCTTGTTGCTCTTGGGGCGAGGGTGGGAGGTCGATTCAAGAAGGCGGTAACGGGAAAGCTGCTCGGTGGCGGCGATCATGTCGTCGCGCGTCAGGTTTTGCGAAATGGCGATCTCTTGGACGCGCGCCTCGCGCCGGCTGATCCGACGAATTTTCTTGAACCCCTTCGGGGCGCGCTCAACCATGCTCCTGCCGTCGAGTCGCATGAAGCCGAAGCCGCGAACCCCGTCGATCACAACTCCGAAATCGCGCTCGGCGGCTTTCTTCGCGGATTGATAAGCAGGAAGATTGCTCGTCACTTTGAAGCCGACCGTATCGGAAGCGGCCTCGAAGCTCATGTTCGACATGACCGGCATCTGCCGGAACAAGTTCACAAGGGCCTCGGTTTCCTTGCTCTGATTGAAAATCGGTTTCATTGCTTTCTCCGTTGTCAGGTTCGTTGCGTTGCGTTGCGGTTCAGATCACGGCGCTGCGAAGCGTTGCGTGGCGGAGCGGGGCGCGGCGTTGATTTGGTGGTTCCCCACCGGGAAGCCGACCGTGATCGGCTCTCCGTTGGGGTGGGGAAGCCCGAAGGCTCCCCCCGTTGCGTTGCGTTGCGGTGCGAAGCGCCGCATAGCGCAGCGTCGCGGAGCGGTGCCGCGCGTCGTCATCCGTTCCCCCAAGTGAACTTGGTGGGGCGGAATCTCCCATTTCCGGCCGGGCTTTTCGTGATCGGGCGACCGCGCCCGACCCCGGCCAGCAGACCGGCTTGCTCGAAGAACCTCTCGAAGATTTCCTCGGGCAGCGTGTCGTTAAAAATCCGCATTTCGAGTTCGCCGCGCCAAGTCGGAACAATCGGGAAGAACCGAGTGACGCGGGAACCCGGCCCGCGCTTTCCGTTCGCGTGGGCGTAAATCTCGATAGCCTTCACCTCGTTGATATGGACGCCGAGGCTAACGTCGCTCATGGCGACGACGCCCGTCGCAAATTGGCCGGCCCAAGTCTGATTTCCCTTGCCCTTAATCTTCTCGTTCAAGAGAGATGCAGTTTCATCAAGCGCACATTTGAAGGCAACGCCGGGAATGAAGACGATTCCATTATCGTCAACGTGCGCCTTCTCTCTCCATCGGCGCTTCTCGTGGGCGTCTTCGTCCTCACCCTTTTGAAGCGCCTTAACGAAGTGCTTTGATGCGGAATAGGGGGTCATTCCTTCGATCTGGATGGTCACGGTTCTCATTTTCGTTTCCTTCTTGCGTTGAGGTTCGTTGCGTTGTGCGGCGAAGCGCGGCGTAGCGGGGTGTCGCGTGGCGAGGGGTTCTTATTCGACTTGCGCCGAAACCTTGGGGTGCTGCGACAGGAATCTCTCAAGGCGACCCCGCATATGGGCGGCTTCGTTGTGGGTGATCTTCCCGTCTTCCTTCCCTTCGAGATTAAACCGTGGCGCGCCCTCGATCGACGCCGGCTCGCAGTAGCGCGCGCCGTGCGTATAATCGAGAAGCGCGACTCCGATCTCATAGGAACCGAGTTCCGGGATCGCGTGGGCGATGTCCTGCCCGATCCCGATCTTGAGCGGCTTCTTCATCTCCCCGGAGGGAACGAAGCAAGCCGGGAAGCGATCGACGAGGATCGCGCGAACGCGCGCGACCATCGCCTTGTTCGTCTTCGTCTTGAAGCTGTTGTGGGCTTGCTGCATCACTTCCCCCCGTTTACGGAGTCATAGCCGGAGAGCCAGCGGGCGGTTTGGTCTTCGTGCTTGCGGACTGGCAGCGGCACGTTCTTCCTCGAAGAACCTTGTCGCGCGGCCGTCGCGCCGTCCTCGAAGATAGGATCGGCCCCCGCCGGGTCCGCTACGCCCTTTGAGGCGTCGGCGGGGGCCTCGGACTGCGACGACCCGCCAGCCGCGTCCTTCTCTTGCGCCGGCTCGTCGGCCAGCGCGTTCTTAACGACCGTGTGAGCCGCACCACTCGTCGGCTTGCCCGAGAAGATTTCCTCGACGGTCGCCTCGCCATTCTTGATAGCCGAGAACATGCCGCGCAGGATCGGGATGTGGTCGAGGTTTATGTCGTCGTTACCGGCGACGCCGAGCGCGGCGAAGACTTGCTCGGGCTTAATGCCGAAGGCGGCAAACGCCGTGACCGCCTTCTCCCGGCGAACCGTGAGCGTCTGAACGTCTCCCGCGACGACCTTCCGCGCGGCTTCGTATGCTTGACGCCATACCGGCTTCGGGACACAGCCGAGGATCACGTTGCGCTTTGCGATAGCCATCGCAGCGTTGCCCGTCACGATCCTCATGTCTTCGTTATAGAGCTTCCCATATTTGTCCGAGATACGGCGTGAGACTTGAACCGTCTGGCCGGAACCCGTTTCGAGATCGAGGAAGGAAGCCTCGGCGACGATCATCTTGTCCTCGATCCTCGTCTCGACGATCCGGGTCGACACGCGGCAATTCCCCCAACATTGGTGGATGATCTCGGCGAGCCGGATCGAGGGGCCGAGGATCGGCTTCCCGCCGCGCGGAAGCGCGAAGGAACACTCGGCGGCGGTTTCTTCGTCCATCGTCGCGAGGGTCAGGATCGCTCCGGTCGCGCGCTGTATCGAACGCGGATAACGCCGGGCGGTCTCGACTTGAATGTCGATCTCGGCTCGCGCGAGTCCGATCGCGAGCGGGAGAGAGTTCGGCGCGATCTGCTCGATCACCTCGCCGTCGTGCGTTACGATCTCATTCATTCGTTCGGTTCCTTTACTTGCGGAAAGCCCACGCGGGGATGTCGTTAATATCGAGTTCTTCGAGCGGGAGCGCCTCAACCCACGGCGTGTCGAGGCCGAACTTCTCGGAGAAGGCGAGCCAGTTCGCTTCGCCTTGTTCGATCACGGCGCGGCCGTGGTCGAAGATGCCGTTCTCGGGCGAGATTTGCGTCGCCCATGACAGGGGCGCGCTCTGTTTCTGAACGAAGACGAAGACGAAGGCGGCGGCGTCCTTTGCGGCAGCAGCGCGCAAGCGATCGACGGTCGTCGTGTCGCCATCTGGAAGACCGAAGACTTTCCCGGCTTCGACAAGCGCCGCCATCTGCCTCCAGCCGTCCATGTAATAGGCGGCTTGCACGAAATACTTGTAAGTGCCGATATGACGCCGGCAGAGTTCTACGAAGTCGATCCCGTCGCGGTTCGTTATCGACTTGAGATCGACGCCAGCGATCGGCTTCAAGGCGTCAAAGCGGACCTTCTTCCGAATTCCGTTTTTCGGGTCGATCCAAAAGATCGAGACCTCTGTCCCGATAGTATTGTGGAAGGCGTCGCCATGTTCGGGATTCGATCGAACAAGCGAGCCGGCCTTCATGATTCGTTTATAGAACCGCCAGCGGATCGGAGTCTTTCCGGCTTCCTCGATCGCCTTCCGCTCGGCCTTCCCTTCCTTGATATTTCCGGGGAGCATTGCGGGCGCATATAGCTTCTCGAAAAGTTCGCGCCCTTCGAGGATATTCTTGTGCATCGCCGTCCCGACGATCTTCGCTTCTTCCTTCTCACCTTCCTCGTCGTCGGGATCAGGGTTGAAGCGCGACTCCCACCACCAGTTCGGAGGGCAGACGGCGAGCTTACGAATATCACTCGACCCGAGCGCCGGGTCGATGTGATAGCGATCTTCGGGCAGTCCGAAGTAAATTCCCGGCGCGAGCGGATTGGGCAGCTTTCTTTCTTCCTCGCTCAAGAGCGCCTCCTGTGTCTATGGACGCGCCGGGTCGGCTCGTCTCCGTGTTCGGTGTCTTCTTCCGATTCCGGGATCGGCCAATTCCAAGAGCGATCCGGTTCGGCCTTCGGCATTTCGAGCGAGCCGTTTACGAACGTCGACCGATCCGGCTCGCAAGCCGTCTCGACTTTCGTGCTTCCCGCCGCGAGAAGAATCCCTCCCGCGACAATGGCGCTAACCCCGATTATGATTCCGAGTTCGATCAACCCGCGCTTGTGGATTGCGAGAAAGTCGCGCGCGATCTCGGCGCGCGAGGGGAGGTCGGGAAACTCCATCACGCCGGTTCCTCCTGCATGATTGCGTTCCACGCCTCGACGCCGCGCTTGACGCGATCGGCTTGCTCGGGGCCGACCCACACCGAAACGTGGGAGACCTGTCCGGGATCGAGGGAGTCGTTCAAATAGACTCCGACCGATCCCCCTTCCTTTTCGATCGTCTTGAGCTTCGGAAGCCCGTCGAGCGCGAAGCAGAAGGAACCGTGGATAACCATTATAGCCACCCCACGACGATGCCGATCGGCGGGAAGATTATCCCGACGAGGCGGAAAAGAATCTGCGCGGTGAATGGGCCTCCCATTGCGTTGTAGAGCGAAATGATGTTCAAGGCGTAGCCAGAACCGGCGAGGAAGAACATCGCGAAGGTTCCGAAGACGACAGCGGCGTCTTTAATCTTGCGCATCGCGATCCCCTTAGTTCGCGAGAGAGAGGGCGAGGCGGATTCCCTCGACGACAAGGACGCAGAAGAAGAACGTCGCCCACGAAAGGTTCTTCTCGGCGCGCTTCTTCTCGGCGCGCGCTTCGGCGAGCGTCTCGATCGTCCTCTTGAGATAATACTCGGAGCTTCGCGCGTAGATTCCGGCGGCGCGGCACCATCCGGTTATCTCGCGATCCTTTTTCGCGATCAAAGCGGCGCGCTCGTCGTTATCGATGTCGCGCCCATTGTTATTGGCGCCGGAAACAATCGCGAGCGCCTTCTCGATCCAATTCTTCGTCATTGTCAGCCCTTAACTTGTGGGAGGATTAGAGGTCGCGCGGGGCCGGGACAGGAGGAAACCGGCCCCGCGCTTTTCGCCGCTGGGAGTCGGCGAATTAGGAAGGATCAGGCTCGCAATAGATCGGGCGGGGGTTCCCGCCCTGATCGAGATGCTTTGCGGAAGGAAGGACACCGCAACGTGCGCACTTACGGCGCCCGAGCTTGTCCCGTTTAATCTTCGCTTTTCCGCACTTCACGCACGAAGCCATGATCGAATCTCCAAAGCCCGTTAAGAGGTCGAGACGCCGGCCTTTCCAACTCCCCTAGTCTCGACCCCTTCCCGGCTCGTCAGAGATCCATCTCTGACGACATCCGAACGCGAATGCGTTCGGATGCGCTTGAACCCGTGGGAGTCCTGAAGGCTTAGGACGGGTCCAATGCAAGGGGGTTGAACTAGAGTGGATCGAGGGCCGGCTCGATCGCCGGCTTCGACGATGCGGGAGCTTCGAGCTTGACGAGCTGCAATCCGTCGAGCATCGCTTCGTGGTGCTCGAAGATCGCGTCGCGCATTGCCTTCTTCTTCTTCCGAATCTCGGCGGCTTTGATCGTCTCGATGGCCTCGCGCTCCATTTCGAGCAGGGCCTCGAAGTCGTGGCGCTCGACCTTGCCGATGATCCAAGCCATCTGCGTAGACGAGTCGAGATCAACGTCCTCGACAATCGCGGCGACTTTGACGACCGTCATCTTGTGGCGCGTATCGGTCGGAACGATCACGAAGTCGTCGGGCTTGATCGTCTTGTCCATCGTCTTGAAGATCGTTCGCGTCGCGCGATCTCCTTCCTCGTAAGTGCAAGCGACGGCTCGCACGTCGTCGTTAATCAAGAACACAGCGGTCGAATAGTTCATCTTTCGTCTCCGAAGGTTTGGAGGTTAGAGGGATTCAGCGGGTGAAGATCGAAGCCGTCTCGACGCAATCGAGGATCGCGTTCGTGACGCCGTAGGAATCGCGCTCGGCTTTGGCGATCGAGATCACCTCGTCGAGATAGTCGGCAACGGCGGAGCCTCGGAAGCCGGCGGCGACGAGCGCAACAGCAACGGCCGAGGGATCGGAGAGGTCGACGCCGGAGGGAATCTTCGACGCCATATAGTGGGCGGTGGTGTCCATCAGATCGTCCTCAGAAGTTCGTTGTAGAGATAGGCGGCGAGAAGCCCGGCGAAGACGCCGGCAATAGCGGCCATTGCGCAGTCGGCGATAAATTCAGCGTCCATTGAAAAACCCCTTCCTTGGTCTCGGGGGAGCGCCCGGCGCGCTCGGCGCCGGGCAGTCCAATCAAGCCACCTTGTCGAGGATTTTCCGCGCGGCCATTTCCTGCGCGACGCGATCGTCGTTATTCGGAATGTCCCGCGCGTTCGCGGTAAGAGCCTGAGCGAAATCCCAAGCCGAGCGAACCGGAACGCCTTCCTCGCGCTCGCCTTGCTCAAGGATTTCGAGGGCCTTCTTCTTCGAGAAGTCGCGGCTCTGGAGGAAGGCGAGGGCCTCGTCTTCGTCCTTCGCGACTTGAGCCTCTTTCGCCGCGCGAACGCCGTCGAGCAGCTTCTTTTCCGAACCGTTGGCGAAGGAAGCGAGCGCCGGGCGGGCTTGCTCAAGGAAGCGCGCGGGGGCGTATTTCGAGTGAACCATCCTGATTTCCTCGAAGCCTTCGACGCCCCACATGATGCGGTTGCAGCAAATTCCGCGAAGATAGAAACAGGCGATCTTGAGGGCGCCCGAGCCGACTTCCGAGTTCGTAACGTAGAAGCCCCGGAAGACGAGATCGGGAGAACCGTCCGGGAGCTTGCCGATCTCGATCGGGTTGCGATCGTCGACAAGGAAGACGAACACGTCGCGATCCGAAGCGAACAAGGTCGTCGTGTCGAGCGTGACGGGCGCCTCGGGATCGTAGTGGTGGGTGCGCCAATCGAGGACGCCGGGAACCTTCCAACGCTCGTCTCCGGTCCCGTTGCCCGCGATGATCTGGATCGCTTCGACGACTTCGGCGTCGAAGATTCGGCCGTAGTCGACTCCCGTAACCGCGCGAAGCTCGTCTCCGGCCGAGTAGCTCTTGATTGTCTCGCCGGTCCGATTGTAGCGGAGCGAATAGGTCAGGTCGTCGGCGACGTTTTGGCTCGGGAGAGTCCGAAGCCAGCCGGCCGGGGCCTTCCCGAGCGAGCAGAGTTGATTGAACGACCAGTGGGTCGCGCCGAGTTCGGTCCCGTCCGGGAGGCCGACCGAAAGAAGGTTCGTATCGGCCTTCGTCTTCGGGACCGGCGCGAGAATCTCGATCTTGCGAGTATCGAGGACGGTCTCCCGCGAAGAGTCGCGGCGAGCCTTAACCGAGTCGAACAGGTCGGAGAGGGAAAGGAACTTCTCGTCGGGCGAGCGGCGCGACCACTCGCGAGCAAGTTCCATCCGGGTGTCGCCCTTTTGAAAATTGCCAACTTTGAAGGGGGCGACCTTGGCGGTCGAGGTATTGATCGGGGAAAGCGCGTTCATCGGTAAGTCCTCCGTCGTGATTGACGAGGGAAGACTAGATCGACGGCTTACCGTTTGGCAAGCCCCCAAATCGAAAAAAAGTGCCTATTGGTAATTTTTCTTGACTCGCGGCAAGCCGGACCCCTACAACCCCGGAACGGGAGTCGCGGGGGGAAGGGGAACCATCTGGCTCTGCTAGAGATCACGACATAGATAGCCGAAGGGGGGAAAGCCTAAAGGCTTCCCCCCCCTATCCTTAGCCTCTCAATTACTACGGGATTCTACTTAGCCGCGCGCGTTCTTAATACGTGCGCGCCTGGCCCTAGAGCGGCCGATATTTTCCGATCACAAGCCCGATCAACTCGATCCGCTCCCCGCCTTCTTCGATCAGATCGAGATCGGCGACGACCCCATCTTCCCGATCTCGGCCCGGCCGGCTCGCGAATTCGATTCGCTTCCCGGAGGCCGAGACCTCCCGACAGGAGACCTCCCGGAGCGCCCCTCGCTTACGCTCGATCACGACAAGATCGCCGGTGACGATCTGATCCCGCGCTTCGAAATAGGGAACGCAGATCACGAAGTCTTCGTTCTTAATCTCCCGACCGGCCATTGAATCCCCGGAGACTTTATAGGCGAACTGCATGGCCGGATGGTGCCGACCCGGAACGGCCGGCGCTTCGACTATTTCCCCAAATCCACAAAAAGCGGCTCCTTCCTCAAACCACCGCCTTGCACAAACCTCCCCCATAATTGCTGCTCCCGTTATCAGTATCGCACCCGCGCGCGAGCCTTTACCGGAAGCGGTTCCGTTTGAAATGTGCGCTGGCGTATATCCCGAATCGTCGAGGAAGATTGAGGCCGACACACCGAGTTCCTGAGCGAGCCTTTCGAGTTCCTCGACCCTCGCCAGCCTCTTGCCGTTCTCAATCCGGGAGAGCTGCGCCTCGGACATACCGATCGCGTCTGCTAATTCTTTGAGCGTAAATTTTTCTTCCCTAACGGCTTTCAATAAATCGTTTCTCATGGGTCTGGCCCTTTCATGGCGCCCCCTCCATCGGATCAAAACATCACCGATCGCGCATAAATAAACGCTCTTGCAGAAATTAGCACCCCCGGAATCTACCCAAAGAGGGGCCATTTATCGCCACGTCTTGACTCGCGTCTTACCAATCGGCAAGAATGGCTGTTATGAGACTTGCCGAATACCTCGAAGCAAAAAGCCTGACCGCCTCGGCGTTCGCCGAGTCCGTGGGCATCACCCCGACCGCCCTAAGCCGCTACCTTGGCGGCCAGAGGACGCCCTGTCTTGAGGTCGCCGGCCGGATCGTCGTCGCCTCGAAGGGCGAGGTCGACTTCCACGACCACCTCGACCCGACGCTCGCGAAGAAGATCAAGGCGGCTCGGAGATGAGTGCGCGCGAACCTCTCAAGACGCGGCGCGCGCACGAACTCGCCTCAACCGAATTCCGGGGAGCGCCTTACGAGGTCGGCTTCGGCCGCTTCGAGGACGGTCGGCTCGCCGAAGTCTTCATCGACTGTCAAGCGAAGGGTCTGACTGCGATCTCCGACGACGCGAAAGATGTCGCCGTGTTGATCTCGATCGCTCTGCAATTCGGCGCGCCCGTTGAAGTGATCCGCGATTCTCTTACGCGCACAAGCGACGGCGAAGCGACCGGGATCGGCGGTCACGTTCTCGATCTTTTGGAAAACTCGAATCCTTCGGCCTCCCCGAAGGCGTGACGGCGCTCGCCCCGGCGTCAATAGCGCGGGGCTTATTCACTCCTTGCAACTAGCCCCGGCTTCGGCCGGGGCGCTTTTCCAAAAGGGAAACGCCGATGAAATGGATCGACCCACGCTTCGCCGGGAGCACTATTCACGAAGGCGTTCCGGTTCGTCTTCCTCCGAAAAAGGTGTTTCACACGCTCGCCGTTCATAACGATCCGCCGACGAAGAAGACGCGCCGCGAAGGCTTGCCTCGGCCGACTCACCTTGTCCCGATCTACGCCCTAATCCCGAAGCGGACAGGCAAGCTCTATTCCTACGCAGGGCGCTACTAACCAAAGAAAGGTGCGGCAATGTCCGAACAAGGCCACAACGGCTTCAACGCCACGACCGTCAATCGCTTCCTCGGGGAAGTGTTGCGCGTTCACGACAAGCTCGACGAAGCAAAGATCGAGCACATGAATAATTGCCGCGAGATTCGCGAGCCGATCAAGAGGATCGAGAAGCAAGCGAAGGATGCTGGAATCCCGCTCGCTGCGTTCCGCGCTCTCATCAAGTCCGAACTCGCCGAGCGCGCTTACAAGCGCGCGATCGACAAGGCTCGGCCGAACGATGAAGACGACGCCGATGCGTGGGACGCGCTTCGAGAGATCGCGGCCGAAGGAAAGCCCGACGATCTGTTCTCTCATGCCGTCAAGAAGCACGACGAGGAAGACGAGGATCGCGACCTTCGTCCTCGCACGTTGCGCGAGAAGGAAGACGACGCGGCGAAGAAGAACGCAAAACTGATCGAGGAAGGTATCTCCGAACTCGACGATGGACTCGGTGACGACTAATGAAAATCCTCGCCCTCGACATAGCTCGGACCTCGGGGTTTTGCGTCGGCGTGGCCGGCGAAGCAAAGCCCCGTGTATGGGCCGAGCGGCTCGCCAAGAAGGGCGAGGGTTACGAAGAAGCGTGCGCCAATCTCGGGCGCACGCTACGCGACTGGCTTCGCGTCGAAAGCCCCGACTTGATTGCGATCGAAAGCTGGCTTCACCCGCTTGCTCAACCGAGCGGCGACGCCGCGATTATGCAACTACATTTGCACGGTGTAGTGCGCGGGATCGTCGCTTGTAAGAGCATCCCGATTCGGATGCCGACGCCGGCCGATGTGCGAATTCACTTTTGCGGGAAGTCTTCCGCCTTCAAGAGGACGCGCGGACCGAAGACGCCTCAAGAGAAAGCCGAAGCGCGCAAAGCGACGAAGGCGATGGTCATCAATCGCGCCATCCTGCTCGGCTATCTCCCGCGCGATTGCAAAGACGACAACGCGGCCGACGCCGCCGCCCTATGGGATTTCGCTTGCGCGCACTACGCGCGCGCCACGCCGCCTTCCATTCACCTATTCAACGAGGCCGCGCCATGAACGCAATCGAAGAAGTGGTTCGCCTTCGCAATCGGGTCGAGGAACTCGAAGCCGAACGCAAATTCTTGAAGGAGGCCCTACGCCCGAGCGATCGGCGCTTCTCGTCGCTCAAATTGACGCCGAGCGAGCGGACCATCCTTCATCGGCTCTACGCCGTCGCGCCGCAAGCTGTCTCGAATTCATCCTTGATCGTCGCGCTTGATAACGAAGACGCGGGTGATCCATTGAATACGCTTGCGGTCTTTATTCACAAGCTGCGGAAGAAGGTCTCGCCGATCGGCGTCGTCATCTTTAACGACTACACAGTCGGCTATTACATCGAGACGAGCGGGAAGAAGATTCTCGACGGCGTTATCGCGCGCGAGGTCGAGCAATGAACTGGCCCTTCGGGAACCTCCCGCGCTTCGCTTACGATCTAATCGTCGTCGATCCTCCGTGGAGCTTCGAGAACTGGAGCGACAAAGACCTTCGGAAGACGGCGAAGGGTCAATACTCTTGCATGACGCAGCAGGACATCCTTCGTCTCCCGATCGGGAACCTCGCGAAGCGCGACGCCATCTGTCTCTTGTGGGCGACGAATCCAATGCTCAAGCAGGGGATCGAGGCGCTCGAAGCGTGGGGATTTCAATACAAGACAAGCGCCCACTGGGTTAAGCGCACGAAGAAAAAGAAGCTAGGCTTCGGAACCGGCTACATCCTTCGCTCGGCCGGCGAGCCGTTGCTAGTCGGAACGATGGGCAAGCCGGAAACAACGAATAGCGTCCGATCGGTCTTCGAGGGTCTTGTGCGACAACACTCCCGCAAGCCGGAAGAATCCTTCGCATGGGCCGAGCGGCTTATGCCGGGCGCGAAGCGCGTCGAAATCTTCTCCCGTCAATCGCGCCCCGGATGGGATGCGTGGGGGAATGAGACAAACCGTTTTGTGAGGGGGCCGAAATGACCGGGAACTGGTGGAACGCGGAACGCGAGCAACAGGTTCGCGAGCTTTGGCCGACGCACTCGGCTTCGGAGATCGGGGCGAAGATCGGCGCTTCTCGAAATGCCGTGATCGGCAAGGCTTCCCGGCTCGGCCTTACCGGCGGGAAGCCGAAGCCCATTCAAACGAGGAAGCCTTCCGCTGATCCGAAGACGGTTAGGGCGCGCGCCCTTCGTCGAGCGCGCGCCGCCGGTATATCCCCACCCCCGCTTCCGAAACGCGAACCAGCGACCACGGCTCCCCCGCCGCCGGTCGATTCAAAGCGCGTCCCGCTAATCGAACTCACATACCGATCTTGCCGCTGGCCGCTCGGCGATCCTCAAGACGACGACTTCTGCTTCTGTGGGGCCGATCGCGAGTCGCTCGCCGTCAATCGCCCTTACTGCGCCGGCCACGAGGTGCTCGCCTATCGGCCGACGACTGGTCTGATTCTCAAGAAGCGTCGGGGGATGTTGTGAGCGCCGTGGGGTCGATCATCAAATATGAGGACTTCCTCGGCGTGCTTGAACGCTTCGCCTTCGAGCGCGAGGAAACCGCGCGGCGCACAGGCTTCGAGCATCACAAGCGCGATTGCGAAGTCCTCGATCGACTCGTCCTTCTATTCGCCGCCGGGAAGCCCGAGATCATGCAGGCCCTTCGCACGGCTTCCAAGCGTCTCGAACGAGGGGCCTAGTGGCGAAATGAAGAAGCGCAAGAGCAAAAACGACGACCCGCGCGATTGCGCCTGCGGACTCAACAAGGGGCGCGGCTACATCTGGCGCGATGATACCGGCGTCGATCATATCGAATGTGAGGCGTGTTCAACCGGGCCTAGGTTCCCATATTGGCGCCCGCACACAGTGCATTACCGGGGTAGCCTCGGCGAAAGCAATACCCCGGCGCAAGGGGACTTGTTCGGGAATATTGCATTTATGGGGCCTCTCTAATGCCGCTCCCGTCTCGGCAACACCGCTATTCGCTCGCGGACATTGTGACCGCCGCGAAGATGGCTGGCTCGGGAGCGAGCGCCGACGAGATAGCGCGGGCGATCGGTCGGGGGATGAACGTAACAGACGTTTACAAGCTCCTGACCCGTTACGGAATCTCATTAATCCCGAAGCACCACACGCAGGTTTGCCTCCCGCTCGTCGTCTCGCGCGCTTCTATGGAAGCCGCGAGCGCGATCGCAGAGAAGATGGGCGAAGACCCGCAATGGCTCGTCGCTCGAATTCTTGAGGCTTGTATAACCGACCGCGCGACCGTTGCGCGTGTTCTAGAATGGATCGACCCACGATGAACACTTACGACATAATGTTCGGTGCGTTCTTTGGTTCGGCTATTGCCCTGTTTATCAAGGCCACGAACGAACTCGCTCGCGCGCGAAAAGACGCGACGCCCGAAGTCAAAGAACCGGAGAACTGCCCGCATTGCCGCTATTGGTGGCGAACCTCCTTTTGTGATCTCGGGAAGGACTTCGATGGGCGGGAGATCATCCTCGGGATTTGTCGTCGCAACGCTCCGAAGGAAGTCGCGAACTGCTCAACGAAGCAATGGCCCGAGGTCGCGCACGACGATTGGTGCGGCGAATTCGAGACGAAGGAATGGAAGAAGTGACCGACGCCGACTTCGACGCGTGGGTCCAGAAGGCCCGAGACACAAAGATCGAACACGTCGCCGAGGCGCTCGGGATTCGCGTCCCGGCGCGCGGAGAATATCAAGGCCCCTGCCCTATCTGCGGCGGCACCGATCGCTTCTCGATCAACGTCAAGAAGCAAGTCTTCAACTGTCGCGGCGGCGAAGGCGGCGACGCGATCAAGATGGTTCAGCATGTGAACGCCTGCGAATTCGTCCCGGCTTGCGAGTTCATCAACGAAGAACCGGCGCCGCGCTCGTCGAGCGGCTATCGCGAGCGCGATCCGGCGATCGACAAAGAGCGGAAGGAAGAACGGAAGGACGCCGCGATCGAGCGCGAGGAAAAGGAGAAGGCCGAGATCGACGATGCGATCGTTATCGCGACTCGCTTCTTTGACGAGGCGAAGCCGATCGAGGGAACGGTCGCCGAGGACTATCTGGAGCGACGTGGCCTTCCGGCCGGGTTCATCCCGCCGGGTTCCGATCTTCGCTTCGTCCCTCACCTCGCATACTGGGGATATGCCGACCGCGACTCCGGCGAGTTAATCGACCTCGGGCCGTTCCATTGCCTCGTCGGTGCGATCCGTGCGGTTGATGGGCGCATTATCGGCATCCATCGCACCTATCTCGGACCGGATGGCGGGAAGCTCCGACCGCCGGGAGACCCCGCTCGCAACCGGGCGAAGAAGATTTTCCGCAAGTCGCAAGGCGGTCTGATCCGCTTCGGCGAGATCGGCGAGACGCTAGCCGTTGGTGAAGGCATCGAAAGCACCCTCTCCTTCCGCCGGCTTGCGCTGGAAGAAGCTGTCTCCGGGGTGCCGGGTGATGTTTCGTATGCGGCGGGAGTGTCGCTCGGGAACATTTCTGGTTCGTCGACCGGCACCATTCCCCATCCCAAGAAGAAGCGCGGCTCGATGCAAAACGGCGAACCCGATCCAGACCATCCGGGAATGATCCTCCCCCCGCAAGTGAAGCGCCTGATCTTGATCGGCGACGGCGACTCCGATCCGGCTGAGACGGCGATGCGCCTTCGAACGGCGGGCGCGCGAGCGCGGCTAGCCGGGATCGAGGTCTCAATCTGGATGGCGCCCGAGGGGAAGGACGCAAACGATGTCCTGCTCGAAAACCTCAAGAACAGGAGCGCGGCGGAATGAACCGGGTTGATCGAGTCGAGACTCACGCCGTTTTGGAAAAGAGGGGCGGCGTCGCGGTCCTCGCTATGCGCGAGGGGTCGGCGCCAACGCTCGAAGACAAGCGCGAAAGGATTCTTCGACGAGAGGCGAAGGAACTCGATCGCCTGTTGAGGGTTCGCGCGCTTATATCGCCGCCGCCGGCTATGACGATGACCGTGATCGCTTTGGCGGTCGGCCAGCACTTCCGAATAACGGGAGCCGAGATCAAATCTAAGAACAGATTTACAGGGCCGAGGTTCGCGCGCCTCGTCGCTTATTTCCTATCCCGCGAACTCACGACGGCTTCCTTCCCGACGATCGGTCGCTTCTTCGGGAAAGATCACACTTGCGCGCTCAAGGGGAATCGCCGGCTCGCCGATCGTCTAGCGGCTGGCGACAATCAACTCGCGTCCGATCTCGGCGCGATCAAGGAAAGGATCGGGCTATGAGCCAATCGCGCAAGCACTCGGCCTTTGAGGCAGTAGCGAACACGGTCGTCGGGATCGCGCTTTCGTTCGCCTCCGTTCAATGGCTGTTTCCCCTGTTCGGCGTCGAGATGTCGCTCTCGCAGAACTTCGCGTCGACCGGGTTGATGACGATCCTCTCGCTTATCCGGTCTTACGCGCTTCGGCGGGTCTTCAACTGGCTACATCGGCGGGGGCTTAATTGATCGAGCGCCTCCCCTATCGTTTCCGATCGACCGGCCGACTCGTCTTTATCATCGTCGTGCGGACCCCCTCCCGCATGATTAAGCGCGCTCGTAAGAAAGCGCGCGCCGCCCGACTTAACCCGAGGCCAGCATGACCGCGATCCCGCCCATCCTCTCCTTCGACCAGTTCGTCGAGGTTAGCCGGCCGCTCACCGATCCACCTCCCTATCAATCGCGCTTTTCGGCCGTCCGATGGAATGACCTCGATCTTCCCGGAGCGGAGCACGAATGGCTCGTAAAGAACGTGGTCACGCGGCGGGAGCGAACGATGATGGTCGGGGCTTCGCAATCCGGGAAGTCGTTTCTCGCGATCGACCTCGCCCTCTCGATCGCCAGAGGCGTGCCGTGGTTCGGAAACCGGGTGCTGAGAGGCGGCGTGGTCTATCAGGCGGGAGAGGGCGGGCGAGGGATTAAGAAGCGCCTACGGGCCTACAGGGCTGAACATAGCCTATCCCCCGACGCCGACCTTCCCTTCGTCCTCCTGCCGGCGACCGTCGATCTCTTTTCCGGCGACGACGCCTGCGAGGCTTTGATCGCCGAGTCGATCCACTGGGGATCGACCTTCGATTGTCCGCTTGAACTCGTCGTGATCGACACCCTCTCGACGGCGACGCCGGGAGCCGACGAGAATTCCTCGAAGGACATCGGCCCGGTCCTCGCCCGTTGCGAGAGGATCGCCCACAAGACGAACGCTGCCGTCATGCTGGTTCACCACATGAATTCCGGGGGCCAGAAGCCGCGCGGCCATACCTCGATCCTCGCTAACCTCGACTCGGTCCTCAAGGTCGAGAAGCTCGACGAGATGGACATCGACCGCCGGGCGATCCGCGAGATCGAGATCGCCAAAGAGAAGGACGGGGAGAGCGGCAAGAAGTGGCGCTTCGTGCTTCCCGCTGTAGAGATCGGGAGAGACGCCGAGGGCGAGCCGGTAACGTCCTGCGTCGTGCGTGGGCCGAACTCGGAGGGCGCGCCGGGCGAGACCTCGAAGGCGACCGACGCCGGCATCCGGCTAACCCCGCAAGCCGAGGTGTTCCTCCGTGCCGTCTATCGCGCACTCGCCGACCACGGCGAATCGCCGCCGCACGAACTCGGACTCCCCGGCGGGACGCGGGTCGTTAAATGGAAGACGCTCGGCGAGGTGTTCGCCTCGATGGCTTTCGACGGCGCCGACGAGGCCGACCCGAAGAAGCGGCAAGACAAGCTGTCGCAAGCGATGAAGCGGCACGGCGAGCGCCTTATGCAGCTGAACGTGATAATGCGGGAGAACCCCTTCGTCTGGCTGACAGGCCGCAAGGTTCGCGGCTTCGCGAAGCGGGACGACAGCGCCGAGCGCCGGGCCGAGGAAGCGCCGCCGCCCATGCAAGACGACGAGGGGTTCTAACCATGAGCAAATCTGACAGGCTTCGCCAGCGTCTTGTCACGATCGGGGAGGCGACGGCCTTCCTCGGAAATCGTGGAAAATCAGCGACTCCTCGGAGAGCGCCCGACAATCTGACAAGCCTAGAGTCAGAAGCGGCGACATATATGTCAGAAAGCGCGGGCCGCTTCTCGGACGAACGGTCGGCCCGGTTGATCGCGAACGCCGCGCTCGGTTCGGTCGTCGCCGAGTGGTCGAAGGAACTGGTGCGCCAGCGCCTCAAGGAAGCGGCGCGCGGGGGCGAAAGGATCACAGGCCGGGTCGGGCCTTCCTCGAAGCTCGGGTTCTGGCCCGAGGTCGCGCTGTTCGCCGACATAACCGCCGCCGATCGCAACATCATCTATCAGGCGGAACTAGACGGGACGCGCGCCCCGGCGCGCCCCTCGGGCGTCGGCGGCGATCGAGACGTTTCGCAGATTGAGGCGTCGATCTACTGGCCGGCGCTTTACCTCAAGGCGGAAGAACACGACGCGGCGCGCCGCGCTCTCCAATGTTGGGGATGGTGCGAGGCGCGCCGGCAATCGTTCTCAGGTCAATATCGGGAACTCGGCTGCTCGCTCCGAACGGCGAACCGCAGGGTCGACGAGGCGATCGAGACGATCCTCGCCGGCCTTATCCGTGACGGCGTGGATCCATAAGATCGAGTTCCTCGATAATCCTCCCGAGGTTCCCTCCGAGCCGCTCGCACAAGGCGATCAGTTCGGGCACGATCGAGACAGGAATCGGCGCTGTCCCGTTCAACCATCGCCGGATCGTTCTCTCGGCGACGTTGAGGTCGACCTCGAAGTCGGCCGATCCCCACCGGGGTCCATAGAGGGTCTCGCCGATTCTCTTGAGAAGCTCCGGGGTCATAGCGTTCAGTCCTTAGCCGTTGCATCAAGGCTATCGAGCCATAGATCATATTCGTCGTGCCCGACCAGCGCGCCCCCTATTATGAAGGCGCTGGGGTTGATCTTTTTGTATTCCCCGAGACGGGCCTTATTCCAAAGAACAAAGCCGCACATCGATCCGCCCGGCCATCGAATTCGGTCGTGCTGAATCTGTTCCTCGCAGCTCCGTCCGTGGACTCTGGCGTAATTGGCGAAGCGCGGGTTCCATTCCAAGGAAGGTGCTCTCACAGTCCTAGCTCCTTGATCGCTTGCCCGCGCGTTTCCGGCACGACGAGGACGCCGAAGCGATCGAGCAGCCGATCGAATTGAGCGTCCACCGTCTTGAAAAGTTCCGGCAGATCGGCGTCTTTCGCGCCGGGCGTCCGATCTCTCTTGACGAGATCGGCGTCGGGAAAATTCGCCATCGCCCAGAAGTCGAGCGTGTCGAGGATCGCACCCCGAAGCTGGTCGCGAAGCTGGTCTCTTTTGTCGGGGGTGATGCTCATTTCTCGGTTCCTTTCGTCTTGGCGGCTTTCTTGAGGGCCTTGAGAATATCGTCGGCGACCTTCTTGATCGAGACGCCGAACAAGTCGGCGACCAAGCAAGCGGTGACGCTCCAGAAAGGGTTCCCATCGAGATCGCGCTGATCCTCGTCGGTCACCCATTCGGTGTCGTCGTTGAAGGCGAGCCAGAAGATCGCTTCACGGTAGCCGGGGCGCTTCATCGTCCTTCCTCCCGATCTTCGACGATCGCCACGCGGTCGAGAATCTCGTCGATCGCGTCGATCGCGACCGAATGAACGATGTCGTCGAGCCAGTCGGGGATCGGAAGGCCGGTCTCGGCGAAGGCCCGGTTCGCCGCCTTGCGCACCTTGTCCACAAGCGCGCTGCGTTGGTTGTCGAAGGGAATATCGCCGAGGCGCTTCGGCTTCGGCTCGGTCGGCTTCTCTTGATCGCCCCAGATGATCGTGTTTCGGCAATAAGGGCGGGGGGAATTGCTGGTCATCGTTTCGTTCCTTGATCGGGAGGGGAGGAAGCCGTGGCCAAAGCCAACGGAATTTATGCAGATTGTATGCAGACGGGGCCGAAGCCCCGTCGATTAGATGTGGCGAAGCGATCCGCCGCCGACGCCGAAATCGCGCATACGAACGAAGTCGGGTTTCCCGGATCGAGCGGCGGCGTCGGGGTTGAGGGGATAAGCGTCCCATCTCCCGAGCCGCTCGATCGAGTCGGGATTAACCTTGACGTTCGTTCCGGTTCGATCGCGCTCGATCGCGATAATCGTCCCGGCTACCCATCCGGCCGATCCGGCGTAAACCTCAACACGCTCGCCGACCCGGTAGATCGACCCATCGTAAAAGTGAACCTCGTCTTGCTTCGTCATAAGGGCCTCCTGCCCGGTTGAGGGCCGGGGCCGAAGCCCCGGCCGGTGGATTAGCGCCAGCGGGTCGCGGTCTTTATCTCGACTTCGAGGCCGTCGATCATCTTCTCGACCTCGCGCTCGACCTTCGAGTCGATCTCGTCGTCGAGGCCGGCGATCTCGCCTTCGAGTCTTTCGACCTTCGCGGAGAGTTCCTCGATCTTCTCGATCGCGATCTTGAGGTCATGCGCGCGGACGGCGACGATCTTTTCGAGATCGACGAGACGGCGAGCGGTAGAGGGGAAAAAGAACTTGAACATTTGCGTGGGCCTCCTGCCCGGTGTTGAGGGGGAGGGCCATCCCTCCCCCGGTTGAGTTAGACGAGGACGCCGATCAGAAGCCACGAATGGGTGGTCTCGGCCTGCCCGTGATAAGCCGGGCCGGTGACGAAGCCGATCGCGTCGGCTTGCGAGGCGAGCCAATCGGAGAACGGGACGAAGACGGCTTTCGTTGCGAAGAAGTTCATGGTCTAGGGCCTCCTGCCCGGTTTCGCGCCGGACCTCTTGCCCGGCGACGAAGACGATTAAACCGTGGAATTCGGAAAACAGCAAGCGCCGATTTCAGTCGTCGAATTCCTCGATGAAGTGGCGGGCGTCGTCGAGCGATTCGAGGATCGGCGCGGTCGGCTCGCCCTTCGGGGTGAAGACGAAGAAAGGCCCCTCGAAGCAGCCGTAAGCGCCGACTCGGGGCTTGTCCGAGTTCACGATCTTGAAGCCCCGATAATCGAGCGAGTCGATCGCGCCGGCTACGCGCGCGGCTTTGATGAACTTCGCCCACCGAGGGATTCGGGTCCGGTGTCCGTTGAAGTCTTTGATTGCCATTTTAAGCGGGCCTCCATTGCCCGGTTGAGCGGAGCGGGACGATCCCACCCCGAATTCGTTTAGCAGCCGTAGGGTTCGCGATATTCGATCCGAACGAAGAAGCGATCTTCGCGCTCGACAACTTCCCAAGGATAGCCGAGCGATTGCGACTCGGCCCACTCGCGCGCCGCGACTTCGGTCGCGAAGCCGGTCTCGCCGCGATATTCGCGCTTGACGAGGACCGGGCAGAACCGCTTCGGGCGAGCGCCGCCGATATAGCGGGCCGTTACGATCTCGAAGCCCATCGAGCGGAAGTCGCGATCGTCGAGGCGCGAGACGTTGCGGAAGCCGGCCTCGATTAGCGCCTTGCGCGCGTCGCCGACCGTAGCGCCGACGATCTTGCGACCCTCGGCCGTTTCGTAAATTCCGCCGTTCCAGCGATCGGCGTGGATCGCGGCGACGAGCTTCTCGGCGATTTGTCTATCCATCTTCTTTCCCCTTAGCCTTCGTGCTTCGTGATGATAACGGAGTCGAGGCCGAGGACCGGGCGACCGTTGAAGTGGAGTCGGGTCTCGCCGATGTCTTGAAGCTCATACTCGATCTTCCCGAAGGCATCCCGGTGGCGGCAAAACAGGGCGCCGACGATCGCGAGCGGCGCGATCATGACGAGGTTCCCGTCCTTAGATTTTACTTCGTAAAGGGTCGGCTTTTTCATCTTCGTGGGCCTCCTGCCCGGTTCGCGACGGGCCGTTGCCCGTCGCAAGAGAGATTAGATAGTGAACCGGGAAAAACAGCAACACCCCTGTTCATCCCCACGCGAGGCCGTAGCGTTCCGCGCATTGAGGGCCATAGCCTACCTGAGTCGATCTCTCGTCTTTCAGGCCCTTATTGCAGAAGCAGCAGCGGCCGGTCAGGCGACCGTGCTCGGCGGCGACCCCTGCGGGATCGGCGGCGAAGCGACGCAGGCCGTCGATCAATCCGGCCGGCGTATCGGCGCGGGGGGAAGCCTCGAAGTCGCCCGAGGCAAGGATGCGACCGAACCAGACCGGCTCGTCTCCCTCGGCGGCACGACGCGATTCGGCGACGTTGAGCGATCCGGGAACGCGGGCGCGCTCGCTGGCAACCGATAGGCGATATTCGTCGCCGTCGAAGCCGATCACGATCGCCGGGGCCTTGAGGTGGGCGCGAGCCTTGTCGAAAAGAGCGGTGATCGCCGAGAGGTCGCCGACCGCCGTCTTCTTCCGCTCCGGGGCGGGCGTAGCAGCCCCCGTAGCGCGTTCGGCGAGCTTGACGAGGTAAGGGCGCTGCTTCTCGCTCGCCCGGCCGTAGCGGGTTACGCCGGCGACGAGAGAGGACGCGAAGGAACGATCGCGGTCGGCGAGTTTCTCGACGTTGGCGGCGAGGATCGCGGCGAGATCGGCGTCGGTCATGTTCTGAAAGTTCGTGTTCATAGCGGCGGGCCTCCTGCCCGGTTCGGGGGCCGGCCGATGCCCGCCCCACGCCCCTCTTATACGCCTGCCGCATAAAACAGCAACACGAAATGCCGGATCAGGCCCGGCGACCGATCTCGGCCTTGATCGCCCGAAGCGCGTTCTCCCGGATCGCCGACCGTTCCCAGACGTTCGGGGTTGCGGTTGCGCGCCTCTCGGCCTCGTCGATTATCGCCTCGACCCGAGCGCATTTGACGGCTTGAGCGAGCCTCGGGTTCGCCTCGGGGGCTTTGATGTCTCGAAGGAAGCGGTTCATCTCAAAATCTCCTTGTCTGCAATGGGCGGCGCGCCGCGAGACGAATCTCTCGCGACTCGCGGTTTTCAGCAAGCGTCGCAGTCATCATCCTCGGGTTTCGAGAACTCGAAGACGGTCTTCGATTCGAGCGCCCACCCCTGATCGTTCAAGAGCGAGAGGACTAGATCGGCGCTCGGCTTCGGCGTGACGCAGCGGTCGATGTAGTATTGAGCCAGCCCCATCTCGTCGGCCCATTGCCGGGCCTCCCGCAGGGTGCGGAAGGCTTTCCGGCCTTCGCCGTAGTCGGCGATCACTTGATAGACGATCATCCTCGGGACTCCTTTGCCGGTTGAGAAGGGGAGGGCCTTAGCGCTCTCCCCGGTTGATTAGGACGCGCTCGGATAGGTTTCCGGCTCGTAAACGATCGCGTTCAACTTATTGAACCGGCCCGAGCGGTCGTCGCGGCCGAAGTTCGCGGAAAGCCGACCCTCGACCGGGCGGAACATAACGCTCGCCTTCCAAGGGTTCTGGCTGGTGCGGTAGCGACCGACGAAGCCGATCAACGAAATGTCGCGACGGCCGGGCGAGAAGCTATCGCGAACCCACCGACGAGCCTCGACGACAAGGCGACGGCCGCGAATCTCGATTTCGACGTTCCCGATCTCGACGAAGTAAATCGACGAGTCCGAATAAGAACGGGTTTCGATCGACGCTTGAACGAAGGTCTCGGGGAGAACTTTGATCGACATTTGAGGGCCTCCTGCCCGGTTACGGCGAGGGCCTATGCCCTGCGCCGAACCGAAGTAAAGACCGAATCGCAGAAAACAGCAACACCCCTCCGAAAATAGTTTCCAGCTTGAGGCCGAGGCGGCGTCTGCCGTCAGGTCGAAGTCGATGGGGGGAAAGCCCGGTTTTCGGGGTTGTGCGATGGCACAAAAATCGGCAGTTTCACGCCCGAAGTAAACGCGGGCCTTTGCCCGAAGGATTTTAGCAGGGTGGGGAAGCGGTCCGTCCCGTCTGGTTCATACCCAGAAGATCGCCGGTTCAAATCCGGCCCCTGCTTCCATAGATCGGGCCTGTTGGGGTCTCGGAAACGCAAGCCGGCCTTTCGCGCGAATGGGTCGGATAAGACGCCCGAGGCTGGCTGGTTTAATTCCAGCCCCCGGAGGCTTTCGCTGATCGACCGCCGGCCTTAACCGGCAAGCGATCGCACCCCGGCATCAATTCCCCGGCCTTCGCTAAAGGGCCTACAGCCGCAAGCAAGGGGAAGCCGGGACAAACACCTTCGATCGGCGTTTCCCCCTGTGCCACCGCCGGCTGGCAGGGCAACCACGCTCCGATCCTGACCGATCGAGGGGCGCTTCGGCGCGGCATATGACTCACAGGCAATCGGAGAGGCCGGCACCTATTCAGTTTCGATCGGCGCGCCGCGAGGCGCGGGGGATCGCACCGGGGCGTGGTAGCGGTCTGTTCACCGGAAGATAAGGGCGTCGTGGAAGCGGCGCGAACGTCGCCGGGTTCGAGCAGGAGGGACGGCCCCGCCGATCGAAAGCCTAAAGGAAGCGAGCAATGGGACACGGCTGGAACAAGACCGACTTTGCGCTCGCGTTCGGAACGCTGTGCCTTTATGCGCTCGCGTTCTATATCGCCGAGAGGTTCACGCCGTGACCTTCTTCGATTTCGCCCTAGCCGTCGCCCTTGTCCTTATCGCTTCGGCGAGTGCCTGGGCGACGTGCCAGGCAGGAACGCCGGCCGGCGCGGCCGGCTCAATCGACCACGATCTCGTTTTGCTTGGGGTCGATTTTCGCGCCGCCATTCTTCGCCTTCGTCAAAAACTGGAGCTTGATATGTCCGCTGAATCCGACGCCCTGAAAGCCGCTCTCGACGCCTTCGAGCCGAAAGTCGATGCTTTCGTCGCCTCCCTTGCTTCCGCCAAGGGCGCAGCCGAGACGGCTATCGCCGACGCCGCCGCCGACAAGTCGGCCCTGACCGAAGCGAAGGATCGGATCGCCGCCCTCGAAGCGCAGATCGACGCCGCGATGGCGCCGCCGGCCGCTCCCGCCGCTTAATCGAAATGGCGCTTCGGACGATCCCTTCGGGGATCAAGCCGGCAAAGCAATCACGCGGCACCCCCCTCAAGAGCGAGGGGGGCGTCGCCCGTTCGATATACCGCAGCCCCGAGTGGGTCGCCTTCCGGGAAGCGATCGTCTCCGAGAGGGGTCGCCGTTGCGAGAAGTGTCTCGCGATCGGCCCGGTCGTCGCCGACCACATCGTCGAGATACGGGACGGGGGCGAGATATACGCCCGCCGCAATATCCAACTGCTCTGCCTCCCTTGCCACAATACGAAGACGGCCGAGGCGAGGCGAACCCGGAATGAAACGAGGTAGCGCCATGACAGAGTGGAACCGAGGCGACCTCGATCAAGCCACCCTCAACTCAACCCCTCCCCTTCTCCCCGAAGGAAGGGCAGACGACTACATCCACCCTTCCTACTGCCTCAAAGGCTTCGACCGTTGGGGAAAGCGCATAGAGGGCGAGGACGCCTCGCCGAAGGCGGGGGTCTCCCCCGATCCTTACACCCGGCTACACGCTACACGCTTCTTGCACGAAGCTCTGGAGGATCGAGCCGCTATCTATCAAGCCGACCTCTACGAAGCAAAGGCCGAGAACGAAGACACCTCTGGCTACTACATCGGCGCCCTTCTCCGAGAGCGAGCCAAGGCGAAGCGCCTATCCAATCGCCTCGATCTCAAGGCAATGACCGACGCCTTCTTCCTAGCCCTCGGCCTAACCCTAGGCGTCCTGCTCTCTGTCCTCGCTGGTCGCCTCAACCACTAGGACGATCATCCTATTCGCTCGATCGAAGGGGCGCGCCTCAAAGCGCGACCCGATCAATCAATCAATAAACAATGGAATCAAATAGTTGGTCGATCGAGCGACCCCTCCCCCTCACCCACGGTCTTGCGACACGAACAGGCAGGCCGGGGGATAGGGGGGTCAATCTCTACAGTCCTGCGGGGCCTTGACA
>Ga0265327_10000524_pt1 | contig 66279 bp, 57 predicted proteins | sample 41621metaG_FD_202089 | JGI IMG/M metagenome (GOLD analysis project Ga0265327, IMG submission 202089) | Rhizosphere microbial communities from Carex aquatilis grown in University of Washington, Seatle, WA, United States - 4-16-21 metaG | ecosystem: Host-associated > Plants > Roots > Rhizosphere...
CGTTGCCACGGTGGCGGGGGCGAAGCGGCTCGACATGTTCCACCACGACCCGGGGCACACCGACCGGCAGCTCGACGCCATGCTGCGCTCCGCCCGCCAGGTGGCCCAGTCGACCGGCAAGGTCCAGGTGAACGCGGCCAAGGAGGGCGGCACCTTCGATCTGAGGAAGTCGTGACGTCCGGGTCCGACGGCGTGGCGGGGGCCTTCGACTCCGACCGGTTCAAGGACGCCATGGGCCGGTTCGCCACCGGCGTCACCATCGTGGCCGGCATGGCGGACGGCGTGCCCGTCGGATTCACGTGCCAGGCCTTCGTCTCGCTGTCCATCGACCCGCCCTACGTGGCCGTGGCCCCGGCCCGGACCTCGACCAGCTGGCCGCGGATCGCCCGGTCGGGCAGCTTCTGCGTCAACGTGCTGAGCGAGGACCAGGAGGAGCTGTGTCGCGGGTTCGCGGTGTCGGGCGGTCCGAAGTTCGACGGGGTCGAGTGGCACCCCGCCCTGGGCACCGGATCGCCCGTCATCGAGGGCAGCCTGGCCTGGGTGGACTGCGACGTGGCCCTGGTGCACGACGCCGGCGACCACGAGCTGATCCTCGGCCACGTGCGCGACCTCGGCATCGGCGAGGGGTCGCCCCTCCTCTACTACCGCAGCCACTTCGATACGGTGGGCCACGACCGAGCACCGCACGAGGGGTAGGGGCCATGCCGAAGATCACCGAGTCCGACGTCATCCGCGACGTCATCGTCGTCGAGCCCGACGCCCACGGCGACGAGCGGGGCCGGTTCGTCGAGACGTACCGGCGGAGCTGGTTCCCGCTGGGCCGCGAGATGATCCAGGGCAACCGGTCGACCAAGCAGGCGGGCGCGGTGGTCGGCCTGCACTACCACCTCCACCAGTCCGACTACTGGTACGTGCTGGCCGGCACGGCCCGGGTGGTGCTCCACGACCTCCGGCAGGGCTCGCCGACCGACGGGGCCACCCTCTCGCTCGACCTGTCGGGCGACCACGACAAGGGGCTGTTCATCCCCCCGGGCGTGGCCCACGGCTTCGCCTCGCTGACCGATCTCACCCTCTGGTACCTCGTGGACGGCTACTACAACCCCGAGGACGAGCTGGGCGTGGCGTGGGACGACCCGGCCATCGCCGGCGACTGGGGGGTGACCGGTCCGGTGCTGTCCGGGCGCGACCGGCAGAACCCGTTGCGGGCCGACATCCCCGCCGGTCGTCAGCCTTACCTCGGCCTCCGCACCTGAGGCGCCCCCGGTGACCGTGCCCGCGACCGACCCCTCCCTCGCCCTGCTCGGTGCGCCGGGCACCGGCGTGCTCGTGACCGGCGGCGGGTCGGGCATCGGGCGGGCGACCGCCGTCGCCCTCGCCGAGGTGGGCCGGCCCGTCGCCGTCTGGGACATCGACGGGCCGGGCGGGCAGGAGACGGCGGACCGGTGCCGGGCGCTCGGGGTGGCCGCCCACGCCGCCGTGGTGGACGTGGCCGACTCGGCGGCCGTGCCCGCCGCCGTCGACGAGGCGGCCGGCGCCCTCGGCTCGCTCGGCGGCTTCGTCCACGCGGCCGGGGTGTCGGGGGCCGCCACCGTCGACGACATCGACGACGCCATCTGGGACGCCACGCTCAACGTCAACCTGCGCGCCGCCGCCGTGATCAGCCGCCACCTGCTGGGCCCCTTCCGGGCGGCCGGGCCGGGGTCGTCGGTCGTGCTCATCTCGTCGATCGAGGGCCTCTTCGGCAGCTCGGTGCTGACCGCCTACTGCGCCTCCAAGGGCGGGGTGCTCGGAGTGATGCGGTCACTCGCCCAGCGGTTCGCCCTCGAGGGCTTCCGGGTCAACGCCGTGTGCCCGGGCGCAGTGGTCACGCCCATGCTCGAGCCGGCCTTCGCCCTACCGGGCTTCCGCGAGCAGGTGGAAGAGCGGACGCCGCTGCGACGGATCGCCGATCCCTCGGAGGTGGCCGGCCCGATCCGCTTCCTGCTGAGCGACCAGGCGTCGTTCGTGACCGGAGCGCACCTGACCGTGGACGGGGGGATGACCGCCGTCACGGCGATCTGACCCCCTGACCTGGGACGACGCGGGGCGCAACGGCCGGCCACGGGGTCCGGGACCGGTCCCGACTCCACGCCGGGGTGGTGTTTCGGGGTTGAATAGACCGGATGTGGACCGTCGCGCTCGTGGCTCTCGTGCTGGTGGTGGTGGCCGTCGTGGCCGTCGTCGCCCGGCGACCCCGCGGCGCGGACGCCCACTCGGTGCAGAACTACAACCACGCCCTCGGCACCCTCGAGCACCTGTCGGAGCGGATCGGGCCCCCGACCGTCCGTCCGGTGCGGGTGGTGCCCACCAGCCAGTCGGGGGTGACCACCGAGCGCGTGGTCCCGCCGGTGCCGGTGCGGGGGACGGACGAGTTCCCGGACCCCGACGCGCCCATCGTGTTCGACGACGCCCGTCCGGTCGAGCGGGGCCGGCCCTTCGTGGCGGAGCCGACCACCCCGGCCCGCACCGACCGGGCCCAGCGCATGGCCCTCGACTCGATGAACCACCGGCGCCGGCCCGGCACCGGGGTCATGGTGGCCGTCGTGGCCGCGGCCGTCATCGTGGGGCTGGCCCTGATCGGCAGCCACCGGTCGCACGACACGTCGCACCACACCTCGACCACCACCACCCAGGCCCACCACGCCGGCGGGACCGCCACCACCACCACCCCGACGACCAAGCCCACCCCGACGACCAGGCCCACGCCGACCACGGTGCCGACCCAGTTCGTGGCCACCACCACCGGCGCCGGCGGCACCTCGGCCACCTACACGCTGCCCCACACCACCTATCAGCTCACCCTGACCGGCACCGGGTCGTGCTGGGTCCAGGTGGACTCGGCGGCGACCGGCAAGACGGTGTGGGCGGGCGAGCTGAGCTCGGGCACCGTGCAGAACGTCGACGCGTCGGGCACCACCACCGTGCAGTTCGGGACCCCGTCCGTCACCCTCGAGGTCGACACCGTGCCGGTGGTGCTGCCCACGCCGCTGCACACGCCCTTCATCGCCACCTTCAGCCCGTCGGCCACGGCCACGCCCGGCACCACGCCGGCCGCGTCGGCCACCTCCGGCACGACCACCACCACGACCTCGGCGTCCGGCACCACCGCCACCACAGCCGCCGGCTGAGGCCCCGCCCCGACGGGGTCAGGCCGGGTAGGGCCGCAGCGGCACGTCGGTGAGGCCGAGGGCGTCGAGCACGAAGGCGTACACGAAGGCCTCGTCCCGCCAGGCGTCGTAGCGGCCGGACGGCCCGCCGTGCCCGGCGCCCATCTCCGTCTTCAGTAGGACACGGTTCTCGGGGTTGGCCGCCCGCAGGCGCGCCACCCACTTGGCCGGCTCCCAGAAGCCGACCCGGGGGTCGGTCAGCCCGCCCGTGGCCAGGATGTCCGGGTAGCGCACCGGCCGTCCGTCGTCGTCGGTCGACCGCACGTTGTCGTAGGGCGAGTAGGACTTCATGACCCGGTAGATCGAGGCATCCTCGACGGGGTTGCCCCACTCCTCCCACTCGAGCACGGTGAGTGGCAGGGTGTCGTCGAGGATGGTGGTGAGGCAGTCGACGAAGGGCACCTCGGCCACGACGGCCCGGAACAGCTCGGGCGCCAGGTTGGCCACCGCCCCCATCAGCAGGCCGCCGGCGCTCCCGCCCCGGGCCACCAGCCGTCCCGGCGACGTCCACCCCTCGTCCACCAGCATGCGGGCACAGGCCACGAAGTCGGTGAACGTGTTCGGCTTGGCCGCGAACTTGCCCTCTTCGTACCAGTGGCGGCCCAGCTCGCCGCCGCCCCGCACGTGCGCGATGGCGAACACGAAGCCCCGGTCGAGCAGGCTCAGCCGCAGCGACGAGAAGGTCGGGTCCATCGACGCCTCGTAGGAGCCGTAGCCGTAGAGCAGGCACGGCGCGCCGTCGGTGCCGGGCACCGGGTCGTCGACCAGGTCGGGCCGGTACACCAGCGACAGGGGAACCTCGGTGCCGTCGGGGGCGGTGGCCCAGCGCCGTTCGGTGCGGTAGCGGGCGGGGTCGAACCCGCCCAGCACGGGCTGGCGCTTGCGCAGGGTCAGCCCACCCGAGTCGAGGTCGAGGTCGTAGACCGATCGGGGGGTGGCCAGCGACGTGTAGCCGTAGCGCAGCACGGTCGAGTCGTACTCGGGGTTGGCCTCCCCCCACACCGTCGAGGGCGACTCGGGCTGGTCGACCGGCCTCGAGGTGCCGGTGGCGTGCTCGACGACCCGCATCCGGGTGCCGCCGTCCTCGCGCTCGTACACGGCCAGGTGGCGGACGAAGGGGTCGACCGCGTCGAGCCGCACGCCGGGCCGGGCCGGGATCACCTCGGTCCAGTGGTCCCGGCCGGGGGCGTCGTCAGCCGCCGCCATCAGGCGGAAGTCCTCGGCGCCGTCGTTGGTGACGACGAGGAACCGCCCCGGCCGGCCCGTCGCCGGGTCCCCCCGGTCGTGGTCGACCGAGTACTCGATGCCCTGGGAGCGCGGCTCGAACACGGTGAAGGCGCCGTCGGGGTCGTCGGCGTCGAGGATCCGCACCTCGGAGGTGACCTTCGAGTCGAGGCCGCACAGAAGGTAGCGGTCGTCCTTGGTGCGGCCCACGCCCAGGTAGAAGTGGTCATCCGGCTCCTCGATGACGAGCGTGTCGGACGCCGGGTCGGCGCCGACCCGGTGGCGCCAGAGCTGGAACGGCCGCATGGCGTCGTCGACCCGGACGTAGAAGACGGTGGCGTTGTCGTTGGCCCACGCCGCGCCGTAGGAGGTGTCCTCGATCGACTCGTCCGACTCCGCCCCGGTCACGAGGTCGCGGAAGCGCATCGTGTACCGCTCGCCGCCGGTGGTGTCGGTCGAGTACACGAGCCAGCGGTGGTCGGGGCTGACCGAGAAGTTGCCGAGGGAGAAGTAGTCGTGGCCTTCGGCCAGGACGTTCTCGTCCAGCAGCACCTGCTCGGCGTCGTCGGGGCCGTCGGCCGGCCGCCGGCAGTGGATCCCGTAGTTGCGGCCCTCCTCGGTCCGCCCGTAGTACAGCCAGGGCCCCTTGCGGACGGGGACCGACAGGTCGGTCTCCTCGATCCGGGCGACCATCTCGGCGAAGAGCGCCTCCCGCAGCGCCCCGGTGGGGGCCATGACCGCCTCGGTATAGGCGTTCTCGGCCTCGAGGTGGGCGATGACGGCGGGATCGTCCTTGTCCCGTAGCCAGAACCAGTCGTCGGTGCGGACGTCGCCGTGGGCCTCGAGGGCGACCGGGCGCCGCTCGGCCACGGGGGCCACGGGGCCGCCCCGGGCGTCGTGGGCGGTGTCCGGGGGCGGGTTGTCGGCCATGTGCACACCATGGCACGCCCCCGCGCGGCCCGGGGCCCGGGGTTGTTACTATCTGGATAGGGGTAATTGCCTCTCCCCCCGCCGACCAGGAGCCCCCTATGACGTCCACCGACCTCGACCTCGGCAAGTACAAGCTCGGGTGGTCCGACGAAGAGGACTACGTGTTCAAGCCCAAGAAGGGCCTGAACGAGTCCATCGTCCGCGAGATGTCGGCCATGAAGAAGGAGCCGGAGTGGATGCGCGACTTCCGTCTGCGCGCCCTCCAGCGGTTCGACCGGCGCCCGATGGCGGCCTGGTTCGCGGTCAACATGCCGGACCTCGACTTCGACGACATCTACTACTACATCAAGCCGACGACGGGTCAGGTGGAGGACTGGAACGACCTGCCCGACGCCATCAAGAACACCTACGAGAAGCTGGGCATCCCCGAGGCGGAGCGCAAGTACCTGGCCGGCGTGACCGCCCAGTACGAGTCCGAGGTCGTGTTCCACCGCAACCGCGAGGACCTCGAGGCCCAGGGCATCATCTTCTGCGACATGGACACGGCGGTGCGCGAGCACCCCGACCTGGTCCGGAAGTACTTCGGGACGGTCATCCCCCCGAACGACAACAAGTTCGCCGCGCTCAACTCGGCCGTCTGGTCGGGCGGGTCGTTCATCTACGTGCCGCCGGGGGTCGTCGTCGACCAGCCGTTGCAGGCCTACTTCCGCATCAACGCCGAGAACATGGGCCAGTTCGAGCGGACGCTGATCATCGCCGACGTCGGCGCCCAGGTGCACTACATCGAGGGCTGCTCGGCCCCGGTGTACACGAGCGACTCGCTGCACTCCGCCGTGGTCGAGCTGGTCGCCCTGGAGGGCGCCCGCATCACGTACACGACCATCCAGAACTGGTCGAACAACGTCTACAACCTGGTCACCAAGCGGGCCCGGGCCGAGGCCGAGGCCCACGTCGAGTGGATCGACGGCAACATCGGCTCGCGTCTCACCATGAAGTACCCGAGCGTCTACCTGATGGGCCCGAAGGCGTCGGGTGAGGTCCTGTCCGTGGCCTACGCCGGGGCCGGCCAGCACCAGGACGCCGGGGCCAAGATGATCCACGCCGCCCCGGAGACCACCTCCACCATCGTGTCGAAGTCGATCTCCAAGGACGCCGGCATCACCACCTACCGGGGGCTGGTCCACGTCGACGAGGGGGCGAAGAACGCCAAGAGCTTCGTCCGCTGCGACGCCCTGCTGCTCGACGACACCTCCGTCTCGGAGACGAAGCCGTACATGGAGGTGGGGGAGCGCGACGCCCGCATCGGCCACGAGGCCACCGTCTCCAAGGTCGGCGACGACCAGCTCTTCTACCTGATGAGCCGCGGGCTGTCCGAGACGCAGGCCATGGGCATGATCGTCAACGGCTTCATCGAGCCGATCACCCGGACCCTGCCGATGGAGTACGCCGTCGAGTGGAGCCGGCTGATCGAGCTCCAGATGGAGGGCTCCATCGGCTGAGCCGGTGGAGCGTCCCCGCCGCCGGGCTGGGCCACAATGGTCCCGACGATGACGAGGGAGCCCGCCCATGCCCATGCGTGAAGAGTGCAAGCACTTCCAGAGCCGTACCTACGCGTCGGGCGAGGTTGCCCGGTTCTGCGTGCTCGACCTCGCGCCGGAGGCGCCGTGGAAGTGCCCGGACGACTGCCCGTCCTACGCACCCCGGCTGGCCGACGTGGGCTGGAACCACGGGTCGCTGGTGGAGCCGGCCATCGAGCCCATGCCCGACGTGCCCGGTGACGAGGCGGCCGCGCTGCTGGACAGCGCCGAGGACATCGTCAACGCCGCGGCCCCCGACGTGCTGAAGGACGTCCGCGCCGAGGACGAGAAGCGGGGCCGGAAGTGGTGGCGCCGGGGTCGCTGAGCGTCAGCCGCCGGTGTAGGTGCCGGGACGCTTCTCCATGAAGGCGGTCATGGCCTCGACCAGGTCGTCGGAGGCCAGGAAGGCGGCGTTCCAGGTGGCCACGTAGTCGAGCCCCTCGGCCACCGACTGGGTCTCGCCGGCGGCGAGCACGGCCTTGGTGCCCTGCACGGCCAGCGGCGAGTTGGCGGCGATCTCCCGGGCCATCTCCCGGGCGTCGGCCAGCACCGCGTCGGGGTCGGCGCTCACGTGGTTGACCAGCCCGATGGCGGCGGCCCGGGCCGCGTCGATGTCCTTGCCCGTGTAGGCGAGCTCGGCCACGTGGCCCTTGCCGATGATGGCGGGCAGGCGCTGGAGGCTGCCGACGTCGGCCACGATGGCGATCTTGGCCTCCCGCACCGAGAACTGGGCCTCGGCGCTGGCCAGGCGGATGTCGCAGGCGGCGATGAGGTCGACACCGCCCCCGATGCACCAGCCCTGCACGGCGGCGATGACCGGCACCGGGCAGTCGGCCACCGCGGTGATGGAGGCCTGGAGGCGGACGATCTCGGCCCGCTGGCGCATGGCCCGCGCCGCTGCCGACGGCTTCGTGTCGCCCGACGGCTGGCCGCCGCCGGCGATGTCGGCCATGGCGGTCAGGTCGAGTCCCACCGAGAAGTGCGGGCCCTTGGCCGCCAGGACCACCGCCCGGACCTCCGGCGCGTTGCCGAGGGCGGCCATGGCCACCGGCAGGTCGGCCCAAAAGGGCATCCCCATGGCGTTCCGCTTCTCGGGGCGGTCCAGCCAGAGCGTGGCCACGTGGCCGTCGATCTCGATGGTCAGCACGTCGGACGAGAAGGTGTCGATGGTGGGTGCGCTCATGGCCGCCCAGCGTAGGGCGCGGGCCCGGGGGGCGCCGTCCGATCCCCCGCGGCCGGGCGCCGTCCGATCCCCCCGACCCGGGCCCCGACCCAGGGTCCGCCCCGGCGGCGGTCCGGTCCAGGCCCGGTAGTATGGGAGGCCGAGGCTCGTCGACCGGGCCTCGTTCCGCGAGAGGTCCTGCATCCTGTCCACGTTCACCCCTGACATCGCCAGCGCCCTGCCCGGCCCGGCGTGGCTGTCCCGCCGCCGCACGGCCGCCGCCGAGGCGTTCGCCGGCTCGACGCTCCCCACCGAGAAGGACGAGGTGTGGCGTTACAGCAGGATCGACGAGCTGGACCTCGACCGGTTCCGACCCGCCGGGACGTCCCGACCGGGCGAGGAGGCCGGGACGTCGCCGTCCGACCGCATCCACGCCCTGGTCGACGGACTGGGGCCACGGAGCGGCCTGGTGGTCACCATCGACGGCGTGCTGGCCACGCTGGCCACCACCGTCGGCGACGACGTGGTGTCGATCGGCCGGGTCGCCGACCACCCCGAGGGCGCCGACCTGCTCGGGGCGGTGCTGACCGACCCGCAGGACTTCCCGCTGCTCAACGACGCCTTCGCGCCGGATCCCGTCGTCGTCGACGTCCAGCCGTCGGCCGGGTCGGTCGACCCGGTGGTGGTGGTGCACGTGGTGACCGGGGCCCCGGGCGCGGCCGTGTTCACCCGCACGGTGGTGCGGGCCGCGGCCGGGTCGCAGGCCGGCGTGGTGGAGATCGTGGTCGACGCCCAGAGCGGGCTGCTGGCCGGCCCCCGGGGCGACCTGCTGTCCCCCGGCGGCGCCACCGAGCGCCTGGTGGTGCCCGTGACCGAGCTGTCGGCCGGCGACGGCGCCACCCTGCGCTACGTGTCGATCCAGTCGCTCGGCCCCGACACGTGGCAGCTGGCCCACCAGGCCAGCACCATCGGCGCGGAGGCCACCCTGTCGAGCTACGCGGTGGCGCTCGGCGGGGGCTACGCCCGGCTGCGGACCGACTCGGCCCTGCTGGGCGAGTCGGGGACGTCGAGCCTGCGGGCCGCCTTCTTCGGGAGCGACGACCAGATGCTCGACTTCCGGACGTTGCAGGACCACCGAGCCCCGCGCACCACGAGCGACCTGCTCTTCATGGGCGCCGTGGCCGACACTGCCCACTCCGTCTACAGCGGCCTGATCCGGGTGCGGCGGGGGGCGGTCAAGTCGGATGCGGTGCAGACCAACCACAACCTGGTCCTGGACGAGGGCGCCCACGCCGACTCCGTGCCGAACCTGGACATCGAGGAGAACGATGTGAAGTGCAGCCACGGCTCGACGGTGGGGCCGGTCGACGAGGACCAGCGCTATTACCTGGAATCGCGGGGCGTCGAGCCCGAGCGGGCCGAGCAGCTGATCGTGGGCGGCTTCTTCGAGAGCATCGCGGACCAGGTGCCGGTGCCGGGCACCCGCGACCTGGTGGCCTCGGCGCTGGCGGCCCGAGCGGGGGTCGGCCGTGGCTGAGGGGACCGTGTCCGAGCCCGGCGGCCGTGCGCTGGCCCGGCTGTGCGCGGTCGACGACCTGGCGGCCGGCGAGGCGCGCCGCTTCGACGTGGCGGGCCTGCGCATCGCCCTGGTGCGCATCGGCGACGAGTTCCACGCGGTGGGCGACCGCTGCAGCCACGAGGACTTCTCGCTGGCCGACGGTGAGGTGTGGGGACCCGAGTGCGAGATCGAGTGCGCCAAGCACGGGTCGACCTTCGACCTCCGCACCGGCGCGCCGTGCTCGCTGCCGGCCACCCGGCCCGTGCCCGTCTACGACCTCGTGGTCGACGGCGGCGACGTCTCGGTGGTGGTGCCGTGAGCACGGGTGAGCTGGTCATCGAGGACCTGCGGGCGGGCATCCCCGGCCGCGAGATCCTCCAGGGCCTGTCCCTGACCGTCCGCAGCGGCGAGGTCCACGCCGTCATGGGGCCGAACGGCTCGGGCAAGAGCACGCTGGCCCACGTCCTGATGGGCCGTCCAGGCTACGAGGTGCTCGGGGGCTCGGTCACCCTGGACGGGATCGACCTCCTGTCGCTGCCGACCTGGCAGCGGGCCCGGGCCGGGCTCTTCCTGGCCATGCAGCACCCGATCGAGGTCCCGGGTGTCTCCCTCGTCGAGTCCCTGACGGCGGCCCGCCAGACCGCGGCCGCCGGGGCCGCGGCCGGCCCGGACGTGACCACCCGGCTGGGCGAGGAGGCGGTGCGGATCGGTTTCGACGCACGCTTCCTCGAGCGGTCGCTCAACGTGGACCTGTCCGGCGGCGAACGCAAGCGCAACGAGACCCTGCAGCTCGGCGTCCTGCGGCCGCGCTTCGCCGTGCTCGACGAGATCGACTCCGGCCTGGACGTCGACGCCCTGGCCGACGTCGGCCGTCGCATCGAGGCGGCCACCACCGAGTGGGGCCTCGGCGTCCTCGCCATCACCCACTTCCGGCGCCTGCTCGACGTCCTGCACCCCGACGTGGTGCACGTGCTGTCGAACGGCAGGGTCGTGGCCACCGGCGGGAGCGACCTGGCCGAGATCGTCGACCGCACGGGGTACGCGGCCTACACCTGAGCGGCCCGCCACCGGCTCGGACCGGTGCGTGGGGCGGCCGGGCCCGGCGTCGCCGGTCGGGTGGGGCCCTGACCCGGCGGCCACAGCCGGGATTGCTAGCGTCACCGCATGGCTCGCCGAGACAGACGCCGCGGAGGCGCGCACAGCCCCAGGCGACGTGGTGACCCCGACCCCGCCGCTGCGGCCGCGTCGAGCGGTGCCGCAGACCTGTCCGAGGACGGTGCGGACCCGTCCGACGAGCCGCAGGCATCGGGAGCGGACGACCAGTTCGGAACCGGTGCAACGGGCGGTGTCGGTGAGGGATCGGCCCCCTCCGTGGAGGGCGATGCGGGGGGCGTCGGTGCGGCCCGCGAGGAGGCGGGTGCCCCGGTGGGCGACGCCCCGTTGGGCGATGCCACGACCGACGGGTCCGTGACCGCCGGTCCCGACGGATCGGACCTGACGGGTATCGTGCCGAGCAGCCCGGCCGACCGGACGGCTGCTGCCGCCGACGCTCCGGGGTCGAGCGGCGCCGACCTCCTGGCCGCCATGGGCGCGGCCGGGGCGGTCGACCGGGGAGTGACCATGACCCGCAGGGACCGGCGGGAGGCCGGGTCGGGCGACTCGAAGCGGGCCAAGGGGCGGTCGAGGTCCAAGCCGAAGCGGACCTGGCTCGACTGGCTGCTGCTGTCCGGGGTGGTGGTGGTGGCCCTGGCGCTGGTGGGCGTCACCACCGGCTACGTCTACGTGCAGTACCGGTTCCACCAGGTGACGAAGGTGACCGTCAAACACCTGAAGGTGGCGCCGGTCGGCGCGCCATTCAACGTCCTGCTCATCGGCTCGGACTCCCGGGCCAACTTCACCCCGGCCGACGTCGCCGCCTACGGCAACGAGACGACGGCCGGCGGCCAGCGCAGCGACGTCGTCAAGATCCTCCACGTGGTGCCGGCCACCGGTCAGGTGAGCGTGCTGTCGATCCCCCGGGACACCATGGTGACGGTGGCGGGCGACACCAGCCAGACCGGCACCTACAACCGCATCAACGCCACCTACGACACCGGCCCCGACCAGCTCGTGCAGACCATCGAGGCCAACTTCGGGATCCCGATCGAGCACGTCGTGCAGCTCAACTTCATCGGCTTCCGGGGGGCCGTCGACGCCATCGGGGGCGTCAACCTGGACTTCCCGTACCCGGCCAAGGACACGTACACCGGCCTGAACATCACGTCGGCCGGCTGCCAGCACCTGAACGGCGGGTACTCGCTGGCGGTGGCCCGCAGCCGGCACTACGAGTACTACGCCGACGGCTACTGGCAGGGCGACGGGACGAGCGACTTCGGCCGGATCCAGCGGCAGAACGCCTTCCTGAAGGCCCTGATCAACCAGGCCGAGAAGCAGTACAACCCGCTGACCCTCAACGCCTTCATCGGCTCCGTCGTGCAGGGCGTGACCATCGACTCGACGTTCACCATCTCGGAGCTGGTGTCGCTGGCCCAGCAGTTCCGCAAGTTCTCGTCGTCGAACCTGGCCACCGCCACCATGCCGACCTACGCGGCGTCGTCGTCCGACTTCGCCTCCTACGGCGCTGTGCTCTACGTGCAGCAGCCCCAGGCCGACCAGGTCATCAGCCAGTTCCTCGGCACCCCGGCCCCGACCCCCCGGACCCCGCCGCCCGGGCCCTACGGTGTGGAGTCGACCACCACGACGACCACCACGGCCCCGCCCGTCACGTCGTCGTCCGGCGGGAGCACCCCGTCCACATCGGCGTCGTCGGTCACCACCACCACCGTGGACACCAGCTTCGACCCCACGCCCTGCTGAGCACCGGCGCCTCGAGGGCCGGCCGGTCGGTCCGTCAGGCGGGAACGCCGACCGCCTCGTCGAGGCCCTGGGTCAGCGTGTTCCAGCTCAGGGTGGCGCACTTGATGCGCACCGGGAACTTGACCACGCCCTGCAGCGCGGCGAGCTCGCCCAGTGCGTCGACGTCGACGGCCTCGGGCTCGCTCGGCTCGGTCGAGGCACCGTCGGAGCCGTCGGCGGGGAGCGTCGACTCGTGGATCGACATCAGCTGCTTGAAGGTGCCGATCAGCTCGCGCACCTCGTCGATCGACTTCCCCTTGACCGCCGCCGACATGAGCGACGCCGACGACTGGCTGATCGAGCAGCCGGTGCCGGCGATCTTGATGTCGGCCAGCACCCCGTCCTCCACGTCGAGGGTCACCACGATCTCGTCGCCGCAGAGCGGGTTGAACCCCTCGACCCGGACGGCCGGTGGCGACTCCAACTCCCCGCGGTTCCGGGGCGAGCGGTAGTGGTCGAGGATGATCTCGCGGTAGAGGTCTTCGAGGCCGGGCATCAGGCCGGGTTCCCTTCGTCACAGGGGTGCGTCGGCACCCGGGCAAAATCGTACCGGGGGACACTCATCCGAAGAACCGCCCCGCCGCCTCGAGGGCGTCCACCAGGGTGTCGACGTCCCGCTCGTCGTTGTAGAGGGCGAAGGACGCACGGGCGGTGGCGTTGACGCCGAGTCGGCGCATGAGGGGCTTGGCGCAGTGGTGGCCCGCACGCACGCAGACGCCGTACTCGTCGAGGATCTGCGAGATGTCGTGGGGGTGGAGGTCGCGGAAGGCGAACGAGAGCACGCCGCCCCGGTCCTCGGGCGAGGGCGGCCCGAAGATGCGGATGTCGTCGCCGAAGCGGTCGGCCAGCGCGTCGAGGGCGTACCCGGTCAGCGCGATCTCGTGTGCCCGCACGGCGTCCATGCCGACGGCCCGGAGGTAGTCGACGGCGGCGCCGAGCCCGACCGCCTCGGTGATGGGAGGCGTGCCGGCCTCGAAGCGCCAGGGGATGTCGTTGGGGGTGAAGCCGTCCTTGCGGACGTCGAGGATCATCTCGCCCCCACCGAGGAACGGCGGCATCGACGCCAGCAGCTCCTCCCGGCCCCACAGCACGCCGATGCCGGTCGGCCCGAGCATCTTGTGGGCGCTGAAGGCCAGCAGGTCCACGCCCAGCGAGGTCACGTCGGTCGGCAGGTGGGGCACGGCCTGGCAGGCGTCGGCCACCACCAGGGCGCCGGCCTCGTGGGCCCGGTCGGCCAGCTCGGCCACCGGGTTGAGGGTGCCCAGCACGTTCGACATGCAGGTGACGGCCAGCAGGCTGGCGCCGTCGAGCACCGCGTCGAGATCGTCGAGCACCAGCCGGCCCTCGTCGTCGATGGGCAGCCAGCGCAGCTCGATGCCCCGCTCGGCGGCCAGCATGTGCCACGGCACGATGTTGGCGTGGTGCTCCATCTCGGTCAGGACGACCACGTCGCCGGGACCGAGGTGGCTCCGTCCCCACGAGTGGGCGACGAGGTTGAGCGCCTCGGTGGCATTCTTGGTGAACACCACCTCGCGCGCTGGGACGGGGGCGCCGATGAACCGGCCGACGTTGGCCCGGGCCGCCTCGAAGCGCCGGGTGGCCTCCTCGGCGATGGCGTACACGCCGCGGTGGACGTTGGCGTGGGTCGTCTCGTCGTACTCGCGCATGGCGTCGAGCACGGCGGTGGGCCGCTGCGACGACGCGGCCGAGTCCAGGTAGGTGATGGGCCGGCCGTTGACCTTCCGGGCGAGCAGGGGGAAGTCCTTGGCCAGGGTGGCGGCGTCGAGTCCGGGGGCCACGGCGGTGCGGGTCAGCTCCGCCATGCGTCGTACCCCTCCGCCTCGAGGCGTGCGCCCAGCTCGGGCCCGCCCTCCTCGACGATGACGCCGTCGACCAGCAGGTGGATGCGGTCGGCGTCGAGCTCCTCGAGCATCCGCTGGTAGTGGCTGATGACGAGCACCCCGAGCTCGGGGCGCGACTCCCGCACGGTGTGCACGCCGCGGGCGACCGTGCGCAGCGCGTCGACGTCGAGGCCGGAGTCGGTCTCGTCCAGGATGGCGAGGTCGGGCTCGAGCATGGCCATCTGCAGGATCTCGTTCCGCTTCTTCTCACCTCCGGAGAAGCCCTCGTTGAGGTGGCGCTCGCCGAAGGACGGGTCCATGCCCAGCTTCTCCATCCACTCCATCATCATCAGGCGGACCTCGAGGACCGACATGTCCATGCCGCGTCGGGCGGAGAGCGCCTGGCGCAGGAACTGGATGACGGGCACGCCGCCGATGGCCTCGGGGTCCTGGAAGGCCAGGAAGATGCCGGCCTTGCCCCGGACGTCGGTGGCCCACGAGGTGATGTCCTCGCCGTGGAACAGGATCGACCCGGCGGTGACCTCGTAGGCGGGGTTGCCCAGCAGCACGTTGGCCAGGGTGGACTTGCCCGAGCCGTTGGGCCCCATGATGGCGTGGACCTGGCCGGACGCCACGGTGAGGTCGATGCCTCGCAGGATCGGCTGGCCGTCCACCGAGGCGTGGAGGTCCACGACCTGGAGCAGCGGAGGGGGCACGGCGGCGGCGTCGGAAGCGGGGCTCACACCACCGAGTGTAGCGTGCCCCGACTATTTCCCCTACGGCCGTAGTGGGAATTGGCGGGGGTCCGGGCAGGTCGCCCACACCGCCCGCACGCTGGGCGATTCCCGTCCGGAGTGGCCGACCCGGTACGGTACCGCCATGGCCGACCCCTGGAACTACGACGGTCCGGTCACCCAGCTCGGCTCGGGGGGCAGCCCGGTCACCCTGGTCGACGAGTCGACGTTCGCCATCAGCGACGGGGCAGGCGACATGACCGCCGGGGCCGCTCAGGGCCTGTTCTTCCGGGACACGCGGATCGTCTCGCAGTTGGAGGTGCTGGTGAACGGGAACCGGGCGGAACCCCTGGCCACCGTCACCGACGACCCGTTCAGCGCCACCTTCGTGGCCCGCGACGCGCCGGCCCCAGGGCGGGCCGACTCCACGCTCATGGTGTTCCGCCACCGCCACGTGGGGCAGGGCATGCGCGAGGAGGTGGTCCTCCGCAACTTCGGCGACGAGGACACGGTGTGCGGGGTGGACGTGCTGGTCGACGCCGACTTCGCCGACCTCTTCGCCGTGAAGGAGGGCCGGGTCGACGCCGACCCGCGCAACGGCTCGGTCACGGCCACGGTGGAGCAGCGGGGCCCGGACCGGACCGGCGCCGGGTTCCCGGCGCTCCTGTACACCTACAGCCGGGGCCCGGTCGACCGCGGCGTCGAGATCCACGCCCCCGAGGCCGAGCAGGTCACGCCCGGACTGCTGCGCTACAAGGTGATCGTGCCGGCCCGGGGCGAGTGGTCCACCTGCATCGAGATCGGCCCGGTGATCGACGGACGGGTGTTCGCGCCGAAGTACCGCTGCGGCGAGCCGGTGGAGCGGGCCACCCCCTCCGAGCGCCTGGCCGAGTGGCGGCGCCAGGTCCCCCAGGTCGAGACCGACCACCCGCTGCTCAAGCAGGTGGTGGCCCGCAGTGCCGAGGACCTCGGCGCGCTGCGGATCTTCGACCCGGACTTCCCGGAGCGGGCGGTGGTGGCGGCCGGGGCGCCGTGGTTCATGACCGTGTTCGGCCGCGACTCGCTGCTGACCGCCTGGATGGCACTGCTGGTCGACCCGGACCTGGCCCGCGGCGTCCTGCAGACGCTGGCCCGCTTCCAGGGGACCGAAGTCGACCCGCGACACGAGGAGGAGCCGGGTCGGATCCTCCACGAGATGCGCTTCGGCGACGCCGCCTCGCTCTCCCTCGGCGGCGGCAGCATCTACTACGGCACGGCCGACGCCACCCCGCTGTTCGTCATGCTGCTGGGGGAGATGCGGCGCTGGGGGGTGGCCCGCGAGCTGGTGGACGAGCTGCTCCCCAACGCGACCCGGGCCATCGAGTGGATCGAGCACTTCGGCGACGCCGACGGCGACGGCTACGTCGAGTACCACCGCCAGACCGACCGGGGGCTGGCCAACCAGGGGTGGAAGGACAGCTGGGACGGCATCCGCTACCGCGACGGCCGGGTGGCCGAGGCGCCCATCGCCCTCGCCGAGGTGCAGGCCTACACGTACGGCGCCTACCTGGCCAGCGCCCACTTCGCCTTCGAGGCCGGCGACACGGCCACCTACGACCGCTTCCGGTCCAAGGCCGCCCACCTGAAGGCCGCATTCAACCGCGACTTCTGGTTGGAGGACCAGGGCTTCTTCGCCGTGGGGCTCGACGCCGACAAGCGGCCGATCGACTCGCTCACCTCGAACATCGGCCACTGCCTGTGGACCGGGATCGTCGACGAGGACAAGGCCCACCGGGTGGCCCAGACGCTGATTGGCCCCACCATGTTCTCCGGGTGGGGGCTGCGCACGCTGTCCACCGACAACGGCGGCTACAACCCGATCAGCTACCACTGCGGCTCGGTGTGGCCGCACGACACCGCCATCGTGGCGGCCGGCCTGGCCCGCTACGGCTACGACGGGGCCGCCCAGCAGCTCATCTTCGGCCTGCTGGACGCGGCCAGCGCCCAGGGGGGCCGCCTGCCGGAGCTGTTCAGCGGGCTCGACCGCGGTGAGCTGACCGTGCCGGTCGGCTACCCGACGTCGTGCTCGCCCCAGGCGTGGTCCGCCGCGTCGCCGCTGCTGTGCCTGCGCACCCTGCTGCGGCTCGACCCCTGGATCCCCTACGGCAAGACGTGGCTCTGCCCCAACCTGCCCGAGGGCATCGGCTACCTGAAGGTCGAGGGGATCCCGCTGGCCGGGTCACGGGTCACCATCGAGGTGGGCGACGAGGTGCCGGGCGGCGTGGCCGTGTCGGGACTGCCCCCGGAGATCGAGATCATCCGGGAGCCCCGCCGGCCGTCGACGGCCGTCTGAGCCCCAGGCCTCCGGCCCGTCCTACCAGCCGCGCTCGACCCACTCGGCCAGGTGGGGCGACTCGGCGCCGATGGTGGTGCCGTCGCCGTGGCCGGGCAGGACGACGGTGTCGGGGCCGAACGGCGTGAACAGCCGGTCCTCGATGGAGCGGATGATGGTGCCGAAGTCGGCGTTCTCGAAGGACGTGTTGCCCGGGCCGCCGGGAAAGAGGGTGTCCCCCGTGAACAGCAGCGGCGTGCCCTCGACGGCGAAGCACATGGAGCCCGGGGTGTGGCCCGGGGTGGCGATGGTGGCGATGCGGAGGCGGCCGACCTCGAGCACCGCCTGGTCGTCCAGGATCTGGTCGTAGGACGGCAGCATGTCGGCGTCGGCCTGGGTCACGGCCACGTCGTAGCCGGCGTCGCGGACCGCCTCGACGGCCTGGATGTGGTCCCAGTGGCCGTGGGTCTCGACCACCCGCCGCACGCCCAGGTCGCGGCAGAGCTCGAGCAGGCGCTCGTGCTCGTTGGCGGCGTCGATGAGCAGCGCGTCGCCGGTCTGCCGGCAACGCACCACGTAGACGTTGTTGTCCATCGGTCCGACGACCACCCGGTGCACCTCGACGGTGTCGTCCCGGTAGTCGATGACGGTCTCGGCCACGGCTCCCACCTCCTGGCCGCAGCGTAGCGGGGGCGGCGCCCGGCAGGGCCGCCCCGTTGGTCACCGTGACCGGGGTTCTGGTAGACAAACAGGGCACGGTGACCCCGGTGGGGCACCGCCACACGACGTCCCCGGTGGGGGACTCCACTGGATGGAGAACCAGGATGAACTTCGCCTTCAGCGAGGAGCAGGACGAGCTCCGCAAGGCCGTGCGCCGCTTCCTCGACGACAAGTCGCCCGAGACCGAGGTCCGGCGGCTCATGGAGACCACCGAGGGCTACGACCCCGAGGTCTGGACGCAGATGGCCGAGCAGCTGGGGCTCCAGTCGCTGATCATCCCCGAGGAGTACGGCGGCGCCGGCTTCACCTACGTCGAGCTCATCGTGGTGCTCGAGGAGATGGGCGCCGCCCTGCTGTGCGCCCCGTTCTTCTCGACGGTGGCCCTGGGCGCCAACGCCGTCCTGACGTCCGGTGACCAGAAGGCCATGGAGTACCTGCTGCCCGGGATCGCCTCGGGCGAGACCATCGCCACGCTCGCCTTCACCGAGGACACCGGCCGGTGGGACGCCGAGGGCATCACGCTGGCGGCCACCCCCACCGCCGACGGGTTCGCCCTCAACGGCCACAAGTCGTTCGTGGTCGACGGCCACATCGCCGACCTCATCCTGGTGGTCGGCCGCACCGAGGCGGGCCTCTCGCTGTTCGGGGTCAAGGGCGACGCCGCCGGCCTGACCCGTACCCCGCTCGCCACCATGGACCAGACGCGCAAGCAGGCCCGGCTCGAATTCGCCAACACGCCGGCGTGGCTCATCGGTACCGACGGCGGGGCCGAGGCCGGCCTGTCCAAGACCCTCGACCTGGCCGCCGTGGCCCTGGCCGCCGAGCAGGTCGGCGGGGCCCAGCGCTGCCTCGACAGCTCGGTCGAGTACGCCAAGACCCGCATCCAGTTCGGACGGCCCATCGGCAGCTTCCAGGCCATCAAGCACAAGTGCGCCGACATGCTCCTCGAGGTCGAGTCGGCCAAGTCGGCGGCGTACTACGCCGGATGGGCCGCGGCCGAGGACTCCGATGAGCTGCCGGTGGTGGCCAGCCTGGCCAAGTCGTACTGCTCGGAGGCGTACTTCCACGCCGCCGCCGAGACGATCCAGATCCACGGCGGCATCGGCTTCACGTGGGAGCACCCCGCCCACCTCTACTTCAAGCGGGCCAAGTCGTCCGAGCTCATGCTGGGCGATCCCTCGTACCACCGCGAGCTCCTCGCCCAGCGCATCGGCATCTGAGCGGGCCGGGGCGCCCGAGCGGCACCGGCCCGGTGCCCACCTTGACTACCGTGGACCCCACACGGGGCCACGCGACGGTCGTGCCCGGCTCCAACCAACTCTCCGGAAGCGAGTGACATGCGGAAGTACCTGGCGTTTCTCCTGCTCGGCATCCTGACGCTGGTCGGCGTCGGCGGCGCCGCCATCGGCGCGGTCCAGTCGAAGAGCGGCACCGGCCTCAGCCAGGCCGTCAAGAACACGCTGGCCTCCCCGAACTTCACCGAGGACCTGGTCGAGAAGACGCCGCAGGGCAACCAGACCGCCCACCTCGTCTACCAGGCGCCCGACCGGCTCGGCGGCTGGCTCCTGAGCGCCGGGCGCAAGACGTACATCTTCATCATCGGCACCACCGAATACATCGCCGTCAGCCAGTCGGCGGGCGCACCGGCGCCGAAGACCTTCTACACCCAGCAGACCACCGGGGCCAAGGCGGTGGACCCGGCGCACACGTACCTGCCGTATTACAACTGCAACCCCCAGCCCGGACAGCCGAAGCGTCCCTGCCCGACCACGAAGAGCGGGAACGTCACCACGATCACGCTGACCCAGGGCAACCAGAAGGAGATCCTGAAGTACACGGTCACGGGGAACTACGTGTCGAAGTTCACCGCCTCGACGCCGGGCGGCACCATCGACCTCGGCATCTCCGAGCTCGGGACGTCGCCGGCTGTCCAGCTCCCGCAGGGGTACAAGACCACGACGGTGGCGCCGAACGCCGGCTGACCGGCCCGCAGTCGGGAGTCGTCGGTCGAGGCTCCCGGCCGACCGGAGCAGCCGGTTAGGCGGGCCGGTCGGCTACCAGCTCGTCGATCCGTCGGCGGAGGGCCCGGGCGGCGGCTCGGGGGTCCTCGGCCCCCACCAGCCAGCGGACCACCACGAAGTGCCGCGCCCCGGCCTCCACCAGATCGCCCACGCAGTCCGGGTCGACTCCGCCGGTCACCCACACCGGCCAGGGTGACCGGGCGGCCGCCTCGGTGAGGTAGTCCGTGCCGGTCCCGGCCCGGCCCGGCTTGGTCGGCGTCGCCACCACCGGCCCGGCCGACAGGTAGTCCACGGGCACAGGGTCGGGCCCGCCGCCGTCCGGGTCGCCGATGGCCGCCGCCAGCTCGCCCGGGGCGTGGGTCGACAATCCCACCAGGGCGTCGGGTCCGAGCAGTCGACGGGCCTCGGCGGCCGGCACGTCGTCCTGGCCCACGTGGACCCCGTCGGCGCCGGCCTCGAGGGCAAGGTCGGGCCGGTCGTTGAGGACGAACGGCACCCCGGCGTCGGCGCACACCTGCCGGGCCAGCCGGGCCCGCGCCACCACGCCGGCGTCGTCCAGCATCTTGTCGCGCAGCTGCACCACGTCGACGCCGCCCTCGATACAGCGTCCGAGGAACACTTCGAGGTCGGGCCGGTCCGGGGTGCAGAGGTAGAGGCGCCGGTGGGCGAGGCCCCAGCCGTCACCGGCGGGGGTGGGACTCACCCGGCGTTCGGGAGCTTGGCCCGGGCCTCGGCCTTCATCTGCTGCTTGTACTGGCGCACCTTGGTCAGGGTCTCGGGGGAGTCGATGTCGGCCACCGAGCGGAACGAGCCCGACTCGCCGTAGGCTCCGGCCGCCTTCTCCCATCCCGGCGGCGTGACGCCGAACCGCTTGCCGAGAAGGGCCACGAAGATGCGGGCCTTCTGGTCGCCGAAGCCCGGCAGCGCCTTCACGTGGGCCAGCAGCTCCTTGCCGTCGGCCGCGGAGGTCCACACGGCCGACGCGTCGCCCCCGTAGGACTCGACGACGGCACCGCACACCTCCTGCACCCGGCCGGCCATGGACCGGGGGAAGCGGTGGAGCGCCGGCTTGGCCGCGAACACGTCGACCAGGTCGTCGGGCGGCATGGCCGCGATGGCGGCCGCGTCGAGCCGCCCGCCCAGCCGCTCCTGCAAGTCGAAGGGGGAGCGGAAGGCGCGTTCCATGGGGACCTGCTGGTCGAGGACCATGCCGATCAGGAGGGCCAGGGGATCGGACGACAGCAGGGCGTCCGCATCGGCGTCACCGGTGAGCCAGAACACAGTGGAGAGGCTAGCCGGGGTGCCGCCGGGGGCCGCCCGGAGGAGGGCGCCGGGGCGGCTCAGCGTGGGGCGCCGGGTGGGCTCAGACCGTCCACGGATCGGGCGCCCCGGGGTCGATCCCGTACCGGCCGATGGCGGCGGACACGGCGCCGGCCGGCACCGCCCCCTCGGCCGCCAGGCCCTCGAGGACGGCCAGGGTGACGTGGGCGGCGTCCACCTCGAAGAAGCGGCGGAGGACCTCCCGCGTGTCCGACCGGCCGAACCCGTCGGTGCCGAGCGACGTGAACCGGCGGGGCACCCAGGGTGCCACCTGGTCGGGAACGGCCCGCATGAAGTCGGTCACGGCCACCACCGGGCCCGCCGACCCCTCGAGCGCCTCGGTGACGAACGGGACCCGGCGGTCGCCCTCCGGGTGGAGGCGGTTGTGCCGGTCGGTGCCGAGGGCCTCCGTGCGCAGCGTGGTGTACGAGGTCACCGACCAGGCGTCGGCAGCCACGCCCCAGTCCTCGGCCAGCAGTCGGCGGGCCTCCATGGCCGCCCGCCACGCCGTCCCGCTGAACAGGAGGGTGGCCCGCGGTGCCGACGACGCCGTGCCGTCGGGCACGTCGGCGAAGCGGTACATGCCGGCCACCGTGCCGGCCCGGACCCGGTCGGCCTCGTCGGGGTCGTCCGGCAGCGCCGGCATGGCGTAGTTCTCGTTGTAGAGCGTGAGGTACCAGTAGCGGTCCTCGGGATCGGGACCGGTCATCCGCCGGATGCCGTCCTCCATGATGAGCGCCACCTCGTAGGCGAACGCCGGGTCGTAGGCCATGACCGACGGGTACGTGGAGGCGAGCAGGAGCGAGTGCCCGTCCTGGTGCTGGAGCCCCTCGCCGTTCAGCGTGGTGCGGCCGGCCGTGCAGCCGAGCAGGAAGCCACGCCCCCGGCCGTCGCCGAGCGCCCACAGCAGGTCGCCCACCCGCTGGAAGCCGAACATCGAATAGAAGAGGTAGCAGGGGATGAGTGACTCGCCCCAGGTGGCGTACGAGGTGGCGGCGGCCGTGAACGACGCCGTCGCCCCGGCCTCGGTGATCCCCTCCTCCAGCACCTGGCCGGCCGGCCCCTCGGCGTAGTGCAGGGCCAGCCCGGCGTCGACCGGGGTGTAGCGCTGCCCGTCCGGCGCGTAGATCTCGACCTCGCTGATGATGGACTCGAGGCCGAAGGTGCGGGCCTCGTCGGACACGATCGGCACGATCCGCTGGCCGACGCCGGGGTCCCGGGTGAGCGAGCGCAGCAGCCGGGCGAACGCCATGGTGGTGGACACCTCCTGGCGTCCGGACCCGCCGAGCAGGTCGGCGAAGGTGGCGGGCGACGGCGCGGGCAGCGGACGGGCCCGGACCACCCGGGAGGGCAGCGGACCGCCGAGGGCCCGACGCCGCTCGGCCAGGTACTTCCCCTCGGGCGAGTCCGGGTCGGGCCGGAAGTAGGGCGGGAGGTCCGCCTCGACGGCCGCGTCGTCGATCTCGTCCTGGAGGGACAGCCGGTCGCGCAGGGCCCGCAGCTGCTGCTTGGTCATCTTCTTGATCTGGTGGGTGGCGTTGCGGGACTCGATGTCGGGCCCCAGCGTCCAGCCCTTGACCGTCTTGGCCAGGATGGCCGTCGGCGCCCCCACGTGCTCGGTGGCGGCCAGGTAGGCGGCGTAGAGCTTGCGGTAGTCGTGACCGCCCCGGGGGAGGCTCTGCAGTTCGGCGTCGCTCAGGTCCTCCACGAGGGCGGTCAGCCGGGGGTCGGGGCCGAAGAAGTGCTCCCGGATGTAGGCGCCCGACTCGGTGGCGTACTTCTGGAACTGGCCGTCGACCGTCTCGTTCATGCGGGCCAGCAGGAGCCCGTCGACGTCGCGGGCGAGCAGCTCGTCCCAGGTGCGGCCCCAGACGACCTTGATGACGTTCCACCCGGCACCGCGCAGGGTGGCCTCGAACTCCTGGATCACCTTGCCGTTGCCCCGCACCGGGCCGTCGAGCCGCTGCAGGTTGCAGTTGACGACCATGGTCAGGTTGTCGAGGTGCTCCCGGCCCGCCATGCCGAGGAGGGCCATGGTCTCGGGCTCGTCGAATTCGCCGTCGCCGACGAACGCCCAGACCCGGCTGGCGGATGTGTCGGCCAGGCCCCGGGCGGCCAGGTAGCGGGCCAGGTGGGCCTGGGCGATGGCGTCGATGGGGCCGAGGCCCATCGACACGGTCGGGTACTCCCAGAAGTCGGGCATGAGCCGCGGATGGGGGTAGGACGAGAGCCCGTCGCCACCCACCTCGAAGCGGAAGTTGTCGAGCTGGGCCTCGCTCAGCCGCCCCTCGACGAACGCCCGGGCGTAGATGCCGGGCGAGGCGTGACCCTGGAAGTAGACCTGGTCGCCGGGGCCGCCGTCGTCCTTACCGCGGAAGAAGTGGTTGAACCCCACCTCGTAGAGGGCCGCCGAGCTGGCGTAGGTGGCGAGGTGGCCGCCGATGGCCTCGGAGCGGTGGTTGGCCCGGACGACCATGACGGCGGCGTTCCAGCGGATGAACCGGCGGATGCGCCGTTCGAGGTCCTCGTCGCCCGGGAAGGCGGGCTCGGCGTCGGAGGGGATCGTGTTGACGTAGGGGGTGGAGACCACCGGGGGGAAGTCCACCTGCGACTGGCGGGCCCGCTCGAGCACGCGCATCAACAGGTAGCGGGCCCGGTTCCGACCGTGGACCCGGACCACGTCGTCGAAGGCGGCCAGCCACTCGTCGGTCTCCTCCGGGTCCCGGTCGGGGAGCTGGTGTGCCACACCGTCGAAGAGCATCGTGCCCCCATGTTCCCACCGGCGCGGCCCGGGGCACCACCGCCACCCGTCGGTGCCGCCCGCCGGCCCGCGACGAGGTGCACACCGGCGTGGCCCGGAACGGGCATGCTGTCCCGATGCACGCACCTCCCCCCTCGGCCGACGGAGCCGGGACGACCGTCTACACGGACGGCTCCTGCCTCGGGAACCCGGGCCCGGGTGGGTGGGCGTGGGCGGTGGACGGCGGCCCGTCGGACTCCGGGGGCGAGCCGCACACCACGAACCAGCGGATGGAGGTGCTGGCCGTCATCGAGGCGCTGCGGGCCCTGCCCGGCACCGTCCACGTGGTCAGCGACTCCACGTACGTCGTCAACTGCTTCCGGCAGCGCTGGTACGAGGGATGGAGACGGCGGGGCTGGAAGAACTCGCAGGGCAAGCCGGTGGCCAACCGGGACCTGTGGGAGGACCTGTTCGCCCTGGCCCTCGACCCGGCCCGGACCGTGACGTTCGCCTGGGTGAAGGGCCACTCGGGCGACCGGATGAACGACGTGGTCGACGGCCTGGCCACGGCCGCCGCCGCCCGCCAGGATCCCTCGGGACCCCCACCGGACCCGGGTTTTGGCCAGGGCCGCCTGCTCCCGTAACCTGACGCCCATGGAGATCAACGGAAGTTCAGCAATCGTGACCGGAGGGGCCTCGGGCCTCGGTGAGGCCACGGCCAGGCTCCTGGCCGAACGCGGCGCGAAGGTGGTCGTCGCCGACCTCAACGCGGACGCCGGCGAGGCCCTCGCCAAGGAGATCGGCGGGGTGTTCGTCCGCACCGACGTGACGTCCACCGACGACGTCATCGCCAGCGTGGACGCGGCCGTCGCCGCGGCGCCGCTGCGCAGTGTCGTCAATTGCGCCGGCATCGGGTGGGCCGGCCGCACCGTCGGCCGCGACGGCGAGTACTCGTCCGCCCACGACCTCGACGTGTACCGCAAGGTCATCGAGATCAACCTGATCGGCACGTTCAACGTCTGCCGCCTGGCCGCCTCGAAGATGAGCCTCAACGAGGCCGACGAGGACGGCAGCCGCGGGGCCATCGTGAACACGGCCTCCGTGGCGGCCGAGGACGGCCAGATCGGCCAGGTCGCCTACTCGTCGTCCAAGGGCGGCGTGGTCGGCCTGACCCTGCCCCTGGCCCGGGACCTGGCCGCCATCGGCGTGCGGGCCAACTGCATCCTGCCGGGTCTCATCGACACCCCCATCTACGGCACGGGCGAGGCCTCCGAGGAGTTCAAGGCCCGGCTCGGCGCCGGCGTCCTGTTCCCGAAGCGCCTCGGCCGATCGGACGAGTTCGCCACGCTGGCCGTCGAGCTGCTGGCCAACAGCTACATCAACGCCGAGTCGATCCGCATCGACGCCGGCATCCGGATGCCCCCGAAGTAGGACGCGCCGCCCTCCGGGTTCCCGGAGGGACCGGGCAGGGTGGGGGGTAGTGTCACGGCAGAGCGATGACCGTGACCACCCCCACCCCGTCCGCCGGCGGGCCGGCCGCCGAGGCCGGGTCCCCGGCGATCATCCGGACCAGCGGCCTGACCAAGGTCTACCCGGGGTCCGAATTCACGGCCGTCGACCACCTCGACCTCGAGGTCGCCCCGGGTGAGATCTTCGGCCTGCTCGGGCCGAACGGGGCCGGCAAGACGACGACCGCCGGGATGCTGACCACCCGGGTGGTGCCGACCTCGGGCTCGGCCACGGTGGCCGGCATCGACGTGGTCCGCCAGCCGGCGGTGGCCAAGCAGATCCTCGGCATCGTCAGCCAGCAGAACACGCTCGACCGCCAGCTGACCGTCCGCGAGAACCTCTACTTCCACGGCCGGCTGTTCGGCATCGGCGCCCGCGAGTCCCGCCGGGAGGCCGACCGCCTGCTCGAGCAGTTCCAGCTCGAGCACTGGGGTGACGCCTCCGTCTACGCCCTGTCGGGGGGCATGGCCCAGCGGCTCATGGTGGCCCGGGCCATCTTCCACCGCCCCGCCGTCCTCTTCCTCGACGAGCCCACCGCCGGACTGGACCCGCAGAGCCGGCTGGCCCTCTGGGGGATCCTGCGCGACCTCAACCAGCAGGGCCAGACCATCCTGCTCACCACCCACTACATGGAGGAGGCCGACCAGCTGTGCGGCCGGGTGGCCATCATGGACAAGGGGCGGCTCCTCGCCCTCGACACCCCCGACGCCCTCCGGCACCAGGTCAACGCCGACACCATCGTGACCGTCACGGCGACCGGCGACCGCGATGCGCTCGGCCGTGCGCTGGGCGACCGGATCGAGGGTGTGACCCAGACCCGCCCCATCGACGGCGGGGTCGAGCTGCACGTGAAGGGGACCGCACGGCTGCTGCCGGCGGTGGTCAACGCGGCAGAGGACGCCGGCTTCCCCGTGCTCGACGTGTCGGTGGCGGAGCCCACGCTGGAGACGGTGTTCATCAACCTGACCGGCAAGGAGCTGCGGGACTGATGGCGGTCGTCGACGCCTCGGTGACGGGCCCGACCGTCCACCTGCGCCCCGAGCACTCGGCCATGGCCGCCGCCCGCACCGCGCTGTGGGCCCTGATCCTGCGCGACCTGATGGTGCTGCGCAAGCACCTGTTCGAGTTCGTCACGCGGACGCTCATCCAGCCGTTCCTGCTGTGCTTCGTGTTCCTCTACGTGTTCCCCAAGATCGGCCAGGGCATCGGCGGGGCGGACCCGGCGGCCCAGTCGGCCTTCGCCACCATCCTGGTGCCGGGGGTGGTGGGTATCTCGATCCTCTTCCAGGGCGTCCAGTCGGTGGCCCTCACCATGGCGCAGGAGTTCGGGTACACCCGGGAGATCGAGGACCGGGTCCAGGCGCCGTGCCCGATCTGGCTGGTGGCCATGGCGAAGGTGCTGTCCGGCGCCGTGCAGGGGCTCATCTCGGCGGCACTGGTCCTGCCCATCGCCTCGGTCGTCCACGCCAAGGGGGTCGAGGCCCACCTCGACCTGCACTGGTGGGTCATCGTCACCGTGGTGCCCCTGGCCTGCGTCACCATGGCCTCGCTCGGCCTGCTGCTCGGCACCAGCTTCGAGCCGCGCAACATCGGCCTGATGTTCGGGTTCATCATCCTGCCGGTCACCTTCCTCGGCGGCACCTACTACGCCTACACCCGGCTCGCGCCGGTCCAGGTCGGCCACTGGCACTGGCTGCAGACGCTGGTCCTGATCAACCCGCTCATCTACATCAACGAGGGCATGCGGGCGGCGTTCACCAACGCGCCCCACATGCCCCTCTACGTCATCTACCCCGTGCTCGTCGCCTTCCTGGCCGGCTTCCTCGGGGTCGGGCTGCGCAACTTCCGCCGGCGCGTGCTGTCCTGAGCATGCCGGAGCCGTCGTCCGCGTCGTCCGGGGGTGCCGGATCCTCGGGGTCGGCGGCCGGGTCAGCGGCCGGTGCGTCAGGGTCGACCGGCTACCTGCTCGACAACCGTCAGGCCGAGGCGGGGGTGCGGCTGGCCGCCATCGGCGAGCTGTTCGACGCCGCCACCTTCCGGACGCTCGGATCCACCGGCATCGCGACCGGGTGGCGCTGCTGGGAGGTGGGGGCCGGCGGCCCCGGCGTGCCGTCGTGGCTGGCCTCCCAGGTCGGAGCAGGTGGGGAGGTCCTGGTCACCGACCTCGACACCTCGTGGCTCGGTGCGGACGCCTGGCCCGGCGGGACGGTCCCGGCCCAGGTCACGGTGACAAGGCACGACGTCACGTCGGACCCCCTGCCCGACGGGCCGTTCGAGCTCATCCATGCCCGGCTGCTGCTCGTCCACCTGCCCCGGCGGGCCGAGGTGGCCCACGCCCTGGCGGGGCGGCTGGCGCCGGGGGGCTGGCTGGTCGTGGAGGACGCCGACCCGGCCCTCCAGTCGCTGGCCTGCATCGACGAGTTCGGCCCCGACCAGGTGCTGGCCAACCGCATACGCGACGGGTTCCGCTCGCTGCTGGCGGGACGCGGGGTCGACCTGGCCTTCGGTCGGACGGTGCCGCGCCTGCTGCGTTCACTCGGCCTGGTCGACGTGGAGGCCGAGGCCTACTTCCCCGTGACGTCCCCGGTCAGCTCCGTGCTGGAGCGCGCCACCGTGGAGCAGACCCGTGCCGGACTGGTAGGCGCCGGCCTGGCCACCGACGAGGAGATCGACCGCCACCTGGCCAATCTGGAGGCCGGGCGGCTCGACGTGACGACCGCGCCGATGGTGTCGGTACGGGGGCGCCGACCGGCCGCCGGCGGCCCAGGCCGGGAGTCGGCCCCAGGTGGGGACCGGTAGGCTGGTGGGCGCTCGCACGCAGCCGACATCCTGATGGAGGTGGTTCCCACGGAACCCGAGGTCACAACGGAGCAGACCGCAACGGGGGGGACGGACAGTCGACCGGGGGAAGCACAGCACTTCGACGTCGTGGTGGTGGGAGGCGGGCCGGGGGGCTATGCGGCCGCCCTGTACGGGGCCGCCGCCGGGCTGTCCATCGCCCTCGTGGAGCTCGACAAGGTGGGCGGCACCTGCCTCCACCGGGGCTGCGTGCCGGCCAAGGCCTTCCTGGAGACGGCGGCGGTCCGCCGCACGGTGCGCGGCGCCGCCGAGTTCGGGGTGTCGGCCGGTCCCGACCAGTCGGAGCCGACGGTCAAGTTCGCCGTGAGCCAGGAGCGCAAGCAGCAGGTCGTGGACCAGCTCTTCAACGGGCTCTCGGGCCTGTTGAAGGGGCGTGGGGTCACCGTCTTCAACGGCAGCGGCACCCTGCTGGGCGACCACCGGGTGCGCATCGCCGGGAACGACGGGCAGACGGTGGAGGTGACGGGCACCGACGTGGTGCTGGCCGCCGGATCGGTGCCGCGGACGATCCCCGGGTTCGACGTGGACGGCACGGTCGTGCTCACCTCCGACGAGGTGCTCGCCCTCGACCAGCTGCCGGCCACCGTGGCCGTCATCGGGGGCGGGGCCATCGGCTGCGAGTTCGCCTCGATGTTCGCCGACCTGGGCTCGGCCGTGACCATCTTCGAGGCGCTGCCCACCATCCTCAACGGCTGCGACGACGACGTGGTGCGCACCATCGTGCGCTCGTTCAAGAAGCGCGGCATCGACGTGAAGGCCGGCGTGACCCTCCAGGGGCACGAGCCGGACGGCTCCGGCCGCACGGTGGTCTCCTACGGCGACGACGGGAAGCTGACGGTGGACGCCGTGGTGGTGTCCGTCGGGCGGCGGCCCCGCACGGAGGGCCTGGTCACCGACGAGGCCGGGGTCACCATCGACGAGCGGGGGTTCGTGGTGGCCGACCGGGCCATGCGGACCAGCGCCCCCGGCGTGTGGGCCGTCGGCGACGTGGTGGCGGGCACGCCGCAGCTGGCCCACGTGGCCTTTGCCGAGGCCGTCGTGGTCATCAAGTCGATCCTCGGCGAGCCGACCCCGGCCGTCGACTACGACCGGGTGCCGTGGGCCATCTACTGCCATCCGGAGGTCGCCTTCGCCGGGATGACCGAGGCGGCCGCACGGGCGGCGGGCCTCGACGTCGTGGTCAAGAAGGACCCCTTCGGCGGCAACAGCCGGGCCCGCATCATCGGGGACACGGAGGGGATGGTCAAGGTCATCGCCGAGAAGCGTCCGGACGGCACGACGGGCCGGATCCTCGGCGTCCACATGGTCGGGCCGTGGGTGACCGAGCAGCTCGGCGCCGGCTACCTGGCCGTCAATTGGGAGGCCACCGCCGACGAGGTGGCCCAGTTCATCCAGCCGCACCCGTCGTTGTCGGAGGCGTTCGGCGAGACGGTGTTGGCGCTCACGGGAAGGGGTCTGCACGTTGGCTGACGTGACCATGCCGCAGCTCGGCGAGACGGTGACCGAGGGGACCATCACCAAGTGGTTCAAGGCCGTCGGCGACACCGTCGCCCGTGACGAACCGCTCTTCGAGGTCTCGACCGACAAGGTCGACTCGGAGGTGCCGTCGCCCGCCGACGGCGTCCTGACCGCCATCCTGGTGGAGGAGGGGGACACCGTCGACGTGGGCGTGGCCCTGGCCGTCATCGACGGGGACGGTGCGGGGGCTGCTCCGGCGGCGTCGACCGACTCGGCTCCGGCTGCTGCGGCTGCGCCCGGTGCCCCGGCGGCGGCTCCTGCGGCTCCGCCTGGTGCCCCGGCGGCGGCTGCTGCGGCTCCGCCTGCGCCGGACCCGGCTCCGCTGTCGGCCCTGCCCGACGAACCGGTGGCCCCGCCGGCCGTTGCGGCTCCGGCCGCATCGGCTGCCGCTCCGGCCGTACCCCCCGCTGCAGCGGCACCGGCCGCTCCGCCCGCACCGGCTGCCGCTGCGGCACCGACCGCTCCGAGTGGCAACGGCTCGCTGCCGGACATCCCCGCCGGCGCCGACCAGGCCCGGGTCCTGTCCCCGGTGGTGCGCAAGCTCCTGGCCGACCACGCCATCGACCCGGCCACCATCCGGGGGACCGGCCTCGAGGGTCGGATCACCCGGGGCGACGTCGAGGCCGTCATCGAGCGCGGTGGCCCGCCCGCGGCCGTCCCGAGCATCGCCGCCGAACGACCCGCCCCGGCGGCGCCCTCGTCGGCTCCGCCCCCGCCGGCATCGGCCCGTCCGGCCACGCCGACCACCGACGGCGTCCGGCCCGGGGACCGCGACGAGGTGGTGCCCTTCACCAACATCCGCCGACGGACGGCCGAGCACATGGTGCGGTCCAAGGCCACCTCGGCCCACACGCTGATGGTGAAGGAGATCGACTACGAGCGGGTCGAACAGGTGCGGCGCACCCACGGTGAGCGCTTCCGCGAGGAGGAGGGCTTCAGCCTCACCTACCTCCCCTTCGTGGCCCGGGCCACCGTCGAGGCACTGGCCGAGTTCTCCCACCTCAACGCCTCGGTGGGCAACGACGAGCTCATCGTCCACCACGACATCAACCTCGGCATCGCCGTGGACCTCGACAACGAGGGGCTGATCGTCCCGGTGGTGCACCGGGCGGAGGAGCTGAACCTGAGGGGCATGGCCCGGCGGATCCGCGACGTGGCCGACCGGGCGCGGACCAAGCGGCTCAGCCTGGACGACATCAGCGGCGGCACCTTCTCCATCACGAACGCCGGCCCGTTCGGCACACTCATCACCGGCGCCGTCATCAACCAGCCCCAGGTGGCGATCCTCTCCACCGACGGTGTCTCCCGCAAGCCGGTCGTGGTGGAGCTGCCCGACGGCACCGAGTCCATCGGGATCCACTCCGTCGGTCTGGTGGCGATGAACTTCGACCACCGCGCCGTCGACGGCGCCTACGTGGCCCGCTTCCTGTCCCGGCTGTCGGACATCCTCGACGACCGCGACTGGGCCGGCGAGCTCTAGTCCGCCGGTGGAGGACGACCGGCACTCGGCCGGGGGACCGGCGCCCGCCCACGGGCTGCGGGCCAGGTGGCTGGGCCGCGTGCCCTACGCCGAGGCCTGGGACCTGCAGCGGGCCGTGGCCTCGGAGTCGGACGACGACTACCTCCTGCTCATGGAGCACGGGGCCGTCTACACCCTCGGATCCAACGCCGACCCCTCCCATGTGCTGGTCGACCCGGCGACGGTCGGCGCCGAGCTGCTGTCCGTCGACCGCGGCGGCGATGTGACCTTCCACGGCCCGGGTCAGCTCATCGGCTACCCGGTCCGCTCGGTCGGCCGGGGCCCGCACCACGGACCGCAGCACGTCCGCCAGGTCGAGCAGGTGGTGATCGACGCACTGGTCGCCCTCGGCGTGCCGGCGGAACGGGTCGGTCGCATGGCCAGCTACCCGGGAGTGTGGATCGACCCCGGCGCACCGGGGACGGGTCCGGACGGGCCCCGCAAGGTGGCGGCCATCGGGGTGCGGACGGCACGGGGTCGGACCACCCACGGCTTCGGGCTGAACGTCGCCACCGACCTCGCCATGTTCGACCACATCGTGCCCTGCGGGATCAGCGACCATCCGATGACGTCGCTGGCGGCGGAGGGGTTCGCGGTGTCGATGACGGAGGCCGTCGACGCCGTCGTGGCCGCCGCCGCCCAGGTGTGGGGTCCACTCGAGGACGTCGCCCGCGTCACCGACGGGGTCGGCGCCCCGGCACCGGCGGGGGTGCCGGTGACGCTGGTCGGCCCGTCCACCTCTCTGGAGCGCCGCATGGCCCGCTCGGGCGTCGACCCGGCCGCCGGGGTGGCCATCTCGGCCCGCAAGCCCGAGTGGCTGCGGGTCAAGGCGACCATGGCCGACGGCTACCTCGAGCTCCGCAACTCGATGCGGGACCACGGTCTGGTGACCGTGTGCGAGGAGGCCGGCTGCCCCAACATCTACGAGTGCTGGTCGGACGGCACCGCCACCTTCATGATCAACGGGTCGAGGTGCACCCGGGCCTGCGGGTTCTGCCAGGTCGACACCCGCCACCCCCTGCCGCTCGACCCCGCCGAGCCGGCCCGGGTGGCGGATGCCGTGGCCCGGATGGGCCTGGCCCACGCCGTGGTCACCTGCGTGGCCCGCGACGACCTGGCCGACGGGGGTGCGGGGGCCTTCGCCGAGACCATCGCCGCCATCCGAGCGGCCAGCCCGGCCACGGCCGTCGAGGTGCTCATCTCCGACGTCAAGGGCGACCGCGCGTCGTTGGCCACCATCCTCGACGCCCGACCCGACGTCCTCAACCACAACATCGAGACGGTGGCTCGCCTCCAGCGGGCCGTCCGTCCCTCCGCCGGCTACGCCCGCAGCCTGACGGTGCTGGCCCGGTCGGCCGAGGCCGGACTGACCACCAAGTCGGGCATCATCCTCGGCATGGGCGAGCGGGAGGAGGAGGTGCTGGCGACGCTGGCCGACCTCCGTGCCGTGGGCGTGGACATCGTCACCCTCGGCCAGTACCTGCGGCCCAGCGCCTCCCACCTGCCGGTGGCCCGGTGGTGGACCCCCGAGGAGTTCGACGAGCTGCGCCGGGCCGGCTCGGCCATGGGCTTCGCCCACGTCCAGGCGTCGCCGCTGACCCGGTCCAGCTACCACGCCCGCCAGGCGGCCGACGCGTCGGGCGGCAGCTCGGCGCCCGTGCCGGTTCCCGTGTCGATGTCGGCGTCGGCGGTCCGGTGACGCCATGACGGACGCGCTCGGCCCCACGGCTCTCGAGGCCCGACGTGCACGCCTGGCCAGGGTGCGCGAACGGATGGAGGCGGTCGGTGTCGACGCACTCCTCCTGTCGCACGGCGCCGACCTCCCGTGGCTGACCGGCTACACGGCCATGCCGCTCGAGCGCCTCACCCTGCTGGTCCTGCCGCTGCAGGGGGACCCGGCGCTGGTGGTGCCCCGGCTGGAGGCTCCGCGGGTGCCCGGCGCCGACGACCTGTTCGACCTGCTGCCCTGGGGGGACGACGCCGATCCCCTCGACCTGGTGGTGGACCAGGTGTCCCGCCTCGGCTCGACGGGCTCGACGGGCTCGACGGGCTCGGCTCGGCTCGCCCTGTCCGACCGGGCCTGGGCGACCACCGCGTTGGCCCTGCAGCGCCGGCTGCCCGACGCCCGGTGGGTGGAGGCGTCGACGGTGACGTCACCGATCCGGGCCGTCAAGGACGAGGCCGAGGTGGCGGCCCTGCGTGCCGCCAGCGCGGCGGCCGACCGGGTGGCCGTGGTGCTGCAGGCGGGCGGGATCCCCCTCCTCGGCCGGACCGAGGCGGCCGTGTCCGCCGACCTCGGTGCCCTCCTGGTGGCCGAGGGCCACAGCTCGGTCAACTTCGCCATCGTGGGCAGCGGGCCCAATGCGGCCAGCCCCCACCACGAGGCGGGGGAGCGCGTGATCGGCCCCGGCGAGACCGTGGTCTGCGACTTCGGCGGCACGCTCTCGCTCGACGGGGACGTCGGCTACTGCTCCGACATCACCCGGACGATCGTCACCGGCGAGCCGGACCCGGAGGTGCGCGACCACTACGACGTGCTCCGGGCGGCGCAGCACGCGGCCGTGCAGGCAGCCGTGGCCGGTGCGACCGCCGCCTCGGTGGACGCCGTCGCCCGGGACGCCATCGACGCCGCCGGGCTCGGCCACCTCTTCGTGCACCGCACCGGCCACGGCATCGGCATCGAGGAGCACGAGGACCCGTACGTCGTGGTGGGGAACGACGAGCCGCTGGTGCCCGGCCACGCCTTCTCGGTGGAGCCCGGACTCTACGTGGAGGGCCGGTTCGGGATGCGGCTCGAGGACATCGTGGTGATCGACGCCGACGGCCGGCCGGACCCGCTCAACACCGTCGACCACGGGCTCGTCGTCGTCGACCACTGAGGAGGGACGGGATGGATCTCGGGATCAGGGGGAAGGTGGCGCTCGTCACCGCGGGGTCGAAGGGTCTGGGACGGGCCACGGCACTGGCGTTGGCGGCCGAGGGCGTCGACGTGATGCTGTCGGGCCGGGACGCGGCCGTCCTGGCCGCCACCCGCGACGAGGTCGCTGCGCTGGGCGTCGGTGCGGACGTCCGGGCGGGCGACGTGACGGACCCGGACGAGCCGGCGGCCCTGGTGGCGGCCACGGTCGAGCGGTTCGGCGGACTGGACATCCTGGTGGCCAACGCCGGCGGTCCTCCGCCGGGCCGGGCGCTGGAAGTGGACGACGCCCAGCTCGAGGCCGCCGTCAACGCCAACCTGCTCACCTCCGTGCGGCTGGTGCGTGAAGCAGTGCCCCACATGCGAACGGCCGGGTGGGGGCGGATCTGCTGCATCACGTCGTACACCATCACCCAGGCGGCCCCGGTGCTGGCCCTCTCCAACACCGCCCGCACCGGGCTGTGGGCGTGGCTCAAGACGGCGGCCCAGGACCTGGCGGCGGACCCGGGTGGGATCACCCTCAACATGATCTGCCCCGGACCGCACGCCACCGACCGGATGAAGCAGCTCGGTGGTGCCGGAGTCATGGGCGACCCGGCGGACTTCGGGGCGGTGGCCGCCTTCCTGTGCTCGGCCCCGGCCGGCTTCGTCAACGGTGCCGCGGTCGTCGTCGACGGGGGAGCCACGCTGGCCCTGTAGTGGGGCGCTCCGGTGACCGGGGTGCCGGGTCGAGCGCCGTCAGTCGTCGGCGTCGTCCGACGCAGACGACTGCCCGTGCTCCGCTGGCGCATGCTCGGAGCGACCGGCCGGCGATCCGGCCGACGGTGGTGCTGCGAGTGGCGGGAGGTTGGCCGGGACGGCCGTGCGTCGGGACGGCGCCGCCGGCGCCGCCGGGGACGCCGGGTCGGCGTCCTCCGGTGGTCCGGCGTGGTCCGGCGGCAGGAGGATCCCGTCGGTGTCGAGTGGCGGGATCGGGTCGAGGACCGGCGACCGCACCTCCACGGGGGCCCGGGGCTGGGTGGTGTCGGCCGGCGCCGGCGGGACGAAGGGCGGAGGACTCGGGGCCACGGTCGGGGTCGGGCCCGATGCAGGACTCGCCGACGTGCCGGTGCGGGCCGGCGGCGATCCGCCGTCCTTCGCCCCGGAGCCCTTGCGCGGGGCGGCGAAGGAGGGGGCCATCGGCTGCGGCGCCTCCGGTCGGGTGGTCGGGTAGAGGGCGGTGCCGGTCGAGGAGACCCGCTCGGTCTGGCCCCGGTTGGCCGCGTTCTTGTCGAAGTAGGCCGAGGCGCCCTTCCGGCGTCGCCGGTTGGAGCTCCGCAGCAGACGGAAGCCCAGCAGGACGATGGCCAGGACCACGATGACGGCGACCAGCCCGACCTCGATCCTTCCGCTTCCCGTCAGTGCCCCATCCATCACGGTCCCCATCTGCCCCACTCCCTCCGACGCGACAAATCTACCGATCGGGACGGCGCGTCACGGTGCGCCCAGGGGCACCGCCCCTTGTCGGTGGGAGCGCCTCGGACGGGAGGCCGGTGGCCTCCTGACACCGTCCCGGACGCCGTCCCGGACGACGGCCCGACGACGTCGCGGACGACGTCCCGGACGACGGCGGACCGCGCCGTCAGGCCACGAAGTACTTGGCCTGCGGGTGGTGGCAGATGATGGCGGTGGTCGACTGCTCGGGGTGGAGCTGGAAGCCCTCGCTCACCTCGACACCGATCCGGTCGGCGCCGAGCAGCTCGACGACCTTGGCGTTGTCCTCGAGCTCCGGGCAGGCCGGGTAGCCCCACGAGTAGCGGCCGCCCCGGTACTTCTGACGGAACAGCCCGGTCAGCGTGGGCCCGTCCTCGTCGGCGAAGCCCAGCTCCTCGCGGATGCGACGGTGCCAGAACTCGGCCAGCGCCTCGGCCATCTCGACGCCGAGGCCGTGGAGGTAGAGGTACTGCTGGTACTCGTCGGCCGCGAACAGCCGGGCGGCCTCCTCGGAAACCCGTGAGCCCATGGTGACGACCTGGAAGCTGGCGAAGTCCGGCTCGCCCGACGCGACACTCCGGAAGAAGTCGGCGATGCACAGGTACGGGTCCTCGACCTGGCGGGGGAAGGCGAAGCGCGTCCGCTCGGTCGTGCGGGTGTCGTCGGTCCAGATGACGAGGTCGTCGCCGTCGGCGTTGGCGGCGAAGTGCCCCCACGCCACCTGGGGCACGAGCAGCTGCTCGGACTTGGCCCGGGCCAGTTCCTCGCGCAGCCTCGCCCGCACGCGGTCCTTGAAGGCGGGGTCGTCCTCGCCCGCCTCGGGCCGGAAGCCCCACTGGTTGCGGAAGAGCGCCGTCTCGTTCAGGTAGGTGGCGACGTCGTCGATGGCCATCCCCTTGGCCACCCGGCTGCCCACGAACGGCGGCACGAAGAGCGTGTTGTCCTCCGCCACCTCGGGCGCCCGGGCCGGCAGGAGCTCGCCCCGGGCCCGGGCCTCGACGGCGGCCTGCTTGCGCAGCTCGCTCTTGCGGGGGCCGAGGTCGCGACCGCCGATCTCGGTGCCGAAGGCGGGGTCGTCCTCGCCGGTCCGGCGCAGCTCCACCAGCCGGTCCATCGTCCGCAGGCCCTCGAAGGCGTCCTTGCCGTAGAAGAGCCGGCCGTCGTAGACGCCGCGCAGGTCGCGCTCCACGTAGGTGCGGGTCAGCGCCGCGCCACCCAGGATGACGGGGATGTGCGAGAGCTCGCGCCGGTTCAGCTCCTCCAGGTTCTCGCGCATGATGAGGGTCGACTTCACCAGGAGCCCGGACATCCCGATGGCGTCGGCGCCGAATTCCTCGACCGCGGCCACCATCTCGCCGATGCCGATCTTGATGCCGAGGTTGCGGACCGTGTAGCCGTTGTTGGTCAGGATGATGTCGACCAGGTTCTTGCCGATGTCGTGGACGTCGCCCTTGACGGTGGCCAGCACCATGGTCCCCTTGCCGCCCTGGTCGGCCTTCTCCATGTGGGGCTCCAGGTAGGCCACGGCCGCCTTCATCGTCTCGGCCGAGCCGAGCACGAACGGCAGCTGCATCTCGCCCGAGGCGAACCGCTCGCCGACCGTCTTCATGCCGGCCAGCAGGAACTCGTTGATGATGACCAGCGGGGTCAGGTCCTGGGCCATCGCCTCGTCCAGGTCCGCCTCGATGCCGTTGCGGTCGCCGTCGATGATGCGGTGCTCCAGACGGTCCTCGACCGTCCACCCGGAGCGGTCCTCGGTGGCGGCCGCGGCCGAGGCGGACACGCCCTCGAAGAGGGTCAGCAGCTCGGCCAGCGGGTCGTACCCCTCGGCGCGGCGGTCGTAGATCAGGTCGAGGCACACGTCCTTCGCCCGTTCGTCGATCTTGGCCAGCGGCAGGATCTTGGAGGCGTGCACGATGGCCGCGTCGAGGCCCGCCTCCACGCACTCGTGGAGGAACACGGAGTTCAGCACCTGGCGTGCCGCCGGGTTCAGCCCGAACGAGACGTTGGACAGCCCGAGGACGGTGTAGACGCCGGGCAGCTCCGCCTTGATCCGACGGATGCCCTCGATGGTCTCGATGCCGTCCCGCCGGCTCTCCTCCATGCCCGTCGACAGGGGCAGGGCCAGCGCGTCGAACATGAGGTCCTGGGGGCGCAGCCCGTAGCGCTCCACCGCGATGTCGTGGATGGCCGTGGCCGCCCGCACCTTCCAGTCGGCCGTGCGGGCCTGGCCCTCCTCGTCGATGCAGGTGCAGACGACGGCCGCCCCGAACTCCTTGGCCAGGGTCAGGAACGAGTCCAGCCGGGTCCCCTCGCCATCGCCCTCCTCCAGGTTGACCGAGTTGATGACGGCCCGGCCGCCGATCCAGGACAGCGCCGTCTCGACGACGGGCGCCTCCGTCGAGTCGACCATCAGGGGGACGGTCGACTGGGTGGCGAAGCGGCTCGCCACCTCCTCCATGTCGGCCACGCCGTCGGCGCCCGTGTAGTCGACGCACACGTCGATGACGTGCGAGCCCTCGCGCACCTGCTCCTTGGCCATGGCCACACACGTGTCCCAGTCGGCCTCCAGCATGGCCTCGCGGAACTTCTTGGAGCCGTTGGCGTTGGTGCGCTCGCCCACCACCAGGAACGAGCTGTCCTGGGTGAAGGGCACGTTGGTGTAGATCGAGGCGGCCCCCTCCTCCGGCTCGGGGGTGCGCACGGCCGGCGTGAGGTCGGCGCACGCCTCCACCACGGCCCGCAGGTACTCGGGCGTGGTGCCGCAGCAGCCGCCGATGACCGACACCCCGAGCTCGGTCACGAACTGGCGGTGGTACTCGGCCAGCTGGTGGGCCTCGAGGTCGTAGTGCATCTTGCCGTCGACCACGGACGGGAGCCCGGCGTTGGGCAGGCACGACACGGGCATGGCCGCGTGCCCCGTCAGGTGGCGCAGGGGCTCGAACATCTCGGAGGGACCGGTGGCGCAGTTGAGGCCGATCACGTCGACGTCCATGGCCTGCAGCGCCACCAGCGCCGCGCCCACCTCGGTGCCTGGCAGCATCGTGCCGGTCAGCTCGATGGTGACCTGGCACTGGATGGGCAGACGGACACCCGCCCGTCGCATGGCCCGACGGGCGCCGTTGATGGCCGCCTTGGCCTGGAGGAGGTCGAAGACCGTCTCGATGATGAGGAGGTCGGCGCCGCCCTCGAGGAGCGCGTCGGACTGCTCCTCGTAGGCGTCCCGCAGGTCGGCGTAGCTGATCTGCCCGAGGGTGGGGAACTTGGTGCCCGGCCCGATGCTGCCGGCCACCCAGCGGGGCTTGTCCGGGGTGGAGAAGTCGTCCGCCGCCCGGCGGGCGATGCCCACGGCGGCCAGGTTGAGCTCCCGCACGCGGTCGCTCAGCCCGTACTCGGCCAGCACCGGGGCGAAGGCGCCGAACGTGTCGGTCTCGACCACGTCGCACCCGACCTCGAAGAAGGAGCGGTGGACCTTGTCGACGGCGTCCGGCCGGGTCACCACCAGGAGCTCGTTGCAGCCCTCCAGGTCGGGGCCGCCGAAGTCGTCGGCCGTCAGCTCCTGCATCTGCAGGTTCGTCCCCATGGCGCCGTCGAAGACGACGACGCGCTCGCGGGCGGCCTGCAGGTAACTGGAGTCGGTGCGTTGGGCGGCCATAGCCCCTCAACGATAGTGGGGCACGGGCGCCGACCGACCCGCCGGCCCGTCCCGACCACCTCGGGCCGCTGCAGGCCCCGCCTGGGCTGCCTCGACCGGCCTCCCGGCGACGGTCCCCACGGGCCGTTCGTTTAGCATCGGCAGGGTGAGGACACCGTGCTGAAGATCTACACCCGCACCGGCGACGACGGGACGACCGGGCTCCTCTACGGCGGGCGGGTGGCCAAGGACGCGGCCGTCATGCAGGTGACGGGCACGGTCGACGAGGCCCAGGCGGCCATCGGCCTGGCCCGGGCCGAGGCGGAGCCGGGTTCGGAGTTCGACGTCCTGCTCACCCGGCTCGAACGCGAGCTCTACGTCCTCATGGCCGAGGTGACCACCGATCCCTCGCACCGCTCGAAGCTGGTCGGCGGCACGACCCTGGTGACCGAGGAGATGGTGGCCGCCCTCGAGTCCGACATCGACTCGCTCATCGGCCGGGTCGCCATGCCGACCGACTTCGTCATCCCCGGGGCCAACCGGGCCTCGGCCGGCCTCGACCTGGCCCGCACCGTCGTACGACGGGCAGAGCGCCTGCTCGTGTCGTCGCCGATCGAGGGCTCGCTGGTCGGCCGCTACCTGAACCGCCTGTCCGATCTGCTGTGGGCCACCGCCCGCTGGGCGGAGGGCGACGAGCACCTGCTGGCCCGCAGCCGTCCCCGACGGGGCGGCGCACGGGGCACGGCCGCGGACTGACCCGCCGGACCACACCCCGGCCGACCGCCGGAACCCATCTCCGTCGCCCCGGCGACCTGTCCGACCCACCTGTGAGGAGCACCGACGTGATCGACGTGACAGCAACCACCGCCGCCGACCTGCCCGAGGGGCTCGTGGCCGTGGGCCTACCGGTGGTGAGCTCGGGCGAGGGCCCGCAGGTGGTCGGCGGCCCGGTGGCACCGGCCGGCATGACCTGGCCGGACGAGCTCGACGCCGACTGGTGCGAGCGCCAGGGCTTCACCGGCAAGGTCGCCCAGACCCTGGTGCTGCGCGCCATCGGGGACGGGCCCGACATCGTCCTGGTCGGCCTGGGCGGGGCCGACCGCCTGGCCGGCGACCGGGGCCTCGAGTCCCTCCGCCGTGCGGCCGCGTCGTTCGTCCGGGCGGCCGGCCGGGGCGACACGGCGGCCTTCGTGCTCCCCGAGGTGGCAGGGGCGGACCCGGCGGAGGCGGCCGCCGCCGCGGCCGAGGGCGGTGCACTCGCCACCTACCGCTACGACGACTTCCGCAGCACCGACCCGACCCCGGGCCTGGCCGGCCTGATGCTGGTGGCCGCGGGCCAGGACGACGCCGCCGCGGTGGCCGCCGGCGCCGGGCGCGGGGCCCGGGTGGCGCAGTCGGTGGGCCTGGCCCGTGACCTGGTCAACGAGCCGCCCAGTTCGCTCACCCCGGAGCGCTTCGCCGCGGTGGTGACCGACCGGTTCGCCGGGGTGCCCGAGCTGGCGGTCGAGGTGTGGGACGAGGAGCGCATCACCACCGAGCGCCTCGGGGGACTGCTCGGCGTGGCGGCGGGCTCGGTGCGACCGCCCCGGCTGGTCCGCGTCACCTACACGCCCGCCGACCCCTACGAGTTCGACGGCCGGGTGCCGCACCTGGCCCTGGTGGGCAAGGGCATCACCTTCGACTCCGGCGGGCTGTCCCTCAAGCCGCCGTCCGGCATGGAGACGATGAAGACCGACATGGGCGGCGCCGCCGCCGTGCTGGCCGCGGTGGACGCCATCGCCGCGCTCGGCGGTCGCACCCCGGTCACCGTGTGGGCGCCGATGACCGAGAACATGCCGTCCGGCTCGGCCACCAAGCCGGGCGACGTGCTCACCACCCGCAGTGGCAAGACCATCGAGGTCCTCAACACGGACGCCGAGGGCCGCCTGATCCTGGCCGACGGGCTCACGCTGGCCGTCGAGGCGGCGCCGGACGCCGTCATCGACCTGGCCACGCTGACCGGAGCGGCCGTCGTCGCCCTCGGCAAGGAGATCGCGGGACTGCTCGGCAACGACGAGGAGCTGCGCGACTTCGTCCAGGCCGCCGGCGCCACGTCGGGCGAGCCGTCCTGGCCGCTCCCGCTGCCCGAGGACTACGCCGCCCACATCGAGTCCGAGGTGGCCGACATGAAGAACATGGGCCGTCCCGGCCAGGCCGGCACCATCAGCGCCGCCCTGCTGCTGCAGGAATTCGTGGGTGAGGTGCCGTGGGCCCACCTCGACATCGCCGGGCCGTCCCGGACCGACGACAACCGCTGGTACAACACCAAGGGCGGCAGCGGGTTCGGGGTGCGGACCCTCGTGGCGCTGGCCACCTCGGAGCCGTTCGCCCGCTGGCTGGCGGCCCGGTCACGCGACTGACGTCGCCCGACGGGCGGCCGCGCCCACCCGGTACCGGCGCCCGCGCTGCACTACCGTCTGCCCCGTGAAGATCGCAGTCCTCGGGGGAGGGTCGTGGGGCACGACGGTGGCGAACCTGGTCGCGCACCATCACGACACGGTGCTGTGGGCCCGCAACCCCGAGGTCGCCCGGAGCGTCAACGAGGACCACCAGAACCCGGCGTACGTACCCGGGTTCACCCTCGACCCGGCGCTGACGGCGACGGCCGACCTCGAGACGGCCGTGCGAGGCGCGGACTTCCTGGTCATGGGGGTGCCGACCTCAGGATTCCGGCGGGTGCTCGAGGACGCCGCCCCCCTCATGCGCCCCTGGATCCCGGTGGTCAGCCTGTCCAAGGGCCTCGAGCGGGGCTCGCACCTGCGCATGACGGAGGTCATCAAGCAGGTCGTGCCCGGGCACCCGGTGGCCGCGCTGACCGGACCGAACATCGCCTCCGAGATCCTGAGCGGCAAGGCCGCGGCCGCCGTCATCGCCACCGAGGACCTCGAGGTGGCCAGCGCCATCCAGGCCGTCTTCACCCGCGGGGTGTTCCGGGTGTACATCAACGACGACGTGATCGGGTGCGAACTGGGCGGGGCGCTGAAGAACGTGATCGCCATCGCCGCCGGCATCGGCGAGGGGCTCGGGGTCGGCGACAACACGCGGGCCGCCGTCATGTCGCGGGGGCTGGCCGAGCTGATCCGTCTGGGGGAGCGCATGGGTGCCAAGCCGGCCACCTTCGCCGGGTTGGCCGGCATGGGTGACCTGATCGCCACCTGTGTCAGCCCGCACAGCCGCAACCGCCGCGTGGGCGAGCAGCTCGGCAAGGGCCGCGTGCTCCAGGAGATCCTCGACGAGATGCACATGGTGGCGGAGGGCGTGAACACCGCCAAGGTGGCCCTGGAGCTGGCCGAGACCCACGACCTCGACCTCCCGATCTGCCGCATGATCGACAAGGTCGTGAAGGGCGAGATCCAGCCCATCGACACCTACTGGGGCCTCACGCCGGCCGGTCACGAGGCCGAGCCCGGGTAGTCCGCCGTCGACCGGGCGTCCGTGGTCCCTCCGGGGTCGGCGGAGTGGGCGGGGCCGCCGGGGGCGGTGGGGTCGGCGCTTGGGCCCGGGTCGGCGGGGTCGACGGTCCGGCGCGGGTCGGCGGTCCGGCCATGGTCGGCGGTCCGGCCATGGTCGACGGTTCCGCAGGCCTCAGCCGCCGCCTTGAAGGCGACGGCGGGGTGGAAGTGCCACCGGCCCAGACGGGCCTCGATGGCGCCGCGGTCGTGGCCGGCCTCGGCCAGGCCGGCGGCCAGACGGGTGGCGCGTCGCCGCATCTGCTCCGTCTCCGTCAGTCCCTGCTCGGCGATCCACCGCCGGTGGCTCCGCTGGAGCGATTCGGGCAACCTGCTCAGGTGGCGGAGCGGCAGCGGCGGGATGTGCTGGCGCACGGCCAGACCGCCGGGTCCGTGGGGCCGGGCCAGTTCGAACGTGACGAGCCGGGCCAGGGCCCGACGGAACGGCGAGTTCTTGCCCATCTTGTCGCCGAGGCCGAGGGACCGGGCCGTCTCGGGCAGGTGGAGGTCGAACCCGTCGCCGTGGACCTCGAGCCCGTAGGTCAGGCGACGGAGCAGCCACGTCGTGCTGGGGCCGATGATCCCGAGCCAGTAGAGCTCGACGTAGCGGCTGCACGGGTGCATCCCGTGCGGGTCGGCCACCGGGTCCACCCATTCGACGATGTGGAGTCTCGGGCCCGCGCCCGGGTCGGTGTCCGGGGGAGGGGTGCCGGTCACGGTACGCAGGGGGCGGGGTGGCGGGGGGATGACGGTGGGGATGGACATGGCAGCTCCTGGAGGGGACGATCGGTCCCCGGGAGCGTGGCGGTGGGAGCTTGCCGGACCCCGGTGTCCGACCTGGCCGGCGACCTTGCCGACGCCGTCCGCCCACGGGAGCCGGAGGGCTACCAGCGACCCCGGTGCACGGCATCGTCGACGGTTCGCCGGGGCCGTCCCAGCGACGAGGAGGGCGGATCGGGCCGCTCGGGCTCGCCCAGGAGCACGGCGCCCAGCCAGGCGGACCCGTCCGGCACGGCGAGCGCCTGCGCCAGCGTCTCCTCGCCGCGGAAATTGCCGAGGAAGGCGGCCCCGAGACCCCGGTCGGCCGCCCCGAGCAGGAGGGTCATCACGGCGAAGGCGGCGTCGACGTGCCAGAAGGGGACGACCCACCCGACGGCCGCCCCGTCGGCCCGCGCCTTGTCCGGCTCGGCGTACCGCTCGACGTAGGCATCGGGACGGGAGTAGGCCAGCACGACCACCGGCGCCCGCGACAACCCGGCGTAGCGGCGGGACCCGGCCCGCCAGGCGGCGTCGGTGGTGGACTCCCAGTACACCGCGGTCCGGTCCGGGCCCTCGAGCACCACGAGGTCGCGGCCCTGGGTGTTGCCGGCGGACGGGGCGCGGAGGGCCTCGGCCAGCAGGGCGTCGAGCACGTCGGCGGCCAGCGGCGTGTCCCGGAAATTCCGGGTCATGTGCCGCCGGCGCACCGCCTCCGCGAACTCCATGGCGGGCACGCTACCGCCGGGGCGGCCGGCCGGCGGATGCCGGTTGTCGGTGGTCGGTCCGGTCGCTACGGTGCGGGACGTGACCCAGTCCCCCGCCTTCTCCCGACGGACGCTCCTCGGGGGTGCGCTGGCCGGCGCCGCCGCCGTGGGACTGGCGGCCTGCTCGTCGTCGTCCGACTCGTCCTCCTCGACCACCGCGGCGGCCCCGACCACACTGCCGCGCACCAAGGTGCTGCAGCCGGGCCAGCTCCCCAACCCGGACGCCCCGGCCGGGAGCGACCAGCTGCCGCAGATCAAGAACATCATCGTGGTGATGATGGAGAACCACTCCTACGACAACGTGCTCGGCATGCAGCGGGGCCGGGGCGAGGGGTTCACGCTCGACTCGGCCGGCAAGCCGACCGCCGTCAACCCGTGGCCGACGGGGTCGTCCATCCCGCCCCCCGCCCCCGGCAAGTCGGTGCGGGCGTTCCCCATGCCGAACCCCTGCCAGCCCGAGGGCGAGCCGTACAACACGTGGAACGCCTTCTGGGCCTCGTACGCCGACGGCGCCAACGACGGGTTCGTGGGCAGCCAAAGCGGGCCGGTGGCGATGGGGTACCTGGCGCCGGAGGTCATGCCCTTCACGAACTCGCTGGCCCACACCTTCCCGGTGTGCGACCGCTTCTTCTGCTCGGTGGGGGCCCAGACCTATCCCAACCGGCGGTTCCTGATGGCCGGGACGTCGCTCGGTCTGCTGACCGACGTGTTCCCGGCGGCGGCGCCCCCGAACGGGACGATCTTCCAGGCGCTCGACGCCCACGACATCTCGTGGAAGAACTACTACGCCAGCCTGCCCTCGGCCCTCATCTGGTCCTACCAGGCGTCACTGCCCGGGTTCTCGTCCCACCTGACCAAGATCGACCAGTTCTACGCCGACGCGGCGGCCGGCACGCTGCCGTCGGTCAGCATGGTCGACCCCGACTTCGACTCGAACTCCGAGGAGGACCCCCAGGACGTCCAGTACGGGGACCAGTTCCTGGCCAAGGTGATCGACGCGGTGATGGCGTCGCCCCAGTGGCCCCACACCCTGCTGCTCTGGTGCTACGACGAGTCCGGCGGCTACTACGACCACGTGCCCCCGCCGTCGGCGGCCGTGCCCGACGACGTCCCCCCGGACCTGGCGCCCGGCGACACCCCGGGCACGTTCGACCGCTACGGCTTCCGGGTCCCGGCCGGCATCGTCTCGCCCTACGCCCGCAAGGACTACGTGTCCCGGGTGGTCCACGACCACACCTCGTTCCTCAAGCTGGTCGAGACCAAGTGGAACCTGCCCGTCCTCACCCACCGCGACGGCGCCGCCGACGACCTGCTCGACAGCGTCGACCTGCACGCCGCACCGGCCTTCCTGACCCCGCCGAAGCTCGCCGCCGGGGCCGACCCGGCCGGCCTGGCGGGCTGCCTCTCGACCGGGCCGGGCACCATCCCGCCGGCCTCGGCGGTCGTCACGTCCTGACCGGGACCTTCCTCGGCGGGGCCGGCCGGGCGGGCAGGTGCGGCCGGAGGGGGAATGTTGACCATCCTGGTAGCGTTTAAGCCGTCGTAGAGCCGTTCGTGGGATGGCTCCGATGTCGGCCGCCGACCACCATCCCGCCGTACCGTAAGGAAGCGAGACGCCGTGCCCACCTTCAGAGAGATGCTCGCCACAGCCAAGGCCAACATCCGAGAGGTCACCACCGACGAGGCCGAGGCCGAGCTGGCCCGGCCCGGATCCGTCCTGCTCGACGTGCGCGAGCCCGACGAGTACGAGCAGGGTGCGGTGGCCGGTTCGGTCCACCTCCCCCGGGGCAACCTGGAGACCTCGATCGAGGGCCGCATCCCCGACAAGTCCGCCCACGTGCTCGTGATGTGCGCCGGCGGGGTCCGGTCGGCCTTCGCCGCCGACACCATGCAGCAGCTCGGCTACACCGACGTGGCCTCGATCATGGGCGGGTTCAACCGCTGGAAGGACGAGGACCGCGCCTGGTCCGCCCCGCGCACGCTCACGCCCGAGCAGCGCAACCGCTACCAGCGCCACCTCCTGCTGCCCGAGGTGGGGGACACCGGCCAGCTGAAGCTGCTCGACTCCAAGGTGCTGCTGCTGGGGGCCGGCGGACTGGGCTCGCCCGCCGCGCTGTACCTGGCCGCCGCCGGCGTGGGCACGCTCGGCATCATCGACATGGACGTGGTCGACGCCTCCAACCTGCAGCGCCAGATCCTGCACAACACGGACCGGATCGGCGAGCGGAAGGTCGACTCGGCCAAGAAGACCCTGACGCTCATCAACCCGGACGTGAACGTCGTCACCTACGACGTGCGGCTCGGGGCCGACAACATCCTCGACATCATCGACGGCTACGACGTCATCGTCGACGGCACGGACAACTTCCCGACCCGCTACCTGGTCAACGACGCGTCGCTGCTGAAGCGGATCCCGGTGGTGCACGGGTCGATCTTCCGGTTCGAGGGCCAGGTCACGGTGTTCAACCCCTACGAGGGCCCCTGCTACCGCTGCCTGCTGCCCGAGCCGCCCCCGGCCGAGCTGGCGCCGAGCTGCTCGGAGGCCGGTGTGCTCGGCGTGCTGCCCGGCATCGTCGGCTCCCTCCAGGCGGTCGAGACCATCAAGGTGCTCCTCGGCATCGGCGACACGCTGCAGGGCCGCCTCCTCGCCTACGACGCCCTCGAGCAGAGCTTCCGCACCTTCAAGGTCCGCCGCGACCCGGCCTGCCCGGCGTGCGGTCCCGACGCCGGTGAGATCGTCATCGCCGAGTACGACGACCTCTGCATGCCCCACGTGGTCGAGGCGCCCGCGTCCTGACGCCGGCAGGGTCGGCGGGACCCGCAGCGTCGACGGCGCCGATCCGGCCTGCCGCGGCGCTGGCGACGTCGGTGCCGGTCAGCCGGGCGGGTCCTCGCCCAGGATGACCCGGACGGCGGCCGGAACGTCGGCCACCTGGGCGTCGGGCCGCGGGTCGTCGAGGTCCCAGGTCCGGCCCCGGTGGAACCAGATGGTCCGTAGGCCGACGCCCTGACCGCCCCGGATGTCGGCGGCCGCCGAGTCGCCCACCATCCAGCCCTCGAGCGGCACCCCGCAACGGCGGGCCGCCTCCGCGAAGATGCCGGCGTCGGGCTTCCACGAGCCGATGAGGCCGGACACGCACACGGCGTCCACGTCCTCCTCCAGGCGGGTGACCGCCACCTTCCGCTCCTGGGACTGGGGCCCGTTGGTGACGACCCCGATCTTCCAGCCCGCCGCCCGGAGCCGCCGCAGGGCGTCACGGGAGGCGTCGGGGAGGACGAACCCGGCCGGGTAGTCGACGTGGTACGCCGTCACCAGCTCGTCGACCGTGGCCTCGAGCCCGAACCGCTGGCGCGCCTCGTCGAACAGCTCCTCCCTCGGACGGAACCCGTCCCCGTCGGCGGCCAGCAGGTGGGCGTGGGCCTCGTCGGGCAGACTCCAGGCCCGGCAGAAGCCTGCGGCCCAGTCGGCGTAGGCCGCCTCCCGGTCGAGCAGGGTGTTGTCGAGGTCGAAGAGGGCGACCGGCATGGGGGTGTTCTAGCCGAGGTTCCGGCCCGACGCCCCGGTCACGGGGGTCCCGGGGGTCCGAACAGGTCGAGGCAGCCTCCGGATAACGTGGGCCCGAGCCGACCACGACCCCTGGGGAACCGATGACGTCCACGAGCGCCGAGGCCACGACGGCCGCCGACAACCGACTGAGCCCCGAGGTGCGCCGGGCGGGGGTCGTCGTGGTGCTGGGCACCATCATGGCCATCCTCGACACGACCATCGTGGCCGTGGCGCTGCCCACGCTGGCCAAGGACTTCCACGTCTCGGTCACCACCATCCAGTGGGTGACGACGGGCTACCTGTTGGCACTGGCGGTGGTGATCCCGCTGAGCGGCTGGGCCATGCACCGCTTCGGTGGCAAGCCCGTCTACATGACGTCGCTGATCCTCTTCCTGGCCGGATCGGCGCTGTGCGGCGTGGCCTGGTCGGCCTCCGCCCTCATCGCCTTCCGGGTCCTCCAGGGCTTCGGCGGCGGCATGATCATGCCGGTCGGGCAGGCGATCATGGCCCGCACGGCCGGCCCCGACAAGATGAACCGGGTCATGGCCGTCATCGGCATCCCGACCCTGCTCGGGCCCATCCTGGGCCCGGTCATCGGCGGGGCGATCGTCTCGAACATGTCCTGGCGCTGGATCTTCTTCGTCAACGTGCCCATCGGCATCGTGGCGCTGATCCTGGCCGCCCGCTTCCTCGAGACCACCCCGCAGGACCGGGACCACCGCTTCGACCTGATCGGCTTCCTGCTGCTGGCCCCCGGGCTCGCCCTGCTCGTCTACGGGCTGTCGCTCGTCGGATCCGACGGCGGGTTCTCGCAGGGGGTGGACCTCAGCCTCGTGGTCGGCGTGCTGCTGTGCGCCGGGTTCGTCTGGCGCTCGTTCAAGGCCCCCGAGCCGTTGCTCGACATGCACCTGTTCCGACGGCGCAGCTTCTCGGTGGCCACCATCTGCATCTTCCTGACCGGCGCCACCCTGTACGGGACCATGTTCCTGCTCCCGCTCTACTACCAGGTGTGCCGCGGGGAGTCGCCCTGGCTGGCCGGCCTCCTCATGGCGCCGCAGGGCATCGGCGCCGCCCTCGCCATGCGTCCGGCGGCCAACCTGGCCGACAAGTACGGCCCGCGCCGCACCGTGCCGTGGGGCATGGCGCTGCTGGCCGTCGGGACGCTCGCCTACACGCAGGTGTCGGGCACGACCAGCTACGCGTTCCTGGCCGTCGCCCTGTTCGTGCGGGGCATCGGGCTCGGGTTCGGCATGATGCCCGTGTTCGCCGCCTCCTACCGCGGCCTCGGCCACGCCGAGGTGCCGCGGGCCAGCACGGCCACCAACATCATCCGCCAGGTGGGCGGCTCCATCGGCGTCGCCGTGTTCGCCGTGGTCCTGTCGAACCAGATCACCCGGCACTTCCCGGGCCAGGACACGTCGCTCGGCACCATGGCCGCCCACGCCCTGCCGCCCGGCGTCGCCAACCGGCTGGCCGAGGCGTTCGCCACCTCGTTCTGGTGGTCCTTCGCCGTCTGCGCCCTGGCCGTGGTGCCCGCGCTGTTCCTCCCGGGCCGCCTGGAGCCGGCCGACGTGCCGGCCCAGGCCTCGGCACCGGCGGCGGCCGCCCCCGCCGACTGAGTCCCCGACCCGGCTGATGTCCGGGTCGACCGGCCGGGCCGCGTTCTGGACGTCCTCGAGCAGGCCGCCGGCACGACGGCGGTTTCCGGGTCGGCCCGCCGTGGCCGTAACCTGTCCGCCATGGCATCTGAGACCGCGTCAGGAACTCCGAAGAACGAGCGGGTCACCGACTCGGGTATCACCATCAACCAGGTCTACGGGCCGGACGACCTGGCCGGCTGGGACCCCGCCACCAGGCTGGGGGAGCCCGGCTCGTTCCCCTACACCCGGGGGATCCGGCCCGACATGTACCGGGGCCGCCTGTGGACGATGCGCCAGTACGCCGGATTCGGCACCGCCGAGGCCACCAACGAGCGGTTCAAGTTCCTGCTCGATGCCGGGCAGACCGGGCTCTCCTGCGCCTTCGACCTCCCCACCCAGATGGGCTACGACTCCGACCACCCCCGCTCGGAGGGGGAAGTGGGCAAGGTGGGCGTGGCCATCGACAGCCTCGAGGACATGCGGGCCCTGCTGGCCGGCCTGCCGCTCGACAAGGTCACGACGTCGATGACCATCAACGCCACCGCCGCCATCCTCCTGCTCTTCTACCAGCTGGTGGCCGAGGAGAACGGCGTCGACCCGACGCTGCTCGGGGGCACCATCCAGAACGACATCCTGAAGGAGTACGTGGCCCGCGGCACGTACATCTACCCGCCGCGGCCGTCGATGCGGCTGGTGACCGACACCTTCTCCTACTGCGCCGCCAACCTCCCGGCGTGGAACACCATCTCCATCTCCGGCTACCACATCCGGGAGGCGGGCTCGACGGCCGTGCAGGAGATCGCCTTCACCCTGGCCAACGGCATCGCCTACGTCGAGGCCGCCCTGGCCGCCGGGCTGGCCGTCGACGACTTCGCCCCGCGCCTGAGCTTCTTCTGGAACGCCCACAACAACCTGTTCGAGGAGGTGGCCAAGTACCGGGCGGCCCGGCGCATGTGGGCCCGGATCATGAAGGAGCGGTTCGGCGCCCAGAACGAGAAGTCGTTGCTGCTGCGGTTCCACACCCAGACGGGCGGGTCCACCCTCACGGCCCAGCAGCCCGAGAACAACATCGTCCGGGTCACCGTCCAGGCCATGGCCGCCGCCCTGGGCGGGACGCAGAGCCTGCACACCAACGGGTTCGACGAGGCGCTCGGGCTGCCGACCGAGCACGCCGCCAAGATCGCCCTGCGCACCCAGCAGATCGTGGGCTACGAGTCGGGCGTGGCCGACACGGTCGACCCCCTGGCCGGCTCCTGGTTCGTCGAGTCGCTGACCGACGAGGTGGAGGCCGCCGCCTGGGACTACCTGCAGCGCATCGACGCCATGGGCGGGGCGGTCGACGCCATCGAGGCCCAGTACATGCAGCAGGAGATCGAGCAGGCCGCCTACGCCTACGCCAAGGACATCGACAGCAGCCACAAGATCGTCGTCGGGGTGAACAAGTTCGTCGACGAGCAGGGCGCGCCGAACGACGTCTTCCCGATCGACGCCGAACTGCAGCGCTCGCAGGTCGCCCGGGTCGGTCGTGTCCGGGCCGAGCGGGACCAGGCCGGGGTGGACGCGGCGCTGGCCGACGTGGAGGCGGCGGCCCGGGGCACCCAGAACCTGCTCATTCCGATGAAGGTGGCCCTGTCCCGCATGGCGACCCTCGGCGAGGTGTCCGACGTGCTGCGGGGTGTCTTCGGCGAATTCCACCCGAACGGCTGACGCCGGGCGGCGGTCCAGCGCAGCGCAGCCCAGCGGACCGGAGCCCAGCTCAGCTCCGCGGCTGACCCTTCCGGGCCGCCCACTCCCGGTCGAGGACCGCGTAGACCTTGTCGTCGGTCCACTCGCCCTTCACCCACTCGTTCTCGACGAGGTGCGCCTCGAGCCGCATGCCGAGCCGTCGGAGCACGGCCGCCGAGGCGTCGTTGCGGCCGTCGAGATGGCCGACCACCCGGTGGACGGCGAGGCCGGTGAACGCCAGGTCGACCATGGCGGCGGCGGCCTCGGTGGCGTACCCGTGGCCCTGGTGGTCGGGGAGGAACGTGTAGCCGACCTCGGCCGTCCGGTGCTCGTCGCTGGTCCAGGCGATGCCCACGTCGCCGGCGACGAATCCGGTCGAGGCCACCTCCACGGCGAGGTTCAGCCACTGCCCCGGTTCGGTGATCGCATGGAGGGAGCTCCGCTGGGCCAGCACCTCACCGGCCTCGTCGCGGGTGATCGGCTCCTGGTAGAGGTACCGGACGACCTCGGGGTCGCCGCGCAGACGGAAGAACGTGGCCTCCTCGTCCGACCGCCACGGTCGGAGCAGCAGCCGCTCGGTCCGGATCGGGTAGTCGGGTGCCAGGCCGGTGACCGTCGGCCCGGGTGCGGGAGTCGAAGCCGGGGCGGGTGCAGGTGCGGATGCGGGTGCGGGCACGGACCCAGGTGCGGGCACGGACCCGTGTGCCGGGGCGGGAGCGGGTGCCCCGTCGGACGGCGGTCGGGCGTCGGGCACGCCGGAGCCGCTCGTCAGGTCCGGCGGCCGGCGGGCCCGGCCAGCAGTCGCTCCCGGAGGGGTCCGGGCGCGGCCGCGTCGATGGCGGTCCACGCCATGGCCAGCGCGCCGTCGCGCACGGCGGCGTCGGCGGAGCCGGTGATGCAGGCGGCGGCGAACTCGGGCTGGTGGTTGACGGCGCCGTCCGACTCGATCGCAATGAGGGGGTGGATCGTGGGCACGGCCAGGGAGACGTTGGCCATGTCGGTCGACAGGGTCGGTCTCGCCGCGCCGGCGTCGTCGAGGTCGAAGCGCCGCCCGAGCGCCTCGGCGTTGGCGCGGTAGTCGGCCAGGAGGTCGGCGTCGCTCTCCATATGGGAGTAGTCGGGCGCCAGCGGCGTGAACTCGACGCCGGCCCCCGAGGCCCGGGCGCCCGCCTCGAAACAGGCCTCGATGCGCGGCACCAGCTGCTCGAGGCCTTCGAGCGTGAGGGACCGGGCCATGAACCGACCCGTCACCCGGGACGGGATGATGTTGGCGGCCTCGCCCCCCTCGGTGACCACGCCGTGGATCTGGTCGCCGGGCGGGAGCTGCTGGCGCAGCAGTCCGAGGGCCACCTGGGCCACGACCATGGCGTCGCCGGCGTTGACGCCCAACCACGGTGCGGCCGAGGCGTGTGCGGTCCGGCCGGTGAAGGTCACGTCGAAGTGGTGCACCGCCAGGCAGGTGGCCTCGAGCCGCTCGGACGCCCAGGGGTGGACCATCATGGCCGCGTGGACGTCGTCGAACGCTCCGCCGTCGAGCATGACGACCTTGCCCCCGCCGCCCTCCTCGGCCGGTGTGCCGAGGACCCGCACGGTGATGCCGAGTTCGTCGGCCATCGGGAGGAGCCCGAGCCCGGCCCCGACCGCGGTGGCGGCGATGATGTTGTGGCCGCAGGCGTGGCCGACGTCGGGCAGCGCGTCGTACTCGGCGCAGATGGCGAGCACCAGCGGGCCGTCGCCCGCCTCGGCCACGAACGCGGTGGGGAGCCCGGCCGTCCCGGTGGTGACCCGGAACCCGGCCCGCTCCAGCGCCCCGGCGACGAGGGCGGACGACCGAACCTCGTCATAGGAGAGCTCGGGGTCGGCGTGGATGGCGTGGCTCAACCCGACCAGGGCGTCCAGCTCGGCGTCGACCGCCCGTCGGGCCGTCTCCTTGGCGTCGGAGTTTCCGGCGGCGCCAGAGGGCCCGGCGGTCTCGTGTGCCTCCTGGGTCATCCCATCTCCTCTGGTCGGGCCGCACCTGGTCGGGCCGCACCCGGTCGGGCCGTGCCCGGGCCGCACCCGGTCGGCGTCGCGGCGCCCGGCTCCCGCGGCTACTCGATGACGGCGATGACGTCTCCCGGGCCGACCGACTCGCCCGGAGCCACCCGGACCTCCTTGACCGTCCCCGACTTCTCGGCGTTGACGTTGTTCTCCATCTTCATGGCCTCGAGCACGCAGACCGTCTGCCCCACCTCGACGCTGTCGCCTTCGGCCACCAGCACTTTGACGATCGTCCCCTGCATGGGCACGGCGACGGTGCCCGAGCCGGCGGCGCCCCCGCCGGACGCCTTGGGGCGCTTCGGGCCGGTGGCCTTGGCCGCGGCGCCCCCGGCCTGGACGGCCACGGCGTCCCCGAGGTCGGGTACCCACAGCTTCACCTGGTAACGGCGGCCGTCGACCTCGGCGGTCACGTCCCGCAGGACCCGGGGCGTCTCCTCGCCGTCGGCGGACGGCGAGGCGGCCGGGGCCACGGCGCCGCCGTCCGAGGTGACGCCGGTCAGGTCGAGGGTCTGCTCGACCCAGTTGGTCGAGTGCTCGGCGGCCACGAAGTCCGGATGGCTGAGGATGGCGACGTCGGCCGGGAGGGTGGTGGCCACGCCCTCGACGACGGTCTCCTCGATGGCCCGCAGCATGCGCCGACGGGCGGCCTCGCGGTCGTGGCCCCAGACGACGAGCTTGGCCACCAGGTTGTCGTAGAACTGGCTGACCGTGTCGCCCGACTCGTACCCGGCGTCGAGGCGCACGCCGGGACCGCCCGGGGCGACCAGCCGGGTGATGGTGCCCGGCGACGGCAGGAAGGCGCCCTCGGCCGGGTTCTCGGCGTTGATGCGGACCTCGATGCTGTGCCCGTTGCACTCGACGTCGTCCTGGGTGAAGCCGATGGGCTCGCCCGAGGCGACCCGCAGCTGCCACTCGACCAGGTCGAGGCCGGTCACGAACTCGGTGACGGGGTGCTCCACCTGGAGGCGGGTGTTCATCTCCAGGAAGAAGAACTCACCGTCCTGGTAGAGGAACTCGACGGTGCCGGCGTTGACGTAGCCGCACGCCTGGGCCACCTTGATCGATGCCTCGCCCATGGCCACGCGTACGTCGTGGGGGAAGTCCGGCGCCGGGCTCTCCTCGACCAGCTTCTGGTGGCGGCGCTGGGCCGAGCAGTCGCGCTCGCCCAGCCAGATGCCGTTGCCGTGGGTGTCGCAGATGATCTGCATCTCGACGTGGCGGGGCCACCCCAGGTAGCGCTCCACGTAACACTCGTCCCGCCCGAAGTAGGCGAGGGCCTCGCGCTGCGCCGACTCGAGGGCCTCGGCCGCCTCGTCCGGGCCGTTGACGACCTTCATGCCGCGGCCGCCGCCGCCGTAGGCCGCCTTGATGGCCACCGGCCACCCGAATTCGTCGCCGAAGGCGGTGATCTGGTCGGCCGAGGTGAGCACGTCGGTGCGGCCGGGGACACCGGAGACCCCGGCCCGCTCGGCCGCGTGCCGGGCGCTGATCTTGTCGCCCATCACGTCGATGGCCTCGGGCGGCGGCCCGATGAAGGTCACGCCCCGCTCGGTGATGGCCCGGGCGAAGTCGGTGTTCTCGCTGAAGAAGCCGTAGCCGGGGTGGACGCCGTCGGCGCCGCTGCGCTCGATGACGTCGAGGATGGCCTCGGTGTTCAGGTACGACTCCGCCGCGGTCTGGCCGCCGAGGGCGTAGGCCTCGTCAGCGAGGCGCACGTGCAGGGCGTCCCGGTCGAGCTCGGAGTACACGGCGACGGTGGCGACCCCGAGCTCCTTGCACGTACGGATGACCCGGACGGCGATCTCCCCCCGGTTGGCGATGAGGACCTTCTTGAGCACGCTGCGCCTTTCGAACTCGTGTTGGCACGGGACCGTACCCGTCGGCGTCGACGGCCCGTGCGCCCGACCCCACGGTGGGGTGCCCCACTCTGTCACGCCCACGGCGGGCGCCCCGGCACGGGGACGGCCCGGACCGGCCCCACAGCCTGGCACGGCCCGTAGGGTGTGTGCCATGTCGCAGACCGCCTTCGACGACGTGCGTCGGTTCGCGTCGATCGACTCGACCAACCGCTACCTCCTGGACGAGGCCCGGGCGGGAGCGCCCGAGGGCGTGGTGGCCGTGGCCGACCACCAGACGGCCGGTCGCGGCAGGCTGGGGCGCTCGTGGGAAGCCCCGCCCGGGGCCAACCTCCTGGTGTCGGTGCTCCTGCGACCGGACCTCGGGCCCGACGACCGGCACCTGGCGACCACGGCCGTGGCGCTGGCCGCGGTGGACGCCGTCTCGGACACGACCGGCACGGCCCTGGCGGTCAAGTGGCCCAACGATCTGGTCGACGGGCAGGGGCGCAAGCTGGCCGGCGTGCTGGCCGAGTCGGACCTGGCCCCGGCGGCCGCCGGCGGCCTGGCCCCTCCGGTCGTGGTGGGCATCGGCGTCAACGTCGCCTGGCCGGGCGCCGACGAGGACCTTCCTCCCGACCTGGTCGGCCGGGCCGTGTCGCTGCGCATGCTGGGCGGCCGGCCCGTCGACCGCGACACCCTGCTGACCGCCCTCCTCGCCCGGCTCGGCGGTCCGGACGGCCGGGCGGCGGCGCTCGGGACGGCCGAAGGCCGGGCCGGACTGGCCCGCGACCTGCTGGCGGCCTGCTCGACGGTCGGCACCCGGGTCCGGGTCGACCTGGCCGACGGGTCGTTCGAGGGCACGGCCACCGGGATCACCCCCGAGGGCCACCTGCTCGTGGCGACCGATGGCGACGGAACCCGGACGGTGGTGGCGGGCGACGTGGTGCACGTCCGGCCCGGCGGCTGACCGGCCGTCCGGGACCACCCGACCGGCCGACCGACGGGGCCTGGCCGGCGGCTGACCCGGGCACCTGACCGGCCGGGCCACCCCGGCGGACCGGGCCGCTGACCAGGCACGACGCCCCTCCGCGCCTTCCCGAACTGCAACCGTCCGCAGCCCTCCGGGGCTGGGAAGGTGCACCCCCCCGGGGCTACGCTGGTCCGCTATGCGACTCCTCGTGACCGGCGGGGCCGGGTTCATCGGCTCCAACTTCGTGCGCTACTGGGTGGACCGCCATCCCGACGACGCCGTGGTTGCCTTCGACGTGCTGACGTACGCCGGCAATCGGCCCAACCTCGACGACGTCGAGGACCGGATCGCCTTCGTGCAGGGGGACATCGGCGACCTCGAGGTGGTGACGGCCACCTTGGCCGAGCACGACATCGACGTCATCGTCAACTTCGCCGCCGAGAGCCACAACAGCCTGGCCATCCTGGATCCGACCCGGTTCTTCCAGACGAACGTGATGGGCACCCAGGCCCTGGCCGAGGCCGCCCGCCGCCACGGTGTGGCCCGCTTCCACCACATCTCGACGTGCGAGGTCTACGGCGATCTCCCGCTCGACTCCGACGAGGTCTTCACCGAGACCACGCCCTACCGGCCCCGCACGCCCTACAACGCCTCCAAGGCGGGTGGCGACCACGCCGTGCGGGCCTACCACGAGACCTACGGGCTGCCGGCCACCATCACGAACTGCTGCAACAACTACGGGCCGTATCAATTCCCGGAAAAGGTGATCCCCCTGTTCACGGCCCGGGCCCTGGACGACACGCCGCTGCCGCTCTACGCGTCGACCCAGAACAAGCGGGAATGGCTCCACGTGGACGACCACTGCCGGGCCATCGAGCTGGTCCTCCAGCACGGCGTGGTGGGGGAGACGTACAACGTGGGGAGCGGGGTGGAGGCGTCGATCGAGGAGATCGCCGACGCGGTCCTGGAGGCCACCGGCCGGCCGGGGACGCTGAAGGAGATCGTGCCCGACCGCCCCAGCCACGACCGCCGCTACCTGCTCGACTCGGGCAAGATCCGGCGCGAGCTCGGGTGGGAGCCCACGGTCCCCTTCGAGAAGGGACTGGCCGAGACCGTCGGCTGGTACGCCGACAACCGGAGCTGGTGGGAGCCGCTGCGCGACCGGGCCCCGGTGGTGGAAGGTGCCTGGAACGGCCCCGCCGCCGGCGCGCCGCCCCGGTAGGAGGTCCCGTGACCGAGCCCCTCCGCGTCCTGGTGACCGGTGGCAACGGCCAGCTGGGCCGCGATGTGCGCGACGTGCTGGCCGGCCTCGTACCCGCCGGCGGCGTGCCCCGGGACGAGCTGGACGGATCCGTCCTCCCGGCCGTCGAGCCGGGCACCTACGAGGTGCTCGCCACCGACATCGACACCCTCGACCTGGTCGACCGGGCCGCCGTCGCGGACGCCGTCGCCGGCTTCCGGCCCGACCTCGTCCTCCACGGGGGTGCGTACACCGCCGTGGACGCCTGCGAGTCCGAGCCCGACACCGCCTTCGCGGTCAACGCGATGGGCACCCGCCACGTGGCCGAGGCCGCCGCCGGCGTGGGCGCACACCTCGTCTACGTCTCGACCGACTACGTCTTCGACGGCGGGTCGGCCGACCCCTACCGCGAGTGGGACGCGCCGGGCCCCCGTTCGGTCTACGGGCGCAGCAAGCTCGGGGGCGAGCAGGAGGTCCGGACCATCTCGGGCGCCTCCGGGACGATCGTGCGCACGGCGTGGGTCAGCGGCGCCCACGGCGCCAACATGGTGAAGACCGTCCTCCGCCTGGCGGCCGCCTCGCCGGACGGCGTCCTCCGCTTCGTCGACGACCAGCACGGCTGCCCCACCTTCACGGCCGACCTGGCCCGGGCGATCGTGCGCCTCGGGACGGACCGCCGGCCGGGCACGTTCCACGTGACCAACCAGGGGGAGACCACCTGGTACGGCTTCGTCCGCCAGGTCCTTGTGGCGGCCGGCCAGGACCCGGGCCGGGTGGAGCCGATCGCCACCGCCGACCTCGACCCGCCCCGCCCGGCACCCCGGCCGGCCAACTCCCGGCTCGACAACGCCGCCCTCCGCCTGTCGGGGCTCCCGCTCCTGCCCCGCTGGGAGGACGCCCTGGCCAGGCTGGTGACGGTCCTCCACGAGGGCGCCGCACCCTGAACGACCACGAGATCGGGTCCGGGCCTTTCGCCGGGGGTCACCTTTGTTGCAGGATTGCAGCGGACCACCAGTGCGCACGTATGCCCGCCGGGGCGGTTCCGCTCAGGGCGGGCCCGGATCAGGCCGATGTCACCCGAAGCCGTTGCAAGCGCCCGTGGGGCCAGACCACCAGATGATGGGACGTGACCAGGAATGTCTGTGAGCTCGATGCTCTTCGCACACGAGGGTGAGCCCGCCGGCTCGCCCGGCCAGCGGGAATCCGCCTTCGGGCACGTGCCGTCGGGGACATCGCACACCGTCGCCGTGATCGGCGTCGGCTACGTGGGCCTCCCGACGGCGGCCACCCTCGCGCACCTGGGCCACCGGGTCACCTGCGGCGACGCCGACCCGGCCAAGGTGGCCATGCTCCAGCGGGGCGAGGTGCCCATCGTCGAGGAGCGGCTGGAGGAGCTGGTCCGCGAGGGCCAGGAGGCCGGCAACCTCCGCTTCGTGCTGGGCGCCACCGCCGCGGTCGAGGGCGCCGAGTTCGTGTTCCTGTGCGTGCCCACCCCGCAGGGTGACGACGGCTCGGCCGACCTCTCCTATGTCGAGGCGGTGGCCTCCGAGATCGGGCCGCACCTCGCCCCCGGCACCGTCATCGTGAACAAGTCCACCGTCCCGGTCGGCTCGACCCTGGTGGTCGAGCGGGTGCTGGGCCGGACCGACGTCCAGGTCGTCTCCAATCCCGAGTTCCTCCGGGAGGGCACGGCCGTGCCCGACAGCCTGCACCCTGAGCGCATCGTGGTCGGGGCCGACGACCAGGGCGCGGCGGCCCGCGTGGGCGAGCTGTTCGCCGGGACCCAGGCGCCGCTGCTCATCACCGACGCGGCCACGGCCGAGACGATCAAGTACGCCTCGAACGCCTTCCTGGCCACCAAGCTCAGCTTCGTCAACGCCGTCGCCAGCCTGTGCGAGGCCGTCGGTGCGGACGTCCGGGACGTGATCCTCGGCCTGGGGTACGACAAGCGGATCGGCTTCGAGTTCATGAAGCCCGGCCCGGGCTGGGGCGGCAGCTGCCTGCCCAAGGACACCCGTGCCCTGGTGCACATCGCCGAGCAGGCCGGGTACGACTTCTCCTTCCTGAAAGGCGCCATCGCCACCAACGACGAGCAGTTCGAGCGGGTGGTGGCCAAGGTCCGGACCGCGGTGGCGCCGACGCTGCCGGCCGACCCCGCCGCAGGCGGCGACTTCGCCGGGGCGGTGGTGGCCGTCTGGGGCCTCACCTTCAAGGCGGGCACCGACGACCTGCGCAACTCGCCGGCCGTCGAGGTGGCGCTGCGCCTGGCCGAGGAGGGCGCCGAGGTGCGCGCCTACGACCCGACCGTCAAGGTGCCCGAGGGCGCCGGTTCGGTGGCGGTGCCCGGGTTCCCGGTCCCGGACGGCTGGTCCGGCTCGCTGTCGGCCTACCCCGACGCCTACACGGCGTGCCAGGGGGCGGCGGCGGTCGTCGTCCTGACCGAGTGGGACGAGTTCCGCTGGCTCGACTTCGCCAAGGTGCGCGACGCGCTCGTCGCCCCGGTCTTCGTGGACGCCCGCAACCTGCTCGACCCGGCCCAGGTCCGCCGGCTCGGCTTCTCCTACGTGGGGATCGGGCGCCGGTGAGCGGCCGCATCGTCGTCCTCGGCGGCTCCGGCTTCCTCGGGTCGCACCTCTGCGACCACCTCCTGGCCCGGGGCGACGAGGTCATCTGCGTGGACGACTTCTCCACCGGCCGCCGGGACAACGTGGCCCACCTGACCGACCACGCCGCGTTCACCCTGGTGGAGGCCGACATCGCCGCCGGCATCCCGGTGGACGGGGAGGTCTCGGGTGTCTTCAACCTGGCCAGCCCCGCCTCGCCCCCGGACTACCTGGCGCTCCCTCTCGAGACGCTGGCCGTCGGAAGCGAGGGCACCCGCCACGGCCTAGAGCTCGCCCACCGGCACGGGGCGCGCTTCCTGATGGCCTCGACCAGCGAGGTCTACGGCGACCCGGACGTCCACCCCCAGTCGGAGGCCTACTGGGGCAAGGTGAACCCGGTCGGCCCGCGCAGCGTCTACGACGAGGCGAAGCGGTTCAGCGAGGCCCTGACCATGGCCCACCGCCGCACGCTCGGCACCGACACCACCATCGTGCGCATCTTCAACACCTACGGGCCCCGTCTGCGTCCCGACGACGGCCGGGTGGTCTCGAACTTCCTGCTGCAGGCCATGCAGGGGGAGCCACTGACCGTGTACGGCGACGGCAGCCAGACCCGCAGCCTCTGCTACGTCGAGGACGAGGTGCGCGGCCTGGTGGCGCTGTTCGACTCGACGCTGACCGGGCCGGTCAACGTGGGCAACCCGGACGAGTACACCGTCCTGCAGCTGGCCCGGACCGTCATCGACCTCCTCGGCTCGTCGTCCGTCGTCGAGCACCGGCCGCTGCCCACCGACGACCCGACCAGGCGCCGTCCGGATATCACCGTGGCCCGGGCCGAGCTCGGCTGGGAGCCCACCACCTCCCTCGAGGACGGCCTGCGGGCGACGGCCGAGTACCTGGCCCGCGACGCCGGGATCGCCGGCGGTCGCGGCCCGGGCGGCGCCGGCGCAGTGGCCGGCTGACCGCTGTGCGGAAGGTCGCGCCCGTTGGGACAGAATGGGCGGACCCGACCCACGGGAACGGACGAGGAGCACCGCGACATGGCTGAGGCCGAGGGCAACCACACCGAAGGCACCGACGGCGCCGGCCCGTCCGAGGGCGCCGGCCCCTCCCGGGGCGCCGGTCCGTTCGCGGGCGCCGATCCGTTCGACGGTCCGTCCGGGGGCGCGCCCGCCCCGCACGAGTACCGCCTGCTGTCGGTCATCGTGCCGGTGTTCAACGAGCGGGTGACGGTCGCCGAGGTCATCCGACGGATCCGTGCCGTCGACGTGCCGGTGGCCGTCGAGGTGGTGGTGGTGGACGACGGGTCCTCCGACGGGACGGACAAGGTGCTGTCGGCGCTGGGCGACTCGACCGTGCGAATCCTGAAGCACGAGGTGAACCAGGGGAAAGGCGCCGCCATCCGCACCGGGATGGGCGCGGCCCGTGGGGACCTCCTGCTCATCCAGGACGCTGACCTCGAGTACGACCCGGAGGACTGGCCGAGCCTGCTGGAGCCGATCCTTCGGGGCAAGGCCCAGGTCGTCTACGGCAGCCGCTTCACGGGCCAGCGCAAGAACATGATGCCGCTGCACTGGATGGGCAACCGGTTCCTGTCGCTCGTGACCAACGTCCTCTACTCGTCGACCATGTCGGACATGGAGACCTGCTACAAGCTCTTCGACCGCCGGGTGCTCGAGGGCATCACCATCCAGTCGGACAAGTTCGACTTCGAGCCGGAGATCACCGCCAAGGTGCTGCGACGGGGCTACCGCGTCTACGAGGTCCCGATCTCCTACGCCGGCCGCGAGATCAGCGAGGGCAAGAAGATCACCTGGCGTGACGGCGTCGGCGCACTTCGCGCCCTGATCAAGTACCGGTTCACGCGGATCGAGCCGTGAGCGGCGGCGCCGGGGGGCGCACCGCCGCGGTGGTCGTCAACTTCGAGTCCGGTAGCGGCCTGGCCCGCTGCGTCGCCGACCTCGTGGCCGCCGGTGTGGCCGAGGTGGTCGTGGTCGACAACGGCTCCTCCGACGGGTCGCTGGCCCGGGCGCTCGACGCGGTGCCGGGCCTGACCGTGGTCGACCCCGGTGCCAACCTCGGCTACGGCTCGGCCGTCAACCGCGGCGTCGCCGCCAGCCGGCCCGGCCCCGAGTTCGTCCTGGTCTGCAATCCGGACCTCGAGGTCCCGCCCGGGGCTGTCGACGAGCTGGCCGCCGCACTCGACGCCGACCCCGGCCGGGCGCTGGTGGGCCCCCTCGTCCGCACCCCGGAGGGGGAGCGCTACCCGTCCTCCCGCCGGTTCCCGTCGATGGTGGACGCCGCCGGCCACGCCCTGCTCGGGCTGTTCGCGCCGGACAACCGGTTCAGCCGCAACTACCGCCGGTCCGAGCTCGACGCCGTCACCGACGTGACCACCACCGTCGACTGGGTGTCCGGCGCCTGCTTCCTCGTCCGCCGGTCGGACTACGAGGAGGTCGGCGGCTTCGACGAGTCGTACTTCATGTACCTCGAGGACGTGGACCTCTGCTGGCGCCTCGGACGGGCCGGCCACACCGTCGCCTACGCCCCGGCGGCCGAGGTCACCCACATCCAGGGGACGGCCACCGACCGCCATCCCTACCGCATGATCCTCGAGCACCACCGGTCGCTCTTCCGCTTCGCCGTCCGGACGACGGAGGGCTGGCGCCGGGTGCTGCTGCCGCTGGTGGCGGTGGGGGTGGCCGTCCGGACCGGCCTCGCCTGCCTGGCCAGGGCCCGCGGGGGCTGACCGTTCGGGTCGGATCAGGCTCGCGGCCCTGTCGCCGGTGACCATTGCCGGGTTCCGGCCGGGTTCCGGCGGGGTTCCGGTCGGTCCCGATCGGTCCTGATCCGGGTCCGTCGGACGGCCCTCCCGGGCTGACCGACCGGCGTGCCGGGCCTGCTGACGGGCTGGCCGGACCGACGTTGTAGGGTGTCGGACGGTCATGGCGAACAACTCGACGGGCAAGTGGGTGCAACGCGCCGCCACCACGGGTGGCGGGAGGACCTATCGCGGACAGATGCCGGTGAACTGGTACGCCAGCCTGGCCCTGATCTGCATCGTCGGGCTCCTGCTGGTCGGCCTCAGCCGATACCAGCTGACCCACAAGACGACCTCGTCGTCGGGGCCGCCCACGACCTCCCAGACCTGGTACGCCGCGCTGGGCATCAACGTCTGCGGGACTTTCGAGGCGAACCTCCCGGCCAGCACCAACACGTCGAAGACGGGCCTGACGGCCAACGGCAACGGCGTGGTCACGATCCACCCGAAGAACAGCTCGGAGTCGGGCAGCAACGCAACGCTCGGCAAGTTCGTCTCGAACTACAAGGGTCTCGAGCTGAGCAACACGACCCTGCGCTACCCGGGCAAGCCCGCCTACACGAACGGCGACGTCTGCCCGAAGGGGACGCCCGACGCCGGCAAGCCCGGCGTGGTCATCGTCTACAGCTGGCCCAACTTCACCGCCAAGAAGGGCTCGGAGACGGCGGGTGACCCGCAGAGCCTCCTCTTCCAGAACGGCCAGCTCATCACCATGGCGTTCGTGCCAGCAGACGTGACCATCCCGAAGCCGCCGGCCTCGGTCATCACCAACCTCATCACCGCGGACGAGTCCGGTCCGACCACGTCGACGACAGCGCCGACCACCGCGACGACGGCACCGACGACGGCCACCACCGCACCGACGACGGCCACCACTGCGCCGACGACGGCCACGACGGCCCCGGCCTCGACCACGACCGCACCCAGCGTCACCACGACGACGAAGCCGTGAGAGCCGTCGTCCTGGTGGGCGGCGAAGGGACCCGCCTCCGGCCGCTGACCCTGACCGCACCCAAGCAGATGCTCCCGATCGTGGAGCAGGCCATGGTGGAGCGGGTCCTCGGGCACCTCGCCTCGCACGGGATCGACGAGGCCGTGCTCTCGCTCGGGTACCGCCCGGATGCGTTCTCCGACGCCTATCCGGACGGCGTGATCGCCGGGGTCCGGTCGACCTACGCCGTCGAGCCCACGCCGCTGGACACGGCCGGAGCCATCCGGTTCGCCGCCACGTTCGGGGGTGTCGACGACACCTTCGTGGTCCTGAACGGCGACGTCCTGACCGACTTCGACATCAGCGACCTGGTCTCGTTCCACCGTGACCGGGGCGCGGAGGGCACCATCGCCCTCACGCCGGTCGACGACCCGAGCAGCTTCGGCGTCGTCCCGACCGATGCCGACGGCAAGGTGACGGCCTTCATCGAGAAGCCGCCGCGCGACGAGGCGCCCACCAACCTCATCAACGCCGGGATCTACGTGCTCGAGCCGTCCGTCCTGGACCGCATCGCACCGGACGTCCGGGTCTCCATCGAGCGGGAGACATTCCCGGCCATGGTGGCGGACGGCTCGCTCTATGCCAAGGGCTCGGACGCCTACTGGCTCGACACCGGCACCCCGGACGCCTACCTGCGGGCCCATCGCGACCTGCTGAACGGACGGCGCGGCGGGCCGCCCGCCCCCGGTGCGACCGAGCACCGGGATCTCGGCCGGGGGGTCTGGGTCGTCGGTGAGGCGGATGCCGGTCCGGGGACCGTCGAGCGCTCGCTGCTCGGGCACGGTGCCGTGGTGGCGGGGGACGCCCACGTGTCGGGTTCCGTGATCGGCGCCGGTGCCCAGGTCGAGGAAGGGGCGTCGGTCGTCGACAGCGTCCTCCTGCCCGGTGCCCGGGTCGCGGCCCGTGCCAGCGTCGAGAGCTCGATCGTGGGCCCGGGGGCCACCGTCGGCCAGCGCTGCAAGGTGTCCGGCATCTCCGTCATCGGTGCGGGGGCCGTCATCGCCTCGGGGAGCTCGCTGGACGGCGAGCGCTACTCGTCGGGGACCTGATCGTGCACGCACTCGTGACCGGGGGCGCCGGGTTCATCGGGTCGACACTGGTCGACCGGCTGCTCGCCGAAGGCCATGCCGTCGACGTCATCGACGACCTGTCCACCGGGTCGCTCGCCAACCTGGCGGCCGCCCGCTCGACCGCCGACAACCAGCTGACCTTCCACCGGCTCGACATCCGATCGCCGGAGATCGTGGACCTCATGGCCCGACGGAAGCCCGAGGTCGTCTTCCACCTCGCCGCCCAGGCCGACGTGCGGGTGTCGGTGGCCGATCCGGTCTTCGACGCCGACGTCAACCTGCTGGGCACGCTGCGGATCCTGGAGGGCGCACGGGCCGCCTCGGCCTCCAGGGTGGTCTTCGCCGCCAGCGGTGGAACGCTCTACGGCGAGCCCGATGTATCCGAGCTGCCGCTCAAGGAATCGCTGCCGCAGCACCCGCTGTCGCCCTACGGGGTGTCGAAGAAAGCCGCACTGGACTACTTGCTCGCCTACCGCGAACTGCACTCGCTCGAGTTCGCCGCGCTCGCCCTGGCCAACGTCTACGGGCCCCGCCAGGATCCTCACGGCGAGGCCGGCGTGGTGGCCATCTTCGCTGAGCGCCTCCTGCGCGGCCAGCCGGTCACGGTCTTCGGTGACGGTGAGCAGACGAGGGACTTCGTGTACGTCGACGACGTGGTGGACGCCTTCGTCCGGGCGGCCACGAAGGGCGGCGGCCTGGTGTGCAACATCGGAACGGGCAGGGAGACCTCGGTCAACGCCCTCCTCGGTGAGATGGCCCGGCAGGCCGGTGTCGACGTCCAGCCCGAATTCAAGCCACTGCGACCCGGCGAACTCGCCCGTAACTGCCTCGATCCGAGCCGGGCGGGTATCCAGCTGGGGTGGAGTTCCTGGACCGAACTCGGTGCCGGGACACTCGCCACCATCGAGTTCGTCCGGGGGCGCCTGCAGGAGGCCGGCGACCTCTAGGGCGTCCGCCCGGTCGGTCGGCCGGCCGGGGGTCGGTCCGACCACCCGCCCCCGCCCCGCGGCTCACCGCCGGGGCACGACCTCGGGCAACCCGTCGAACAGTGAACCGGCCCCGGACGTCCCGGGTGGATCGGGCGGATCAGGCGGATCGGGTGGATCGGGTGGACC
>Ga0265327_10000525_pt1 | contig 66250 bp, 70 predicted proteins | sample 41621metaG_FD_202089 | JGI IMG/M metagenome (GOLD analysis project Ga0265327, IMG submission 202089) | Rhizosphere microbial communities from Carex aquatilis grown in University of Washington, Seatle, WA, United States - 4-16-21 metaG | ecosystem: Host-associated > Plants > Roots > Rhizosphere...
CAGCGCCGGGCGGCCGCCGCGCTCCAGGGCCATGACCATGGCCGGTCCGCCGGCCATGCCCAGCCAGATGAAGAGCACATCCAGGGTGCGGTTCGCGAGGCTGTAGCCGGCGTGATAGACGCCCACTGCCGCCTCGTTGAGATAGGCGCCCAGCAGGAAGCGGTCGGTGGTGGCCAGCGCCAGGGCCAGGATCAGGGAGGCGGCCACCGGCATGCCGTAGGCGGCGTAGGCCCGGGCCTGGGCCGGCTCGAAGCGGCCGCCCTTGAGGCTCTTCAGCTCGGTGGGCAGGGTGAACACCAGGCAGATGGCGGCGATGGCGCCCAGGCCCGCGATCGGACCCGCGCCCTTCAGCCCCACCACGATCAGGCCCGCGCCGATGGCGAAGCCGCCCACCGTCTGGGCGACGTCCATCAGGGCGGCGCCGCGCACGTCGCCGGCCGCCCGGCGTCGCTCCTGCGCCAGCTTGGCGAGGCTGCGGACCAGGATCGAGGCCAGGCCGGCGGCCACGGCCGTCTTCACCGTCGAGTGGGTCGGCCAGGCCAGCAGCGCCGCCCCGGCGACCAACGGGAACACCAGGGCCGCGCCCAGCCAGCAGCGATAGAGGGTGGCGAAGTGGTCGGCCAGGCGGCCGGCCTGATCCTCGCGGGCGTAGAAGCGGGCCATGGCCGCTTCCATCCAGGTGAAACACAGGGTGTGGCACAGGCTCATGGCCGAGAAGCCGATGGCGTAGGCCCCGTATTCCTCGGGCGTCAGCAACCGCGTGAAGGTGACGATGGCCAGCAGGCCGACGATTCCCTGGGCGATGTTGGCCGGCAGATACCCCAGCATCCCGCGCCAGAACATCAACGGACCGCCTTCACGTCCCCCAGAAGGCAGGGGATGGTCATGGCCATGATGTAGAGGTCGCGCCAGAACGACTGGCGCTCGATGTACTCGATATCCAGGGCCACGCGGCGGCGCACCAGCTCCGGGGTGTCCACCGGCCCGCGCGAGCCCTTGATGGCGGCCCAGCCGGTCATTCCCGGCTTCATGCGATGCCGGTGGGCGTATTCGGCCACCAGGCGCGCGCTCTCGGTTTCGCCGGTCTTCATGCCCACGGCGTGCGGCCGGGGCCCGACCAGGGACATCTCGCCCTTCAGGACGTTCAGCAATTGCGGCAGCTCGTCCAGGCTGGTCTTGCGAATGAAGCGGCCGACCCGCGTCACGCGTTCGTCGTCGGCGGTCACCTGGCGCGAGGCGGTGGCGTCGGTGGCTTCCACCTTCATGGAGCGGAACTTCCAGACCAGGATCTGCTCATTGTTGAAGCCGTGCCGGCGCTGGCGGAAGAACACCGGCCCGGGGCTGTCCAGCTTGATGGCTATGGCCACGGCCAGGAACACGGGCGTGAACACCACCAGGGCGATGGCGCCGATCACCAGGTCCTGCAGCCGCTTGACCAGGGCGCGGCGCTCGTCGCCGGGCTGGCCGGCCATCTGCGCCAGGGGCGCGTCGGCGAGGCGCGAGAGCGCGGCGGTGCGGCCTTCGACATTGTCGTAGTCCACCAGCAGCATGACGTCGTTGGGCAGCACGCTCAGGCGCTGAACGAGCTGGCTGATCCTAGAGCGGGCCAGCGACGGCACGGCGATCACCACCCGGTCCACGAAGGGCATGATCCTGTGGCCGAGCAGGGCGTCGGTGTCGCCCAGAACAGGCACGCCCTCGATGCGCTTGGGCGCCCGGTCCAGCCGGTCGTCGAACACGCCGAGCACGGCCACTTCCTGGGTCCTCAGGGCGCTTTCGATCAGGCGCTGGGCGCCGGGCGTCGCGCCCACCACCACGATGTTCGGGGTCAGGCGCCCGTCGCGCCGCCAGCGGCGCACGCGCAGCCACCACAGGGTGTGCAATCCATAGAGCGCCACGAAGGCGACGCAGAACCAGAGCGCCAGGCCGGTGGCGCTATCGGCGGCGGGTTTGAAGGCGGTGACCAGCCCGGCCAGGATCACTGCGGTCAGGCCGAACCCGGCCCCGACCCTGACCAGGTGCCGGCCCAGTCCCTCGCTGTGTCCCAGGGCGTAGGCGCGCGTGGCGCCCAGGCTCCAGAGCAGCACCGCTCCGGCGACGAGCGGAATCATCAAGCCGCTGGTGTCGCCCCAGTCGCCGTCCGGCCAGCCGCTCAGGCCGATGACGAGGCTGGTGATCGCCACGCCGGCCAGGTCGCCGGCGCGGAAGATCATCGCCAGGGTCCAGCCCTGCAGGCGCGAACGGGTCGGGGACAGGTGGTCGGGCCGCATGGGGCCCCGGCGATCGGCGGGGTCGACTTCCTGCGGCGGCAGGGGCGCGGGGCCGAAGGGCAGGCGGGGCGGCTCCTGCGTATCGGTCGTCTCGATCCGGGACAGGTCCGTGGTCCCGGACGGCGCATCTGCGCCATCCTGGTACGTCCGTTCGCCCCGATGCTTGTAGGCCAACCCCATAATGAACGCCGTTCAGCAAAACCTGGGCCGAGCTATGCGCCAGCGGCTCTTGGCGCCCCGTTAACGCCGGGGCGATTGCCAGGGGGGGACGAACAGGCTATCGGACGCGCCGCGCTGGTGACGTGGCCGAGAGGCTGAAGGCAACGGTTTGCTAAATCGTCATACTCGAAAGGGTATCGTGGGTTCGAATCCCACCGTCACCGCCACCGCGCGCCTTCCCTGAAAATCCGTCTGCCGAAAGGCGCCGGCGTAGGCCGGCTTTCGCTCCCGGCCCGGCTGCGCGATGATCCCGCCACGACAAGAACCGGGACTTGGGGAAGCGTGCATGTCGGCGGTGAGCGACGCCTTCGAAGGCCTGATGCGGCTCTACGGCCGTTCGACCCCGGACTTCGTGACCTTCGACGAAGGACCGCCGGCGCTCGCCACCCGATTCAAGGCCGACGAAGCCGCCGCCGCCGCCCTGGCGGCCGGCGCGACCGTGGCCGCCGATCTGTGGCGCCTGCGGGGCGGGCCGGGGCAGGATGTCCGAGTCTCCACCCGCGAGGCGGCCGCCAGCCTGACCAGCTTCTCCTACCAGCGCTTCGCCGACCCTGACCGCGCCCCGCCCACCCGCGAAGGCGTCGCGGCCATGCAGAAGACCGCCGCCATGGGCTTCAAGCCCACCGGCGACGGCCGCCACGTCTTCCTGCACCCCAGCTTCCCGCCCGGGACCCAGCGCATCCTGGCCGCCCTCGGCTGCGAGGACACGCCGGAGGCGGTGAACGCCGCCTGCCTGGCCCACACCGCCTTCGAGATCGAGGACGCCGTCGCCGACCGCCGAGGCTGCACGGGCATGGTGCGAACGCCGGACGAATGGGACGCTTCCGAACAGGGCCGCATCCTCGCCTCGCGGCCGCTGGTCGAGGTGATCAAGATCGCCGACAGCGAGCCGGAGCCCCTGCCGCAGCAGGGGGACATGCCGCTCTCGGGCCTGCGGGTCCTCGACCTGACCCGGGTCCTGGCCGGGCCCACCTGCGCCCGCACCCTGGCCCAGTACGGGGCGGACGTCCTCTACATCGCCTCGCCGAACCTGCCGGCCTCCACCGGCTTCATCAGCGACACCAACCACGGCAAGCTGTCGGCCTGGCTGGACCTGGCCCGCGCCGAGGACCAGGACCGCCTGCGCGACCTGGTGCGCACCGCCGACGTCTTCTCCCAGGGTTATCGCACCGGGGCCATGGAGCGGCTGGGCCTGGGCGTCATGGACCTGGTCCGGCTGCGGCCCGGCATCGTCTACACCTCGATCAACTGCTACGGCCATGAAGGCCCCTGGCGCGGCCGGGCCGGCTGGGAGCAGCTCGCCCAGACCGTCACCGGCATGGCCCACCTCCACGGCGGCGACGAGGGACCGAAGCTGCAGCCGGGGGCGGTCTGCGACTACACCACCGGTTACCTGGCCGCCTTCGGAAGCCTTATCGCCCTGCAGCGCCGCGCCCTCTACGGCGGCAGCTACCTGGTGCGGGTGTCCCTGTGCCAGACGGCCACCTGGGTGCGGGGCCTCGGCGTCGAGGGCCCGGAGCGCCTCGCCCGCGCCCAGCCCCTGACCGGCGACGAGGTCCGCGGCTTCCTCGTCGAGAGCGAGAGCGGCTGGGGCCCCATGAGCCACCTGGGCCCCGCCGTCCGCCTGTCCGCCACCCCCGCCCGCTGGACCCGTCCCACGGTCCCGCTCGGCACGCACGAGCCGGTCTGGCCGGGCTAGGCGCCGCGGGTCAGTTGTTCAGCCTCCGGGGTCCGCTGACGAAGCGGCTGCCGCGCACGTAGAACCTCAGCGGTCGCTCCGCTTCCTTGGTGATGCCGATGCGGACGCTGTGGCCGGTCTCGCCGGGATCGCCGTCGCCCGCCGCCAGCCACAGGGGACCCTCGCGGCACAGGTCGACCCCGTCGAGGGCGCGGTCGATCCGCAGCGCCTGGGCCAGCCGCCCGGGGCCTCGCGCCAGGTCGGTCAGGCGCTCGACGCCGCGGTTCGCCCGCATGATGGCGACGCCTTCCAGCGGCTCCAGAGCCCGGATCAGCACCCCGGCGCCGATTCCGGCCGCCTCGCTGGAGACGTTCAGCATCCAGGAGACGCCGTAGGCAAGGTAGACGTAGGCGTGGCCGGGCTCCAGGAACAGCGAGCGGGTCCGGGGCGTCATCCCGCGATCGGCATGCCCGGCCGCGTCGCCGACGACATAGGCCTCGGTCTCCACGATCCGGCCCGTGACCCGTCCCTCGGGCAGGGGCCGCACCAGGGTCTTGCCGATCAGGTAGCGGGCGAGGGCGGCCGTGTCGCCCGGCAGGTCCGGGCGGAGCAGGGGCGGATGATCTGTCATCCCTCAGCGCACCCCGCCTCAATCGATCCGCTCGACCCATCGGGCGCGCGAGGGGCCCGGCGCGAACGGATCGGCGAAGTACTGGGTCTCGTGGACCACCTGGCCAGCGTCGAACTCCATGATGCTTACGGTGTAGGACGGCCGGCCGTCGTAGGTCAGCACGAATTCGGTGACCCACAGGCCGCCCGATCCCACGATCCGCCGCACCGTGAAGCGCTTCAGGTTCGGCTGGGCGGCCCGCGACGCCTGGATCGACGCCCGGCCCCGGATGCGCTCGCCCGACTGCGGATAGTCGAGCACGGCATCCTCCCGATAGAGATCATGCTCCGCCGCGAGGTCGCCGGCGTCGGACGCGGCCCAGTGGCGGTCCAGCGCGGCGCGGATGTGTTCGTCGTCCATCGCGGGCCTCCCGTGCGCGGCGCGCCCGACGATCGGGGGTCGAGCCGGTCCCGTCTTGGCGATTTGGACAGTGTCGCGATCGCAGCGGCGTTTCGAGCACGGAAGAGGCTGCGGGCCGAGGAGCGGACGTTCGGAATGTCAGGAGAGGGTGGCGAGCCGTCGCTGCTACCACGTCGGAAGCCGGACGTTCGCTCCCGCGCCCGCATCCCGACCTGGACAATATCTCCAAAGGGGTGGGGACGGCCCGCAACGCGCCCCAGACCGGCAATGACCTTTGCGCCTACCCACTCTTACGTGCGGCCGTTATCTTGACCGCGCGCAGCGTGCATGGACACTGTTCCATTGCCAGCTACGGGGGGGGGCGAATGTTGCTTAGGGGGATCGGCCTTGGAGCCGGGCTTGTATTGACGTTGAGCCTGTTGGGCTCGGCCAGGGCGGGAGACCAGCCTTCCTCGGACAACACGCTCCAACAAACCAAGGAAGCTCCGTCGCCTGCAACGGGCGACGGCTGGATCGTTCTGTCGGTGGCGTCTTGCGTGCACGGCGGCTACGCCAACGCGCACATCGTGCTGGCGCGCGAACAGCACTTCCATCACGTCAACGTCAGGGCCTTTCCCAACAGCCCTCTGTTTCACCAGGATTTTGTAGAGGGACCACAATCGGAGGAAGCCGGTAAACTGTGTGATGGCGACTCCCTTGGGGGCCAAGTCTACACGCTGAGGGCGCCACCGGGCGTCTACCACTTTCTCGACGCCCGTACGGAAGGCAGTTTCCTTACCTTGAACCTATCCATTCCAGGGACGCCGATTGAAGTCCGAGCCGGACACACGGTCTATCTCGGCGAGTTCTCGATCGTTCCAAGACACAAGATCCGCGACGAATACGAGATTCCCTGGAGCGACCGGCTCGCGCGGGACATGTCCATTGCGCAGTCCAAGAAGCCAAGCCTGTCCTTGCCGGCCGACGGCGAGGACATGGTGCCGGCGATCATTGCGGCGACTAAGCAGCAGTAGCGCTTGAACTTCGTCCGTAGGCTGCTGCGGTTGGCAGCGCGGTAAGCTGCCCGGCGCCGCAATGTCCGACCTGGGTCGAAAGCCGTGATGGCCATCGCGCCCGAAGCAGGACCCTCGGCTCCGCCGCTCCAACTCACGGCCCAGATCCTGGTCCGGGACAGCCTCGGCTCGGCGACGACCGCCATGCGCGCCCTCCGGCTACGAAACCTCAAGGCTCCCCGTGATCGACGCGCGCTGCGACAGCTCGATCCAGTTGCCGTCCGGGTCGCGGACCATGGAGATGCGGGCCGTGGTTCCCAGGGTCACCGGCGCCACCGCCTCGCGGCCGCCGCGTTCCAGCACCCGGGCGTGCTCCTGGTCGACCTTGAACACCTGGAAGGTGATGTAGCGCCAGCCCTTGCCCTGCATCACCGCATCGGCGGGGGCGTTGGCGTCCTCTTCCACCAGCAGCAGGGTTTCGCCGGCCCGGAAGGCCGCGCCGGGGGCGTAGGGCTCTTCCGCCAGGCCCAGGGCCTCGACATAGAATTTGCGGTGCGCCGCCAGGCTGCGCACGCCCAGCCTGACGCCGATCTGGGTGATCCCGTTCCAGCCGGGCGGAACCAGGGTCACGCGGTTGCCCTCGGGGTCGGCCAGGGGCCTGGGCTCGGTCAGGCCGGGCCGTGCCACCAGCAGCTCGCGATAGCCGGATGGCGGGTTGTCGGGCAGGGGATCGGCGTGCTCGTTGATCTTGAGCACCGAGCCCAGCAGGTCGTGGCGGTGCTGCTTCTGGCCGCGCCGGATCGGCAGCAGGTGATCGAAGGGCACGCCCGCCTCGCCCTGCCAGAAGGCCAGCATCGGCGCGATGTCGTTGGTCGAGAGGCCGATGTCGACCCGGGGCTTGGCGAGATCCATTGCGGCGTTCCCTCAGATTTCCTGGTGTTGTCTTTCCCTTACGGCCGCTGCATGACATTCAAACGTGCGTATGAAAAGGGAGACGCCCAATGAAGGCGGCGGTCTATTACGAAAACGGTGATCCTAGCGTCCTGAAGTACGAGGATTTCCCCGATCCGGTCTGCCATCCCAAGGGCATCCTGGTCCGCGTCGAGGCGGTCAGCATCGAGGGCGGCGACACCCTGAACCGCTTCGGCGGCCCCCTGGTCACCAAGCCCCATGTGGTCGGCTACCAGGCCGGCGGCGAGGTCATCAAGGTCGGCTCGGAAGTGACCAACTTCAAGGTCGGCGACAGGGTCGCCACCAGCGGCGCCTTCGGCTCCCACGCCGAGCTGCGCTCGGTGCCGGCCCGCAGCGCCTGGCATGTGCCCGATGGGTTCGACGTCAAGAAGGCGTCGGTGATGCCGGTGGCCTTCGGCACCGCCGACGACTGCCTGTTCGAGTTCGGCCACCTGAAGGCCGGCGAGACGGTCCTGGTCCAGGCCGGCGCCAGCGGTGTGGGCGTTGCCGCCATCCAGCTCGCCAAGCGGGCCGGGGCGACGGTCCTGGCCACCGCCTCCAGCGACGAGCGCCTGGACAAGCTCAAGCGCTTCGGCCTTGACCACGGCATCAACTACAAGACCCACGACGTGGTCCAGGAGGTCATGCGCCTCACCGACAAGAAGGGCGTCAACCTGGTGGTCGACAGCGTCGGCGGCTCGACCCTGCAGGGCTCGATCCTGTCGCTGGCCTATCGCGGGCGGGTGTCCATGGTCGGCGGCGCCGGCCGCGAGGGCATGAAGGTCGACGTGTCGTCCCTGATGGGCGGCAACCGCACCCTGCAGGGCGTCTTCCTGGGGGCCGAGATCGCCGGCGACCGCGCCTACAACAACATCCAGCGCTTGATCAACGAGGCGGCCGCCGGCCAGCTGGAAGTGCTGATCGACCGCACCTTCCCGCTATCGGAAGCCGCCGCCGCCCACGCCTATATTGAGAGCCGCAAGGCCGTGGGACGCGTGCTGTTGATCCCCTGATCGTCCTCGGCGATCTCGCCGCCGAAATCGAGCAGCTTGATGAGCCGCGCCCTGGCGCGGTTCACCCGGCTCTTCACCGTGCCGACGGCGCAGGCGCAGATGTCGGCTGCCTCCTCGTAGCTGAGGCCGGCGCCGCCGACCAGGATCAGCGCCTCGCGCTGCTCGCCGGGCAGCTGGTCAAGCGCGGTGCGCAGGGCGCCCAGCGCCGCGCCCCATTCCTGGTTCGGCTCCGTCTCCAGCAGCCGGGCGTAGTGGTCGTCCTCATCGCGGACTTCCCGCCGGCGGCGGTTGAGATTGGTGTAGTGGGTGTTGCGCAGGATCGTGAACAGCCAGGCGCGCAGGTTGGTCCCGGGGGTGAACCGCTCCCGGTGCCGCCAGGCCTTGATCAGCGTTTCCTGCACCAGGTCGTCCGCATCGGGACCGTTGCGGCTGACCGACCAGGCGAAGGCCCTCAACGCCGGGATCTGTTCCACCACCAGGTCGCGCCAGGCGTTCTCTTCAGCCGACATAGATATACGCACTCACGTACTTGAAACGGGTGTGCTGACAGCCCCTGACAAGAGCCGCTAGCGCGGCGCTTGACGATCAGCTCTCCCGTTAGGCCAATGGGTCCGGAAAGCGAACGCGCCGAGGCCCCCTCTGTTCCTGGCATTTGGCGTCACAGACACGTGCAACCTCCGATGGGGATGAATCGTTCCCCAATTGCAACACAGCAAAGGGGTGGGGCGCAAAATGGGCCGGTTGGGCCGGGCGCGTCACGGAACTCCGGAGATACCGATCCATGGCGCCTCACGACGATGCTCCGCTGCTGGAACGCCAACAGTCCGACCTCGCGGCCCACCCTGACGCGAGTCTGTCGGAGCGTTACACTGCGGTCAGGCAGGCTTCCGTCGATATCGCCGCGCCGCTGTCGGCCGAGGACCAGGGCGGGCAGTCCATGCCCGACGCCAGCCCCACCAAGTGGCACCTGGCCCATACCACCTGGTTCTGGGAAACCTTCCTGCTCAAGCCCGGCCTCGCCGGCTACGACGAATTCGATCCCGCCTTCGGCTACCTGTTCAATTCCTATTACGAGGCCGTGGGCGCGCGGCATCCGCGACCGGCGCGGGGCCTGCTGACCCGCCCGTCGGCAGCCCAGGTCATGGCCTACCGCGCGCACGTCGATGAAGCCATGCGCCGCCTGCTGCGCGAGGATCTCGACCTCGAAGCCCGCGCCCTGGTCGAACTGGGGCTGGCGCATGAGCAGCAGCACCAGGAACTGGCGCTGATGGACATCCTCAGCCTGTTCGCGGTGAACCCCCTGCGTCCCGCCTACTGCGCCGCCTGGCCCCAGTCCCCCGGCGCGCGGCGGGCGGCCTCCATGGTCGCCTTCGCCGGCGGGCGCGTCGCCATCGGCCACGAAGGGCCGGGCTTTGCTTTCGACAACGAGGGGCCCCGTCACGAGGCGCTGCTGCGGCCCTATCGGCTGGCCAGCCGACTGGTCACCAACGGCGAATGGCTGGAGTTCATGGCCGACGGGGGTTACCGCCGCGCCGAGTTCTGGCTCTCCGACGGCTGGGCCAGGGTTCAGGCCGAGGGTTGGGCCGCGCCGCTTTACTGGGAGCCCTGCGCCACCGGCTGGTCGGCCATGGGCCTGGGCGGGCTGCGCCCCGTCGACCCGGCCGGACCGGTGCGCCACATCAGCTACTACGAGGCCGCCGCCTTCGCCGCCTGGGCCCGCAAACGCCTGCCCACCGAGGCGGAATGGGAGGCCGCCGCCGGCGATCCGCGGCTGGAACAGCTCGACGACGAAGTCTGGCAGTGGACCGCCAGCGCCTATTCGCCCCATCCAGGCTTCTCCGCCGCGGCCGGCGCCGTCGGCGAGTACAACGGCAAGTTCATGGTCGGCCAGATGGTGCTGAAGGGCGGGGCGCGGATCACCCCGCCAGGCCACACGCGCGCCAGCTATCGCAACTTCTTCTATCCGCACCAGCGCTGGATGTTCGCGGGCCTGCGCCTGGCCGACGACGATGCGGCCGCCACCGAGGGCGAGGACGCCTTCCGCGCCGACGTGGTCGCGGGCCTTTCGGCGCCGCGCAAGACCTTGCCGGCCAAGTGGTTCTACGACGCCCGCGGCTCGGACCTGTTCGAGGCGATCACGGAACTGCCCGAGTACTATCCCACCCGCCAGGAGCGGGCGCTGCTGGAACGGGTGGCGCCGGAGATCGCGGCCACCATCGCCCAGAACGCGGTGCTCGTGGAGCTGGGCAGCGGCGCCAGCGTCAAGACGCGCCTTGTCCTGGATGCGGCGCCCCAGATCGCCGCCTATGCCCCCATCGACATCAGCGCCTCGGCGCTGGAGGCGGCGGCCGTCGCCATCCGCCGCGACTATCCCCGGCTGCGCGTGGCGCCCCTGGAGCGGGACTTCACGGCGGCCGACAGCCTGGGCGCCGACCTGCCGGAAGGGCCGCGCATCGGCTTCTTCCCGGGCTCGACCATCGGCAACTTCGCGCCGGCGGAGGCGGTGGCCCTGCTGCGCCGCATCCACACCCTGCTGGGCGAGGGCAGCCGGCTGCTGATCGGTGTCGACCTGGCCAAGGACGCCGAAACGCTGAACGCCGCCTATGACGACGCCGCCGGGGTGACGGCGGCCTTCAACCTCAACATCCTCGAGCGCATCAACCGCGAGCTGGACGGTGACTTCGACCTGGACGACTTCGCCCACCGCGCCACATGGAACCGCCTGGACGGACGGGTGGAGATGCATCTGGAGGTGCTGCGCAGCCACCGGGCGCACGCCGCGGGTCTGGCCTTCGACTTCGTCGCCGGTGAAACCATCCACACCGAGAACTCCTACAAGTTCACCGTGGAAGGCTTCAGCGCCCTGGCGGCGCGGGCCGGATGGGGGGTGCGCCGGACCTGGGTCAGTCCGGCGCCCGAGTTCGCTGTCTTGCTCTTGGACTAGCTGTTGGAATTCAGGGGCGAATGGGGGCGACCCCCGCCCCTGGACACGGATCCGCCCTTGCGCCCGGCGCTGGCCGCCAGGTCCCGATCCTGGGCGAAGCTGCGTTTCTCGCTGGGCACGCTGGCGCCGCCGCGACGGGCGATCTCGCGCCGCCGTTCCGGATCCATCGCCGCGAAGCCGCGCCGGCTGGGACGGGTCTTTTGGTCGTCTTGTCCGCTCTGCATCTGGGGTCTCCTTGCACAGTTAGGGACTTAACCCCCAAGCGCCGGTTAGGTTTCGACATCGGACAAGGAACCGTTCGAAAGGCTACGCTTTGCCTGTGGATAGGAGGCGAGTCGGCCATGATCCTGCATTGGCGTCTGGGCCTGGGCGCCCTGGTCGGCGTGGCGGCCTGGGCGATCGCGATCCTGCTGGGGGCGCCGGCGCCCGAGCGCGCCCTGATCGGCTGGGACGTCGGGGCTCTGGTCTATCTGGCCTTCATGGCCCGCCTGTTCCTGGCCGCCGGCGAGGAGGACATCCGCGCCCGCGCCGCCCGCCAGGACGAGACCCGCGGCGCAATCATGGTCATCGCCGTCGCGGCCGTGGCCGCGGCCCTGGCGGCCATCGTCGCCGCCCTGATCGCCGAGAGCGGTCACACCCCGGTCTCGCCCTACCGCATCGCGGCCCTGGCGGCGGTGACCCTGATCACCTCCTGGATGGTTCTGCAGGCCCTGTTCGCCTCGCACTATGCGCACCGGCACTTTCAGGCCGTCGCGCGCCACGGCGAGAAGAGCGGCTTCGCCTTTCCCGGTGAGCCGCCCCGCACCTATCTCGATTTCGTCTATCTGGCGGTCTGCATCGGCGCCACGGCTCAGATCTCCGACCCCTGCGTCACCACCACGCGCCTGCGCAACCTGGTGACCGCCCACGCGGCGATCTCGTTCTTCTACAACACCGCCGTCCTGGCGGTGGGCATCAACATCCTGTCCGGCCTGGTGGGCAAGTAGGCGAGGGGGCTCAGCTCACCTCGGCTGCCAGGTCCAGCGGAATGGTCACCCGGGCCTTCAGCCCTCCGCCGGCGCGGTTCTGCAACGCGACGTCGCCGCCGTGGCTTCTGGCGATGGCCCGCACCACGGCCAAGCCGAGGCCGATGCCGCCGGTGTCGCGGCTGCGCGAGGATTCCAGCCGGTGGAAGGGCTCGAAGGCCCGTTCCACCTGGTCCTCCGGCACGCCGGGGCCGTTGTCGTCGACTTCCACCACCGCCATGCCGTCCTGGGCATAGACCCGCCCGCGGGCCTGGGAGCCGAACTTCAGGGCGTTGTCGACCAGGTTGGCCACCAGCCGCTTCAGCGCGATGGGGTCGCCGTCCACCACCACCCGGTCGGCGCTTTCCACGGCGGCGTCGGCGCCGGTCTCGGCAGCCTCGTCCATCACCGTCTCGACCAGGGACGACATCTCCAGCTTCTTGCGTTCCCTAGGCCGGGTGGCGTCCTGCACAAAGCCGAGGGTGGCCGAGATCATCGCCTCCATCTCGTCGATGTCCCGGGCCAGCTTGGCGTGCAGGTCGTCCGGCGTGGCCTCGATGCGGAACCGCAGGCGCGTCAGCGGGGTGCGCAGGTCGTGGGCGATCGCGGCGATCATGCTGGTGCGATAATTGACGTAGCTACGCAGGCGTTCCTGCATCTGGTTGAACGCCTTCACCGCGGCGGCCACCTCGGCCGAGCCGCGGATGTCGATGGGCGGCGCCTGCGGATCGCGGCCCAGCCGCTCGGCCCCCGCCGCAAAGGCCGCCATCGGCGCCGACAGCCGCCGGGCGAACCACCAGGCCAGCGGCGAGACCAGCAGCACGGCGATGCCGAAGATCAGCAGGATACGCTGCTGCCACGGACTGAGCGCCAGGTGCGGTTCGGGTTTGACGACCATCCAGGATCCGTCGGCCAGGCGCACGCCGACGACGAACTCGTCGAACAGCAGGGGCTGGTCCAGGGCGGCGTGGCCGGCCAGCTCCTTTGGCGGCGCCGGCCTCGGCGTCACCAGCCGGGGCAGGTTCTGGATGACCACGATGTTCGCCGGGTCGATCTTCAGGCTTTCGGACAGGGCGGCCCGGAAGATCTGGCGATAGCGGCCTTCGGTCTGCACGCCTGGGGCGTCCGGGGTCTTGAGCGTGATCAGCGGACGCCCTTCACGCGTGGGCAGGGCCCGGCCGCTGTGCATGGCGCGCGCAACGTCACCCACGGAATAGACCTCGGGCGGGGGCTGCGGCAGGTAGAAGGCGACGACGATGCTCGTGGCCAGCGCGGCGAAGAGGGTCGCCACCACCAGGCCCAGGGCCTGGAGGAAGAGCGGGATCGCCGGCAGGCGGATCATGGCGTGCGCGAGACTTTCGGCGTGAACAGATAGCCTTCGTTGCGCACTGTGCGGATCAGCTCGACCCCTTCGCTGCCGTGGTCCAGCTTGCGGCGCAGGCGGCTGATCTGGACGTCGATGGCGCGGTCGAAGGCGTCCGACTGGGGACCGCGGGCGTACTCCAGAAGCTGGTCGCGGGTCAGCACCCGCTGCGGGCGCTCCACGAAGGCGCGCAGCAGTGAGAACTCGCCGCTGGACAGGTTCACCACCACGCCTTCGGGCGAGCGAAGCTCATGGCGCACCAGGTCCAGCCGCCAGCCGGCGAACTCGCAGGCCGCGTCCAGGTTCTCGTCGCCGCCGCGCGGCTCGCGCCGCCGGCGCAGCACGGCGCGCACACGCGCCAGCAGTTCGCGGGGGTTGCAGGGCTTGGGCACATAGTCGTCTGCGCCCAGTTCCAGGCCGACGATGCGGTCGGTCTCCTCGCCCATCGCGCTCAGCATGATGATCGCCGGACCGTCGGGGGTGGACAGGCGCCGGCAGATGGCCAAGCCGTCCTCGCCGGGCAGCATCACGTCCAGCACCACAAGGTCGGGCGTGTGGCGGCTGATGGCCCGTTCCATCTCGCGACCGTCGGCGGCGGTGTCCACCGCATAGCCGTGGCGCTCCAGGAACTCGGAGACCACATCTCGGATGCCCGGATCGTCGTCGACGACCAGGATGTGTTCGGCGGTCTCGGCCTGCGAAGGCATCAGGGTTTCAGTATCCATGGCCGCCAAGGTGGCGGTGTGCTGTGGCGCGCGAATGTCCCGACTGTAACATCGGCTACATGTGGCGGCGATGCTTACCGGGATTGGGTGCGCCCGATCAGCGCATCAGTTCCAGCGCCTGGTCCGACACGAACGGATTGCTCCGCCGTTCGACGCCGAAGGTCGAAAGCTGCTCGTGGCCCGGCACGAAGGTGACGTCATCGCCCAGCGGCCAGAGCTTGCCCGTGATCGACGCCACCAGGTCGTTGAAATTGCCCTTGGGAAAGTCCGTTCGCCCCACGGAGCCGCGGAACAGCACGTCCCCCACCTGGGCGAAGCGGCCCTCGCGGTGGAAGAAGATCACGTGTCCGGGCGTGTGACCCGGACAGTGATAGACCTCGAACTCGGTCTCGCCGAGGGTGACCGTGTCGCCGTCGTGCAGCCAGCGGTCCGGGGTGAAGGGGCGGGCGTCCGGCATGCCCCAGCGCGCGGCGCTCTTGCCGATGTCGTCGATCCAGAACTGGTCGTCCGGATGCGGTCCCTCGATGGGGCAGCCGGTCTCATCGTGCAGCGCGGCTGCGCCGCCGGCGTGGTCCAGGTGCCCGTGGGTGATCCAGATCTTCTCGAGCGTCAGGCCCTGGTCGCGCAGGATGTCCTTCAGGCGCGGGACCTCGCCGCCGGGATCGATGATCGCCGCCTTCTTGGTCTTCGTGCACCAGACGATGGTGCAGTTCTGCTGCAGGGGCGTGACGGGCACGACCAGCGCCTTGATCGGCGGTTCCTGCTTGACGGTTCCGTCCACGCGACCTCCTTGGGCGTTTCGCCGTGTCACGCCTTTAACAATAGGCGGGCCTGCGCCGATTCAAACTATTTCTCGTCCATGCTTCCGATCGAAGACGCCCTGCCGCCGCTGAAGGCCGCCCTCGAGGCGGGCGCCTGCGCGGTCGTGGTGGCGCCGCCGGGCGCTGGCAAGACCACCGTCGTGCCCCTGGCCCTGCTGGATGCGCCGTGGGTCAGGGGCGGCAAGCTGATCCTGCTGGAGCCCCGGCGCCTGGCCGCCCGCGCCGCCGCCGCCCGCATGGCTTCGACCCTGGGCGAGCGGGTGGGCGACACCGTCGGCTACCGGGTGCGGCTGGAGTCCAAGGTTTCGGCCCGCACCCGCATCGAGGTGGTCACCGAGGGCGTCTTCACCCGCATGATCCTCGACGATCCCGGCCTCGACGGGGTCGCCGCGGTGCTATTCGACGAGTTCCACGAGCGAAGCCTCGACGCCGACCTTGGCCTCGCCTTCGCCCGCGACAGCCAGTCGGTGCTGCGCGAGGACCTGCGGCTGCTGGTGATGTCGGCGACCCTCGACGGCGCCCGCGTCTCGCGCCTGCTGGGCGACGCCCCGGTGATCGAGAGCCGGGGCCGCATGTTCCCGGTCCAGACCCGTTACCTCGGCCGGAGCCCCGACGCCCGCATCGAGGACCAGGTCGTCCGCGCGGTCCAGAAGGCCCTGGCCGAGGAGACCGGCAGCCTGCTGGTCTTCCTGCCCGGCCAGGGCGAGATCCTGCGCACCGCCGAGCGCCTGGCCGAGAAGGTCCGCGACCCGTCCGTCGACATCGCCCCCCTCTACGGCGCGCTGGAGGCCCGCGACCAGGACCGCGCCATCCAGCCGGCGGCGGAGGGTCGGCGCAAGGTCGTCCTCGCCACGTCCATCGCCGAGACCAGCCTGACCATCGAGGGGGTGCGGGTGGTGATCGACGCCGGCCTGGCGCGGGCGCCCCGCTTCGATCCGGCCAGCGGCCTCACCCGTCTGGTCACCGTGCGGGTCTCCCAGGCCTCCGCCGACCAGCGCCGGGGCCGCGCCGGCCGCACCCAGCCCGGGGTCTGCTACCGCCTGTGGGACGAGCCGGAGACCCGCGCCCTGGTCCCTTTCGAGCGGCCGGAGATCCTGGAGACCGACCTGGCGCGGGTGGCCCTGGATCTCGCCCGCTGGGGCGCCCGCGACGCCGGTGGCCTGGCCTTCCTCGACCCGCCCCCGGCCGCCGCCATGGCCGAGGCCCGCGCCCTGCTGACCCGTCTCGCCGCCCTCGACGCCGACGGCGCCCTGACCGACCATGGCCGGCGCATGAGCGACCTGCCCCTGGCCCCCCGCCTGGCGCACATGGTGCTGGAGGGCGCCGGGCGAGGGCAGGGGCTTCGCGCCGCCCGCGTCGCCGCCCTGGTGGTCGAGCGCGGCCTCGGCGGCCGCTCCGCCGATATCACCGAGCGTCTCGATGGCCTGGTCCGTGAGCGCGGCCCCCGCGCCCGCGACGCCCTGGCCCTGGCCGACCGATGGGCGCGCCTGGCCGGCGGTCCCAAGGCGTCGGTGGCGGCGGATGGCGACGAAGACGGCCTGCTGCTGGCGGCCGCCTTTCCCGAACGCATCGCCAAGGCGCGCGGCAAGCTCGGCGAATTCCAGCTCGCCGGCGGACGCGGGGCCTTCCTCGACCCCACCGAGCGCCTGGCGCGCGAGCCCTGGCTGGCGGTGGCCGAGCTCGGCGGCGGCGAGGCCCGCGACCGCATCCTGCTGGCGGCCCGCCTGGACGAGGCGGCGCTCAAGACCGCCTTCGCCGGCCAGATGGTCCGCGAGGAGCGCCTGGAGAGCGGTCCCGGCGGCGGCCTGCGCGCCAAGGAGACCCTGCGCCTCGGCCGCCTGGTGGTGGAAGAACGCCTGATCGCCAACCCCGACCGCAAGCTGATCGAGGCCGCCCTCCTGGACGAGGTCCGCCGTCGCGGCCCGGCCGCCGTGCCCTTCGGCGAGGCTTCGGCCGCCCTGCGGGCCCGCATCGCCTTCCTGCGCGCCGCCGACCCGTCGTGGCCCGACCTGTCGGACGAGGCCCTGGCGGAGCGCCTGGACGACTGGCTGGCGCCGCTGCTCGCCGGCAAGTCCAGCCTCTCGGGGCTTGGCGACAGCGCTCTCGAAGGCGCCCTGCGCGCCCTGATCCCCTGGGACCTCCAGCGCCGCCTGGACGCCGAGGCGCCGGGCCGGTGGACCGCGCCCACCGGCAACAGCTTCCGCATCGACTACGCCGCCGAGGGCGGGCCGCGCGTGGACGTGCGGGTGCAGGAGTTGTTCGGCCTATCCGTCCATCCCGTCGTCGGCCCGGGCATCCCCTTGACCCTGGCCCTGCTGTCGCCCGCCCATCGTCCGATCCAGATGACCCGCGACCTGCCTGGCTTCTGGAAGGGCTCGTGGAGCGAAGTGCGCAAGGACATGCGCGGCCGCTATCCCAAGCATCCCTGGCCCGAGGACCCGGCCGTCGCCGCCCCCACGACGCGCGCCAAGCCCAGGAATTGACCGGATTTCGTCCACCGGAGGCAGGATTTGCGCCCTTCGCCGGGCCGGCGAGGCGCCTGATTGCCGGAACCCCTCGGCGCAGATAGCTTGCCGTCCAAACTCGGGGGGAGCGCCGAGTGAGTTGTGGAAAAGGAAACCTAGATGGCGACTGTGCCAGCCGGCGGCCGAGGGATCGGCCGCATCTTCCTTCGAAAATCCGTCGCGCAAATCCAATCTGAACACGCCCACGGCGAACTGAAGCGGACCCTCGGGGCGCTCAACCTTGTCCTCCTGGGCATCGGCTGTGTCATCGGCACCGGCATTTTCGTGCTCACCGGCCGGGCGGCGGCCCAGTTCGCCGGCCCCGGCATCATGATCTCCTTCGTCATCACCGGCACCCTCTGCGCCCTGGTGGCCCTCTGCTACGCCGAACTGGCCTCGGTGTTGCCGGTGTCAGGCTCGGCCTATTCCTATTCCTACGCCTCCATGGGCGAGGTGGTGGCTTGGATCATGGGCCTGCTGCTGCTGCTGGAATATGGTCTGGCGGCCTCCACCGTGGCGGTGGGCTGGTCCGGCTATGTCGGCAGCCTGCTGGCCGACAACATGGGCATCCACATACCCCTTGCCCTGACGGCCGCGCCTGGCGTGGCCATCAAGGACGCCGCCGGCCACGTGGTCGCGCACGGGGTCATGAACCTGCCGGCGATCATCGGCATCGCGGCGGTCACGACCTTGCTCGTGGTGGGCATCTCGGAATCGGCCACGGTCAACAACATCGTCGTGGTCATCAAGCTGACGGTGGTCATCGCCTTCATCGTCATCGGCTCGCGCTACGTGCACCCGGAGAACTGGCATCCCCTGGTCCCGGCCGAGATCCCGGCCCGTCCGGCGGGCACCGACATGAGCCTGTGGGCCCAGATCGTCCGCGCCCTTGGGGCGGTCATCACCGGCGATACCAGCCACAAGTACGGCCTGGGCGGCGTCATCCACGGCGCCGCGGTGATCTTCTTCGCCTATCTCGGCTTCGAGGCGGTCTCCACGGCCGGGGCGGAAGCCAAGAACCCGGCCAAGGACATGCCCATCGGCATCCTGGGCGCCCTGGCCATCTGCACCATCCTCTACATCATGACCTCGGCGGTGCTGGTGGGGATCGTGCCCTATGCCTCGCTGGACAATCCGGCGCCCATCGCCACGGCCGTCAACCAGATCGGCCTGCCGTGGTTCGCCATTCTGGTGAAGATCGGGGCCATCGCCGGCCTGTCGTCGGTGATGCTGGTGCTGCTCTACGGCCAGACCCGCATCTTCTACACCATGAGCCGTGACGGCCTGCTGCCCTCGGCCCTGGCCCAGGTGCACAAGCGCTTCAAGACCCCCTGGATCAACACCATCCTGGTCGGCCTGGCGGCCTGCGGCGCGGCCGGCTTCATGTCGCTGGACGCCCTGGCCGATCTTTCGAATGTGGGCTCTCTGGCCGCCTTCGCCATCGTCTGCGCCACCGTGATCTACCTGCGCTTCAAGGCGCCCGGGCTGGACCGTCCGTTCAAGGCGCCGGTGTTCTGGCTCACCGGGGGCCTGGCCATCATCCTGTGCCTGCTGCTGCTGGCCAGCCTGATGTCGACCCCGGCGACGCGGAACTTCTTCGGCATCTATCTGGTGGCGGGGATCGTGATCTACTTCGCCTACGGCATGAGCCATTCCAAGCTCGGCCAGGGCATCCCCGTCGGCGGCCACGAGCCGGAGCCCATGGAGCTGCCGCACAAGCTCGACTAGCTGGGCTGGATCAGGCCGTCGCCGCGTAGATCATCACGCCGGTGGCGACGGCCAGGTTCAGGCTGTCGGCGCGGCCCCGCATGGGGATCTTGACGTTGACGTCGCAGACGGCCGCCAGCTCCGGCGGCAGGCCAGCCTGCTCGTTGCCCATCAGGATCAGGGTCGGGTCGCGGTAGTCGGCGGCGCGGAAGTCGGTGGTGGCGGTCAGCAGCGTGCCCACCACCGAGCCCGGCCAGGTCCTGCGCCAGGCGATGAACTCTTCGACCCCGGCCTTGGCGATCTTCACGGCGAACACCGAGCCCATGGTCGCGCGCACGGCCTCCACCGAATAGGGGTCGCAGCAGTCGCCCACCAGGATCACTCCGCCGCAGCCGGCCGCGTCGGCCGTGCGGATGATGGTTCCCAGGTTACCGGGGTCGCGCACGGCCTGCAGCGCCACCCAGCAGCGCGCGCCCTTCGGCTCCAGGTCGGCGAGGGGGGCGAACACCTGCTCGAACACCGCCAGCACGGTCTGCGGGTTATCGCGCTTGGAGATCTTGGCCAGGATGTCCCGGCTGACCTCGATCACCTGTCCGCCGCCCTGCCGCGCCGCCGCCGCCGCCTGGCGCAGCAGGGGATGGCCCGCCGCGTCGGCGCTGTGCAGCAGCATCCTGGGCGCGTGGCCCAGCTCCACCGCCTCGGTGACGATCTTCAGCCCCTCGGCCAGGAAGAGCCCCGTCTCCTCGCGCTCCTTGCGCAGGTGCAGGGCCCGCGCGGCCTTCACGGTCGGATTGGCCAGGGAGGTGATGGTGCGGTCGTTCACGCGGTTCGTTCCCCATCGGCGCGCCAACGGGCGAAGAAGGACAGGCCGACGCCGCGCTCGCCCGCTTCTTCGATAAGGGCCAGCTCACCCCAGTCGATGACCCCGCCGCGGCCCTCCAGCGCCTGGGCCATCAGGCTGGCCAGGGCCAGGCCCGACAGCCGCTCGGAATAGGCGTTCAGCAGCAGGAACCGCGCGTCCGGCGCCAGCAGCCGCCCGCACCCTTCGATCAGCTCCGGCAGGTCGTCGTAGAGTTTCCACACCTCGCCGTCGGGGCCCCGGCCGTACTTGGGCGGATCCAGGACGATGCCCTGGTAAAGGTTGCCGCGGCGCTGCTCGCGCCGCACGAAGGTCCGGGAATCCTCGCAGATCCATCGGATCGGATGCTCGGCAAGCCCGCTCAGCGCCGCGTTCTCCCGCGCCCAGCCGACCGATTTCTTGGAGGCGTCGATATGGGTCACCGCCGCGCCGGCCGCCGCCATGGCGAGGCTCGCCACCCCGGTATAGCCGAACAGGTTCAAGGTCTTGGTCTCGGGCCCGGCGCCGGCCAGCCGCTCGCTCAGCCAGGCCCAGTTGGCCGCGTGTTCGGGAAACACCGCCAGGTGCCGGAACGCCGTCAACCGGCCCTGGAACTTCACCGTCTCGCCCCAGCCCATGGTCCAGGTCTCCGGCAGCTTGCGCGCGTACCGCCAGCGCCCGGCGTCTTCCTCGTCTGAGGGGTCGAAGACGGCGTCGGCCTTGTCCCACTCGGCGGCGGGCAGGGCAGGGCGCCACAGGCACTGCGGCTCGGGCCGGATCACCCGGTAGGGGCCATAGCGCTCCAGCTTCCGGCCCCCGCCGGAATCGACCAGGGCGTAGTCCCGCCAGGCCGTGGTCCGCATGACGAGCGGGTTTTCTGTGATGGCGGGCCGGGTCATGCGCCCGATTAGCGGGCCTTGCGACGTTTCGTCCAGACCCGCAACTCGCTCAGGGGACGCCACACCTTGCGGCCAAGGCCCGATTCCCCTTTAGTAAGTAAAGGAAACAAACCCAGGGGGCCGTGGGGTGACAGCCATTCTCAACAAGCCGCAGAAGTCGGCGCGCAAGGCCAAGGGTGACGGACACCTGCGCCGCGCCGAAATCCTGGCGGCGGCCGAGCGCATCTTCCTCGCCCAAGGTTACGAGGGCGCCACCATCCGCAAGATCGCCGACGAAGTGGGAGTCTCCTCGACGGCGCTCTACATGCACTTCAAGGACAAGGACGAAATCCTTCTGGAGATCTGCACCGGCGCGATCGAGCAGCTCCTGTCCATCAATTCCGAGATTTCGGCCGAACCCATCGATTCCGTCGCTCGCGTGCGACGGATGCTGGAGGCCTACATCCACTTCGGCCTGGTGCATCCCAACGCCTATCGCCTGGTGTTCTGCGCCTCGCCGCACGCGAACACCCTGCAAAAGCAGGAGGCCACCAACGCCATGGGCGCCGACTGCTTCGACCGCTTCGTTGGCGTGGTCCGCGAGATCGCCGCCGAGGGACGCCTGCGCTGCGGAGACGCGCGCACCGCCGCCCAGACGCTCTGGGCGGCCTGCCATGGCCTGACCGCCATGATCATCACCAAGCCGTCCTTCGAGTGGGCCTCTCCGGAGGAGTTCACCAAGGTCATGCTCGACAGCCTGTTCTACGGCATGATCGCCGACTGAGAATTTCAGGGACTGGTCTGTAACCGCGGGCGCATGCCCGGCGAATAGCCGGGTATGAACCGCCTCAAGTCCTTCGCCATCAGCCTGGCCGCCGCCGTCGCCGCGGCCGGCTGTTCGGCGGCCCCCAGCCTGGCCGCTGATCCCGCTCATCCCACCGTGGTGGAACTGTTCCAGAGCCAGGGCTGCTCGTCCTGCCCACCGGCCAACGCCAACCTGCTGGCCGTGGCCGGCCGTCCCGACATCATCGCCCTCAGTTTCGGAGTCACCTACTGGGACGACCTCGGCTGGAAGGACACCTTCGCCAAGGATCAGTACACCCGCCGCCAGTGGGACTACGCCCGCGGCCTCCATCACGCCAACGTCTTCACGCCCCAGGTGGTGGTCAACGGCCGCCGTGACGGCGTCGGCGCCAATCCGGCCGACTTCGCCGCCTTGGTCCATGCCGGCGACCGCGGCCCCGGCGGCCCGGCGGTCAGCGTGGACGGGGGCTTCGTCAGCCTCGCCGCCGCCCCCGCCCCGCCCAGGGCCGCCGATGTCTGGCTGGCCCGCTACGATCCTCGCATCGTCCAGGTGCCGATCAAGCGCGGAGAGAACGGCGGCAAGACGCTGCCGCACCGCAACGTCGTGCGCGAACTTGTTCGCCTGGGCGCCTGGTCGGGGCCCGCCGAGCGCCTCGCCCTGCCGCCCTCGGCCGACCCGAACCTGAAGACCGCGATCTTTGTCCAACTCCCCGGCGGCGGCCCCATCCTGGCCGCCGCCCGGGGCTGACCCCCGCCCCAAAGCCGCTACCCCCCAAACCGCTACCCCCCCCCAGACGGAGAACACCCGATGCCGAAGCCTCCCCTGCGCCTGCTCGCCGGCGCCGCCCTGACCCTGGTTCTCGCCGGCGCCGCTAGCGCCCAGATGGCCTCCGACCACATGGCCAACGACGCCATGGCCGCAAAGCCCATGGCGAGCGACCACATGGCCGCGCCCATGGCCAAGTCGCACGCGATGCCGATGCATCGCGGCAAGCATCACAAGCGCCACAAGGCCATGGCGATGGCCGGTCACGGCGCCATGGGCAAGACCGCGACGGCGCACGGCGCGGCCATGGTTCACGGCGCCATGGACCACAGTTCGATGGATCACGGCGCGATGGGCCACGACGCCATGTCGGGCGGCGCGATGTCGTCCGACCACATGTCTTCGGGCGCTATGAGTCCCCACTAGGGGCGCTCGAAGGGGCCGGGGTGGTCCGCGACGCCCTCACGGGCCGCCCCGGCGTTCCAGACGTATTTTTCGGAGCGAGAACGGTGGGCGCAGCCAGCCTCGACGGGCTAGTGTTCCGCTTCGCGAGGGATGATGGCGGAACCGACGCCGTGACATCCAGCGTCTCGGGCGTGGAGGCCCGTCTGAAGGCGCTGATGCTTCGAGCCCTGGACGGCGACCGCGCCGCCCAGAGCGAGCTGCTGTCCGCGCTCAGCGGCTACCTTCGCGCCTACTTCGCCCGCCGGATGGGCCGTGACGCCAGCGACCTCGAGGACCTGGTCCAGGAGACCCTCCTGGCCGTGCATCTCAAGCGCGCCTCCTTTGACCGGTCTCAGCCCTTCACCCCCTGGGCCTACGGCGTGGCCCGCTACAAGCTGCTCGACCACTATCGCCGCATGGGTTCGCGCGCCGAGGCGCCGCTCGAGGACGCCGGCGCCCTGTTCGCGGCCGATGACGCCGCCCCGCGCGAGGCCCGGCGCGATCTCGGCCGCCTGCTGGACGGCCTGCCGGAACGCCAGCGCAACCTGGTCAAGGACGTCAAGATCACCGGCCTGTCCATCGAGGAGGCGTCCCAGCGCAGCGGCATGTCGGTCTCGGCGGTCAAGGTTTCCATCCACCGCGCCGTCCAGGCCATGGCAAGGAGGGCGCGCGATGAAGACCGATGACCTGATCGCGGCCCTGGCCGCCGACGCCACGCCCGTCCGCCGGGGCGCGGTATGGTCCCGCTGGAGCCTGGCGCTGCTGCTCGCGGCGGCGGCGTCGGCCCTGATCATGGCCATGGGCTGGGGCGTGCGGCCGGATATCCACGAGGCCATGCGCACCACGCCTTTCTGGATGAAGGCCGGCTACACCCTGGCCCTTGGCGCGGCCGGCCTGTTGATCGTCGAGCGGGCGGGCCGGCCTGGCGTGCGCCTGGGCTGGGGCCTCGCCCTGGCCGCCGCGGCGGTGGCCGCGATCGTCGCGCTGGCCGCGCACGAGCTGATGGCCCTGCCGATGTCGGGCTGGCGCGCCGACATGATGGGGCAATCGGCGCATGTCTGCCCCTGGCGGATCCTGGCCATCTCGGCGCCCGCGTTCGTGGTCGCGATGCTGACCCTGCGCTGGATGGCGCCTACCCGGCCGGCCGTGGCCGGCGCCGCGGCGGGCCTGCTGGCCGGCGGCCTCGGCGCCACCGTCTATGGCCTGCACTGCCAGGAGACCGCCGCCGCCTTTACCGCCATGTGGTACACGCTCGGCATGGCCCTCTGGCCGGCGGTGGGCGCGGCGATCGGTCGCTGGGCGTTGCGCTGGTAGGCAAATCACCCGCCAGGCGCGCGCAAAATCCCCTTAACGATTGTGTCCGAATGTGGCCGCATGGGCCGCGTAGCAGTGTCAGACAATCCTTCCGATCGGCGGGCTCTCGAGCGACTGCCGACCGCCCTCCGCGCCAAGGTGTTCCCCGGCGCCGTCGATTGCGTCATCCGCGACTACAACGAGCGCGGCGCGCGGCTCGAATTCAGCGAGCCGATGGCCCTGGGCGAGCACGTGGTGGTGGTCATCTGGTCCAGCGGCCTGGCCTATGAAGCCGTCACCCGTTGGCGCTCCGGCCCCCAGATCGGCGTCCAGTTCCAGGTTGGCCGCGACCTTCGGCGCCCGACGCCAGCCCACTTCGCCCCCATCCGCGCCGCCTGGATGAACCGCCGGCCGCGCATGAGCCGCCGCAAGCTGATCAAGTGCGCCGCCATGATCGACGACCGCGCCGCGCGCCGCGGCGCCTGGATCAGCGACTAGATCAGGCCGTTACTGGCGGCTGGAGCCCCCCGACCCGCCCGAGGCGGTCGAAATCGTATAGCCGTAGCCGCCGCGCTTGAGGTCGTTGGCCAGGGTGATCGGCGCCGAGCCGCCGTTCAGCCGGGCGCGATAGACCTGGGTCGCCTCCATCACCCGCATCACATAGTCCCGCGTCTCCGAGAACGGGATGCACTCGATGAAGTCGAGGGGATCGGTGCTGCTCGACCGCGGGTCGCCGCAGTCCAGCGCCCAGGCTGTCGGACGTCCGGGCCCGGCGTTGTAGGCCGCCGAGGCCATCACGTACGACCCGCTGAACTGGCTGACCAGCTGGCCCAGGAAGGCCGAGCCGAGCTGCATATTGTAGTCCGGATCGTCGAGCTGGCCGGGCGAAAAGGACATGCCCAGCCGCCGTGCGACGATCGAGGCGGTGGCCGGCATGAGCTGCATCATCCCCCGCGCCCCGGGGGCGGACCGGGCCCGGGGATCGAAGCTGCTCTCCTGGCGGGTGATGCCCAGCACGAAGGCCGGTTCCGGCGCCCCCGCCACCAGCGGCGGCGTACGGATCGGGTAGCCGCGTTCGGGCAGGATGAAGCCGCGCTTGGCGGCGTTGCGCACCGCGCGCATGGAGACTTCCTGGTCGCCATAGCCGCGCGCCAGGTCCACCAGTAGCGCCTCCTCCTGGCCCGTAGGCAGGGTGTCGGCGAGGCTGGCCACGAACTGCTTGAAGGTGTCCTTGGCCCCGATCTCGGCCAGGGCCCGGGTCGCCCGCACCGCCTCGCGACCCTCGAAGCGGGCCCGGTCGGCGGGGGTGATCTCCGGATCGCGATCCAGGGTGATGGTCTTGGCGCCCGACTTCATGGCCGCGAGCTGGCCATAGAAGGTCGTGTAGTACTTCGCCGACTGGCCATAGAAGATCTGCGCCTGCAGCGGGTCGCCCTGCGCCTCCGCCGCCCGGCCGCGCCAGTAGAGCGCCCGGCTCTGGGTCAGGGGGGACTGGCCGATGGTCTGCAGCTTGGCGAAATGGACGTCCGCCAGCCGCGGGTCCTTCATCCGCGCGAAGGCCAGCCAGCCGGCCATGAACTCGGCATCCGCCGCGTCGCCGCCGGAAGTCAGGCCCGTGTGCGCCGCGATGGCGAAGGCGCCGTTGTAGTCGCCGCTCTTCAGCGCCGCCACCGCCTGGCGGCCATGGCCCCACAGCCGCTCGCCAGCGCCGTCGAAGGGAATCCTGTCCGGCAGATAGCCGGCGATGGCCGCGGCGGCGGAGAACTGGCCCCGGTCGCGCGCCGCCAGCACCCGTTCATAGGCCAGGCCCGGCAGGACCTGCTGGTTCGGCGGCAGGGCGTCGACCAGAGCCTGGGCGTTGGAGGCGCCCTGGCGCACGGCGATGCGCGCCAGGTCGATGGCGCGTTGGTCGGCCGGCAGCAGGTCCAGCATCGCCCGCGCCGCCTCGCCCTGAGGCCCATAGAGCAGCATGTCGGCCCGGGTCACATGGTCGTCGGCGCTGAGCATGTCCGAGAACCGCGCCAGCATCGCGCGCTGCACGTCGATGTCGAAGGGCAGGGTGCGCCAGGCGGTCTTGATCACCTGGGCGGCGTCGGCGGTCTTGCCCGTCGCCTTCAGGGCCGAGGCCAGGGCCATGGCGCCCTGGCCGGTCAGGGGATCGCCGCCGCCGAACCAGTCTATGGTCGCCTGCGGGCCCATTCCGGCGGTCTCGATCAGCTTCTCGGCGGCGATCTGTCGCCGCGCCGCCCTCGGCCAGCCGGCCAGGTCGCGCCGGGCCGTATCGGCCTCCAGGAAGCTCATGGACTCGGGCGCCCCGTCGGCCAGGGCCCATAGGGCGATCTTGCGCGCCAGGGGCGACGACAGGCCCGACAGCGCCGTGCGCACGCCGCCGCCATTGCCGTTTTTGCCGGCGTTGAGCGCCGCGATGACCCCCTGGGCGTCGCTGTCGGAGAGCTGTTCGCCATAAGCGGTCTGCGGCGTCGAGACGAGCTGGCCGCCGCCGGGCATGCTCACATGATAGCCGGGCGCGGGGCTGCTCGCCTGGCCAGCTTGCGCGGCGGAGGCGGGCGGCGACGCCCCAGGCGGGTGGGGAATGTCTGCGGTCAGGGTCTGTCCGGTGGCGACGCTGGCGGCCAGGGCCAGGGCGCCGAGGGCGCAAAAGCCTCTGACGGTCCGGTAACTCAACCTGATCAACTCCTCGAAGCGCGCGAATCGCTGGCCCGACCCGTTGCAGGAGCGGGCCCCGATCGACATATTGGCGACCCGACTCTGAAGGCCGCAATACCAAGCGGCGACATCACGGCCTTTTGCACCCTATGTCCCTACCCATCTTCAAGGGCGTCATTACGGCGCTTGTGACCTCTTTTCGCGACGGCGCCTTCGATGAGAAGGCCTACGTCGCCCTGGTCGAGCGCCAGATCGCAGGGGGCGTGCACGGCCTCGTGCCGGTGGGCACGACCGGCGAGACCTCGACCCTGAGCCACGACGAGCACAAGCGCGCGGTGGAGCTGTGCGTGGCCACCGCCGGCGGCCGCGTGCCGGTGATCGCCGGGGCCGGCTCCAACTCCACCGAGGAAGCCATCGACCTCGTCCGCCACGCCAAGACCGTCGGCGCCCATGCCGCCCTGGTGGTGACGCCCTACTACAACCGCCCCAGCCAGGAAGGGCTCTACCTGCACTACAAGGCGATCAACGACGCCGTGGAACTGCCGGTGTTCGTCTACAACGTGCCCTCGCGCACCAGCGTCGACATCGCCAACGAGACCCTGGCCCGCCTGGCGGAGCTGCCGAACATCGTCGGCATCAAGGACGCCACCGGCGACATGCTGCGCCCCAGCTACCAACGCCTGATGTGCGGGCCGGAGTGGACCATGCTGTCCGGCGACGACCCCACCGCCCTCGGCTACATGGCCCACGGCGGCCACGGCTGCATCTCGGTGACCTCGAACGTCGCCCCGGCGCAATGCGCGGCCTTCTACAACGCCTTGATGAGCGGGGACTGGCAAGGCGCCCTGGCCTGGCAGGACAAGCTGGTGCGCCTGCACAAGGCGTTGTTCCTGGACAATTCGCCGGCCCCGACCAAGTTCGCCCTGGCCCACCTGGGCCTTTGCGACCCGCACGCGCGCCTGCCCATCGCCCCCTGCGCCGACGCGGTGAAGCCGGCGATCCTCGAGGCGATGGCCGCCGCCGGCGTCACTGGATGACCAAACTCATCGCCGAGAACCGGCGCGCCCGGTTCGACTATTTCCTGGACGACGCCATCGAGGCGGGCCTCGCCCTCACCGGGACCGAGGTCAAGTCGCTGCGCGAGGGCAAGGCCAACATCGCCGAGTCCTACGTCGCCGTGGAAGGCGACGAGCTGGCGCTGATCAACGCCTACATCCCCGAATACAGCAAGGCCAACCGCTTCAACCACGAGCCCCGCCGACCGCGCCGGCTGCTCATGCACCGCAAGCAGATCGACAAGATGATGGGCGCGGTGCAGCGCGAGGGCCGCACCCTCATCCCCACCAAGCTCTACTTCAACGACAAGGGCCGGGTTAAGCTCGAGGTCGCCATGGCCAAGGGCAAGAAGATCCACGACAAGCGCGCCGTCGAGGCCGACCGCGACTGGAAGCGCGAACAGGGGCGTCTGATGAGGGACCGGGGATGATGCGCAAGCTGACGATAACGGCCAGCCTCGCCGCGGGGGCGGCGACCTTGGCCGTACTGGTTTCCGGCGTCGCGCAATCCGGGATCATCACCCATTCGATGCGCCATGCGGCGGCGGCGAAGGCGAACCTGCTGCACATCTCCTCCCACCTGGCCGAGACCGCCCAGGTCACCGTCGACGGAAAGGCCGTCACAGCCCCAGGCTACGGCTCGACGACCACGCCGGTGGCGGCTGGCCACCACGTTCTCAAGGTCACCTCCGCCCACGGGGTGAACTACCAGGGCGCCCTCGACCTCAAGGAGGTCGACCTGATGACCTGGAAGGGCAAGGGCTACTGGTGCGTGAACCTGCTGGAATCGTCCCTGCAGCCCTATTCCAAGGAAGAGTGCCAGGAAGACGTCACGGACGCCGGCTAGAGCACGCTGCGATCAGACGGAGTCGCCTGATCGTTGAATCGTTCGCTAGATTCAATAGTTTGATCGGGTCGCGGCCGGAGAGCCGACGACCGCCTTTCCTCGATCCGCTCTAGCTCGCGGCGTTGAGCACGGCCCGGGCGCGCCGGAAGATGTCCTCGAACATCGCCGGCGTCAGCCGGCCGGTGTTCGTATTGAGCCGCGAGCAGTGGTAGCTGTTGATCAGGTGATAGCCGCCGGCCACCGTCTCCGATCCATGCCCGGGCGCCCCCGCAGAGCCGGGCAGGCCCAGCGCCTTCAGCACATTGCGCCGGGCCACGTCGCCCAGGGTGACGATCACCTTCAGCCGCGGCAGCTGCTCCAGCCGCGCGACGAGGAACGGGCGGCAGGCGCTCTCCTCGGCCGGGGTCGGCTTGTTGCCGGGCGGGGCGCAGCGCACGGCGTTCGACACCATGCAGTCGACCAGCCTCACCCCGTCGTCCGGCCGCGCCTGGTACGACCCCGTGGCGAAGCCCAGCTTGATCAGGGTCTCGTAGAGCAGCACCCCGGCGAAATCGCCGGTGAACGGCCGCCCCGTGCGGTTGGCGCCCTGGCGGCCGGGCGCCAGGCCCATCACCAGCAGGCGCGCGTCAGGGTCGCCGAACGACGGCGCCGGGCCGTTGAACCAGTCGGGATGGGCGGCGTGGTTCTCGCCGCGGTACTCGACCAGGCGCGGGCACAGGGGGCAGTCGCGCGGCGGCTCGGCCGTGGCGGCGGCATGGACGGACGGCATGGAAAACTCCGGAGGCGGCGACGGACGATCAGTCCCGCTCGGTCTCTTCCTCGCGCACCGGCGCCTTGTTCTCCTGCAGGAAGCGGGGCAGGCGGGCCGGGCGGCCGATGATGTCGGCCAGGTCGGCCAGGTCCACGAAGGCGTCCGCCTGGCGGCGCAGGTCGTCGGAGGCCATCGGCGGCTGCGACTTGACCGTCGACACCACCGTCACCCGCACGCCCTTTCGCTGCACCGCCTCGATCAGGCGGCGGAAATCGCCGTCGCCCGAGAACAGCACCACATGGTCGGCGTGGTCGGCGATCTCCAGCATGTCGACGGCGATCTCGATGTCCATGTCGCCGCGCCAGCGCTTGCGCCCCTGGGCGTCGGTGTATTCCCGCGCCGACTTGGTCACCAGGGTGAAGCCGTTGTAGTCCAGCCAGTCCACCAGGGGCCGGATCGGCGAATAGTCCTGATCCTCCACCAGGGCGGTGTAGTAGTAGGCTCTGATCAGGACGCCGCGCTTGCGGAACTCATCCAGCAGCCGCTTGTAGTCGATATCGAAGCCGAGACCCTTGGCCGACGAATAGAGGTTCGCCCCGTCGATGAACAACGCCAGACGATCCGTGGGATAGAAGGTCATCGACCCAACCTCTTGAATGAATGGCTGAAAATGGATTGTCTCGCCGGCGCGATCATCATCGCCATGGGGTCAAATCTTCCAGGTGACTATGCGTCCAGTACCGTCCTCTTGGAAGCGGCTCTGTCGCGATTCTCAAGCGCCGGGCTGCACGTCGTGAAACGGTCGAGCTGGTGGCGCTCGGCCGCGTGGCCGGATCCATCGAAGCCTGAGTATCTCAACGGCGTCGTCCTTGTCGAGACGAGCCTGCCCCCTGACGCCGTGATGACGCGAATTCTTGCCCTGGAAGTCGAATTCGGCCGCCGCCGGGGTCAGCCTAATGATCCGCGCACGCTCGATCTCGACCTCATCGCCTATGGCCGTCAGGTGATCGACTCGCCGGGCCTCGTTCTGCCGCACCCGCGCGCCCACGAGCGGCGCTTCGTCATGGGCCCTCTGGCCGAGATCGCCCCGGACTGGGTCCACCCGGTTCACGGCGGAACGGCGGCGGACTGGGCGGTCAAGGCCAGCGTCGGGGCGGACGCCGCGCCTGTCGTCGCACGATAGGGCTGCCGGACCGGCGTCCGATCCGGCCATGCTATCCTTGCAGGACCATTCAGGGGAGAGACGACGCATGACCGAGACCAAGCCGGTGACCGTGGCCCAGTCGGAACGCTTCGACCTGCCCTCCGACATCCTCGGCCGCGGCCTGCGCCTGCTCGTCGCCCGGCCCCAGGGCGAGCCGCCGGCCGCCGGCTGGCCGGTGGTCTATCTGCTCGACGGTTTCGACAACTTCGCCACCGCCGCCCAGCTGGTGCGCATGATGGCCAACGCCGGCGAGATCCGCGGCGCCGTGGTGGTGGGCGTCGCCTACGCCGACCCCGCCGACGGCGCGCGCCAGCGCTGGCTCGACCTCACCACCCGCTGCGCCCAGAAGACCCTCGACCGCCTGGGCCGAAAGGACGTCACCGAGGCGGGGACCGGCGGCCTCGACGACTACCTGCGGGCCATCGAGGCCGAGGTGAAGCCGGCCGTCGAGGCGCGCCTGCCCATCGACCGCGCCGACCAGACCCTGTTCGGCCATTCCCTCGGCGGGCTGGCGGTGCTTCGGGCCCTGTTCCGCCAGACGGCGACCTACCGCACCTTCCTGGCCTCCAGCCCGTCGATCTGGTGGGACGAGAAGGCGATCCTGGCCGACGAGCCGGCCTTCGCCGCCCGCGTCAAGGCCGGGGAGGCCGCGCCCAGGGTGTTCGTCTGCGTCGGCGGCCAGGAGGAGACGCCCAGCCGCGCCGACCCCTCTCGCGGCCCCTTCACCCAGGCCGAGGTCGACAAGATGACCCGCAGGGCCAAGATGGTCGGCAACGCCCACGCCCTCGGGCGGCGCCTGCGCGCCATCGAGGGCCCCAAGGGCTATGAGGTCGAGAGCTTCGTGTTCCGCGACGAGGGCCACCTCAGCGTCATCCCCGCCGCCATCAGCCGCGGCATGACCTTCGCCCTGCGACGCTAGAGCACGATGGCTTTTGTCGGAATCGACAAAAGGCTGAATCGTGCTCGCAAACTAAAGAGGCGAGCCTGCTGATCGCGTTTTGATGGATCCATCAAAACGCGGCAGGCTCTAGACGCCTCTAGAGCCACCGCCGGGGCAGCTTGCGCCCCAGCGGGCGGATTTCCTTGTCCTTGAGCCCCAGCTGCTTCATCCGCGCCGGCGACAGCTGCACCAGCATCTGCACCGGCTCCTGGCCACGGAACGGGCTGGTGGTGACGTGGCCGTGCTCCAGGGCGGCGTCCAGGGCGGTCCATTCGGCCTTGGCGCGGTCCTCGTGGCCGATGGCCCAGTAGTGGCGCAGCGGTTCGGGCTCGCCGGCCACCTCCACCATCACCCCGATCACCCAGCCCGTCATCCAAGTCTCCCGCGCGCTCCGCCTCTGTACGCGCCGCCGGGAGCGGCCGGAAAGGGCTTTCGGCTTGCCAAGCCGCCGGCCCCGGCCGACGGTGCGGCGACATCCGAGGTTGGGAGGCCCCGATGGACCGCATCGAAGTCGTCGAATACACCGACGCCGTCTGTTCCACCGCCTGGGGCGCCGAGCCGCTGCTGCGCCGCCTCGACTGGCGCCACGGCCACCATCTGACCTGGCGCAAGGTCATGGGCGGCCTGGTGGGGAACGCCGCCACGGGCAAGGACAGCTGGGACCGGGCCAGCGCCGCCGAGCCGATGCGCGCCTACTGGAAGCGGGTCTGGCGCCTGACCGGCATGCCCTATCCCAACCCCATGCATCTGATGCTGCAGTCCACCGACCCGCTGGGCGCGGCGGTCAAGGCGGCCGAGCTGCAGGGCCAGGACGTCGCCCACGCGGTTCTGCGCCGCTTCCGCGAGCAGATCTTCATCTTCGGCCTCGGCCCCCAGACCCCGGATGAGTTCGAGGCCGCGGCCCAGGGCGTCCCGGGCCTGGACCTCGCCCGCTGGCGCCGCGACCAGGCCCTGCCGGAGGTGGCCGAGGCCTACCGCGCCGACTGGCGCGAAACGCGCGAGCCCAACGACTACGTACGCCACCTCAAGCACGACAGCCCCATGAACGGCGAGCTCAAGCACTCCGAGGGCCACGACCGCTACGCCCTGCCCACCCTGATCTTCCGGGGGCAGGGCGGCGACATCACCGTCGCCGGTTGGGTTCCGTATGAGGATTACGAGGCCGGATTGGAGGCCGCCCTGCCGGGCGCCACCGCCGATCCGCGCCCCGACCCCACGCCCGAACAGGCCTTCGCGCGCTGGGGCGTGCTGACGGACAAGGAACTGGCCTTCCTCTGCGGCGAGTCCGCCCGCCCGCCGGCCGGCGTGGTCGCCCACGACTGGGGCGACGGCCTCGTCTACTTCACCCAGGCCGAAGCGCGGGCAAGGGGGCTGGAGGCTGGGGTCGCGGCCTAGGGAAGTCTCATGGACCCTCCAGCGGCGCCGGCCTCTGCCGGTCGGACCCTCGGATGAACCGAGGCGGGGGCGACGAAAATCCGGTGGGCGGTGATGGTCGGAACGCCGTCACCAGACCTCGCCGAAGGGTCTGATCTCCGATCGGAACGACCAGGCCGACTTCGCCTGGTGCGCGAGGTGCCAGACCTCGTCGGCAATATCCTTGGGGTGGCAGAAGTAGTCGTCCGGCTTGTCCGGGTTGATCTTCCGCTGCCACTCCAGATCGATGGCGGCGTCGATGACCAGATAGGCGACGTGGACGCCTCGAGGGCCCATGGTGCGCGCCATGGATTCCGCCAGGATGCGTTGCGCCGCCTTGGTGGGTGCGAAACTCGCGAAGTTCGCTCGGCCGCGTTCCGCCGAGGTGTTGCCGGTCACGATCAGCGCGCCGCCGCCGGCCTCCTCCATGCGCGGCGCGGCCCAGCGAGCCAGGTGCATCAGCGCCATGACGTTCACCTGGAAATTCCGCTCGAGGATATCCGGGTCGGCGTCGAGGAAATTGGCGAAGGCGCCGCCCACGGCGTTGTGAACCACCACCTTCGGCGCGCCGGCGCGGGCCTGCGCCTGTTCCAGCGCCGCGTGAAGCGCCGCCGGATCGGAAACGTCGCAGGGCAGGCCGAAGGCGTCTGACAGCTCGTCGGCCAGGGCCGTCAGCCGCTCCGCGGTGCGGGCCAGCATCGCCACCTGGTAGCCGCCCTCGTGGAAGCGCCGGACGATGGCGGCTCCGGTTCCCGGACCCACGCCGGTGACGATCGCGAGCGGCTTCATGCGGCGGCTCCCAGGCTGGCGCGCACGAAGTCGAGCCGGTCGTTGCCGAAGAACATCTCGTCGCCGACATAAAGGGTCGGCGCGCCGAACACGCCGCGGGACACCGCCTCGTCCGTCGCCGCGTCCAGCGCGGTGTCGAGCTCTGGATCGTCGATGCGGGCGAGGAGGTTCGGTGCGTCGACGCCCGCGCCTTCGAGCACCGCGACGACGTCGGCGGCCGTGGACAGCGGCGCGCCCGTTCCCCAATAGGCGGCGAAGATCGCGCTGACCGCCGTGTCCGCCTCATCAAGCTCCGCGGCGGCGATCGTGGCGCGCAGCAACCGGCGGGCGTCGATGCTTCCCGCCTGCGGATGACGCTGGAACGGCACCCTGTACAGGCCCACCCAGCGCTTCAGGTCCATCCCCAGGTATTGGCCCTTGGGCTTGCAGGTGATGCTGGTGGGAACATTGCCCACCTTGTCCATCAACTGGAGAATCTCGAACGGTCGCCAGTCGATGTCGGCGCCCAGTTTGCGAACCTGGGTCTGGGCCAGATAGGCGTAGGGGCTGCGATAGTCGAAGTAGAAGTCGAGTGCGGCCATGGCCGGGCTCCTCTGTTTGGGGATGGTCTATCGGCCCTGAAAAACGGCGGCGCGGCGTTCGACGAAGGAGCGGATGCCTTCCGCGGCGTCCTCAGTGCCCATGACGCGCTGGCGAATGGTGGGGACGACATCGATGGCCGCCCGTTCGCCGGCCTCAATGAACTTTCGGCCGGCTTCCTTGGTGACCTGGATGCCGAGCGGAGCGTTGCCCGCGACAATGCGGGCGATCTCCATGGCGCGCTCGATCTGGCGCCCGTGCGGAACGACTTCCTGCGCCAGGCCGATGCGATAGGCCTCCTCGGCCCCGAACTCGTCACACAGCATCAGGTGGTACATGGCGTTGCCCCAGCCAGCTCGCGTCAGGAAGCGGAAGTGAGCGCCGCCCAGGGGCGCGATCCCGCGTTTCGCCTCCATCTGGCAGAAGCGGCTTCCCTCGGCGGCGATCACGATGTCCCCCGCCAGGGCCATCTCGATGCCGACCGTGAAGCAGATGCCCTGAACTGCGGTGATCACGGGCTTGCGGCATTGGTTGCGCATCCCGAACGGATCGATGTGGTCATCGGGGATCGGCGTCGGCGCGGCGCCGGGGCCGAAGAACTTGGGCATGTCGAGGCCCGCGGTGAAGTTGTCGCCCTCCGCGCAGAGGACGCCGACCCACAGGTCGGGATCGCGGTCCAGTTCGGTCATGGCGGCCGCGAGCTGCGCCATCATCTCGGGCACGAAGGCGTTCTTCTTGGCGACGTTGTCGATGACGATCTTCAGGATGTGGTCGTGACGTTCACTGCGGATCCGCCCTTCTGCGACGGCGTTCTCGGTCATGGTCTTCTCCCTGCGGCGGCTACCAATCTGCATGAGGGTTGTCATGCAGAACCATGACGAGTATCATCCAGATCGTCAACGGCGGAGATTCGCTATGGGCCATTCGCGGGCCGAGAAGGCGCTGAACCGGGAACGCATCCTGGCGGAGGCGGCGCGTCAGATCCGGGATGGCGGGCTGGAGTCGGTCAGCGTCGGCGCCCTCATGAAGAGCGTCGGCCTCACGCATGGCGGCTTCTACGGCCACTTCGAAAGTCGCGAGGCCCTCCTGGCCGAGGCGTTGGAGCGCGCGCTTCTGGAAGGCGAAGCCAAGGCCGGCGCGAGCGGCGCGCCCGCGTCCTTCTCCGCCATCGTCCGCAGCTATCTGAGCCGCACACACCGCGACGCCCGCGACAGCGGATGCGCCGTGGCCGCGCTCGTGTCGGATGTGGCGCGGGCGGGCGTGGCGTCCCGCGAGGTCATGACGGCGCACGTCGAGGCCTTCATCGGCGCCGTGGCCAAGTCGCTCGATAGGGACGACGAACGCGCGATCGTGGCGGTCAGCGCGATGGTGGGCGCCCTGACGCTCTCCCGGGTCGTGACAGACCCGGCCCGCTCGAACGCCATCTTGAAGGCTGTTCGCAACTATCTGGACAAGCTGGACGCTGACGAGACGCCTGCTTCATAGCAACCACAACCTCGCCATGGACCCCGCGCACCGGGCGACGGTCCTTCGGCTGAACGCCATGACCAACGCCCTGGTGGAGCAGGAGATCGGCCACGACGACGGTCGGGAATATCCAGGGGAAACGGCGCTCTACAACCAGGTCGCTTGACGCCAGAGCGCCGATCGGCATTCACTCCAGCGCGCTCGGCGCGACGTAAGGTTTGACCACGAACCACACGAACCTCACGAACGGGATCGTGGAACGCCCTTTCATTTCGTCACCCCGGCCAAGCGCAGCGCCGAGCCGGGGCCGGCCGCGCCGCTTCCAAGACGATCAGCAACCATGAACCCGCCTGGCCGCCCCCGGGTCCTCGGCCGCTGACGCAGCCCCGCCCGGCGTGACGGAAGTTCGTGTGGTTCGTGTGGTTCGTGGTCATTGCGCTTCGGCCCCACGACCTGCACCGGCCGAATGCCGATCAGCCCAAGCCAGGCGTTTCGCGGTGCAACTCGACCAGCGTCAGCGGCCCTTCGTTCCCGCCGCATCGATCACCACCGGCGCGCGCCAGTCACGCGCCAGGCCGGCGCGCAGGCTTGCGGCCGCCTCGGCGCCAATCCGGGTCTCGAGAAGCCGTTCCAGGCCATCGACCACCCGATGCGCCGCCCGGCGCAGGTCCTGGGCGTCGAAGCTGTATTCGACGATCCGCCCGCGCGCGTCCTGGGGATCGACCGCCAGGGTGATCAGGCCCCGGCGGCTGAGATGTGGCTGATCGCCTGGCGGCTTACGCCGAGCAGGCTGGCCAGGCGCGACGGTCGGTTCTCCCCGGCGGCCAGGCACATCAGGAACATGGACTGGGACCGGGTCAGGGGCGCATAGCCCGCCGCCGCCAGGCTCGACAGGCTCTCGCCGCGACCCCGGCGGGACAGGCTGCGGCCCGCCTAGCCTGCCCTAAGCCCCCGCCGACGCCAGCCGCATCCGGCGCATCTGGCGGAACGAGATCAGGCGGCCGTTGGCCTCGTCGAACACCGCCAGGCTGGCGCACTTGAAGCTCTCGATCAGGCCCAGGCGGCTGACGTTCTTCAGTTCCGGCAGGTCCTTCATCACCTGCGGCAGGCGATAGAAGGGAATGCGGCTCGACAGGTGGTGCACGTGGTGCACGCCGATGTTGGCGGTCAGCCACTTCAGCGGCTGGGGCAGGTCATAGTGCGACGAGCCCAGCAGGGCCGCGTCGTCGCGCCGCCACTTGCCCTGGCGCAGCCAGGTGACGCCCTCGAACTGGTGCTGCACGAAGAACAGCCACACGCCGATGGTGGCGCCGATCAGCATGGTGGGCAGGAACACCAGCAGGGTAGGCGCGGGACCCAGCAGCCAGGCGAACACCGCCAGCACCGCCAGGGCCGCGACGGTGGTGCCCATGGTCGACAGCCACGGCCGCCAGCCGTCCTTGAACAGGCCGAACGGCAGCCGCTGCATCAGGAAGAAGGTGAAGAAGGGTCCCAGGCCGAACAGCACCAGCGGGTGCCGGTACAGGCGATAGCCGAACCGCTTCATCGGCGTCAGCGCCAGGTACTCGTCAACGGTCAGGGTCTTGATGTCGCCCAGGCCCCGCCGGTCCAGGTTGGCCGAGGTGGCGTGGTGCACGGCGTGGGTCCGGCGCCAGTAGTCGTAAGGCGTCAGGGTCAGCACCCCGATCACCCGGCCGACCCAGTCGTTGGCCGCCTTGGCGGAGAAGAACGCCCCGTGCCCGCAGTCGTGCTGGATCATGAAAAGCCGCACCAGGAACAGCGCCGCCGGCGCCGTCAGGATCAGCGCCAGCCACCAGAAGCCCAGGTGGAAGACCAGGAAGGCCACGCTCCACATCGCCAGCAACGCCCCGCCGGTGACCGCCAGCTCGAAGATCGCCCGCGGCGAACTCGGCTTCTTGTAGGCGTCCAGCCGGCTGATCAGGTTGTGCTGCGTGCTTTCCATGTGGGGGAATTTTCCTGAGGCCTGTCGGTCTTGATCTGTCGGCTTTGATTCGGGTCAGTCTGACCGAAGATGGTGACGGTAGATTGATATGGCTCAGCCGGGCCTTGCGGCCAATGGGCGCGCCCCGAAATGGGGCTACACGCGGAAGAAGTCGATAAAGGCCCGAAGTCCGGCGGGCATGTGGCGCCGGGAGGGATAGTAGAGATATGGCCCTGGAAAGGGCGCGTGCCAGTCGTCCAGCAACCGGATCAAGCGTCCGTCATCCAGAGCTCCGTCCAGGAACCCCTCGAAGGTGGCCACGAATCCGACCCCCGCCAGGGCGGCCTCCAGCTGGATGCGCAAGCTGGTGGTGATCAGGGGGCCGTCCGGGCGCACCACCACCACCTCGCCGTCGCGCTCGAACTCCCATTCCTGCAGGACGCCGCTGCTGAACCGATGGCGGATGCAGGGCAGGGCGGCCAGGTCGCGGGGGTGTTCGGGCCGGCCCACCCGCGCCAGCAGGCTGGGCGCCGCCGCCAGGGCGTAGCGCAGCGGCCCGCCGATCGGCACGGCGATCATGTCGCGCGCCAGGCTCTCGTCGAAGCGCACCCCGGCGTCGAAGCCGCCCTCGACGATGTCCACGAAGCGATCCTCCACCACCAGCTCCACCGTCAGCCGCGGATAGGCGGCCAGGAAGGCCGGCAGGCGCGGGGCGATGGCGAACTGCGCGGCTGGGGCGGGGGCGTTGATGCGCAGAGTGCCGGCCACCGTCTCGCCCAGCTCCCGGGCCTGGTCGACGGCTTCGGCGATGGCGTCCAGGGCCGGGTTCAGCCCCGCCAGCAGCACCGCCCCTGCGTCGGTGGGGCGTACGCTGCGGGTCGTGCGGTTCAGCAGCCTCAGGCCCAGTCGCTGTTCCAGGGCCGCGATCCGCTCGCTCAGCGACGACGGCGACAGGCCCAGCTCCTTGGCGGCCTGGCGAAAGCTCTGGCGGCGCGCCACGGCGGCGAACAGGGTCAGGTCGCCGAGGTCCATTGATCGCTATCCCGAACAGTTCATGCGGAATTGTACGGCTTATCGGCCGGGCGGGCGAGGAAGATATTGCCGCCATCGCGGGACACCCCGCTCACGGAGATCAACGATGGACAAGAGAACCCTGGGCAAGACCGGGCCGGCGGCTTCGGCGCTGGGCCTGGGCTGCATGGGAATGTCGCCGGACTTTTACGGCGAGGCCGACCGCGCCGAGAGCATCGCCACGGTCCACGCCGCCCTCGACGCCGGGGTCACCCTGCTCGACACCGGCGACTTCTACGGCATGGGCCACAACGAGATGCTGATCGCCGAGGCCCTCAAGGGCCGCCGGCGCGAGGACGTCCAGATCAGCGTCAAGTTCGGCGCCCTGCGCGGGCCGGACATGGCGTTCGGCGGCCACGACGCACGGCCGGCGGCGGTGCGCAACTTCGTGGCCTACAGCCTCAAGCGCCTGAACACCGACTACATCGACGTCTACCGCCCCGCGCGCCTGGATACGGACGTGCCGATCGAGGACACCGTCGGCGCCATCGCCGACCTGGTCAAGGCCGGCTGGGTGCGCCACATCGGCCTGTCGGAAGTGGGGTCGGACACCATTCGCCGCGCCGCCGCGGTGCATCCCATCGTCGACCTGCAGATCGAATATTCGATCATCGCCCGCGACATCGAGGACAGCATCCTGCCCACCTGCCGCGAACTGGGCGTCGGCGTCACCGCCTACGGCGTGCTGGCCCGGGGCCTGATCAGCGGCCACTGGAGCCGGGACGCCGGCACGCGAGCCGCCCGCGACTTCCGCGGCATGACCCCGCGCTTCCACGGCGAGAACCTGGACCACAACCTGGCCCTGGTGGAGGCGCTGCGGGCCGTGGCCAACGCCAAGGGCGTCAGCGTCGCCCAGATCGCCATCGCCTGGGTGGCTTCACGCGGCGACGATATCGTGCCGCTGGTGGGCGCGCGCCGTCGCGAGAGCTTGAACGAGGCCCTCGGCGCGCTCGATATCAGTCTGACGGCGGCCGATCTGGCGGCCATCGAAGCGGCGGCGCCCAGGGGCGCGGCGCGCGGGGAGCGCTACCCACCCGCCATGCTGGCCCATCTGGACAGCCAGAAGGGCTAGGCCTAAAGGGCCGCCATGGTCCGGATGATCTCCACCCGCGCGCAACAGCAGCAACGCCAGCACCATCTGGCGGCGCTGGTCGGCGCGCGGCCTGGAGTGACCGGCTGAACGCCGCCTCGTCCAGACCTCGAACCTCGATCAACCCCGCCGTTCCGGCGGGGTCTTCGTTTGGACCGGCGCCGGACGGCACTTCCGGAGCCTGACCATGACGACCTTTGTTCCCTTTACGTCCGACGCCGAGATCGCCGCCATCGGCGGCGGCCTCGTGGACCGAACCCTGCCCAAGCCGCGCTGGACCCACGGCGCCCACTTCGCGGCCGCCCTGTGGCTGATCGCCCGGCGGACCGACGTCGATCCCGCCCGCGACATGCCGCCGATGATCCGCGCCTACAACGAGGCCACCGGCGTCGTGAACACCGACGCCAGCGGCTACCACGAGACCATCACCCAGGCCTCCCTGCGCGCCTCGCGGGCCTTCCTGGCGTCGCGCCCCGCCGGCGAGCCGCTCTTCGAAACCTGCAACGCCTTGATGGCCTCGCCCCTGGGAAACCGCGACTGGCTGCTTAGCTATTGGAGCAAGGGGCTGCTGTTCTCGCCGGCGGCGCGGCGGGACTGGATCGAACCGGACCTGCAGCCGCTGCCCTTCTAGGGGGTAAGATGAAGATCCTGGCGATTTGCGGCAGCCTGCGGGCCGCCTCGTCAAACCGCGTGGCGCTGGAAGCGGCCGCTCTCCTCGCGCCGTCGGGCGTCCAGGTCGTCCTCTACGAAGGCCTGGCCGACCTGCCGGCCTTCAATCCGGACTTCGACGACGCCCCGCCGCCGGCCGCCGCGGCTCTGCGGGCATGGGTCTCCGCCAGCGACGCCGTGCTGATCTCCAGCCCGGAGTACGCCCACGGTGTCGCCGGCGCGATGAAGAACGCCCTCGACTGGCTGGTGGGGTCGCTGGATTTCGACGGCACGCCCGTGGCTCTGGTCAACACCTCGCCGCGGGCGACCCTCGCCCAGGCCCAGATGCTGGAGACGCTGCGCACCATGTCCGCCCAGGTGGTGAAGGCGGCCTGTATCGAGCTGCCGCTGATGGGCCGGGGCCTGGACGCTGCGGGCGTCGCCGCCGATCCGGCCCTGTCTGCAGCCCTGCGCCCGGCCGTTCAGGCCCTGGCCGAGGCGGCCGCCGTGCGCTCGGCCGTCAGCCGGTGATGCGGACTGTGGCGCCCTTCAGATAGCTCATGCACACCACCCCGTGGATCTTCTGGCCCTGCACGTTCACGGCGGTGAACTTGTAGAAGATCTTGTCGGATTTGCTGCACGACAACCCCATCACCGTGCGCTGCAGCTTCACCTGACCGAGGTTCATGGCCTCCACCGCCGCCCGGGCGCGGTTGTCGGCGAAGGGGTAGAAATAGCCGCAGCCGCCGAGACTGAGGGCCGCGCTCGCCGCCGCCAGGACCAGGATCATCCGCCGCATCGGCCGCCCTCCGCCGTCATCAGAGGCCCTGCCATCGCACGGGCTCGCCCCGGCGTCGAGGCATGGCTCGGCGCCGGGGTCCGCATGTCAGGATCAGAGAAATCTACGCCTGGGATAAGGGCCTAGAACGGCGGACGCCAGATGTCCCGTCCCGCCCTGATCTGGATATCCAGCACTTCGAGCCACGAGGCCCGCACCTGCAACCAAAGCCACTTCGCGATCGCGACCAGGCGTCTCGCCCGTTCGCCAAGGTCAACGCCAAAATAGGAATCGTTCACGCCGGTCAGTGACCGTCGAGTCATGGGTCGCCCCTCAAGTCTGTTGGTGGGAGGCGGAACCTAGTGGGGATTCTCATCCCCGGGCAGACTTGAAGATAACTTTGTTCGGCCTAGCTCATAGGGGCGGGTTCGCCATGGAACGCGCTCCGGTTGCGCCTGCGACCCCATATCTTGTGCCGATAACCGCTTCGCGGCGTTGCACAATTCGTTCAAACTCTCTATTTTACAGGGTTCCATCCCCCGTCTGAGAGACTCCATGGCCCGCGTCACCGTCGAAGACTGCATTGAAAAGGTCCCCAATCGCTTCAGCCTCGTGCTGCTGGCGGCGCATCGCGCCCGGGCGATTTCGGCCGGCGGTCAGATCCTGGTGGACCGGGACAACGACAAGAACCCGGTGGTGGCCCTGCGCGAGATCGCCGACGACGTCCTGGACGCCGAGGAGATGCGCGAGAACCTGATCGGCACCCTGCAGCGCGTCGACGAACACTCGGAAGCCGAGGAAGAGGCTGAGACCCTGGCCCTGCTGGCCGATCCCAGCCACATGCAGATGAGCGAGCAGGAACTGGTGCGGGCGCTGCAGAGCGACCGCGACGGCGGTCAGGAGGAGCGGTACTGAGCCCGGACGGCGCAGACCCACTCCCTGTCACGGCGGCGGCGCCGCCGATCGCCGCCCTTCCTCTTGAGCCTTCGGCGGATCCCGCCGGGGCCAAGGCGGACGGCGCGCCTCTTGCCGAACCCAAGGCCTCCGAGACCAGGGCCTCCGAGACCAAGTCCGGCGACCTCAAGCCCACCGAACGGCGCAGGTTTCTGCGCCAGTACGAGCTGATCGAACGCGTCAAGGCCTACGAGCCGGACGCCGACGAAGACCTCCTCAACCGCGCCTATGTCTACGCCGTGCGCATGCACGGGGCCCAGACCCGGGCCAGCGGCGATCCCTACTTCGCCCATCCCATCGAGGTGGCGGGCATCCTCACCGACTACCGCATGGATACGGCGACCATCGTCACCGCCCTGCTGCACGATGTCATCGAGGACACCGACGTCACCCGCGCCGAGATCGACCGCCTGTTCGGCGCCGAGATTGGCGAGCTGGTCGAGGGCGTCACCAAGCTCTCGCGCCTGGAGATGAGCGCCGAGTACAAGCGCCAGGCCGAGAACCTGCGCAAGTTCATCCTGGCGGTCTCCAAGGACGTGCGGGTGCTGATGGTCAAGCTGGCCGACCGCCTGCACAACATGCGCACGCTGCACTTCATCAAGAGCGCGGCCAAGCGCGAGCGGATCGCCCGCGAGACCCTCGACATCTACGCCCCCCTGGCCCGCTCCATCGGCTGTCACCGCATCTGTTCGGAGATGGAAGAGCTGGCCTTCATGCAGCTCAACCCGGTGGCCCGCACCGCCATCATGCGCCGCCTGGACGCCCTGCGCCGCGAGCAGGGCGGGGCGGTGTCCATGGTCAGCCAGGAGATCGCCTCCCGGCTCCAGAAGTCCGGCATCGCCAGCCGCGTCTTCGGGCGCGAGAAGAATCCCTTCTCGATCTGGCGGAAGCTGCAGCGCAAGTCGATCGGCTTTTCCCAGCTCTCCGACATCTTCGCCTTCCGCGTCATCGTCGACGGCGAGGACGACTGCTACCGCGCCCTCGGCGTCATCCACCGCGCCTGGCCCAGCGTGCCCGAGCGGTTCAAGGACTACATCTCCACGCCCAAGCGGAACAACTATCGCTCCATCCACACCACGGTGGTCGGCCCGCGCGGCATGCGCATCGAGATGCAGATCCGCACCGAGGACATGGACCGGGTGGCCGAGGACGGCGTCGCCGCCCACTGGCGCTACAAGAACAACAACTACGGCTTCGACCCCGAGGCGGCGGCCGCCGCCGGCGGGCGCGACCCGCTGGCCAACCTGCGCCAGCTCGTCCAGGTGCTGGAACACGGCGGCGACGCCGAGGAGCTGATGGAGCACGCCAAGCTCGAGATGTTCCTCGATCAGGTGTTCGTCTTCACCCCCAAGGGCCGCCTCATCAGCCTGCCCACCGGCGCCATGCCGCTGGACTTCGCCTATTCCGTCCACACCGACGTCGGCGACACCGCCGTGGGCGTGAAGATCAACGGCGAGCTTCGCCCCCTGCGCACCGTGCTGCAGAACGGTGACGTGGTGGAGGTGATCCGCGGCGGCAAGCCCACGGCGCCCCCCGACTGGCAGAGCCTGACCGTCACCGGCCGCGCCCGCTCGGCCATCCGCCGCCATATCCGCCAGGCGGAGAAGGACGAGTACCTGCGCCTGGGCAAGTCCTACCTGGAGCAGACCTTCGGCCGCGCCGGCAAGGACCTGGCCTCCGTCTCCCTGCGCCCGGCCCTGGAGCGCTTCGCCGCCGCCACCGACGCCGAGCTCTGCGACTTCATCGGCCGCGGCCGGGTGGCGCCCACCCAGGTGCTGGAGGTCGTCTTCCCCGGCCTCAAGGAAACCGAGAAGGCCGCGGCCTCGGAGCGTCATCGCATCGAGGACGGCAAGGACGCCAAGCTCTATGTCCGCGGCGCCGAACTGACGCCCGCCAAGTCCCTGAAGTTCTCGCATTGCTGCAGCCCGGTGCCCGGCGACCGCATCGTCGGCATCTCCGAGCCTGGCGCCGTCGTCGCCGTGCACGTCATCGACTGTCCGACGCTGGCCGCCTTCGAGGACCAGGAAGACCGCTGGATGGACCTCCACTGGACCACCGAGGCCGAGCGCGACACCCTTTCACGCACCCGCCTCAACGCCACCATCACCGACGCCCCGGGCGTCCTCGGCCAGGCCTGCACCATCATCGGCGAGGCCGGCGGCAACATCGTCGCCGTGGACATGCGCCTGCGCCACTCGGACTTCTTCGACGTCGCCTTCGACATCGAGGTTCGCGACGCCCGCCACCTGACCCACATCGCCGCCGCCCTGCGCGCCTGCCCCAGCGTCGAAACCGTCGAACGCGGCGCGATCTGAGCGGGCAGGGGGCCTGTCCACGGCCGGCCAGAATGGCCCGGCCCAAGAGACATTTGGTCATTCGTCCAAGGCGGGACGCCGCGACGGCGCGCTAGCCTCCCAGTCGATCATGGGCAGGGTGGGCGGCGCGACGTTGAGCGGAGGCGGTCGGATCGATCCGGAAGTGGCGACCTTCGTGGACCAGGTCCAGCAGGGCTTCGCCCGCCACCCGGACCTGGCGCGGATGAGCTTCGCCGAGCAGCGCGCGGTGGCCGAGCAGGTTCGCGCGCCGTGGCGGCAGGGCGGCCCGGCCATGGACCGCACCTGGGACCGCGTCGTGTCCACCCCCGCCGGCGACGTGCGCCTGCGCCTCTTCGACCCCGGCCGCCCGGCCGGCCCGGGACCGGCGCTGGTCTACCTGCACGGCGGCGGCTTCACCACCTTCAGCCTCGACACCCATGACCGGTTGATGCGCGAATACGCGGTTCGGGCTGGCGTGCTGGTCATCGGCGTGGATTACGCCCTGTCGCCCGAGGCCCGCTTTCCCACCGCGCTCAATCAGGTCGTTGGCGTGCTCGACTGGCTGTTCGTCGCCGGCGAGGCGGTGGGGGTCGATCCGGCCCGTGTGGCCGTGGGCGGGGATTCCGCCGGCGCCAACCTGGCCCTGGCGGCCTGCCTGATCCTGCGCGACCGTGGCGCGGCGGTGCGTCCGGCGGCGCTGCTCAGCAACTACGGATTCTTCGACGCCGACTTCGAGACGGCGTCCCAGCGCCGCTTCGGCGACCCGGGCGCCATGCTCACCCGCGACGAGCTGGCCGGCTTCCTGGACAACTACCTGGGTCCCGGCTGGAGCGCTCCCAGCCCCCTGGCGCTGCCGGGCCTCGCCGACCTGCATGACCTGCCGCCCTCGTTCCACGTCATCGCCGAGTGCGATCCCCTGGCCGACGGCGACCAGGCCATGGCCGAGCGTCTGCGCGCCGCCGGCAATCGGTGCGACTTCGTCGTCTACGCCGGCGCCACCCACAGCTTTCTGGAAGCCGTGTCGATCTCGGCCCTTGCCGACCGGGCCCTGTCCGACGGCGCCGCCTGGCTGCGCCGAACCCTCTGCGTCGATCCGGCCGGTTGAGGCGGAGCCGATGAGACGCCGCGGACGAAACATTCAGGCCCCTGGAGCCGCACAGGATTTGACCAGCGGCGCCGCGCTCGGCGCAGGGACCGCCCCGGGCGCGCGGCGGAGCTTCCCGATCCTCCGGCAGCGGATTGAAACGCGGGCCAGGCCTGATATCGATGGTGGCCCTAGCGATCAGCGCAGACGGGCCATGAGACGCAGCGCGGACTACGAACAGGTTCCCCGGCCGGTCGTCGCCCTGGCGGACGAATACCCGGCCGGCTTCGTCGATCCGGCCCACAGCCATCGCCGCGCGCAGCTCCTCTACGCGACCACAGGGGTGATGTCGGTGGTCACCCACGAGGGCAACTTCGTCGTCCCGCCCCAGCGGGCCGTATGGATCCCGGGCGGAACCGAGCACGAGGTCTCCTGCCGCGGGGCGGTGTCTCTGCGCACCCTCTACATCGAGCCGGACGCGGGTGAGCGCCTGCCGCACCGCACCTGCGTGGTCGAGGTCACCCCGCTGCTGCGCGCCCTGATCCTTGAGGTCATGCGCTTCACCCCGGAATACGCCGTTGAGGGGCGCGAGGGCCTGATCGTGCGCCTCCTGCTCGACGAGCTTCTGATCCTGCCGGTCACCGACCTGCACGTGCCCATGCCCCAGGACCCCCGGCTGGCCCGCCTGTGTCGGGCGATCATCGACGACCCGGCCGGCGACGCCGACCTCGACCAGATGGCCGAGATGGCCCGCATGTCGCGCCGCACCCTGACGCGCCTGTTTCGCCTGGAGACCGGCATGAGCGTCGCCTCCTGGCGCCAGCACGTGCGCCTGATGGAGGCCTTGTCGCGCCTCGCCTGCGGCCAGCCGGTGACCACCGTGGCGCTGGACGTCGGCTACGACAGCCCCAGCTCCTTCACCGCCGTCTTCCACAAGGTCTTCGGCGCCGCGCCCAGCCAGTATTTCGCCCGCCTGCAATGAGCCTGACCCCCGACGATCCCCGCCAGGGCGTCTACGCCCCCGGCGCGTCCGGCGACGTGGCGCGGCTGATCGCGGCCGCGCCCCTGGCCTGGCTGGTCAGCACCGAGCCCTTCGCCGCAACGCCTCTGCCTGTCACGGCCGTGACGGGCCAGGCTGACGCCGTGATCCGCCTCGACGGCCACTTCTCTCGCCGCAACCCCCACGTGGACATCCTGCGCAGGGATCCGCTGGCGCGGTTTCTCTTCACGGGCCCCAACGGCTACGTTTCGCCGTCCTGGATGGCCGACCGCACCCAGGCGCCGACCTGGAATTTCGCCTCCCTGCAGATCGCCGCCAAGGTTCGCCTGATCGAGGACGAGGCGGGGATCCTCGCCTCCCTCGACGGCCTCGTCGCCACCCACGAATCCGGCCGCCCGAATGCCTGGGCGCCCGCGGAAATGGGCGAGCGCCTGAACCGCCTGGCGCGCGGCGTCGTCGCCTTCGAGGCCGACGTCCTCGCCGTCCGCCCGATGTTCAAGCTCAGCCAGGACGACCGCGACGACGTCTATGTCGACATCCTGGCCGCACTGGACGACAAAGGTCCCGAGGACCTGGCCGCCTGGGTCAGACGCGCCAATCCGGGCCGGGCCGAGCGGTAGGGGCGCGGCATTGCGCCCCCTCCGTCAGCCCGCTTCGCGGTCTGCCACCTCCCCCGCGTCGCCCTGCGGGCTCGCATGGGAGGAGAACAGTCGTCGCTTCCTTCTTCTCTCCCCGCCAACGAGCGGGGGAGGGGGACCGTCGCGCTAGCAGCGCGATGGTGGAGGGGGCGCAAGGCCACCTGCACTGACCTTTCAGTCCTTCACACCCTCACTCCCCCGCGTCGACCCGTCGCCGCATGTCGGCATGGGCCGCCGCGATCAGGGCGCCCAGCGCCGCCTCGTCGGCCGGCTCGCCCCAGCGCAGCTTGACGTGGCGCATGCGCTTGCCGGCGCCCTGCAGCAGTCCGGCCGGGTCGGGCAGGAAGGCCCCGGTGAAGAAGCCGACGTTCACGTGGGCGCTGAAGGCGTTGACGTAGGCAAAGGCGGCGTCTTCCACGCAGGCGGTGGGGCAATGGTCGTGCATCAGTTCGCGCACATCCGGTCCGCACGCCCGCATCCGCTCGAACCAGGGCCGGGCCATCAGCCGCAACCCGTCCGCTCCGGCGTCGAACCACATGTCCACCGCCGGGTCTCGCGACACGGCGCTCGGGAACCGCATGAGACTGGTCATGGGCCGAGCTTGCCAGGACGGAGCGGGATGTCCAGGCGCCGGCGCTACCCGCGCCCAGCCCTCGCCACCGCCCAGATGGCGAAGGCATACATTCTGGCCGCCAGGGCCAGCTCGGCCAGACGGCCTCCGCCGCCGTGGCCGCCGCTCATCTGCACCGACAGCAGCATCGGCCCGCCGCTGGCCTTGGCCCGCAGGGCCGCGATCCATTTGGCCGGCTCCCAGAACCCCACCCGGTCATCGCTGATGGCGGTGGTCGCCAGCACCGGCGGATAGACCGCCGCGGCGACGTTCTCGTAGGGCGAATAGCCGGCGATGCAGTCGTAGGCGGCCGGGTCGGACAGCGGGTCGCCCCACACCGGCCGGGTCAGCGGGACCAGGGGATGGGTGGCGTCGCTCATGGTGTTGAGCATGTCGACGAAGGGCGCCTGGCCGATCACCGCCCCCCACAGGTCCGGGCGCAGGTTGGCGGCCGCCCCCACCAGCAGCCCTCCCGCCGAATAGCCGTGCGCCACGATCCGGCCCTTCGCCGTGTACCCCGCCCCGACCAGGGCCTCGGCGCAGTCGATGAAGTCGGAGAAGCTGATCGTCTTGCGCAGCCGCCGCGCCTGCTCGAACCAGCCGCGCCCCTTCTCGGAACCGCCGCGCACATGGGCCGCGGCCCACACCCAGCCCTGGTCGACCAGCGCCAGGTTGGGGATCGAATAGACGGTCTCGTAGCTGTAGCCATAGGCGCCGTAGCCAGTCAGCATCAGGGGCGCGCGGCCATCCAGCGCCAGTCCCTTGCGGTGCAGCACCGTGATCGGAACCTCAGCCCCGTCCGCCGCGCGGGCATGCAGGCGCTTCAGCTCATAGTGCTCGGCTCCCAGGGCGGCCGTCAAAGGCGGCTCGGCCAGGGTCGTGCGCGCGCCGCTGGCCAGGTCCAGGCTCAGCCAGGCCTTGGGCCGGCGCGGCGATTCATAGGTCACCGTCACCGCCCGGCCATCGTAGGGCGACGGCTGCAGCGCCAGGACATAAGCCGCCTCGTCGAAGGTCACCGGCATGTCGGCGCCGTCGGCCTCCTCGGCCGTCGTGAACACCAAGGTCGGGTTACCCTCCACCCGCTCGACCCGCAGGAAGGCGTCGGCGAAGGCGCGCATGTCGATGATCGTGCGCCCCGGCTGGTGCGCCCGCCACTCCCGCCACTTTGCCCGGCCGGGATCCGCCTCGGGCGCGGTCATCAGCTTGAAGTCCTCGGCCCCGTCGGCGTTGGTCAGGATCACGAAGCGGCCGCGCCAATGCTCCAGGCTGTAGAGGTGGCCGGGCGTGCGGGGTTCGACCAGCGTCGGCGCCGTCTGCGGAGCGTGGGCGTCCACCAGGCGGACCTCGCTGGTGACGTCGTTCCACGACCGGAGGAACAGCCAGCGGCCGGAGTTGCTGGCGCCCACGTGCAGCAGGAAGCCCGGGTCCTTTTCCTCGTAGACCAGGGTGTCCGGCCCGCCGCGCGCCAGGCGGCGATAGACCTTGGCCGGCCGGCTGGCGGCGTCGCGCCAGGTCCAGAACAGCCACTGGCCGTCGGCCGAGAAGGCGAAGTCCCCATAGGCCTCGCGCGGCCCCTCGATCAGGACGCCGCTCGCCAGGTCCCTCAGCAAGATCTGGTATTTCTCCGCCCCCGTGACGTCCTCGGCCCAGGCGAACAGACCGTGGTCGGGACTGTGGGCGGCGTTCTGGGCGTTGAAGTAGGCGTGTCCGGCGGCCCGCGCCTGCAGGTCGACCAGAAGCGTCTCCGCCCCGCCCGTTGCGGCGCGTCGCATCCAGCGGGGCTGCTGCGCGCCCGGGGCGAAGCGGGTCAGGTAGGCCCAGGGCCCGTCGACCAGGGGCGGGGTCTGCGCGTCCGGGCCCAGGCGCGCCTTCATCGCCGCCAGCAGGCGCGCTTCGATGGGCGCCGCCGGGGCCAGGACGGCCGTGGCGTAGGCGTCCTCCCGCGCCAGGTAGGCGCGGATGTCCGGATCCAGCCGGCGGGAGTCCCGCCAGACCGCCTTCCAGTTGGCGGGCTTCAGCCAGGCATAGTCGTCGATCCGCACCCGGCCGAGCTGCTCGATCCTCAGTGGCCGCTTGGGCGTGACGGGGGGCGTTGCCCCGGTGGCCGCCGGCGACGACAGCGGACTGAACGCCGCCCCGATCAGGCCCAGCAGCGTGCGGCGCTTCACGGCGCGGCCTCGCGCAGGGCTTTCAACCGCCGCTCGCCGGCGATCCGCGGACCCCGCCGTTTCCACCACAGATAGCCGCCGGTGATGCTCATTTCGGCCGTCGCCAGGCCCAGCACGAAGATCAGCGTCACCCCGGCCAGCCCTACGACCTGCCCCGAATGCAGCGGATAGAGGGCGCGCGACAGCTTGCGCCCGGCGCTGTCCTCGTACGGGTTGTCCTCGAACACGAAGCGTCCGTCGCCGTCGAACCAGTAGTCGACCGGCCCCAGGCCCTCGTAGGTCTCGGCGCCGGTGCGGGTCATCAGCACGCCATAGAGATTGCGCTCGGGGGAATAGCTGAGCCGCGCGGGTTTCCAGTTCAGTCCGCGCGAGCGCGCCTGGTCCTCGGCCCCGGCCAGGATCTCGGCGTAGGTCGCCTTGGGCGTCGCCAGGGCGGACGCCGGCGGCGGGGCGTCGAAGGGAGACGGACGGGCGGGCGAGACCGCCTGCACCACGGGCGTGAAAGCTTCGTCGAAGAAGTTCATGGCCACCGAGGTCAAGGCCAGCACGGTGGCGGGGATCAGCAGCCACAGGCCGCTGGCCCTGTGCAGGTCCAGGAACAGCCGGGGCAGGGGGTTCTTCAGGCGGAAGGTCCACAGGGCCGCCCACTTCTTCCAGAACGGCCCGCGCGCCGGAAAGGTCAGGTAGAGTCCCACGACATTGCCGATCACCCAGCCCAGCGCCGCCAGCCCCATCACCCAGCGTCCCGCCGTCCCGCCCAGCAGGGTGTAGTGAAGCTGGAAGACCCCCTGCACGATGTGGCGCCGGTCCCATCCGGGCCCGCCGGTGCGGCCGCCCGCCAGGTGGCCGTCCGGCCGGTCGATGAACACCTCTGAGAAGGGCAGGGGATGGGCCGGATCGCGCGCGGCGACGCTGACGGGCACGGTGTCGCCCGCGCCGACCCGCGCCGGATAGGACAGCACCCGCAGGTCCGGCCGCGCGGCCTGGAGCGCCGCCACGGCCCGCGCCGGATCCAGGGGCGCGCCCGCCTCGGACCTGTGAAAGAGGTCGCCGTTCAGGACCTTGTCCAGCGGCTTGTCCACGCACAGGACGCAGCCGGTGACCGCCGCGATGGCCAGGAACACCAGCGTCGCGAGGCCCAGATAGCGGTGGACCGCCATCCAGAACGGGCGAACGGCGCCTTCGGCCATGGCTCGATCCTTCTCCCGACGACGCCCGGCCTGTCCTCGCCTAGCCGCGCGCGCGCCGCCTCACCACCTGTGGCCGAGGGTGACAAAGACCTCGCGCCGCTGGCTGTAGTAGCAGGCCGACGACGAGGTGCAGCGCTGGACGTAGACCTTGTCGGCGATGTTGTTGATGTTCAGCGACAGGCGCCAGTCGCGGAAGTCGTAGTGCGCGATCAGGTCGGCCAGGGTCTCGGAGGGGGCCAGCAGGGTGTTGGCCCCGTCGCCGTAGGACGAACCCAGGTAGCGCAGGCCGACGCCCAGGCCGAGGCCCGCGAACGTCCCGGTCTGCTGGGTGTAGTCCACCAGGATCGAGGCCTTGTCGCGCGGCACGGTGGGCAGCTGCTTGCCGAGGTCCGCGCCGTTGGACTTGGTGACCTTGGAGTCGGTGTAGCTGTACGAGGCGTTGATGGTCAGGCGCTCGTGGATGCGCGCCACGGCCTCCAGCTCGGCCCCCTTCACCTCCACCTCGCCGGTCTGCAGCGAGAAGAACAGGTGGTTGGGGTCGTTGGTCAGGACGTGGTCCTGGACCAGGTCGTAGACCGCCGCCGTGGCGAAGATCTTGACGTCGCGTGGCACGTGGCGCGGCTCGAACTTCACCCCGCCCTCGATCTGACGGCCCTTGCTGGGCGCGAAGGTGTGGCCCGAGAAATCCGCCCCGGGGGTGGGCAGGAACGAGGTGGCGTAGCCGACGTAGGGCGCCAGGCCGGAGTCGAACACGTAGTTCAGCCCCACGCGGTAGGTGAAGGCGCTGTCGTTGACGTCGCCGCGCAGCCAGTCGTTGCGCACGCTGGCGGTCAGCCGCCAGTGGTCCAGCTTCAGGCTGTCCTGGGCGTAGAGGCCGGTCTGCTTGTTGTCGCTGTTGATGTAGTCCGGCAGGTCGAAGGACACCGCCGGGATCGGCAGGCCATAGACCGGATTGTAGAGGTCGATCGACGGCGCCGAGCCGAAGCCGAACGAGGTGTGGTTCTTCAGGTCCCGGTAGTCGACGCCGACCAGGATGGTGTGGCTCACCGGCCCGGTGTCGGCCTTGATCTGCAGCCGGCTGTCCACGGCGAAGGTGCGGATGTACTCCGGGAAGATGAAGTTGGCCCGGTCCAGGGTGCGGTTGTCCGCCTCCAGGCCGTTGCCGTAGACTGAGTTGAAGTGCTCGTCCTGCACCGAATACTTCAGGTTCTGCAGGAAGGAGACGTGTTCGGAAAAGGCGTGCTCGAACTCGTAGCCGACGCCGTAGAGGGCGCGCTTGAAGCGGTTGTAGTCGGGCTCGCCCGGATTGAAGCTGACCGGGATCTGGCCGTTCGGGTTGGGCAGCAGGGTGCCGACCTCGGGCAGGAAGCCGCCGTCGCCGCCGCGGGCGTCGTCATGCTGGTAGTACGCCAGGAAGGTGACGTGGGTGCCGGACGCGATGTTCCACTTCAGCGCCGGCGCCACCAGCACCCGCTTGGAGTGGGCACCGTTCAGCTGGGTGTCGTGGTCGCGCCACAGGGCGGTGAAGCTGCCTTCCAGGGTGTCGTCGGCGGTCAGCTTGCCGGTGATCGTGCCGGCGATCTGCTTGTGGTCGAAGCTGCCGTACTGGCCCTGCAGCTCGGCATGGAAGTCGGCGTGCGGGCGGCGGCTGGTGTAGTTGACGATGCCGCCGGGCGGGGTCTGGCCATAGAGGACGCCGGACGGCCCCTTCAGGATCTCGATCGACTCCGCGTTCCACAGGTCCAGGCCCGCATTGGGCACCGAGCCCACCGGCGCCTGCAGGCCGTCGATGTATTCCACCGGCGAGAAGCCCCGCAGGGTCAGCCAGTCGTAGCGCTCGTCCGGGCCGAAGTTCTCGCCCACCGCGCCGGAGGTGTAGCGCATCGCCTGCTGCAGGTTCTGCAGGTTGAGGACGTTGATCTGGTCGCGGGTGATCACCGTGATCGATTGCGGCGTCTCCACCAGCGGGATCGCCACCTTGGTCGCCGAGACGTTCGTGGTCGGCACATAGTTGGGGGCGGTGACCACCAGCTCGCCCAGCTGGGCCTTTCCGGCGTCGTCGGCCTTGGCGGCGTCATCGGCGGCCCAGGCGCCGCCGGCGAAGCCGACCGCGGCGGCGATGGTGGCCAGGACGGCCCCGCCGCCCATCAGGGCGCGGCGCCGTTGGGCGGACTGCGATGCGAACCGGACTTCGGCCATGGTGGATTGCCCCCGACCCGCTCGCGGCCAGGATCGCCCAAGCGGCGATACCGATAGTGGTTCGCAATGGTTTGGCCCGCCGTTCTACCAGGGCCGAATATCGTTCCGATCAGGCCACGGCGGGCCGGACCCTGCAAATCCGCCTGCGGATCATCCGCGTGGCGGCGGAGACGCGGCTGGGGTCTATCCCACCCGCCGCTCGACCGAGGCCGGCTGCAGGGGCATGACCTCACGGATCGACTTCAGCGTCCGCCGCTCGGTCTGTTCGCCGCTGGCGGCCAGGCTGACTTCCTGCACCTGCAGGGTCTTCAGCCGCGAGACGCCGATGCAGGCGTGTTCGCCCGGGGCCAGGTCGCGGTGCACGGCGTAGTCGCCGAAGTCCTCGATGACCTTCACGGTCTTGCCGCTGCCTTGCAGGTTCTCGATGTAGATGATGGTCATGGCCATGATCTCCTTGCCGTCAGGCCGCGTTGGCCTGAGGGGCGGGCGGTTGCGTTCCCGGGCGGCGCCTGCGTCGGGCCGGCGGGAAGGGGCTGACGGCTCCGTCCGGCGTGGGGGCGCCGACGTCCTGCTGCCGTCGCAGCGAGTAGACGTGGGCGGCGATCCGCACATAGGGCGTGAACGCGTCGGGATTGAAGATGCCGCGTCCGGGCTTGCGCTCGAGCACGGCCAGAAGAGTCGGATGGGCCAGCACTGAAAGCGCCCGTCCGATGATCCCGGCCCGGCCGGCCTCCAGGTGGAGGAACAGGCTGGGTTGCAGGATCCTGGCGGCCAGGGCGCCGGCGCACTCTGCCGGAGCCTGGGACGCCTCACGCTTGCCCGTTCCGGGCTTGCCGGCCCGGGCGGTTCGCCGGCCGGCGCCATGCGCCGGGCAGCAGCAGATCATCAGGTGCGGCAGCCGTCCCAGCAGCCGCAGATTGTCCTCGAAGAGCCGCAGCTCGGACGCCGAGGCGATGTTGATCGCCGCCGGCTCGACCTTGGCCCTGTAGAGGGCGACGTCGCGCTCCAGCCTCGAGAGCTTTCGCGCATCGCCGTCCGCCGCCATCACCGAGGCGCCCTGGGCGCTGAACAGGCGCACCACGTCTCGGCTGTGACTGGCCTCGATGCCCGTGACGAGGACATTGAGGCTCTCCAGGGCCAACGCGCCCATGACCAAGCTTCCTGAACTAAGGCGAGAGTGACGAGGACTAGAACAGCGCCTCGCGCAGCGAGCTCGGGCGGACGCGGCCAGGGCGGTCGCCCAGCCACTTCGCCAGGCTCTCGGCCGTCATCGGCTTGGCCTTCTTGCGCATGGAGACGCTCGAATGGCCTTCGCAGTAGGGGCCGCGTCCCAGACGCCGGGCGCCGCAGAAGCCGAAGTCGCCCTGGTCCGGGTCGCCGATGGGCCAGCGGCACGCGTGCTCGCTCAGGGTGAGGATGGTGGCCGACGCCTTGTCGGAACAGACGGTCGGGTCCAGGGCCGGCGCCGCGACCGGCGCCGCCCTGGCCATCCGCGGCGTGGTCGTCGCCGGACGGGGCGTGGCGCTGGCCGTCGAACTGGTCAGCGTCCGGGCGATGCTCTTGCCCGGCGGTCGTCCGCCCACGGAGCGGGGGCGGGAGGGCGCTTCTCGACCGGACAGACCCAGTCGGTGAACCTTGCCGATCACGGCGTTTCGGCTGACGCCGCCGCCGAGCATTCGAGCCACCTGGCTCGCGCTTTTCCCCTCCAGCCACATCTGCCGCAGTGCGGCGATCGTCTCGTCGTTCCAGTCCATTTGAACAGCTTCCCCAAGCGTTACTAGTAAGGGCTACGGCGACGCCATTAACCATGTCAATGGGAAAGTGCGGATGCACACAGTGCGATAACACCGGTTGCCATTACACTTTTCATTAACCGATCCGACGCGTCTCCCTTCGGACAGCGTGCTCCCCAGCACCATTTCAGCTTGAAGGGCGATTCCTTGGCCCGATATGGCGCACGCTGACGCACGGGTTGGCGCACCCTCAGGTGGCAAATGCTGCTAAGCTGCTACCGTGTGTCCAACGGTGTCGTCTCAAGCCCTTCGCGCCGCAGGCGAGGGGCGTTGACAGCAGGCCTTGCCCACTTTGAGCATATTGTTGCGAATGTGTGGCGTGCGCGGTTGAACATGGGAACGCTTGAGCTAGGATAAAGCTTGAAGTGTAGTTCGGTAAAAGGCGCAGATTCACCTACGATTAACTATGATTTCTAGGTCAGGGCTGCGCTCTGTTAACCACGAAATTTTTGGGTGGGTCGAGGCCGGGCAGAGTCAGTTGTCAAATCGAGACTCCGATTTTGCATCTGGAGACAGGCGCGCAGACACAAAACTGCCGCGTTTCATCCGCAGCGGCGTGCTCGGCGCCTATCGCGAAGCTGCGAAAGCTGTCGGACTTGAACCAACACTGATGCTGCGTCGGGCCAATTTGCCGCAGGCCGCCCTGACCCATCCGGACACCGCCATTCCCGAGGATCGGGTGCGCGCCCTCATCGCCAGCAGCGCCGTCGCCGCCGGGCGTGACGACTTCGGCCTTCTGATGGGCGCCGCCTTCCGGTTGTCCATGAAGGGACCCCTCGGCCTCCTCGCGAGGGAGCAGCCCACGGTCCGCAAGTCCATCGACGTCCTGGCCCGCTACCTCGGCCGTCAGACCAACACCATCGAGATCCAGATCGAGGAGTTCGACGGCGCCCTGGTGTTCATGCCTGTCCTGCTCAGTCCGCGGTCGCGGGCCGACCGCCAGATGATAGATTTTACCATTGCGCGTTACGTCCAGGTCTTCCGCGCCCTGCTGGGCGACACCTGGATGCCGCAGCTGGTCGGCCTGTCCCACGCGGCCCCGGACGATCCCGGCGCCTATCATCGTCAGTTCGGCCGCGTCGTGTTCGACCTGCCCCATAGCAGCATCGTCCTGTCGGCGGCCGACGCCTACGCCCCGATCGCCCGCGCCGACCCCGACCTCGCGCGCGAGCTGACCCGACTGGTGGAGCGGGGCGGCGCGGACCATGCCGTCGCCATGCGCGACCGGGTGGCCGAACTGATCGCTCGCCTGCTGCCCGGCGGCGATTGCTCCGTCGATCAGGTGGCCGAGCATCTCGGCGTCGACCGGCGAACCATCCACCGCCGGCTGGCCGCGGAGGGCGTCACCTTCAGCGCCCTCCTGGAGGAAACCCGCCGCGAGATGGCCCAGGTTCACCTGTCCAGCACCGACTACGCCCTGGGCGAGGTCGCCCACCGGCTGGGCTTTTCCAGCCTCAGCACCTTCTCGCGCTGGTTCCGCGGCGCCTTCGGGACCACGGCGCGCGACTATCGCCAAGGCTCGCATGGCTGACCCGGCAAGGGTTTGCCGCCCCGGCCCGGTAGCCTAGGCCGCCGACCTCGGCTAAAAGCCGGCCCATGACCAATGAAGACGTCCTGAAGGAATTCCGCGAGTCCGGCGCCCTGCGCGAGGGCCACTTCGTCCTGTCGTCGGGCCTGCACAGCGCGGTCTTCCTGCAGAAGAACCTGGTGTTCATGCATCCGGAGCGCACCGAGCGCCTGTGCAAGGCCCTGGCGGCCAAGATCCGCTCTGCCGTGGGCGAGGTCGACGTCTGCGTGTCGCCGGCCGTGGGCGGCATCATCCCGGGCTACGAGACGGCGCGCCAGCTCGGCGTGCCCTCCATCTATGTCGAGCGCGAGGGCGGGGTGTTCAAGTTCCGCCGGGCCTTCGAGATCAAGCCGGGCGCGCGCATCGCCATGGTCGAGGATATCGTTTCCACGGGCCTGTCCTCGCGCGAATGCGTTCAGGCTATCCAGGAGGCTGGCGGCAACGTCGTCTGCGCCGCCTGCATCGTGGACCGCTCGGGCGGCAAGGCCAGCGCCGGCGTGCCCATGGTGGCCCTCGCCAGCCTCGAGGTGCCGGCCTACCCGGCCGACGCCCTGCCGCCGGAACTGGCGGCCATCCCCGCGGAAGATCCCGGCAGCCGGAGGCTCTCGAAATGAACCGTCTTCGTCTCGGCGTGAACATCGACCACGTCGCCACCATCCGTAACGCCCGGGGCGAGGGCTATCCCGATCCGGCCCGCGCGGCCGAGATCGCCATGCTGGCCGGCGCCGACGGCATCACCGCCCACCTGCGCGAGGACCGCCGACACATCTCCGACGCCGACATCGAGACCCTGGCCGGCCTCACCCGCAAGCGTGGCCGGCCGCTCAACTTCGAGATGGCCGTCACCCAGGAGATGGAGGCCATCGCCCTCAAGCACCGGCCCCACGCCGCCTGCCTGGTGCCCGAGCGCCGCGAGGAGATCACCACCGAGGGCGGCCTCGATGTCGCTGGCCAGCACAACCGCATCGCCCCCGTGGTGGCCAACCTCAAGGCCGCCGGCATCCGCGTCTCCCTGTTCGTGGAGGCCAATCCGATCCAGGTCGCCGCGGCGGCCCAGGTCGGCGCCGACGTCATCGAGCTTCACACCGGCGCCTATTGCCTGGCGGTCCGCGAACGCAAGCCCGAGGCCGAAGGCCTGCTGCGCAATCTCCAGGCGGCCGCGACCCAGGCCGCGGGCCTCGGCCTGGAAGTCCACGCCGGCCACGGCATCGACTACGAGACCGTCACTCCCGTCGCCGCCATCCCCGAGGTCGCTGAGCTCAACATCGGCCACTTCCTGATCGGCGAAGCCATCTTCACCGGCCTCGATCCCGCCATCCGCCGCATGCGCGCGCTCATGGACGCCGCGCGCAAGGACGTGGCGGCTTGATCGTCGGCATCGGCTCGGATCTCACCGACATCCGGCGCATCGCCAAGTCGCTGGACCGCTTCGGCGAGCGCTTCACCCTGCGCCTGTTCACCGACATCGAGCGCACCCGCTCCGAGCGCAAGCCCGACCGGGCCTCCAGCTACGCCAAGCGCTTCGCCGCCAAGGAGGCCTGCGCCAAGGCCCTGGGCACCGGCATGCGGCGCGGGGTGTTCTGGAAGGACATGGGTGTGGTCAACGCCCGCTCCGGCCAGCCGACCATGGCGCTCACCGGCGGCGCGGCCGAGCGCCTGAAGGAACTGGTGGGGGAGGGACGGCGCGCCGTCGTCCATCTTTCCCTCACCGACGACCACCCCTACGCCCAGGCGTTCGTCATCATCGAGTCCCTGGAAGCTTCGTCGTCGCCCGGCGATTCATCCTCATGACGCGAGTTTAACGGGCGCTGGCCTCCGCCCTGATCTATCCAGGGCCCGCCGAAACACAGACTCAATGGCCCCGCGGGGTCGACTGGAACCGCCTTCATGAGCGCTGCAACCGCCAAGGACGAGACCGGCAAGCCCGGCTTGCTCGCCGAGTCCTTCGAGATTCTGAAGACCCTGGCGGCCGCCCTGGGCATAGCCCTGGTGATCAGGACCCTCCTGTTCCAGCCCTACACCATCCCTTCGGCCTCCGATCAGCCGAACCTCTACCGGGGCGACTACATCATCGTCAGCAAGTGGTCCTACGGCTACAGCCGCCACTCGCTGATCTTCTCGCCGCCGGTCTTCAAGGGCCGCATCTTCTTCACCCCGCCCAAGCGGGGCGACATCATCGTCTTCAAGCTGCCCCGCGACGGTAACACCGACTACATCAAGCGCCTGGTCGGCCTGCCTGGCGATCGCATCCAGATGAAGGCCGGGGTGCTGTGGATCAACGACAAGCCGGTGGGCGAGCAGTCCCTCGGAACCCATGTCTCCACCGACCTGAACGGCATTCCGTCCCCGGTCGCCTGGATCCGCGAGACCAATCCCGAGGGCCGCAGCTACGCCATCCAGGACCACGGCCGGACGGCCCAGGACGACACGGGCGTCTACGTGGTGCCCCAGCACTGCTACTTCATGCTGGGCGACAACCGGGACAATTCGGCCGACAGCCGTTTCGATTCCGGCCTGGCGCCCGACGATCCCAAGCTGGGCGGCTGCGGTTGGGATGTGCGCAACGACGCCATCCTGGCCGACAAGGGCGTCGGCTTCGTCCCGGAAGAGAATCTGGTCGGCAAGGCCTGGTTCGTCCTCGCCTCCTGGGACACCGGCATCGACGACAGCGACCATTCCAAGGCGACCTTGTTCAAGCCCTGGACCTGGGTCACCGAGGCCCGCTGGAACCGCTTCTTCCACGGCCTGAACTACACCCAGCAATAAGCCGGTCTCGTCGGGCAGGGCTTGCGCCGCGCCGCCTCACCGGCGACTTTCGCCGGCGCCGTTCTTGCTCGTGACGTGGCGAGCGTCTAGAGGCCGGGCGCGCCCGCAAGTCACGAGAGCCCCCTGCACATGCCGAACGCCGCCATGGCTGAAGAGCACAAGCCCGGTCTGGTCGAAGAGTTCGTCGAGATCATCAAGACGGTGGTCTACGCCCTGGGCATCGCCCTGGTCATCCGCACCCTCTTGTTCCAGCCCTATACGATCCCGTCGGCGTCCGAGGAGCCGAACCTCTATCGGGGCGACTACATCATCGTCACCAAATGGTCGTACGGCTACAGCCGCCACTCGCTGATCTTCTCGCCGCCGATCTTCAAGGGCCGCCTGTTCTTCACCCCGCCCAAGCGCGGCGACATCATCGTCTTCAAGCTGCCCCGCGACGGCCACACCGACTACATCAAGCGTCTGGTCGGCATGCCCGGCGACCGTGTGCAGATGAAGAACAACGTCCTGTGGATCAACGGCAAGCCGCTGCCGGAAGTCCCCGTCGGCCGGCATCTCGCCACCGACCACGGCTCGCCGGAGCTGGTCACCTGGGTCAAAGAGACCAATCCGGAAGGGCGCAGCTACACCATCCAGGACCACGGCCCCGGCTATACGGTCGACGACACCGACGTCTATGTCGTGCCGCCGCACTGCTACTTCATGATGGGCGACAATCGCGACAACTCCGCCGACAGCCGCTTCGACCCGGGCCTCGCGCCCGACGATCCCAAGCTCGGCGGCTGCGGCTGGGACGTGCGCCACGACGCCATCCTGGCCGACAAGGGCGTCGGCTTCGTCCCGGAAGAGAACCTGGTCGGCAAGGCCCAGTTCATCATGCTGTCCTGGGACACGGGCGTGGACGACACCGACCATTCCAAGGCCTACATCTTCAAGCCCTGGACCTGGTTCACCGACGCCCGGCCGAACCGGTTCTTCCATTGGCTGAAGTAGAGATGCGGAACAGTCGCCATGGATAGGCGCGCGGCCGAGGTGAAGGCCCTCGAAGGGCGCCTGGCCTATGACTTCCAGGACCGTTCCCTGCTGGACGCGGCCCTGACCCACTCCAGCGTCAGCGACGGCGCCAACAAGAAGATCCGCCACAACGAGCGCCTGGAGTTCCTGGGCGACCGGGTGCTGGGCCTGCTCGCCGCCGAGGCCCTGGTGCGCCAGGACCCGGAATCCCGCGAGGGCGAGCTCACTCGCCGCCAGGCCGCCCTGGTCAGCGGCAAGACCTGCGCCCAGGTGGCCCGGGGCATCGGCCTCGCCGGCGCCCTGCGCCTCTCCGGCTCCACGTCCAGCCAGGGCGGGCGCGACAACGACCGCATCCTCGGCGACGCCATGGAGGCCCTGATGGCCGCGGTCTACCTGGACGGTGGGCTCGAGGCGGCCAGGGCGGTGTTCAACCTGGCCTGGGGCGAGGCGCTCACCGTCGCCGTCACAGCGGCCGGCAAGGAACCCAAGACGGCGCTCCAGGAATGGGCCATGGCCCAGGCCCTGCCGCTGCCGGTCTATGAGATGGTCTCCCGGGTGGGGCCGGCGCACGCGCCGGTATTCACGGTGGAGGCGCGGGTCCAGGGCTACGCCCCGGCCCGGTCGACGGCGGCCTCCCTGCGCGAGGCGGAAAAGGGCGCGGCGCGAGCCCTGCTGGAACGCGAGGGCGTGGCGTGAGCGAACACGAGAACACCAAGGCCGGCTTCGCCGCCGTCATCGGCGCCCCGAACGCCGGCAAGTCCACCCTGGTCAACCGCCTGGTCGGCAGCAAGGTCTCCATCGTCACCAAGAAGGTGCAGACCACGCGCTTTCCCGTGCGCGGCGTCGCCATGGCCGGCGACAGCCAGATCATCCTCGTCGACACCCCCGGCATCTTCAAGCCGCGCCGCCGGCTCGACCGCGCCATGGTCCGCTCGGCCTGGGGCGGCGCCGAGGACGCCGACGTGGTCGTCCACCTGGTCGACGCCGCCGCCGAGATCCTGACCCAGGATGGCGAAGGGCGGGCCTCTGACCGCCGTTCCGCCGAGGACGTGCAGTCGATCATCGAGGGCCTCAAGGGCGCCGGCAAGAAGGCCATCCTGGCCCTCAACAAGATCGACCTGATCAAGCGCGACCGCCTGCTGGCCCTGTCGCAGAAGCTGTTCGACTCCGGCGTCTATTCCGATGTCTTCATGATCTCGGCCCAGAACGGCGCCGGCGTCGACGACCTCAAGGCGGCCCTGGCCGAGCGCATGCCGGCTGGCCCCTGGCTCTATCCCGAGGACCAGAGCGCCGACATTCCGGCCCGCCTCCTGGCCGCCGAGATCACCCGCGAGAAGGTCTATCTGCGCGTCCACGAGGAGCTGCCCTATTCGGCGAGCGTCGAGACCACCGCCTTCGAGGAACGCAAGAACGGCGACCTGCGCATCGAGCAGAACATCTACGTCGAGCGCGAGAGCCAGCGCCCGATCCTGCTCGGCAAGGGCGGCCAGACCCTGAAGTGGATCGGCGAGGCCTCCCGCACCGAGCTCTCCGAGATCCTCGACCGCAAGGTCCACCTGTTCCTCTACGTGAAGGTCCGCGAGACCTGGGCCGAGGACCGCGAACTCTACCGCGACATGGGCCTGGACTTCGACGTGTGAGGGGGCGAATGGCCGCTTCCATTGTCCATTCCCCCAAAGCCTCCGTCATCCTCGGGCGTCAGTCCCGAGGACCCATGAACACGTGCGACCGCGCGGCGAGCGCCGAAGGGCGAGCCGGTCTCCAGCCTACGCCCCTGACGCCCTGCGCCGCTCCGCTGCCGCTTCGCGGGCCGGCGAGCCGAGCGTATGGATCCTCGGGACTGACGCCCGAGGATGAGGGCTTGGGGGGGAGGCGCGCAATCAACGACCGCGCCGCCCTCGCCATGCCCCGCCGGGTATCCTGACCCATGGAATTCGAGGACGACGCCTATGTGCTCACCGCCCGCGCCCACGGCGAGGCAGGGGCGATCGTCGAGCTGCTGACGTCCGCCCACGGCAAGTACGCCGCCCATGTGGCCGGCGGGGCCTCGCGCAAGATGAAGCCCTTCCTGCAGGCCGGCGCCCGGGTCATCGTCCGCTATCGCGCGCGGGTGTCCGAGCAGCTCGGCTCGGCTTCGCTGGAGCCTGTGGGGGAGGGGCCCGCCGCCCTGTTCGACGACGCCCTGGCTCTGTCGGGCCTCGCCGCCGCCGCCGCGGTGGCCGCCGGCGCCCTGCCGGAGCGCGAGCCGCATCCCGGCGCCTTCCTGGCCTTCGAGGCCCTGACCTCGGCCCTGGTCCTGCCGGACATCTGGCCCGCCGTCTTCGTGCGCTTCGAGATGGGCCTGCTCCAGGATCTCGGCTTCGGCCTCGACCTCTCGAAATGCGCCGCCACCGGCGTCACCGACGACCTGGTCTATGTCAGCCCCCGCACCGGCCGCGCGGTCAGCCGCCAGGCGGGGGAGCCCTACAAGGAGCGGCTGCTGGCCCTGCCGCCCTTCATGCTCTCGGCCCAGGGCGGCCTCGCGCCCGGCGACGTGGGCGCGGGCCTGGAGCTCACCGGCCATTTCCTGGAGAGCTACATCTTCTCGGTGCTCAACCGGCCCCTGCCGCCGGCCCGGGTGTGGCTGTTAGAACGTCTGCGCGACAGCGATCGTCTCTAGAAGAAAATCTATCAGGCTAGTGGGAATATATCGGGGCGCGGACTTCTGGCGGAAGACGGCCTTCGGTGCGATCTTCAGACTGCCCAACCAGCCGAGGCCGATCCCATGTTCCTGCGCGCTCCCGAAGCCCACTCGCGCTCCCTGATCAAGGCCATCAGCTGGCGCGCGCTGGGCAGCATCGACACCTTCATCATCAGCTATTTCGTCACCGGCAAGCTGGTCTTCGCCGCCTCCATCGCCTCGGTGGAGACGGTGACCAAGGTGGTGCTGTTCTACTTCCACGAACGCGCCTGGGCCCTCGTCCCCTGGGGCCGCGCCGACAAGACGGCGGCCGCCGAATCCAAGCCCGCCGGCCAGGATGCGGCGCCGGTCGCCGGCCTGACGGTGTCCAACCCGACCGCCTGAGCCGGATCGCCGGCGAGACGCCGATCTATCCACGGATTTCTGGCCACGCGCACCGCCGCTGCGGCGTCGCGGACGCAGCCCTCGCCGCCGTTACGGTCTAGAGTGTCAGGCTCGAATCGAAGGGCTCACCTGACTTCCCATGGCCGCAGACGACGCCGGCAAGATCCTGGACGAACCGCTCAGCGAGGCGCTGTCGCGGCGCTACCTGGCCTACGCCCTTTCCACCATCACCCAGCGCGCCCTGCCGGACGTGCGCGACGGCCTCAAGCCCGTGCACCGGCGGCTGATGTACGCCATGCGCCTGCTGCGCCTGGACCCGAACACCTCGGCCAAGAAGTCGGCCCGCGTGGTCGGCGACGTCATCGGCAAGTACCACCCGCACGGCGACGTGGCCGTCTACGACGCCCTGGTGCGACTGGCCCAGGACTTCGCCCAGCGCTATCCGCTCATCGACGGCCAGGGCAACTTCGGCAACATCGACGGCGATAACGCCGCCGCCATGCGCTACACCGAGTGTCGCATGACCGAGGCCGCCCAGCTGCTGCTGGATGGCCTGGACGAGGACGCGGTCGACTTCCGGCTCACCTACGACGAGCAGGAGGAAGAGCCGGTGGTGCTGCCGGCCGGCTTCCCGAACCTGCTGGCCAATGGCTCCTCCGGCATCGCGGTGGGCATGGCCACCTCGATCCCGCCGCACAATGCGGCCGAGCTGATCGACGCCTGCCTGCTCCTGATGGAGCGGCCCGAGGCCACCACCGCCGACCTCATGGAGCGGGTCCAGGGGCCGGACTTCCCCACCGGCGGCGTCATCGTCGAAAGCCGCGCCAGCCTGCACGAGACCTATGAGACCGGCCGCGGCAGCGTCCGCCACCGGGCCGTCTGGCACAAGGAAGACACGGGCCGCGGCGGCTGGCAGATCGTCGTCACACAGATGCCCTACCAGGTGAAAAAGGCCGACCTGGTGGAGAAGCTGGCCGAACTCATCGAGGGCAAGAGGGCGCCCCTGCTGGGCGACGTGCGCGACGAGTCCGCCGAGGATATCCGCCTGGTCCTCGAACCGCGCTCGCGCACCGTCGAGCCCGAGGTGCTGATGGAGAGCCTGTTCAAGCTCTCCGACCTGGAAAGCCGCTTCCCGGTCAACATGAACGTGCTGGACGCCCGCGGCGCGCCGGTGGTGATGGGATTGAAACAGGCCCTGGTCGCCTTCCTCGATCACCGCCGCGAAGTGCTGATCCGCCGCGCGAAGTTCCGCCTCGGCAAGATCGAGGCCCGCCTGCACATCCTCGACGGCCTGCTGATCGTCTTCCTCAATCTGGACGAGGTCATCCGCATCGTCCGCTTCGAGGACGAGCCCAAGGCCAAGCTGATCGAGACCTTCTCGATCGACGAGATCCAGGCCGACGCCATCCTCAACACCCGCCTGCGCCAGTTGGCCAAGCTGGAGGAGATGGAGCTGCGCCGCGAACACGCCGCCCTGTCGGAGGAACGCGACGGCATCCTCGGCCTTCTGGCCTCCGACAAGGAGCAGTGGAAGCTGGTCGGCGTCGGCCTGCGCGACGTGCGCAAGATCCTCGGGCCCGGCACGGCGGTGGGCAAGCGCCGCTCGATCTTCGCCGAGGCGCCGGTGGTCGACACCGCCGCCAGCGTCGAGGCCTTCATCACCCGCGAGCCGATCACCGTCATCCTCTCCGAGCGCGGCTGGATCCGCGCCGCCCGCGGCCGGGTCGAGGACCCCTCTGAGCTGAAGTTCAAGGAAGGCGACAAGCTGGCCTTCGTGGTCCCGGCCGAGACCACCGACAAGCTGTTGATCTTCGCCTCCGACGGCCGGTTCTTCACCCTCGGCTGCGACAAGCTCCCCTCCGCCCGCGGCCACGGCGAACCGGTCCGCCTGATGATCGAGCTGGACGACAAGGTCGGCATCGTCGCCGTCTTCCCGTTCAAGGCCGGACGCAAGCGCTTCGTGGCCTCCAAGGCCGGCTACGGCTTCATCATGCCCGAGGACGAGGCCCTGGCCACCCGCAAGGCCGGCAAACAGGCGCTCAACGTCGACGGCGGCGCCGCCCTCATTTGCCTGGAAGCCGACGGCGACCAGGCGGCCGTCATCGGCGACAACGGCAAGATCCTCATCTTCCCGATGGACGAACTGCCGGAAATGCCGCGCGGCAAGGGCGTCAAGCTGCAGAGCTACCGCGAGGGCGGCCTGCGCGACGCCCTGGTGTTCAAGGCCGACGAGGGCGCCGCCTGGACCGACGGCGCCGGCCGCACCCGCGCCTGGCCCGAATGGCGCGACTGGACCGGCAAGCGCGCCAGCGCCGGCAAGCTGGCCCCCAAGGGCTTCCCGACCAGCAAGCGGTTCAGGCCGAAGTAGGGGGGCTCGCGCCCCCTCCGTCGCGCGCTGCTGCG
>Ga0265327_10000526_pt1 | contig 66051 bp, 70 predicted proteins | sample 41621metaG_FD_202089 | JGI IMG/M metagenome (GOLD analysis project Ga0265327, IMG submission 202089) | Rhizosphere microbial communities from Carex aquatilis grown in University of Washington, Seatle, WA, United States - 4-16-21 metaG | ecosystem: Host-associated > Plants > Roots > Rhizosphere...
TATAATTACTCAATGACGTACATATTTCCGTAGCATCTTCGGTAGATTGACAGTCGACGTTATAATCCACCGCTTTTACACCTACTGCCAGTGTGCCAAAATCATATGCCTGTGCAGGATGATCATATACAGCAGTGGTTAACCCCAATTCAACAGTTATGTAAACCGGTCCGTTTGCAACAGACTTTCCAGAAACCTGAACCAGGTAATCGCCGGCTTCTACACAGGGATGAAAAGTATTTCCGAAAACGCCGATGGGAGTAAGTTTAGTGCTGATATCTGCATTCGCCGGAAGGCAATTATTTGTTTTATAAACAGCAAAGCCAGCATCTCCATTTGTTATAGCAGAGCCGGGTTGGGCCAAGGTAACCCTTACGCTTCGGGTAGTAGGCACCGTAAATTTATACCATATTGATTTTTGATTTTGCCCGGCAACCAAAATGGCTGGTGCAAATGTTTCGCCAGATTGAACAGTTGCACCGGTAAGGTCATTTGTAGTAGAAGTAAATACGCCAATACCATACCCGCTGTTGGAAATTGTTACAACACTTGCATTTGCACAATTGTCATTCTGACTAAAGGCTGATGTTAAGAATAGAAAAATGCAAATGACACCCATCAAAAACTTCAAGAATAATTGACGCATAGGAAGAGTTTAGTTATTTTGGTAAAATACGTATAGCGCAAATAATAGAACATGGCAAATCTGCTATAACAGTTCATTAGTTATTAAAAAGTTGTTTTCAATTGAAATGTAGGCGAAGCGGAGATAATATAAAATACCCATTTAGGGTGACGCATTTATCCGTTTATTACAAATAGGGATTTGTGGTTGATTGTCTGGCAATAAGAAATATTGACGGACAATCAAATCAATATAACAAGGTAGTATAGTGGCCGCATTTTTTAACTGATTGTAATATTGGAAAACCCACGCTTTCCGAGCCCTCCTGCCACGCGAATTTACAGCTAAGTTGCTGTGGCGGGAGGGGGGCAGTGTTGCCGGATTTTCCACCGCAGCGAAAAAAACTATTAGGTCACTTTGATTAATTTTTGGTTTGACGCATGTCCGTCCTGCCACCCTGAATTTAATAAGTTGAAATCTGTTGACAGGGAATTTCAGTCAAATCCTGATTTTCAGTTTATAACATTCACTTTTGATAATGCGGAATCAGCGAGAATGGTATCTGTGCAAGAGGAATAACTTTAATCTCAATGTTGAGTAACCTGGGTGAAATGCAATCCCTTATCAGGTTTTCAATTTTCCTGCACAGTTCATCCATATTGTCTTCAAGTCCATCCAAAGAGACAGGAATACCCTTTTCATCTCCTTCAGCCACACCAAAGATCAGGTCTCCTCCGGAAGCGTTAGCAAATGAACTGACGTCGTAAAGAAATTCTTTTTTGTCCGCATCCTTATCTACTTTTAAAAGGGCTTTATATTCCAGTGTTTTATTTTCTGCAATTTGATTGGTTATTAAAAGCTGTAAATCCTCTAATTGAATTTCGCTGATTTTTTTATGAATCATAAATAATAATTTTCTTCATTAATTCTCCACAAAGTTCGGCTTTTTGGCTGCTGTAGCGGCAATGAAATTCCGGCATAAACACAAGCCAACTCACAAAGCCATCTTTTATTCCGTTGCTTCATTGCCTTGATCGCCAAAAGCCGGAACAGGTTTCACAATTAATTTTAAAATCTTTTAAATTAAATGTTATGGAACAGACAATGATTCAACCGGAATGGAGCAAAGTAGCGGAAGTGGAATTGGTATACAAAACCAAAGTAAAAGCTTCTGAAAGGCCAGTGATAAAATCTTCTAAAGACTGTTATTCAACCTTTATGAAGGTATGGGATGAAAACAGGATTGAATTTCAGGAAGAGTTTAAGGTATTACTGTTAAACAGGGCTAACCATGTTATCGGTGTTTGTGAAGCTTCTATTGGAGGAATAACAGGAACTGTGGCAGACCCAAGATTGATCCTGGCAGCTGCTATTAAATCTTTATCAGTGGCCATTGTTTTAGGACATAATCATCCCAGCGGAAGCCTCAAACCCAGCATTGCTGATGAGGAACTGACAGTAAAGATTAAGGAGGCTGCAAAATATCATGACATAAAGCTGATAGACCATATTATTGTTTGTAATGAAGGGTACTATTCTTTTGCAGATGAGGGGCTTTTTATAGCCCTTTTTTATTCAGACACATCCATTAGGTAGGCGAAGCTGTAGCTTATAAGCTATATTTACAATCATGGTATTTAGCAAGACATTAGTTGCTAATAACAACTCACAGGACGTTACATGAAACTGGAACAAAATAATTTTTAAAACTCAAAAGAAAGGCTCTCCAAATGAAAGAGATTTTACGATTTTTTGTGAATGAATTAAATTCACAACAACTATTCCACAATTTCTGCATAAAAGTGCCATTTGCATGTAATCAAAATGAAGAAAATTCCTATAAGACAGATCACTACAAATCAACAGGAACTGCCGTCTTCCGAGCGTTTTAAGATACGTAAGGTTGAGGACCTACTTGATAAAGAAGACTTATTTCATGAATTGCACAGGCACGATTTCTTTTTTATTATTGCTTTACAAAAAGGCGATGGTACGCATGAAATCGACTTTACTACTTATGATGTTTTCGACAATTCTGTTTTCTTTATGCGGCCTGGTCAAGTGCACCAACTTCAATTGAAAGCGGATTCTGCAGGTTACATTGTAGAGTATAATTCCGAATTTTACCGTCCTAAAGACAAGCTGTCAACTCAGCGATTACGAAAGGCAAGCAATAAAAACTATTGTAAGCTTGAAATAAACAGGTTTGAAAAATTACTGGGTATATTGACGTATATTTTTCAGGAGTACACCGGCAAGGAAGAAGGATACCTCGATATCATTAAGGCAAACCTGGAAATCTTCTTTACTGAATTTGTAAGGCAAAGTCCGAATCCTAATGGCCCATCAACAAATGTCAATCCATACACGCAGGATCGTTTCGAAGAATTTTTAGATTTACTGGATAAGCACATTACAACCCACAAGCAGGTATCCCAATATACTGATTTTATGAACCTCTCACCATATCAGTTAAATGAAATCACGAAATCCTCTATTGGTAAAACTGCCTCGGAGCTGATCAATGAACAAATAATCCTGGAAGCTAAAAGATACCTGCTGGCCACTCGTAATCAAATAAAAGAGATAGCCGATCAACTCGGTTACGAAGACGTTTCCTATTTTATAAGGTTCTTTAAGAAGCAAACAGGCTATTCACCTGACTCATTCCGACATAATCTGAGATAAGTCCTGCACAACTGCATCATTGTCCTGTTATACCACCTACCGGTGAAATTACTTTTGTGTAAATAATTAATTAAAAAATTTACAACAAATGAAAATTATTATCGTGGGTGCATCAGGCACTATGGGAAAGCACTTAACCAGTGCATTTGAAAAGGAACATGAAGTAATCACCGCAGCTTCCGAAGGATGCGATTTACAGGTAGATATCACTTCAACAGAATCTATTGAAAATATGTTCAAAAAGGTTGGCCCTTTTGATGCACTTATTTCAACCGCAGGCCCCACTTTTGTTGGTCCTTGGAAAAAACTGAATGACGTAACGTTCAGGCAGGGTGTGGAAGGAAAAATGATGGGGCAGATTAACCTGGTGCTTATCGGGCAGCACTATATCAATCCAAAGGGATCATTTACATTAATCACCGGTGCCTTATCTCATGATCCGCAAAAGAACTTCACCAATGCATCGGCAGCAAATGGTGCTGTGGAAGGTTTTGTAAAAGCAGCGGCTATCGAACTGGAAAACGGAATCCGAATTAATGCAGTAAGCCCTACTGTAATTGAAAACTCTCCTCAGTATTTTCCTTATTTCCCCGGGGATATTCCGGTTACTATGCAGCAACTGGAATTTGGCTTTCGTAAATCTGTTTTCGGTGCCAATACCGGACAGGTAATCAAACCTTATTAAGGGTGATTCGCAAAAGCGAATATCCAAGCAGGTCATTATTCATCATAATAATGACCTGCATTTATAAATCAATCTGAATACTCAACAAAAAATACAAATCAGGCATCGGGAAAACAAAATAAATCAAAATACTTATGAAGAACCTTAATTATTTAAAGTATACGATAACACTCGCTTTTATCATGATAGTTTCGTCGGCTGCAGCACAAAATAAGATCAGCCTGTTACGCTTTGAGGATGATTTTACGCATTGTAAAAATGACAGTCTTAAAAAGGGCTTTGGCAATCTGAAATACATTTCACTAAAAAATAAAAATTACATTTCATTTGGAGGAGAATTGCGGGAGCAATTCCAGGTGTATAGCAATATTAATTTTGGTGATGTACCGCCAAATTATAAAAATATTTCGGCCAGCCAACTTTGGCATAGGTTAATGCTGCACTCAAATATTGAATTGGGCGATCATGTCCGGTTATTTGTCCAGCTAAATAATACGCTTCGTTTTTTTAATAACAATCCGGCTGTTCCGGAAATTGACGAAAACCAATTGAGCCTGCACCAGGCTTTTGCTGAAATAAAATTAAAGCATTGGAAATTCAGAGTAGGAAGACAGGAACTATTCTATGGCAACCATCGATTTCTTACAGTAAGAGAAGGCCCAAACACGAGACAAGCATTTGATGGCGTTATTATAAAAAAGAAATTTAAGGACGGAGGTATTGACTTTCTTGCAGTTTACAAAGTATTTTCCAGGCAATATGTTTTTGATGATCAAAGCTTCAAAGAAGGATTGATTGGGATTTATGGAACTCAATTATTTTCTAATCGTAAAATTGGATTTGATTATTACGCATTAAATTTCCAATCTAAACTTCGAAAATATAATTACAAGACTGGTTTTGAAAACAGGCAGACCTATGGCCTGCGGCTATTTTCAAACCTGCAACAAATAAATTTTGAACTCGAAGGTGAATATCAATCCGGCAAATTCAATGATTTAACCATTAGCGCTTACAATATTTTAGCTGATGTAAATATGTTGATGTTGCCCGGCAAAAAAGGCATCATTGGCTTTGCTGCAAATGCCTCTTCAGGGGATAAAAATAATGCAGACAATAAATTGAACACCTACAACCTTTTATATGCTAAGCCAGCCTATGGCCTAGCAGTTCCAATAGGCGCTGCAAACATCATAAGTTTAAATCCTTACCTTAAAATAAACCCCGTTAGAAAACTGAATGTGCTGGCGCAGGTTTTCTTTCTTTCAAGAAACAGTAGCCAGGATGGAACTTATTCGCCTGGCATGGCTGAGAACAGGCCAAAACCTGAATTGGTTTTTAGTACAAATAAGAAAACCCTGGGCGAATTGTATGTGATAGAAACCAACTACCAGCAGACAAAAAATCTCTCATTCGCTATTGACGCATCTTATTTTAAGGCTGGAAGTTATCCCAAAGCCACAGGAAGCGGAAAAAATGTTTCGTACCTGTCTTTTAAATCAACATTCAGATTTTAGTAAGCGTTAAAACCTCATTTCGCAGACAATTTTTATCTGGTGGCATATTATTTCCCGCCGATCAGAAGCAAAGTCAGATATTTAAGTTATGAAAAAACAAATAATAGCTACGTCGGCAATTATGCTTATTGCACTTGCTTGTAATGCACAGGATATAGGTAAAAGAATAGACTCCCTTATTGAAAAAGCGGTAAAAATAAACCGGTTTAATGGCACAGTACTGGTGTATAAAGCTGGTAAGATAGTTTATGAAAAGGCTTATGGATACCAGGATGCAGGTAAGCACATCCTTAATACATCGAATACAGTTTATCAAATAGGGTCAACTACCAAGGAATTTACGGCTGCGGTTATTTTAAAACTGGCAGAGCAGGGTAAACTAAGCCTGGAAGACAAGCTCAGTAAATATTTCCCGGATTATAAAAGAGGGAATGAAATAACCATCAAACATTTGCTGACCCATACTTCGGGGATTTACGAAATTCTACGGGATCATACAGCATTTAATGAAGGGGCAGTGCCCAGAAGCATGGAGAAAACACTTTCTTACTTTATGGATAAACCGCTGGATTTTGATCCCGGCACTCAATATTCCTACTGCAATTCTGGGTACATTCTCTTAGGTTTGATTATTGAAAAAGTTACCGGAAAACCATACCAGGCTGTGGTGAGAGATTTTATTCTGAAGCCTTTAAAAATGGAACATACCGGGTTTGATTTTGCCGGGCTAAAAAGTGCTGATAAGGCAATGGGCTATACTAAATATACCCAAAAAATAAAGGAACTATCAGCACCCTGGGATTCAACGGCTACTTTTTCGGCCGGCTCATTATACAGTACGGTTGGGGACCTTTATTTATGGCACAAAGGATTATCCGCTTATAAAGTTTACAATAAGTCAAGCCTTGAGGCGGCAACAACTCCCTACCTGGCAGGGTACGGTCTTGGCTGCTGGATTGATACTTTTTATCAAAAGAAAATAGTTTCACATGGTGGAAATATCCTTGGTTTTACCGGTTATTTTGGGAGGATACAGGAAGATGATGCATGTGTAATCATCCTGAATAATATTTTCAATCACCAGATTGAAACGATCGGACTTTCCATTTTCGCCATTCTTTACAATCAGCATTATTCGTATTTTGATGAATTAAAGCTTACTCCGGATGAATTGAAAAAATATGTTGGTGAGTATGAAGTAAATGCAAATTATAAAGTAAAAATAACCCGTGCCGGAGATCAGTTGTTCATACAAAGAAATGACATGCCTGGGGTAAAGCTGTTTGCTTATAAAGCAAATACATTCTTTCAAAAAGATGATGATATCAGGGTGTCTTTTCAAAATGTAAATGGGATCATTAGTAAGATTACTATTACTGAAGGGCTAAGTACTAAAAGAGGAGATAAGATCAACTGATAATATAAAGTTGATGGTTGTACTGAAAAGGCTTTATAATTTTGTTTTGTTTGTTGAGTTACATGATAATAATAATTGCCGTAGTTAAACAAAATAATACAGATTGTATCAATCATTGGGGTCCAGACCGACCACCGGTTAAAATCCCGGGAATTAAAATTTCAAACTAGTTTGAGAATGCAATGATAAATGAAAAGATTGCCATTAGTATGGTAATCGGGGTAAAAAACCTTTTTTCAAATTTGTTTTTGGAAATTGCATTTCCAACAGTATTCAATAGATATAAACCGGTCATAAACCATAAGGCATAGGTCATTATTTTGTTGGGTATATCAAATGTCAAAAAGCCCGCCTGCGTCAAAATCAAAATAATAAACAGGGTGTTTACTACAACAGAGAAAATTTCAAAACGAACCATTGCTTTATCCGTTTTTAATCGGCCACCCCAAACAAGATTGTAAGGTATTATCCTTAGCAGGATGCTGAAATGTAATAGAAGAAACAGGGAGAGCAAAATCAACAATCCCCATTGTGCAATACTTATCATAAGAGGTTTAATTTATTATCATGTATCAGCATTTAAAAAGAACCTTATTTATTTTTCCTTCAATAGTTTTTCAAGCTTCTCTTTTGTTTCAGGAATTGGTTTAAGCATTAAAGTCTTTTTGAAACTCTCTATAGCTTTTGCTTTATCTCCTTTTGCCAAATATAAATCTCCCAATCCATCATAACAATTTGCATCTTCGGGATAGTTTGTAATATTTAGTTTAAACAATGCTTCTGCCTTAATAAATTGTTTTTGGCTCAGCATATAATATCCAAGACTATTAACCTGGCTTTCATCTGGTTTAATAAGATAGCCAATTTGCTCAGAAACATTATTATAGTGTGTAACTAATAAAGAATCTAATTTAAAACTGGGATCGTTTAATTCACTATTATAAATTTTAAGCTTGTAATAATCAAAAATAAAACGAAGAGCGTCATACTCCCCAATCAATCGGACGGAACTGTGATCGTCATTTTCATAATATTTATGTTGGAAACGCAATTGATTTGTTTTGTTTTTAAAAATGTCTTTAATGAATTCGAGGTTGCTGCGAATAAGTTCAGTACTTTCAGTAGTATCTTTTTGAACTGACAGCGTATCCATTCCTTTTTCCATCCGGTTTGCCAATGCCATAAACAAGGTTTTCCCTTTATAATTTGTATTGGCTAAAATCGTCTTTGCTTCTGTTACAATTTGCTTATTGTTCCACCATAAAGCACCATCAAGAGAAATATAGGCACTAAATAAATTTGGATGATGTATTAAAGTGTGCACAACAGTAAGGCCACCAACAGAGTGGCCAATGAAGATCTTATAGGGAGCTGTTGGGTAATTTGATTCGATATATGGCATCAATTCCTTTTCCATATAGCGCATGAATTTTTCGCCTCTGCCATCAATACCAGGTGTTTCCTTATCGGTACCAAATGTTAGATCTGTCATTCGGGCAGGATGCAAAATACCGACTACAATCATTGGCGGACAAAGACCTGCGTTACTCATGAATTCAGTTGTACTAACGATGTTATTAAAATTTGCATCTCCGTCCAATAAATAAATTACCGGGTAACGCCCTTTACCGGTAATTTCATTTCCTCCATTGCTGTTTGGAATATGAATCCAAACTTTCCGCTGTTCACCTAATATTTTTGATGGGAAGCTCTTTTCAAAACCAGTGGTAAAAGGGTTGTTTTCCTGTGCCTTGGCACAAATGGAAAAAGATAATAGTGCAATACAATAGAGATATGTTTTCATTGAATGTTCTGTTTTAATTTAATATTATTTGAAGGCTTGCACCGGTATCCCGTTTGATAGTTATTAGCGATTAAAAAAAACCTAATTGTCTCATTACTGATGTTCGGTCAAATACCTGGCTATGGCCACACACTTTATCATTTTTGAAATGATAAATGGTCGATCCGAAAGTTTTTATGGGCTTGTTTGTAGGCGGAAAATTTCCGATTCTTCCCAAATTTGTTCCCGTCATTATCCAGGTTATTGCAACATAATCGCCATCAGCAATTGCATGTTGAATTGCGAAATGAATGTCTGGAAAGGAATCGAAGGAATAGTTTAGCCTGGTTTCAAATTCCTTATGATTCAAAGTCTTTCCTTCCCACAGATCTCCTGTGTCTATATGGATTGTATATGCAGGATTTACAAATGCTGCAATGGAATTGAAATCTTTTTCATTCCAGACTTTTTGCATAAAATCTCTTAGTATTATTTCATTTTTCATTCAGGTTTTTTTATTGGTGTGAACTGTTGCAAAGTTATGGCCACTATGTTGTATGCCTTTTTTTATTCGCTTTTTAAAAAATCATCAAGAATTTTATTGAAAATTTCGGGTTGATCCATTAATGGCAAATGTCCAGCATCTTGAATTAAATGAAGCTTTGCATTTGGTATAATTTTAACTGCTGCTTCACCATATTCAACAGAAAATAATTTATCATCTTTCCCCCAAATGATAAGTGTTTCATTTTTTATTTGCTTTAATAATTCTTCTGATATTTTAGATACTGCGGTTCCACGTCCCTGCTTAAATGCATTTTTTCCTCCTTTATATTTGAGAACGGCTATTGAGTAGCTACTATGGTTCGGATCTCTGTTTATGGGTTTATGAAGTATATAACGCGAATTAAAACGATTTGCCATTGATGATGGTAAACTATTCATCCATATTGTTCCAATTAAAGGCCAAAAAGAAACTTTTGCGCCGAAACCTGCAGAATCAACTAAAACAAGTTTATTAACCATTTCAGCATTTTCTATGGCAAACTGCAACGCAATGGCGCCACCTTGAGACAATCCGACAATATGAGCCTTTGATATTTTCAATTCTTTCATGAAATCTTTGAGCCACTTCGAAAAATATGGTCTATTATAAGGAGCATCAGGTTTATCAGATTCTCCATATCCAACTATATCTGGTGCTACTACTTGAAAATTTTTAGAGATTGTATTAATTGATGGATACCAGGTAACAGCGCCTGCACCAGCTCCATGCAGGAAAATTACAGGTTTACCATTCCCACATAATAAGTAGGTGGTTTTAATTGTTCCAATAGTTACTTCTCTTTGTTCAACTAATCCTTCTATTTTGTCAATTAGAAGTTGCCTATAGTTTTCTTTATTCTTTTTTTTCATGTTTTCCCCTCGTTGAAATTAATGAATGTCAAAAATTGCCGCTAACTTAAAGGTTGGTGTATGCCATTGCCTGCTTTTCTTTAGTGATTCTCTTTATTGGGTAAACTATAAACAATTTTACCTGCAGAGTCGAGGAAATTTATTTTTGCATCTCCAATAGAATCAACAATAAGCTGAATCCTTGTCTTGCCTTTTTTATCTGCTAAGTTTATTAATGCCGATTTGTCTGCGTCTTTACCAATAAAAACCCGATGGGAAAAGGCAGGGTCACTATTAGCAGGCTCCAGTAGTTGTTTTAGTTTAGCACCTCTCTCTGGACCATTAGGTAATTTTTCTGTTTCCTTATACGTACGGCGAAACTCGGGGTAAGGCGGACTGTTATGCCAATCATCTACATATAAACCTGTTCTCCTGTCTCCGTTATCATCAAGATATTGTAAATACAGAACCTGGTTTTGATTGTATTGGTCAAAAGAAAAATGCCCTGATGCAAAATATTTTCCACTACTATCTTTTCTTCCTGAAAATACAAGCCCCCCACATTCAGTGGCTTCGTCATCATAAAATATTAAACCACCACGATTGCCCCCTGGAATTCCAAAAGGTTTTCCGTGGTTTAAATTTGCAGGTGATTTCTCCACATTGGAAAGAACTAATCTGGGTAGTCCATTTGGTTCAACAATATTTATCCGCTTTGCGGTAAGTTCCTCTACTGATAAGTTTTCCGTCTTTCTATCCATTTTTAATATTAATAAAAAGGCAGTAATCAGTAAAATAGAAGAGACGATTGCATAAACGGTTAAGTAACTTATTTGCTTTTGAATTTTGCCCGGGTTGCTTGTCATAATGTATTTTGGGTTTTAATTAAATATCGATCTAAAATAGCCGATTACGCTTTAGCATAAAAACTAACTTACACTACCCCCTGAAAGTATTTTATTGGTTTATTTCTTTTTCCAATAAAGATGAATCAATTTATATTTACTCAATTGTAGTAGAACAATAGAAGCCAATACGCAAAATATTAATGCTTGTATTGTTCCCTCCGGTCCAAATTCCCCACCAGTAATGAATGAGTTTCCCGTTAATTTTGTAGTAAGCAAACTTGATGTTTTTTCGTTACCTGAAGTAATTGCACCAAAAATTCCTGATTGCATAAAGTTCCATGCAAAATGTATAGCAATCGGGAACCAAAGGTTCCTGGTATAAATATAAGCAGCACCCAATAATAATCCGGCTTCAATACCAACACACAATCCAGATATTAGTGTACTATTGGGATTTAATAAATGTAAAGCTCCAAAAATGATTGCAGAAATTAATAAAGAAATATTGCTACCAAGTTTTTCTTCTATAATTCTGAAAATAATTCCACGAATTAGAATTTCTTCAAAAACTGCAACAGTAAAAGCTATTGTGAATGGAATAATCACATTGGAAATAGGGTTAACAGAAACTATTTCAAAACCTCCATTTAATACAATCACCAACATTGTCAGGGATTGTAATACTACACCTGTCATTGTCCCACTTAGGAGATATTTAGCTATACCCTTACTTGAAAATTCTTTGATCTCCCTTTTTTCATATTTCCTAAAAAAGTAGATATAGATACTTATTACTGCTAAAGACGCAATGATACCTTTTATAAGGTTTCTATAATTTTTATTTAGTGAAGTTAAGTCTAGCATTTTTCCTGCTAGTTGTTGCGCGATTATAAATGAAATAAAACACACTATAAGTCCTAAAATAATTCTGGTTAACGGGAAATTTATAAACTTTTGTTTGGTTGTAATCGTTTCCATGATTTATCTATTATCAGCTAGAATATTAATATTTTAATTGCTCGAATTATGTATTTCAAAATGCTACAAAATATGATCGATTGGGATCATATCGTCTTCTTCTTCACCTGAAAGAAATATGAGCACTAAAAAAAAGTAGTCCATAAAGCCAACTATTTTATTCATCTTAATAATTTATTTAGTTGTGTAAATATGTGCTGGTTATTTGATCTATAACAATGGATATAAAAAATTCAAAACAAAACTGCTTTATTGCAATCCTCTAAGTTTCATTTTAATAGCTTTAGGTATGGCATTTTTATTCACCATTACAGAAATTGTTTTTAAAAGCAGGTATTCCTTTGACATATACAGATACCCACCGCAATCATTGTTGTCAGTTGAGTTTTTGATTATATAGAATTTGTCCCCTTTTTCATTTTCTGCCATACCGATAATATGCATATTGTGTATGTCTTCTGTAGTACGATTGTCAAATGCAGTCTGCCTTATCTGTTGCGTGATATTTTTTTGACCAGGCAAAACTGCAAATCCATCTTTGTATCCCTTATATATATCCCCATCCCAGCAAACAGAATAATTATGCAAAAGCGCATTGTCTATAACAGTGCTGAAATCATTAAGCGGCAGATTCAGGTAGTAATTGTTGTTCCAGTTTGCCTCAATCTCCAAAGCAAACTTTCTATAAAAAGGATGATGGCTGAATGAAGTAATTTCTACATAGTCATCGGGGTTGATACCGATCATTTCTTCTGCAAACGACTTAGTGGTAAATTGCTTTCCGCCGAAACTAAATGTATCAGGCACTTTTCCCATGGTCACAGTCATGATGCTATCTACTTCTTTTCTATATAACACAGGGGTTAAATCTCCATGGGATTGTGAATAGTATTTAACCTTTTCCAGTAAGGCGTTATTCATTGCTGTATGGTCGTGTTTGGTATCAGCCTCATTTTTTCCTGAATAAGCCATTTCAGGAATTGCTCCATATTCTTTGTAAGCTTTCAAAACGCTGAAGGTTAAATCTCCTTCGCCAAAAAAGCTGCTGCCGTTCTTTCTTATATAGTTATCGGCTTTATTGATATAAGTGGGCCTCACGAAAAACATAGGAGAAAGTACAACCGGCTTTTTGCCAAGCCTGATGGCTTCTGTTTCAATAAAGGAAGTGGTAGCAAAGCTCCAGCAATCACCAGTTGTCTGCTGATCTTTCAAAGGAGTGCTTTCAATCAGTTTAATAATTCTATAGCCAGCAATATTTGGATTTACATTTGTTCTTAGTGTAAACACATAATTCGTTCGGTTCAATATTAATTTCCTGTCACCGCCCCAAACTCCGTCAATAGTTGAATCTCCGGGTTGAATTAATCCTTTAAAAATTAATGGTGCCGACTCCGGCCACCCCAATGACTTCCTGGCATCTGCAAATACAGTATCCTTGACCATCCACAGTTTATCAAGAGCAATACCCTTTATTCTTTTATCCGGGAAATCCATATAGCCTTTGATAGTACCTTTTTTTATTTCAATTCTAAACAGTACCAATTCGGCCAAAGACATGCCTTTAGCTTCAGCATTACCCATCCATGAACCTTCCAACGTGGTTTCCTTTTTTTGTTGCGCATTGGTCAGAAGCCCTGCGAACAAAAGGATAACAGCTATGTAAAATCTTATTTTCATCTTTCTTTTTTTCTTTTTCTTTATACGCCAAAACAAAAGAGATCAAACTAAATGCCTGCTGCTTAATCTGGTTTTATTGTTGCGCTGAATATTCCATAAATCAACAACAGTAAAACTTTTAGCAGGCACAAAATCCATAGCTAGAGTTTCCTTTATTATACTGGTTAATTCAGTTGATTGTTCTTTGCTTATGGTGGCAAAGTTTAAGGTTGTTTGTTTTTTCATGATGAGTTTATTTTAATTTTTTAATGATTCACAAATTTATTTAATGCTGAAAACAAGCGATAGGACAATCAAGCAGTTGAATTGGATTCGGCTGAAGTTTTAATTTATTTTCAATTTTTTTTACTTGCCGGCGTTGATATGCGGAGGCCTGAAACCTTTAACGACAAGGTAAATGCCCAACGAAAATTCAAATAGTGCGACCAGCACTGCAGACAGACCTGCTAATGCGGAATGTTGCCCGATGAGGCCGAATAGCTGGGCAATGTAGCCGGCAATGAGCGGGACTGCTCCAACAATTCCGATGAGGGAAAGGCCCCTAGGTATAAGGCGTGATTTGTACAACATGAATCCCAGCAACAGGTCGCATATTGCCGGCATAAAACTTTGTCCAAGCAGGAAGATGCGGTCGTACAGTGCAACTAGAGCATGGCTGGTAGCTAATCCATCTGCACCAGCTCCGGCTTGCCGCAAGGTCACGATAGACAACAGGAACGCTACACCAACGAAGATGGTGCCTGATTCCAAAATCCGTGCAGCAACGAGACCCAGCGCAGCACTTTCGTTCTGTTTCCTCAGTAACGGGTACAATACGACAGCGGTGCCAATTCCGGCCAGTGCTACAATTATTTCGAGAATACCGCCGATGATGACAGTTGTGTCAGGACCGGGGCCGGTAATGTAGTTGACACCATGCACAGAACCGTAAAGCGCAAGGGTTGGGATCGACACAAAAGTGAGCAGATATAATATGCCTGCAATCAGCGAGGTTTTTCGCAATGAGATCATAGGAACTTTTGCTGTCAATACCTCTGTAGCGGTTGCAGTATTTTGGTTGGTATTCATTTTTTTATTTTTTAAAATTGATCGGCTAATTTTTGTCAGATTAACACAGTGAGGTATGAAAGGCTGTATATTTTTATTTTCTTCCCAGTGGATTTGTTTTCCATAGTTTAGAAAAATGCACACTGATCATTACCGCCCTGTTATGGATATCCTTGTCGTATGAGATATTGGTTAAACCATAATTGTACCGGATGTCTATTGCAATCCTCTTTTGTTTAAATGGAAACTCAAGGCCTCCACCCATCTGAACACCGGCATCAAAACGTTTAAAACCTTCAGTTGAATTTGTAAAGGAGAGTTTAGTAGAGGCATCATTAATTTTATTATCGCCGCTAAGATTGTAGGCGATGGATGGCCCTGCATTCATGTAGAATTTACCAAAATGAAAACGAGCCAATACGGGTAATTCTATTGTATTTAAACGAAGGCTTGATTCGCCGGTGGATAATGGATTATTGGCTTTCAATTTGCCGCCTATCCTCATAAAGTACAGCTCGGAAACCAACGAAAAACCCGGTGTAATACCTGCCTGGAATGACGCTCCTACCTGTATTCCGTTTGCTGATTTTTTATAGTCAGCCAGGGCGCTGTTTTGTCCACCGTAGTTGAGGCTCGTACTCACCACATTAACCATAAGGTCCAGGTAGGTTTTCGCAGTTTTTTTACTTTCGTTTGTTTTTTTTGATTCGGTGTTTTGCGTTTGGCCGAATGTTGATGCTGACAGGAAGATCATAGTGATGACAAGCCCGGTTTGTACTACTTTTTTCATAATTTTTTGTTTTAATTTTTTTTGTTTGATTAATTAAAGCAAAAGTATATGACCGGGTGTGGGCTTGCAATTCAGCTATGCAAAGTGAGGGAGTTTGTCTGCCAATAGGTGTTTTTAATCTTCCAAATTTTTGAAGAATTACAGCTTGCTGTTAATGAGTTGAAGGAAGGCTTCTTTGTATGTTTATGACACGGGAATTAATTGATCAGCTTTTTAGCAAATTCAAGCTCAGGGTCGATGCCATTTATTTTGTCGGCTATTTTCGGAATAACCGTATAGTTGGGAAACAATCCATGGTCCTTAAATTGATAATCTTTTACTGCCATAACATATTTCATTAAAGGGATAGCAATCCTTATCCTGGTATTTGGCAGCGTCATCTCCGGCACCATACCCGAATTATTTCCATAGTATCCGCCGCCCGATTCTTCGCCGATAAAGATCGCCTTTGTATTGGAATAGATCTGCGAAATACATTCGCTGGCAGTGGAAAAGCAGCCCCCGTTGATCAGTACATAAATTTTACCAGAATAGGTGGGCAGTGAAGCTTTTTGTTTGCCCACATTGGGGTGACGGATCACATCAAAAGTTCCTGATGCGTTTGCTTTTAACAAGCTACTGGGAACCTTAGGACTTGGCATGTTAGTGTATTTAAAAAATCCAAAACTGTCTGTATTTATGGTTAAGGATGAATAATAATCAAAATCATTAGGTATTAAATAAGAAAACAGGAGCTTTCCAAACTCATCGGTACCACCATGGTTATTCCTGAGATCAATGATCAAATTTTTTGTTTTATTGGAATCAATACGGTTGAAAGCGGATTGAAGAAAATTTGGGAAATCAATTTTTTTCTGTTGAAGCACATCTTCATCAAAAGATTCAATTTTTAAATATGCTGTCTTTTTATCTCCCGTAAATTTAAATTCCAGCGGATCTGATAAAAAATGCGAGGGATACTTTTTATCACGAATGGCGTTTAGTTCACTAAATAGCAATCCTGCCAGTATTGTTTTTTTTACGCTGTTGCCTCCACCCGAAATATATTCAACAGTATAAGAAGTGGTATCAGCATATAGAAAATAAAAGTACCGGGTAAAATATTTTGAATACGTAAGGTTGTGGAATTTATATGTTTTATTATTGCCATCGGCAGGCATAATGGCAAGCATATCTTTCAGCATATTATTTGTGGAATGCCCGTTGATTGACAGAATACGGGCCCCCACAAAGCCTTTATCCGGAATGGCAGAAAAATTGGTTAAAACAAACAGCTTGCCGTCCGAATAATAGGGTTGAAATGGAATGGCAGTTTTCTCTTTATCAAATTTATCCTGATCAATTTGAGGGGCAAGAACCGCCAGGTGCCCACAACCTATTTTAGAAGTAATTTTGCTCAACAATATTTTATATTCACTTTCACCCATGGGCTTAGTAATAGAAATTTCAGCGGCATCAAAAATTGAATTCATCGTTTCTTTTGAGTTGTAGCGATAAATTCCGGGATGGCCTACTTCCAAAGCCAATCTGAAAATTTTGAAATCATTTTTTAATTCTGCAGGAGAAAACAGTGGTTTTGCGATATTTTGTGCAAAGATCCATAATGGAAGAAACAGAAATAGTAGTAATGATTTTATTTTCATGATGAATTGATTTTTATTGTGATTATTGGTGCCTTGCCAAGGAAAACCGGATGCGTTATTCAGTTGCCTGTCAGGCATTTCCTGACTGTAAGTGATATAAATTCACTAATAAGTGTGTTTCTGTCCAATGTAAAGTAATTCTTTTATTTCACTCTAAACGGATTACCTGCCCTTACATGGACACCTGCATTACATACAATGTATAAACGATTCGCCTAAATAACGTATAAAAACAAAATCTTGTTTTACTGGCAGTCAGTTAGTTGAATATCAGCTTTTAGTTTACTCCCGTTCATTTCATTGGCGAAATTGTGAGATGTTTATACCCTGCTGTTAATGAGTTGAAGAAAAGCTTCTTTGTATGTGTCTGAAACAGGAATTATCTGATCAGCAATTTTGATCCTGCTGCGTTCGATGGATTCTATTTTATTTACAGCAACCATATATGACTTGTGCACCCTGCATACAAGCTGGGTGGGTAGCAACTGTTCCAGCTCGCTAAAGCCCTGCAGGGTCATGATCTTTTTATTTGAAGTATGAATGCGCAGGTAATCTCTCATGCCTTCAATATAAAGAATATCGCTGATCATGATCTTTTCAAGCCGGTTTTCAGTTTTTACAAAAACGAAATCCAGTTGCTTTTCTGCAGCGCGTTGACTTAAATTTTCCTGTGCTTTATTTACTGCTTGTAAAAAACGATTGAATGTAAATGGTTTTAAAAGGTAGTCTGTAATCTGTAACTCGTAGCCCTTTAAAGCATATTCCTGGTAGGCCGTTGTAATGATGACCTGGCTGGTTATTTTAGAGCTTTCCAGTAATTCAATACCGGATAATTCGTCCATATTGATGTCTAAAAAAAGTACATCTACTTTGTTGTTGTTCAAATAGGTCAGCCCATTCAGCGCATTATCGAAAGTGGCACTTAAATTTAAAAAGGGGACTTTGTTTACAAAATCTTTAGTTTTTTCAAGTGCAAGAGGCTCGTCTTCAATAATAATACAAGTATATTTATCCATTGTTAATTGTTAAGTGAACACTATAGAGTTCATTGTTTTTGTTTATTTCTAAAAGGTGTTTGTCAGGGTAGATAAGTTGCAGTCTTTTTTGAATCAGTTCATTACCTAAACCACTGTCCATTGACTGAACCTTTGGCTTTGAATCAAATTTATTTTCACATACCATTTTTATTTTTTTATCTGTAACAAGGATGTTGACAGTGATGGCATTTTCAAGTTTTTTATTGGTGGTATGCTTAAAAGCATTTTCAATAAATGGTATAAAAATCATTGGCGCAATAAATTTATTGCCGATATCGCCTGATACCGTAAAATGTATATAATTTACGTTGGCAGTTCTTATTTTTTGAAGTGCGATGTATTTTTCTATGTATGCAATTTCCTGGGACAGCAATATTTTGTCGGCCATTGTTTCATACAACATAAACCGCATGATGTCGGATAATTTATTCAAATAATTGGACGCTTCAACGGCGTCTTTTATAATTAGGGCATCGATGTTGTTGATGGTGTTAAATAAAAGATGCGGATCCAGTTTCGATTTTATCAGGGCCAACTCCATTTCGTGGTTTTTCTCTTTTAAAGCTTGCTTCAATTTAATTTCATTGAACCAGGTGATAAACCCTTTGATGACCAATGCTACCACGCCACATACCGAACCAATAATAGTCATAATAGCGATAACTGTACCGGCTGTAGATCGGCCGTTTTTGCCACCCTGGTCCATATCCACAACACGGCCAGTCTCTATTAAATAGCGATGCAGAATATAGGCTATAACAGCTACACCAGCTGAAATAAGCAGGCCAACAATGATTGACTGAAGAAATTTCTTTTGCTGCAGGTACTTTGGAAACAAAATAAAATAATATAAATAAAATGAAAAAAAGGAAGGAATAAATGCAAACAGAAGAATATTTTTAAAGGCTATTACCATGCGGGAGTTTGGCGCACTGCCATACATACTACTTCGATAGTAAACACTTAACATGATTACGATCACTATAAAATAGCACACCCAAAAACCCAGGTGTAATAAAATGATAAAAGACTTTTTCATGATTTAAAATTTCCAACCGGAAAGCGCCAAAGGTCTTTATTAGTTTTGGATTTACAGGTAATAATATGCAAACAGGGCATATTTGTCTGCAAAATGAGAAGCTTCCACCAACCTTGATATTTGTAACAATAATTTGCGAATAGTCCTACATAACTAAACATTTGTCCTGTCAATTTGGGTTGCGTTGAAATTACTTTTGTTGTCTATAAAATTATTACTTCACAAAAAATAACTATCGTGAAAACAAAAATGAAATTGCTGGCATCCTTGAAGATATGGGTTGTAATTTATCCGTCAATTACGCTGTTTTTTTACCTGTTTGGTAAGCCTTTATCAGTATTGCCATTGTATCAAAGAACCTTACTATTAACTATTGTAGTAGTTCCCTGGATAGTGTTTGCCGGAGTTCCATTTGTTGATTCGATCATCAAAAGGGTTTCAACCAAAAGCGGTCAGAGTAAATAATAAAAATCTTTAATTATTTGCGACTGTATTGCGGAGACTTAAATTTATTAAACTGAGTGGAAAAATGACAGCATGTTTTTTTCTTTAACGACGATTTCAAAATATAAATAGAAGATGGGCGATAAAACTTTTGATGTAATAATAGTAGGGGGCAGTTATTCGGGCCTTGCAGCCGGTATGGCTCTTGGCCGGGCCTTGAAAAATGTTTTAATCATTGATGGCGGCAAACCTTGTAACAGGCAGACTCCATACTCTCACAACTTCATAACACATGACGGCGACACTCCTGCAGAAATAGCTGCATTAGCAAAGCTGCAGGTTAGCAGTTATGATACGGTGCAATTCTTTGACGGTTTTGCAACAAGCGGTATTAAAACTGAAAATGGTTTTGAAATTTCTGTAGCATCGAGCGAGACATTCGCAGCAAAGAAATTAATTTTTGCTACAGGAATCAAAGATATCATGCCCGACATTGATGGATTTGCAGCATGCTGGGGTATTTCGCTGCTGCACTGTCCTTATTGTCACGGATACGAAATAAGGAATGAAAAAACAGGTATCCTGGGAAGCGGGGAGTTTGGTTTTGATTTAGCCAGGCTTATTTCAAACTGGACCAATGATTTAACCCTGTTTACTAATGGACCTGCTACATTAACGGCGGAACAAATTAAGCAACTTGGGAAACATCGAATTAGTATAGTAGAAAACGAAGTTGAAAGATTAGAGCATACCAATGGGTATCTTAAAAATATAATTTTCAGGGATGGAACTACAACTGCTATCAGGGCAATATATGCATCGGTTCCTTTTGAACAGCATTGTAAAATCCCTGAATCTTTAGGTTGCGAATTAAATGCGGAAGGGTACATAAAGATTGATACTTTTCAGGAAACAACAATTAAGGGAGTTTATGCATGCGGCGATAATGCTACCCGAATGCGTACTGTAGCTAATGCTATTGGAAAGGGTACTGCCGCTGGTATAACCACAAGCAAAAAGATGATTTTTGAAAATTTTTAATAGCTTTTGTTTTGCAATTTTCGAAGAAAGAAATACCTAAATATAGCCGGAATCAAATGAATATAATTTGTGGGGCTTTTATAGCCTCTTTTTTATTTGGTCAAATCCTTGCAAGTCGTTGAAATTGGCATGTATAAGCTATATTTACACTAACTCCTTTAGTAAAGACCATAAACCCATCACTAACACCAGGAGAAAGAAACATGAAACTGGAATTAATCAAGCCCATAAAAGCCCTTAATAAAGCCTACCTGAAGGAAAAGGTAAGCCGAAATCATATAGAACTGTTTAAGAAAAACCTTCAGCAATTACTTAGCCGTATCAACGAACAGGAAAGCGAAGAACACCTTTATTTATAGCTATATTATCATAGGCACATTGTAATAAGAAAAATGATTTGCTAAATTATTAACAATTTTAAAAAACTCATTTGGTTTCGTAATATCCCATCATAATTTTAGTATTTCGGATAAATCTTCAATGATTGAGTTCGAACTCTCAGTAGTCATCCCGACAATAAATGACTGAAAATAGTCATTATTCGAAAACGCATTAGCCAATTAAAACAATCTCTCATTTAGTTTTTTTTCAGAAAAAGTTATAGATTTTATTTATCTTTATATGGCTATATAAACTTCAGTATATTAAAGTATGTTTTTTGTAATAAGCGCTATGATAGATGAAAAGATAGATGAAAAAAAGTAAGTTGTTGTTAATCAATATAGTTCACGTAATTTACAGGTCCGCTAGGGACCTCTACTACGGGGATTATCAATTTGATAATCCCTTTTCTATTTTTATCTATTCTTCTCTGTTTTTACTCTTATGCGTTTGTTTTCAAAGTCTTATAACAGTTTAATGTTATAACAGCAATTACCTTCATACATCACTTTATTCATAGGTGATAGACCATCTAATAGACCATTTTATAAACCAAGTTTTCATTGGGAAAATGGCTGTTTTTATGGCCAATTTTTGAACGGTTTTCTTAAAGTTGATAGACCATTTATGATAGCGATTAAACCCATCTGCAGGGCGCAGAGAGTAAGAAGGGATGGTACCGTTAAAGTATACCTGCAATACTGCCTAACCAGTGATAAGCGGGTTTTACTGGAAACAGGCATAGAGATTCCCTTGAAGCATTGGAACAAAAAAAGAGCGGTTATTATGGAAGATTTACCGGACCCGTTTGGGGACCCGGCAGAACTTAATGACAGCATCAAAAGGCAATTGAGAAATGCAGAGGATGTAGTTGGCGTAATTGTAAAGAGAAAGGTCAATCAATGTAGAGAAGCTGAGTTTTTCAATTCCCAATTTCAGGGAGTTGCATGGAGGCCCTGTCCGCAGGGTAAATCAAGCCGGGTCGGGCGGTTCGATGAGCAGAATCCATCTTGAAAATGACAATTATACTATCCTGATCGATAAAACTACCGGTTACCAGAAGACGAAGGAATTGCTTGCCGCGAAGGGAGGCTACCTGCTGCAGTATCACGGTGAGCTGACAAAGAAAAAAGGCACGATTGCCTATAAGGATATTGACGATATTTTTGATTGCCTGGATACGTTTTTAAGTTTTGTAAACGGCAGAAGGACTTCTGCATTGTTTATAACAGGGATAGCTGAATCGGAGGTCAAATGGAGTGATTACACCGCCCGTTTTGTAGATCCCGCCAAGTATGTTATGTCCTGGGCTGACCTACCCTTTATCCATTTGAACGATATCTGGAAAAGGTTCTGTGAACTCTGGAAAGATAAAAATGACCGGGATTTTCTGGTCTTTGCAGTGCACTGGTATGTGGAATCCAATGGAAATGCGGTGTTTGCCGAAGGGTCTACTATCATGGCACAAACCGCATTAGAGCTGTTGTATAACTGGCTGATCATCGAAAACAGGAAAGTGCTGATGGGCCGTGATGCGGAGAGTATCAGTGCTGCAAACAAGATCCGGTTATTGCTCTCGCAAATGAACGTTGGTTATTCGGTGCCCGAAGCATTTGAGGCGCTTCAGGAGTTTGTCTCAAAAAATCCGGAGGTGGAAGACGGACCGGATGCCGTCGTGCAGATCAGGAATGTCATTGTTCATTCCCAGCAGGAAAAACGTAAGAAATTAAATGCCATAAGCAACGAAGCGAAGTTCGAGGCCCTGCAGCTCTGTATTTCCTATATCGAACTTTCACTTTTGTATATCCTGGGATTTAAGGAACATTATTTTGACAGGTGTGGCAAGGGCAGCTTTCCTTTGGATAGGGATACACAGGTGCCATGGAAATAAGATACCACGCGGGAGTATGAATAGGAGAAATCTTGAAAGAATGCCTCCGGCGGGGTTTTAGCAAATGGATTTGGATATGTTTTTCGGGGAAATTTTTTTAATAGTCAGAAGGAGGGAAAGTTATTATCCGCCGTAAGTGGGTTTAAAAAGTGGGTTTTGGCGAAATATAAGTTGGCTATATTCAGCCATAACTACTATAAAAAATGGGGGTTTTGGCTGAGTATATTTTTTTATACTCAGCCAAAACTATCAGGTCACTTACTTAAACAATGCTTCCATCGTGACCTCACTTTGCACCAGCCCTGCATAGTTGTCTGCATTCTTTACCCCATAAGTAGTTACCATCGTTACAAAAAGAGTTTTGCGGGTATGCGTAGCTGTGCGGAATACCATAATTTTATTTTGAATATCTTTTGCATAAGCCTTGGTGATCTCGTAAGGAGCGAGGGAAAATTTCATTTCACAGATATTGATGCAGTTATCCTGCCGGTCGATCAGCATATCAATCTGCGCTCCCTTCTGACCAGGCTGTGGATGATAACGCCACATTGAGGAAGTAGTGTGGACATTACCGATGCCCAAAGCCCTCTTGATCTGCGGCTCATGTTTTATACAGATATTTTCAAAAGCGAAACCTCCCCAGCTCTTCCAGGAAGAGCCTGCTGAGTAGGTCGCCCATGATCCTGTACCTTTGATAGTAGCACCATCAATGAAATGGAGATAAAACAGGGAATATTCATCAGTGAGACGGTAAATGGTATCATTTGCAGTCCGGCCAAAAGGAATGTAAGGGCTGATGAAGCCTGATTCTGTCAGTTCCTCCAGTAATTGTGTAGTACCTCCACCTGATTTGAGTTTGGCTGCTTTAATAATTTCATTGCGGTTGAGTCCTTTACCTTTTTTTGCAAGGGCACGGATGACGGCCATATGTCCTTTGGCCTCATCGAACAGGGAATGGAAGAGGTTTTTAAATTCATCATACAGGAATCCGGCCGGGTTAAAACAACTGGCATCAATGGCTTGTGTCGCACTTTGGCCGGGTTTGACTTCTTTAAGGTACTGCGGAATGCCTCCCATAGCCATGTATAGTTGAAGTACCTGATATTGATCCAGGTTTACCTTTCTTTCTTTGAAGAAATCTCCTGCTTCGCTGATAGTAAACGGGAGCAACTTGATTTTTCGGGTAACCCTGTTATGCAGTCCGCCCCTGTTATTAAGTACGTTGCGGATCATCCATGCGGCAGCCGAGCCACAGAGTACAACAATAAGGTTTTTTTGCATCGATGCCCAGCTGTTCCAGAAGTTTTCAAAGGCGCCTAAAAAACCCGAACGTGGTGTATTCAGCCAGGGGAATTCATCAAGAAAGATGACTTTCTTTTGCTTTTTGATCAGTGGCGCCAGGTAAGTTTTCAGCATTTCAAATGCTTCCAGCCAACTGGATGGGGCAGCTATTTTTAAACCGGTCGCTGCGGAAAGTGAAATGCCGAAATTTTCCAGTTGCTGTTCCAGCGAGCCATGGTGGATGCCCGAGATTTCAAAGGCAAGTCGACTTTCGAAATAGTTTTTTATCAGGAACGTTTTGCCCACACGTCGCCTGCCATAAATGGCCATCAGTTCTGCATCGGTAGACTTTAATATGGCATCAAGTACCACTTGTTCTTCATGCCGGCCAATGATCTTTTCCATATACGAATATTTATAATTCGCCAAAACTACTAAAAAAACATGAGTTTTGGCGAAATATAGGTCGACTATATTCTGCCAAAAGTAGGTAAAAAAGGATAGTTTTGGCGAGATATAGGTTGATTATATTCTGCCAAAACTGCCTAAAAAAGCAAGGATATGGCCACTAATATTTTTTATTACCGGCCATAAGTGGGTTAAAAAAGTAGGTTATGGCCACTAATAAATAAAGACAATAGGAGTGCTTATTGCTTTAGCCCGGTATTTCGGATTCCCGGTTAGTGCTTAACTTTACACCTAAAACGTACCACTTCTTCATGCGTACTTTCGTAATGGGTGATATTCATGGCCGGTACCAGGCGTTACTGCAGTGCCTGGAGCGTTCGGGGTTTGACCGTAGCCGTGACCGTTTGATACAACTCGGAGATGTGGTGGACCGGGGGCCAGGTAGCTATGACTGTGTGGAAGAATTGCTCAGCATTAAAAACCTGGTTGCTTTAAGGGGAAACCATGATGAATGGTTTCGCCATTTTTTAGCCAAGGGCTGGCATCCTTCGGGTTGGGAACTGGGCGCAGTGGCTACGGCACAGTCTTACCTTCGTTTAACCGGTAGGGAAAGATTGGTGAAAAAGGGTAACAGCGGCTGGAAGACGGCATTGGAGCCGGGGGAAGTGCCCGCAGCACACAAAGAGTTTTTTGAGAAGCAGGTGGATTGGTTTATTGATGAAGACAATAATTGTTTTGTACACGCAGGATTTGACCGCTTGTTGCCCTTCTCGGAGCAATACGGCCAGTCGATATATTACTGGGACCGCAGCCTGTGGCAGGAGGCGCTGGCTTGGCTGGCAGGGCACCTGCAGAACCGGGGCTGCGAGCCATTTTATGTAAAAACAGCGTTTAATAATATCTTCCTGGGGCATACTTCCACCGTGAACTGGAAGAAGGACAAGCCGATGAAGGCGGCGCATATTTATAACCTGGATACCGGCGCCGGTGGCCAGGGAAGATTGACCATTATGGACGTTGCTACAAAGAAGTTCTGGCAATCCGACCCGGTCACTGATGAGGGTGGGCCTAAAGGTGATGGATAGTTATTTTCAAGTTATATTTGGGATATTACAAATATGGGTAGTGGTACAGTTTGAAATTATCTATTCCCTTTAGCTCTGTTATGGGTTTTGCATAACATTTCACAGTTTTTTGGGTCTGTCGCTCCCTGTTTGCTCCATGCAGTAACATGATCAGCATCCATATCTGTCAGTTTCCAAATCTTATCCGTTATTAGAATCATGACCTAACTGCCATTACCCGAAAAAAACATGTTTTTTGAAAAGAAGGACTACATCAAAGAAGTATCTGTTATTCTAAAAGAAGTTTAGGGATTGAACAAAAAGCCGGTGTTATTAAAAACTGCACCTGGACACGATATCACTTGCTTCTCCAAAGACAAATTCGTTGGAAGGCATCTTTACGTAAGTAGTAAAGCCCATTGTTTTGATTTTCAAATTTTCGCTGCTGCCAAAGCTCTGAGTGAAGTTGCTGAAAAATGGCAGGTTGTCCTTGAGTATTGCTGTATCAAGGTACCAGACAACCGGGGCGATAAAAAGACAGTCTAAAAAATCAGTGTCTGTGATTCCTTTAATTTCATGTTTTATCTTTTTCCAGGTTTGCTGCAGTAATAATTTTCTTATGGCTGCCTTGGCGGTTAAATCACCAGGCAAATGTATATTGACTACTTCAACCATGTGTAGTTGCCCGGTGACTTTGCTGCGGACAAGAAAATCCTTGGGCCGGCCATCCGGGAAGATTGAATAACAATGAGCGTTTCTAATGCTGTTCAGCTTTTGTTCGTGGACCTGCATTGTTGAACTTTAGTTCTTCAACTTTACATCGCTGTAATTTAGTTCGAACAGACCAATTTGGATTTGGCAGTAGCTCCGGGCAGGACATAATAAAACATTCCACCTGCAGCAATACCTGCCCGTCAGCGGCGCTCCTTTGATACCATAGTGACCAATTTCAGCAAAGACCCTGACCGCTATCATTTCAAGTAGATATCTATATTTATACCTTGCTCTAAAATAAACTGTATGAAAAAGATGATCTCCATGGTGGTAATAATTATATTAATTGCCGCTTGTGAAAAAAAATCAACAATAGAAAATATTTCAACTGTTTTATTAAAAGATATTGATGGTAATGAGTATGATACGCTAAAAATTGGTAACCAGTACTGGATGAAACAAAATTTAAAAACAGCACATTACAGAAATGGTGAACTCATACCCCTGGTGACCGATAATGCAGCCTGGAATTCATTATCAACAGGGGCATGGTGCTGGTATAACAATGATTCAGCAACTTATGCTGCTTCTTATGGCAAGTTATACAATTGGTATGCTGTAACCGATCCCCGGGGGTTAGCGCCGGAAGGCTGGCATGTGCCTGCTGACACCGAATGGTCAACTTTGGTAACGTTTTTAGGAGGCGATCCGGCAGCGGGTGGTAAAATGAAGGAAGCCGGAAACGCCCATTTGGTATCCCCAAACACCGATGCTACAAACAGCAGCAGATTTACAGGTTTACCGGGACACTTCCGACCTTTCCATGGTCAGTTCTACGGCGATTTTGGCACCATCGGTTATTGGTGGAGTACTACATTTGACGGTTCTGCGGGAGCCTATTGCATTCAACTGGTCTACAACCTTGGGGAAAGTCGTTTAAATGACGCAAATGGAAGATATGGTTTTTCTGTTCGTTGCCTGAAGAATTGACCTTTTAACTGGCACTCTTCAATCAGCGGCTTAACCAAATACTAATTCACTAATTCTCTTTAAAACTATAGGAAAATTTCATTCCTTTGGCTGCCGCAGCATTTAATAAAAGGTTTGGCGTAAGCCTAGCGGACCGAATAACAATCGGCAGTTGTACCGGTATCGGGCTTTACCGAAATCCTTTTGGCTTTTGGTTGTTAACTTCATCATCAGTTTTTCAACCCGCTTGAGTTGCGGGCAGACTCAATAACTATTCCAGCCCTGCAAATGCGGTGATCAATACCAATTTTACTGTGAAAGCAGGCTTTCCTTCACCGGTGACAGACAGGTTCCCCCGTGCACTTCATTGAGGGAGTTGCTAACCTCATGGTCTTCCTTCAATCAAAACTCCAGGTAAACCAAACTTCCCAAAAAATGATTATAACTTGGTTCGTACCTGATATACCCGAACTCATGGAGTTGCCTTAGGGTCCTGTTATAAGTAACCTTACTGTATAATTTACAGTAAGGCATAACATCACCGGCAAACACACACAAAGGATGCTCCATGCGTACCTGCGTCAGCGTTACCAGCCCTGTATAGAGGCTGATATGCGTCATCCCGGTACGGGGATCATCCTTTGCGCTTGTTATGAACTTCACCAGCAGTTCCATTTCACTCATCACGAATCATTTGTTTTTTAGTCTTCCCTAACATCAGGAAGCTATACCGATTGCCTCCGGCTTCTTTTTTTCTTCGGCCCGTCAATATCATCGTCTCCACTCGCCTTTTGCTTAACTGACTCCTTCATGCCATCCTGCTGCTGCCCGTTGCCGTTGGTTTGTCTGTGGGCTGTACTCACTTCTTGTGACTGCATCCTTTTCATTTCGCTGTTGTAATAATTCAGCGATTTGAACTGCGGTGCGGCTTCAACAAACAGCTTGATGTTTTTCCCTTCAGCTTCCAGCGTCACGATCTGCCGGTTGCCCCGTTGCAGGGATTCCATCAATTGCTTTTTACCTTCCGGTGTTTCCATTTCCCTGATGGGAAGCAGGTCCAGTACTTTCTCCAGGTCGAACCCGTAGTTCGGGTGGAACTGTTTGGTCTTATAGTTACCGTTAGCATCAGTTTCCTTGAAGTCGAGCTGCAGCCAGGCCTTGTATTTTTCGCCTTCTTTGGGGGTGATCTCTTTTTCGATGGCGCGGCCGTACATGAGGTTCAGCCCTTCCTTCAGGGTGGTGTTATCCTGTTTGCTGTTGATGAAGAACTTTTGCTCCAGTTCGTTGTGGTGGGAAGGAATCTTCAGATTGAGGGTGTAGCTGTTGAAGAAATACATATCCTTTTCAGTTGATTTCTTAAAATCCAGCCGGGCGACTGCAAAATCTTTTCCCCCTTCTATTGGGTGCTCCAGCACCAGCCGGAATTCAGGTCTGCCTTCCAGCATCTTTGTTTTTAATTCTTCTTTTAATCCTTCGCCAAAGCCGGTATACTTAAGCTGGTTGGCGAGGTAGTCATAATTGTTTTCTTCCATGGTATTATGTTTTAAATGTGAAAAAAGTGTGTTATGTTGTTGCAATGATTGTTCGATGATAAAGTGGTCGTAAATAGCCATGAGTGAACCAGCCTTGAAGACCTGGAAGTGATCGAGGTCACTGATGTTATTGACGGAGAATTCTTTTGCCTGCGCTTCATCCTTAAAAAAGTGCATATCCCCTTTATCCAGCAGGTACCGGGCGGCGTTATAGGCGACGAAGTGGTGGCCCTGCTGGATTTCATCCAGAGCCTGAGTGAACAGTTCGTCTGATATAAGGTGCGAGCTCCTCATTTAAGGTCCGGTAATTGAATTGCCTTGATAATTTTATTGTTGTGCACCTTCAGCAGCAGGTGCCTGCCACCCTTATGTTCATTGATCTCTATGGCCAGGTACTTTGCATCGGGCACCGTAAACTTTTCCAGTGCTGCCACAATGGTATTATGCGAACAGCCCTTAACGGTAGTAGTATTACCAGTAACATAAAGTGGTACCATTTCATTTTCCTGGGATGCAGTTCTTTTACTTTTACGGCAATTGCGTATATAAAACCGTAGAAAATCAATGTCATAATCGATGGGACTGGTATTGGTCAGCGAAAGTTGATAGTATATCACCTTGTCTTTGATATAAATGCCCGTCACCTTTGCTTCCATATCAAAACTCCTGTCACGTACACCCTTCATGTTTAGCCTGTTGACTGCGATGGCGTTGCAATAAGTTTGTATCGTAGCTTTTTCCCGTACCGGGATCTGCCATACCCATGCGGCAGGCGAGGAGTTATAGCGAACCGGGAATGCATAGACCGACCCGTCGGTGGTAACCACGCTTAAATTGGTGGAATCAAAATTTACCACACCAGCCTTAACCAGGAGTATGTTCGGCGATTCAGGGATATCCTGCACCAATATCTTTGCAGTGCCCCTGTCCACATGCCTTATTGCAAAAGGAAATATCAAACTGGTTGTTTTGTCCGTGGACAGTTCAATCGTCTGTGCTGTGCCGTCATGCCATGACAGCCAGCTTGCGAAAAAAATAATGAATGGCTTCATAAATTTAATTTGAATAGTTTTTTAATAATATTTTGTATCCTGCCTTCACCTGTACCTTGACAAGTTTCACTTTGCGGCTCAGTAAATTCTTCGCAGTTTCTATTCCTGCAGAAGCTGCCTGCGCTCCCAATGACAGATCCGGCGTACCTAACGAAAGGCTTTGCAATGCATTGTCTCCTGACTGTTTGGCCACATCCCTTCCTATAGCACCCGGAATATAGATGCCTGCCAGCCCGTCCATGTCATAGACTTCCATTTTTACAGGGAAAAGCGATTCACCGTCACAGATAGAGGTCACCGCTACTTCCAGCCTTTCCCTGTTGAGATTGACAATGCCATACACAAAATTGTCTTTATGTATTTTATGGCCATCAACAACTATATCAGCAAGCAGGCGCATCTTCACCACAGCACCGCTAACCAGGGTCTGGTTTTGATGCACCACTGCCTGGATCGCATTTGCGGAAGCAGCAACCATTTTATCATGTAGTCCAAAAAACCCATTTCCAGGTTTTGCATTGCCAGTATCCAATGAACTGAAACTTGCAGCAGCATTTGATGGCCAAACAGCAAGCGTTGCTGTAACCGGTAAATCTTTTTTCAGGGCTTCCCTCACTCTGTCGGGGTGCTGTATGTCGAGGATCTTTTCCAGCATGCCGTTCAGTTGTTTGATCTCCGGATCAGGTGCAGCCTGTCCTGAACTGCCGCCAGCAGCCATCAGTTGCTCCAGCTTTTCAACCTCTGGATTGTAATCCGCAAGTGAACCGTAATCTTTTTTCCTGGATACGCCCGCACTTTCCTTCATCGCCGCATTGAGCTGCCCCAACTTTGCGTACACTTTCGCTTCGTTCGGGTCATTGTAGCTGCCATAACTTTTACCCGTGCCCGCTTTAGGAACATCTGCAACATTCGGAGTAATTGCATCCAGCACCGAATCTGCAGCCGTTCCATTTTTGGTGAAGTAGGGATCATTCTTCATCTGTTCCAGCAGTTTCAGGGAATCATTGGCTGCCCTGTCATAATAGCCCATCTTGTCCAGCGGCTTGTCATCTTTAAGTGCAGCACCCGGCAATTCTAAATTCAATCCAGCTGCATTATCAGCAGCATTATTCGCACCTGCATTCTTTCCTCCACCCAGCGCCCAGAACGCCATGGTTAAAAAAGGAATGACCAGCAGCGGCAGCACCAGCAGGAATTTTCTTTGCCGCAGCATCTTCGGAGAGATTTGTTTCATTGTTTTTATTTTTGATGGTGATATAATTTTTCTAAAAGTTTTGCGCTATCCAGTAATCCAGGGCGGTACCTGATAATGCTGTCATAAAGTTTCCTTCCGGAAACTGAACCAGCAAGACTGTCCATATATTTATGAAATGCAGCAACTCTGTTATACTGGCTTGAAGGAACCGATGGAGAAACAACATTATCGTGTTGCAAAACCTGTTTCCTCATTTTGCCGATATTCAATGAACCCGGATGGTGTTTTTCGGTAAATGTTTCAATTAGGATACCAACACAGATCAATACTGACAAGCCAATAAAAACCATCAGCCCGAATTTCTTTGACCGTACTGACAGCCTGTTCACCTTCCTGTCCATAAACTGAGCAAACTTCCCCTGCAGCCACAATACTTTTGCAACCACAATACCTGCGGCTTTCTCCTGCAACGGATTTGCTGCAGCAACCTTTTTGCGCTTAAAAAACCTAAACATGTGCTTACCTGTTTTGAATTTTAATATCCTTGTTCACCAGCGTTGCCCACCTTTCAATTAAGAAGCCGTGAGGGTTGTTATCAGAACGGCTTACATTTCTGAGCCAGCCTTCCGTTATCAAACTGCGTGTCACCGTACTGGTAGACCTGACCAGTAACTCTGATGCATAACATTTGAAATAATAAGGGCTTTGGTTCACATCCACGCAAACCGAATCCACCACGATGGTCTGGCTGATGTTTCCCGAGATCACGTTCATGTAGTAGCCGCTCTCCCGAAGATTGTCATATTGTTTCTTCGCTGAACCATCGGCGAGATACAGTGCCTTCTTGATATTACCCTGTATCGCTTTATCATCGGGGTCAAGGGTAAAAAAATACTGGTGGAATGTCTTGATATGATCCCTTGCTTCCACAGGGATATTATCTTTCCTTTCAGCAGCGGTTGCTTCCAGCGCCCTGCCATTGGCCAGTATATAGATTTTCGCCTGCATGGCACTAACCAAACTGAAACTTTTATAAACTGCATAACAGCTTATCATGGCAGAGACCAAAACGAAAACCATACTGAATCCCCTTACATATTTAAATGCACTGTCGATATTTTTCATTTGCTGGAACATAATTAGCCTTGTATTCTTTTACGTTGATAATCTGAACCCGAACCTGGAGATTTGAATGCACTTCCTGTGGAATTACTAACAGAAGAGGCTGAACTTACAGTTGTATTGATAACTGAGTTACCGGCAGAACTGAATCCTTGTGTTACCCGGTGCACAAACCCGTTTCCCCCGTCTGCATGTATGATATAATTGGCTACCGATGGAATCGTGAAGTACCCGCATATCCCGATGATCATAAAAATCAGGTATGCCACATCGGTAGAGGAAAAGAAGGTATCGCCCTGGTCCTGAATTTGTGAAATATCCAGCTTCAGCATGTTCTGCTGTATCTTGCCCATTATGGATCCGAAGATATTGGCGACAGGAAGCCAGAGAAAGAAATTTAAATAGCGTGCAATCCACGAGGTGAGCGTGTGCTGGAAACCGTCGAACACGGCGATGCCGAATGCGAGCGGCCCGAGTATCGCCATGACAATTAAATTGAAAGTGCGGATGGTGTTGATACATAGTGCTGCCGCTTCATAGAAAACCTTCAGTATCTCTGAGAGCCATTCTTTGATACTGTTTTTGAAATTGTAATAAAACTTGCTCATCGCAAATTTGATGGAGTTCCCAATGCCCTCCACCCAGCCCTCTTCGCTGGGATCCTCATTGTAGGTGTACTCGTACCATTTATCCTGGTCACCTTCGCCTGATGAACCAACATACATCTGCCAGTAAATGGTTTTTTTGATGGCTTCCTCTTTTAGTTTCAAAAGTGCAGCGATGGCCTTATCAGAATTCTCTACCATCGTTTCAGTTGCGGTAACTGTAGGTTTCATTACCCCGTTGATCATAGCGATTACAGAAGGAAAAATCAAAACAGCAAATCCCAACACAAATGGACGGAACAGAGGATAGAAGTCAACCGGTTCTGCGCGGGAGATATGGCCCCAGATACGGGAAGCAATATACCAGGTAGCGGCAAAGCCTGCGATACCACGTCCCACACCAATGAGCTGGCTGCACAGCGGCATCATGTCATCATAGAGTTTTTCGAGCACAGACTTCATGCTGTGAATTTCTTCAGCCACCTGCGCCGAAGCGAGAACAGGAAATAACAAGACCAATGCCATAACGGCAATCCTTCTACACTTTATCATACATCACAGTTTTTAGAATTTATTTCACATCGTACAGTTTCCTCATCACATCCACATCATTTTGCTCATGCGCCCTTTGCATACCGAGCATAGAATTACTGGTATTGAAATGACGCAGGAAACTCATCTTGTCGCTCATACCTGCATAAATTTTGTCGATCATACCGAGACGCTCATTATCGGACATGCGCATAGATTTCGCCGTTAGTACGTTGACAAGATCATCGAGGTGGATAAGGCTCTGGCTGAATAAACGTGCATAAACCTTACCCATATAGTCCAGTTCCTCCATAGAGAAGCGCCCGGAATTTTTAAAGCGATTGAAAGCTATTTTGTATTCTTTCACCAAATTCACCTGCAATGAAATGATATCGGCGATCTTTTTATATTTCTTTACTGCAGGGCTTGCTTCCAGTAAACCATCCAGGAATACTTCATGCAGATTGAAATTCCCTTCTGAAATATTTTTTATCGTTGTGTACCCGCCATTCAACACCTGGTAGGCTTTCTTGAGGTCGGAGAGGATGTTCTTGAACTGCGCCAGCTTTTCTATATCCAGCGCCAGTTGCTCCAGTTCTTCTTTCTGTGCTGAAGCCTGCACCCCAAAAAATACAAACAACAAAACCACAATCACCTTTTTCATATCAAATGTTTTAATGGATGTCAAATAATTTCTTTGAAACTTCACTTTCGTTTTGCTCCTGATTTCTGTGCATTGCCAGCGCCAAATTATTATTGGAGAATTGCTGCAAGAATTTATAATTGGATTGCATGTTTGCATACAATACATCGATTCGTTTTATCCTTTCGTCATCACTCATCTTGAGATTGCCATCAGCCAATACATCCGCAAGCATTTCAATAATGTCAGCGCAATTATCCAGCAGCTTACTGAATACACCACAGCTATAATCCAATTCCTGCGAAGTGAATTGTCCCGATGCCTTGATCTGTGCAAAAGCCGCTTTGTAACTTTTTACTATGTTTACCTGGTAGTCGATGATATCACCCACCTTGCTCCAGTTGCGAATCTTTGGATTCACCGAACTCAGGCCCTTAAAAAATAAATCATGCAGCTTGAATTCCCCGTTTCGTATATCGCTGATCGTGGTAAGACCTTCCTTTGCAATGGAGATGGATTTTTTCATCTGCAACAAAAAATCCGCATTGGCAGCAATCTGTTCCAGGTAGACCTGTAACTGCTTTGATTGGGCCAATGAAAATAATCCTGCTAATAACAGAATCACAATCCATACTATCCTTTTCATAAAAACTTTTATTGGTAACAATACAAATTTCCAATAACTATGAAAAACAATAACTATGAAAATGGAAGTTTAAAGTATGAAAACGGAAGTATTTTAGAAGTGTAAATCAGCGTATATGGCTAACAGGTATATATAAGAAGGATTGACTGAACTCAAGGGTAAAAAATATCAGCGCCATCTTGGCCCCCGCCAGGCTGGTCTTTTGGAGGCGCGCAGTTCTTCATATTTGAGACCAAAATACGGAAGAAGTTCATCAATCGCATATTGATAAAGATCAGGAATATCATTTTTCAGGGCATCGATGACTTTATCCCTTCCATAGAAACAGATCATCTCAGCCTTTTCTTCGTCATTGCCCCTTTCCAATACACGCATCATGACAGAAATGTATGATTTTTTCCAATCTATCTCATCATATTTGAACTCCCAAAATAGACTCTTTGGAAGGTTCGGCTTATCGGATATGATGACGTTCTTTTTCATAATATGAAGTTACAAAATATTATAGATTCTATTCTACCTTTTCAATGAAAAATATACCTACATTAATTGTTAATTTAACGTTGTTATATAATTTAAATGCCCTTTCCTCTTCTTTTCCCAAGGGTATAATTATTTTCTTCAACAATTTTATTAAAAACTTTCTTTGGCGCTGATACAGCTTGTTGCAGCCGTTCAGAAATTAATTTAAACCGAATTTCTTATCCTGTAAATTCGACTCCCTTCTCTAAATTAATTTCAGCATGATAGAGAATAGAATTATTCACCATAAAATTGTTAACATCGGGATAATTAGTGGTGAAGAATGACCTCATTTTTTCAAACGGGAAAAGCTCCAGCAGGAAGTACATGTCTACAAAATCCTTTACCCTCTCACCACTGTCAAGAATGGCTTGAAGTTTCATTGCCGTGATTTCTATCGGGCCAACCATCCTGATGCCGTCGATGAGTAGAGGGTTGTTTAAAATAAGCAGGGGTTCGGTAACCAAATCAATCTTTATGCCATTGATCATGGAGTACACAGCGCTATCACTATGTTTTATTCGGGTAGCATTATATTTTTCTGCAAGATGTTGAATTATTTGTTCATGATTGAAATCCTGTTTGGTAAATAGTTCAACGCCTACGGGCTTACGGTGTCCGATTTGCAGCGATAATGCAGTTCATCCCACCAGGATAAAATCGTTGAAGGCTGGGTCATTCATCAATTGTTTGATAAGGTCGAGCATTGGGGCATCTTCTGTTTGTGTATATAACATGGTAAAGGATTTTATGTTTTTTTTTCGGCTAGTGGATACCGTAAAGTGCCCGCACCACATCAACCTCTTGGCTGTCTTTGGACCTGTGCAGCGAAAGCAACTTGTTCTGCGTATTGAACTGCGTGAGGTCACGGTAGTTTTTATCCAGTGCATCGGCAGCCTTGTTTATGATGGCCAGGCGTGCTTCATCGGTCATGGTGGTGGCGAAGGACTCAACAACGAGGTACACCTGGTCCAGATTATTTACGGAAGCATCGATGATACCTGAATATACTTTTTCCATGTAGGCAATCTCTTCAACGGTAAAATGATTATCTGATTTGAACAATCCAAATGCCCGTTTATATGCTTCTATCAATTGAATTTGCTTTTCAGTGATGGTCTTGATGCGCTGGTAATAGGCGACAGCATCCTTCACTTTTCTCAGGTCGTCATAATATTTTTGATAGAGTTCCTTTTGGCGGCTCACCCAATCCGTTATCTGGCCGAGTTTCAGTTTGGACATGGCGTTCTCCAGCGCCTTTTGTGCATTCTGCAGGCCGATAGTCTTGTTCTGCAGTTTTTGTATCCGCAAATCTATTGCCTTGATAACCTTGATGATGATTTCTTTGATAATCTCAATCTGTGCATGGCTTTTGACAGGAGCCATAGTTAACCCGAAACATAAAGCCAGCATCCACAATATCTTTTTCATCGCTTATGTATTTTAAGTTTATAATTTCCTGTACACAATAGCCCCCATCCGCACAATTTTGTTATCAGGATCAAAATTCAGCACCCTGCCATTCGATTGAATTAAAATGTTTTTATCAGCAGTATTATAGGAGCCCACCCATTTCGTAATAGAATATTCCGGCGCCCTTTTTTTCGCCGCATTGATAAATTGTAAATGAGTTCTCCTTACAATCAAATATCCTTCGCTGCCGTTTTCTGAAACAGCAGTAATCTGCATCGTGTCAACAGCAACACCGAAGCTTGTTTTCCATGATGCGAGATAGGTGCCAGGAATGAACGGCTTTACCTTATCAGAATTGAACGTCCCGCACCCAATAAAAAAAATCATAGCAGTTAAAATCATTATCATTTTCATAAATCATTATTTTTTATTATCAGCCACCAAAGCAGCAATACCTTTCTGTATCGAACCATATTTCTTTGCATACGCTTGCATTTTCACCTTCTCCGTTTCTTCTGTCGTGTACGCATAATATTCTTCCGGCGAAACTTCGGTACGATAGACACGGGAAAGAATACCACCGAGTGAAATGAATACCTCTTTATATTTTTTTGTAGGGTCGTTTGCTTTGTTCATGGAAAGCACCAGGGCTTTCTCCTTTTCGGTCAGCCCCAGCAGTTCCTGCACCTGGTCAAACTTGTTTTGATATTTGCTTTGATCCAGTAATATTTTGCAATCCGAATTATTAATGATCGCCTGCTTCACGACAGGAGAGGAGATAATATCTTCCACTTCCTGGGTAACAACAATCGCTTCACCGAAAAATTTGCGCACGGTTTTGAAAAGATATTTAATATACTCTGCCATGCCTTCCTTTGCAATCGCCTTCCATGCTTCTTCGATCAGTATCATTTTCCGGATACCCTTCAGCTTTCTCATCTTCGAAATGAATACTTCCATGATGATAATAGTCACCACAGGAAAAAGAATCGGGTGGTCCTTGATATTATCCAGTTCAAATACGATGAACCGTTGCTGCAGCAGGTCTAAATTCTCAGACGCGTTGAGTAAATAATCGAACTCACCGCCGCGGTAATAGGGGCGCAGGACGTATAAAAAATTCGATACGTCAAAATCCTTATCCTTTACCTTGTCTTCAACCAGCACAGCAACAAACTCGTCACGTAAAAATTCATAGAAACTATCGAAGCATGGAAAAATTTTATCATCAACCGAAAGTTTTTCAAAATACAGCTGCAGTGCATTTGACATCGCCACGTATTCACTCCTGTTATAAGTTTCATTATCTTTTTTCCATAGTGCCAGCAACAATGTCTTGATACTTTCCTTTTTTTCCGTATCCAGCGTGTCGCCTTCACCGATATAGAACGGGTTGAATTTGATCGGGGAAGTTTCTGAATAAGTGAAATAATAACCATCAACCATATCGCAAAGGCCCTTGTAACTATGGCCGACATCAACCAGGACAACATGAGTGCCCTGCTCATAGTAGCTCCTCACCATGTGGTTGGTAAAAAAACTCTTGCCGCTGCCTGACGGGCCGAGTATGAATTTGTTGCGGTTGGTGCAGATGCCTTTGTTCATGGGTTCATCCGAAATATCTACATGCACCGGCCTGCCCGAGATTCTATCTCCCATACGGATTCCCACAGGACTTAAGGAAGAGCGGTAATTTGTTTCCAGGTTAAAGAAGCAGGTGGCTTGCGGCGAAAAGGTATCGAAAGTATCATTCATCGGGAAGTCCGCTGCATTACCCGGGATCCCGGCCCAGAAAATTTGAGGCGCACCTTCGGTTTCAATCTTAGGTACCGCGTCCATCTGCGCCAATGCAGAGGAGCATAAATTGCGCACATTTTTTATCTGTGAAATATCATCGGTCCAGGCCAGTATATTGAAATGTGCCTTTACGGGTAACCGTTGTTCTGCTATTGCTTCATTTAAGAACTGATCGGTGGCATCTTTTGCAATGGCGTTCTCCCTGCTGTATGCTGACAGTGATTGCAGGCGCAATCTTTTGCTTTCCAGTCTCGCCAGGTTCTTCTGCACATCCTCCAGGAATACATACTGGTTGTAGATATGGTTGCATGAAAGCAGTTGCCCGGCAGGAGAAGCAAAACCAACCGAAAACTTTGTTTTGTCAGTGGAATATTTATCATAATTAATTCGGGAGCCGCACAGGGCAGGTACAAATTCCGCATCTGCAAGTGTATATAACAGGCAATGGTTTTCACCGATTGAGATGCCATCTTTGAAATTGATATCCCGAATTACACCTTCACCCAAATTTAAATATCGTGTTACCGATGTTGTAAGCGCATCATCATTCAACCGTACCATCTTTACAAAGCCGCTGTCTGTTAATATCTTTTCAAACTGTCCCGCGTAGGTAAGAAATTCAGCATAGTGTTTTGCTGAGATCGTTTCTTCAGGAACAATGCTCCTTTTCAACAGGGAAGAAAATACAGAAGTAGACGTCTTTCTGTTCAGTGGCTTGCTTGTAATAAATACATAACATTTGTGATCGAGAAATGGCCGTTCGTTAAAGAACCTGTCCGAACTGCGTGAAAGGAAGCTGGTATCCAAAGCAGAAAAATCAGGTTTGTATCCGGTCTCCACAAACCAGTCCTGCTTGTGCAGCACTACGTTTGCAGGCAACACTTTTATCGCCTTGATCCATGCATGGTGAAATGCTTCGTATTCCCCGTTACTTAGTGTAAACAGCTCCGGTAGCTCGACTGAAAATCCGATAGTCATGTCGCCCATCCTGGACAGGATTGCGTCATTTTCCACTGTATATACAGGTAATAAATCTTTCAGGGTTTTTGTCATCACGATCTTTCTTCACGTTATCAATCTCAAATACAAGTCAATGGGCCAACACTCGCTGCGAATAATTTTTGATTATCTTCGGGACACCCTTTCTGGCTATCTTTTTCATCAACCCGTACTGCCCGTATTCACGGCTCAGTTTATAGACACAGATAAAAAGAAAAGTGGCAAGTACTATAATCAGCGCAAGGCAAAAAAATATGTTCACCCCGCAGATATAGAGCACCGCAAAAATGATCAGCAAAGTTACCAGCCCGCCACCCAGGTACCAGATATACTGTGCCTTCAGCCCACGGAATTCAACCGGTTTATTGATGCCTTTGTTTATCGTATATACGCTGTTGTTCATGAATACGAAATTCAGGAAACATCAAATCACCTTAACTATGAAATCAGAAGTAAAAACTATGAAAATGGAAGTATTCAATAATCAGTTAGCCCTGCTGCACACGGTGATTTTTCCATGGCCTTGCCGGTACGGGTACCCGCCATTTCCGGCGGAACGGTCCCATAAAATTCCCCGCATGCCCGGGGCTGCTGTCATCATGTCTGCTGATCAAGCGGGATATCAACGAGTATCGTGCATCCATTACCGGGAAAGGAGTCGATTTCAAATTTACCGGCAAACAGCTCCGCCCTGCGCTGCATGTTTGCAATCCCGATGCCTTTCTTTACGGTAGCAGGGTCGAATCCGGTACCGTCATCGCTTACCCGCATCTTCAGCCTTTTGTTGAAAGCAAGGATATCTATTTCGATCTTGCCGGCTGCTGCGTATTTGAAGATATTTTTCAGCTGTTCCTGTAATATCCGGTAAAGGTTGAGCTGCAGCTCAAGCCCTATCTTATGGGCGCGCATGGATTGGTTATAGTCCAGCAGGACACTGCAGCTGCTGCCCGGGTTAAAAGATCTTACCAGTGCCTGTATCGCCTCCTCGAGGTTGGAATCTTTGAAAAAGGCCGGCGCTAGCCTGTGGGAGAGGTTGCGGATTTCACTGGCAGCCATATTGATATAATCCCTGCACTGATCGAGGAGCGGGACGGTATCTTCGGGCAGCTTCCTTTTCACCATGCCCAGGCTCAGCAGGCTGCTGGCCAGGATCTGGCAGACATTGTCATGCAGTTCTCCGCCAATCTCGTAACGTTCGTCATCCTGTGCCTTGATGATGGCCTTGGTGATCTTATGCTCGTAGAGGTTTTTTTCGGTAACGTCGTTCGCTATCACCAGGGTGTACAGGCCGCCGTCGATCAGCAGCGGCGTGCTGTAGGTTTCTACTTCGATGACCTCCCCGGACTTTTTGGTGTTCCTGAATTTACCGGTATAGGTCTGGTTGATTACCCTGTCCTGGCTGCCTACTGTCGCTGTGGTCCTGTCTCTTTCCTCCGCGGGGACCAGGTCGAAAAGCGTCATACCGAGGAACTCTTCCTGCGTGTAGCCGTAATGGTCAATTCCCGCCTTGTTCACGGCGGTGAACCTGAACGTTCCTGCTTCATAAAGGCACATCGGCTGGGGGCTGAGATGGAAAAGGTCGCTGTACCTTTTTTCGGATTCCTTCAGTTCGGTGATATTTTTTTTCCGCTCGATGGCATAGGCGATGCTTTTATGGAGCATGGCCGCATTGAGGTCATCCTTGACAATATAGTCGATGATGCCCAGGGCAATGGACCGGATGCTGAAATCGATGTCGGTATAACCCGTCAATACGATGATGGGGTGCAGGGGTGCTGATTTCAGCATGGCAGCTACAAGTGCTTCACCGCTTTTGTCTGGCAGGGAGAGGTCCAGCAGGATGACATCAAAAACTGCAGATTCCAGGATTTGGACGGCCTCCCTGAAATTTCTGGCATGCCTGGTTGCCGGGAAAGCAATCGCTTCCATTAAAAACTCTTCCACCAGCAAAAAATCTCCGGGGTTATCTTCTACAACGAGTATACGGTACGGTTTTTTATCTTTAAGCATGTTATTTTCTTGAGGGTAGTTTGACAATTGATATCCAGAAATTTTCTATGGTACTAACCACATCCATGAAATCATTTACTTCAACAGGTTTGGTGATATAGCAGTTCACATAATTATTATAGGATTGGTTGATGTCCTTTTCAGACGATGAGGTGGTCAGCATTATAACGGGAATATGCCTGGTGTTGTCATTTTCCTTAATATGCTTTAATACTTCATGCCCGTTCTTTTTGGGGAGGTTTACATCGAGCAGCAACAGGTCGGGCTGTTCTGCATTGCTGTATTTGCCTTTTTTATTTACAAAATCAATCGCTTCCATACCGTCTTTGACTACACTGAGTTTTACCAGTATTTTGGCGTCTTCAAAAGCCTCTGTAGTAAGAAGGATATCACCTTCGTTGTCTTCCACCAGTAAGATGTGAATAGGTTGCATGATCGTATATTTTATTGGGTTTGTTTTGGAATGGTGAAATGAAAGCTGCTTCCTTTGTTCTCTTCTGAAGTCACCCATATTCTTCCCCCCAGGTTATCAACTATTTTTTTAGTAATGGCCAGCCCCATACCGGTCCCGGTGTAATCGTCCTTGTTATGCAGCCGCTGGAAGATCACAAATATCTTTTCAAAATACTCAGGGCTTATGCCTATGCCGGTGTCCGAAATGTCAAACTGCCAATAGGCTTCCAGTTCAATTGCAGCAATCCTGATCAGGCAGGGCCTTTCAGAAGCCGCATATTTTAATGCATTGCTGATCAGGTTTTGAAAAACCTGGTACAATGGTAGTTTATAAGCACGCACGCTGGGAAGATCTGATGTCTCTATTGTTGCATGTTTTTCCTCGATCTGTTTTCTGAAAAGCACTTTTACATCCTTTACCAGCATTGAGGTATCAACAACTTCCTTTTTTTCTTCGGTTCTGCCTACCCGTGAAAATTCAAGAAGGTCCAGGATGATCTGCCGCATCCGCTTTGCGCCATCCACTGCAAATCCAATATAAGTTTTGCCTTTTTCATCTATGGCACCGGCATATTTTTTTTCCAGCTGGGTGAGAAAACTGGTAACCATTCTTAAAGGCTCCTGCAGATCATGGGATGCCACATAGGCAAACTGTTCAAGTTCAGTATTGGACCTTTCCAGTTCTTTTGTCTGATACAATAAATTTTGATTGAGTTCGGTGAGGTCACTTTCAGACTTTTTGCGTTCAGTGATATCCGCTCTTATAGCAACATATTGGTAAGGCTTTCCTTCATGATCTAAAAAGGGGACTATGGTAGTGGCCACCCAATAAATCGTTCCATCTTTTGCTTTATTTTTTAATTCGCCTTTCCAGATTTTCCCGTTGGCAATGGTGGTCCACAAATCTTTAATAAATGCTTTGGGGTGATAGCCGGAGTTGATGATACGGTGATCCTGGCCTGTCAGTTCGGCTGCAGTATATTTGGAGATGCGGCAGAAATTTTCATTGACATATTTGATTACGCCCTTCTGGTCAGTGATGGCCACTATACTGGCTTCATCAAGGGCAAACTTGTAATCAGCCACTTCTTTCAGTGTCTCCGAAAGCTGTTGGGCATATTGTTCAAGTTCAAGGTTTGTGGTGCTGAGTGCTTTTGCCTGCAGCTGGAGGTTTTCGTTCAGTTCCAGGAGTTTGTTCTCTGAGGCCTTTCTTGCGGTGATATCCCTGAAATATACTGAAAGGCCTTTCGTAGACGGATAGGCGCTTATTTCATACCATCTTTCAAGCGGTTCAAAATAATCTTCAAAATGAACCGCTTGGTTATCTGCTGTTGCCTGGTGATATTTTTTATAGGACTCGGAATTTATGCTCCCCGAAAAGATATCCCACAGGTTGCGCCCGATTATGGACTCTTTTTTGGTGGCCAGCTGAATGGCTGCCTGGCTGTTCCAATAGGTAACGTTCCAGTTTTTATCGACCGCAAAGAAAGCGTCGTCTATGCTCTCCAGTATGGTTTCTTTTTCCTCGTTGGCTTCATATACTGCCAGCTCCGACTTTTTGAGACCGGTGATATCCCTTGCAATTTTGGAAGCGCCGGAAATATTCCCCTTTTCATCAAATACAGGAGATACGGTAAGCGAAATCTTTATTCGGCTGCCATCCTTTTTTAGCCGCTCTGTTTCATAGTGCCTGACATATTCGCCAAGTTTTATTCTTTCCAGTATTTCGGTTTCTTCTCCCGCCAGTTCCTCGGGTATGATCATACCAATGGGCTGTCCGGTCATCTCAGCTTCGGTAAAACCGAAAATAGTCTCTGCCCCCTTGTTCCAGCTTGTTACAATTCCGGTAAGGGTCTTGCTGATGATCGCATCTTCGGATGAATTCACGATGGAAGCGTAAAGGCGTTCTTTAACTGCAGCTTTTTTTAGTTTGGCATCAGCCTTCTTAAATGCGGTGATGTCTGAATAAAAAACAGTCAGTCCGTCAGGCGACGGATAGGCTTTAATGGAATACCAGTTACTGCTGGCTGCATCGAAGCTTTCTATTGAAACGGCTTGGCCGGTAATTTTGGCCTCGTGTAGTTTATCCCAGAATTCGGTACCCCTCATTTCCGGATGGACTTCCCATAATACCTGGCCCACCAGTTCATTTCGTTCCCGCCTGTTTGCAGTAACTGATGTTTTATTGGCGAATGTATACCGCCATTTATTGTCCAGTGAAAATACCCCATCGCTGATCCGGTTTAAAACGCTCTCCAGTTCCAGCTCCTTTATTTTTGTCCTGAACCGCTGCCTGTAGAGATTGAAGCTTACAAGAAAGATGAGCAGGCTGGCAAGAAAGATAAATGCAATCATCCAGTACTGCTGGACTGAAATGGCATGTCGCAGTTTTTCCTTGTTGGTTGCAAGCAAAACATTTGTCCTGTCTATTCCCTGGTTAACCAGGGAATTGACAGTTTGCAGTATGGTTATGTGAATGCCTGAATTATGATGAATAATTGAATCGGGTACATTGCTTTGTATGATCCATGGCAATTCTGCTTTAAGAAGGGCAGACAGTTTTTTCATTATTGCTGCGGTAAAGGGATCCTTCACTTCAGATACCAGGAGCATTAACTGCCTGGTGACCTGCTGGCTGTCAGTAAAAAATAATCTCAGGGCATCTGATTGCGGGCCTGCCTTTACCAGGTCTGGATTCATCACGGCAGCTTTATTAATCTGCTGAGATAATACCTGCAAATCATCAAGGGTCTTGCCACCGTCTTGGGCTAGTTGGCCATATGTAACAGTTTGCCTGTAGGCATTGGTGAAAAAAATCACGCTTGCGGCCAGCAGCAGTAATACAATGCAGTACAATATGGTATTTTGTCGCATCGTTTGAGAACAGGTTTAAATGGCAGTTATAGCAATTCGGATCGGGTTAAACAAAATACAGTATTTGTTTAACTTTTCGAAAGGGTTTAACAATTTTATTAAAACAAAAAAACAGTATGAGCGACAAGGTACAGGACTTATTCCATGTTAGTATACGTAAAAACCGCAATTGCCGAAATCATTTACTGGCTGGTTTTATTCAATGGTTTAAAACCAACCTAATGTCCGATAGAGGATGGAGATAAAGGGAATTTGGCTGGTTTGCTGATTCTTTGTGTATTGTATATACGCTGCTGTTTATGGTTACAAAATTCCGAATGCCTGATAATCTTGTACCTGTGAATCGGAAATAAAAAGTATGAAAATGGCAGTATTATTTACCAATGGACAAGGGAGTATTGTCTCAAAAAATACACTTGTTCGTTATCGTTAGCTTCCGTTTACTGCCAGGGACATGGTCGCCCCTGTAAAGTTCCGGCTTCACAGTCTAACCCTGCTTTTTCCTGTCCCATTGGCCCCGGAAACAGGCAAACCATTTTTCGCGGTCTTCCTGCGTATGGTGGGGGCTTTGCTTCATTTCACCAATGGGCTTGTGTGCCTCATCGGTGGAGGCGGCAACTTGCTTGCTGCACCGGGTGGCGACATCCATCGGGTCCGGCCCGGTAAACACCATAACACAGCCGCCTTGGTTGTTCATGAATTCCCTGCAGGTGAATGATTTCATAATAAAGTAATTGGTTTCTTTAAAGCATGTTGTCGTCCCAGTCCCTGATGGCAAATGATCGCACGATGCCCTCAAGTATGAACGGGTCTTCGGTTACAAACTTTTCTGCTGCAGCCCTTGTTGTAAAAATGGCCATATTGCCCAGGTCAGCGAACGGCCCGATACCGATAACATCACCGTTTGCCTTGTATTTATCTACGATAACTTTATGCCTCGGGTACACGGCCATGATAGTGTCCATGGTTGCTCCCGATGATTCGCCGGTGACTACTGCCTTCATTTTTTATTTTTTTTAAATGCATGGGTGCTCGCCAGGTAAAGCTGCTGTATGTTCCCCTTTTTTGAGCATGCCACAAATATTGGGGTTTCCGGTCACTTTTAAAAATTTATCTGCCAGGTACCGCTATGATCGGCAATGAATATTGTTATTTGCATCTTAAATTTAAGTGCAAGGCATTTATCTGCGCCTGAATTATAACGGTCTTTGTCCCCGGCCACTTCATGACCGGCTGGTCCGCACCTGTTTTGCATCATGCGCCGCGGCCCTGCAACGCCCAAAAAAACCGGTGCCTGTTAAGGCACCGGTCGCATATTTCTTTTTTTCGCGTTGATAACTACTGCACCACGAATCTTTCGGTACTGGTAAACCCATCCTGGATTACATGTACGAAATAGAGCCCTTTTGGCAGATTGGAGGTCTGGATTTGCTTATAGCCGCTAGCGGGCCCTGTCCATTGTTCCAGGACCTGTCCGGCGTTATTATACAGGGTTCCGGTATATTTTCGCTGCCCGGAAGCCTGCCCGGTATAAACGGTTACAGGTGTGCCTGCAGCCACCAGTGCCGGGCGTAAAGTCGTAACTGATACATTGCCGAAACTCACGAAAATAATATTACTGTAGGTAAAGCGGCCGTTATTGTCAATTATTTTCAACCGGTAATAACCCTTTTCCATATAGTTCCTTGCGTTCATATCGGTAAAACTGTATTTCCCCGCAGCGCTGTTGCTGAACGGTACGGTACCGGCCAAAGCAAAGGTACCGGCGTTCAGGGAACGCTCGATCTCGAACCTGTTGACGCTAACCTGGTTTTCAGTGGTCCAGGACAGTTTGGTATTGTTGCCCGATGGTACCGCATCAAAAGAAATAAGATCCAGCGGCAATAAGGCTGAAGGAAACACTAAAAGATATAAAGTGGCATTGGTGCATGCTGACGGGGTGCCGTTGTCACATACCTGGTAGCTAAAGTTCACCGGTCCGCTGTAGCCGGTAAACGGTGTAAAGGTATAGCTGCCATCGGTAGCCAGGGACAGGGTCCCCTTGCCGGCAATAGTAGGGTTCTGTGCCGTTACAGTTTGTGTATTACCCTCCGGGTCGGTGTCATTATTTTTTACACTGCCCGATACCGCTGTATTGAGCGGCGTACTGTTATAATCGTCTGCGGCGATGGTAGTGTTGGCGGTGCCGGCAGGGATGATGGTGATTATTTGCCTGGCCGTTGCACATTTTGGTGTGGGGGAAGCCAGGTCGCAGACCTGGTAGGTCAGGGTATCATAACCGGTATAGCCTGCAGTCGGGGTAAATGTTATCGCCCCGGTACCCGTATTAATACTGGTGGTTCCGTGAAGCGGCGCTGCGGTAACGGTTACTGAAGCGGGATTGAGCGCAATTCCTGTGTTGTTGCCGGCCTTGTCGTTGGCCAGTGTATTTAATGTCACAGCCGTGTTGATGGGGGTGGTGGCTAAATCCGTATTGGCAAAGGGGTTGTTGGTGACGGTTGCGGGGTCACTGACCGTTATGGTCAGGTCGACAAGGGCACAATCCGGTACGACAACACTTCCGGGGCACATGGGTACAGTAAACCTGAAAACACCTGTGACTGCTGAAGTGAAACTATAGGTCCCGTCTGTATTGATGGTGGGGACCGCAGGGCCGGGATTGCCGGGGTATGCCGTGGCTGTACCATAGGTGGTACCGGTTGGCTTGATATCGTTGGTGCCCACATTGCCGGTAACCGGGACATTGACAAAAGCTGCATTGATGTCTGCCGGTACCTTTACGCACCTGGTATAGGAAACTGATGTGAAGCCGAGGGTCACGGTACTGGAGGAATTATCGGCCTTGCCGCTGGTCATGACAACCTTAGTAACGGGGCCGGGTATAATGAGTGTGATCCTGTTGGTATTTACCGAAGTGCCCCCGGCGGTGTTATTGCCGGTAAGGGTATTGCCTCCTGAAATAACAATGACACCGCTGTTGCCCGGATCGGCGACATTATCGGTGAAATTGGCGGCACTGAGCGTTATGGCGGAGGCGCCGTTGAATGCGGTGATAAAGAGCTGGTCCTGGTTATTCAGCCCTGCGCAACGCAGGCTGAGGTTGGTTACCGCCTCGGTAAACTGGAAAGTATAGGTGGCAATATTTGCCGTAGCGGTACTTTGGGTTGTAGTCGGCTGCACGTAAATATAATTTCCAACTGTGGCATCGTTTTGGATCTGTACGCCTCCCGACCATCTTGCAGTACCGGCTACCGTGCCTGTAAAACTGAACATCCCGCTGCTGAGGTTGTTGATGGTTCCCGCAGCGGTGTTGCTGGAGTTAAAGGCGGTGCCCAGGGTGTAGGCCGGGGTGTTGATTGTTGCGGTTTCTTTCACTGTGGCCGGTGTACATTGCGAAAGAACGGCATAATGGTAAAGGCAGGTCAAAAGAACTGCGGCATAGACTTTTTTCATTGACTAATTTTTGAAGGAAGTAAGGTTATGGTTATGGTATATAAGGGTAGGAGTGCTGCAAAATTACAATAATAAAAATGGCTTTCGGTCGATGGGGATGAGGGGAAAATGAATATATATTTTTGGCGTTTAATGATCCCTGTTAGTAAAACCCGAAAGAAAAGATTTATTTCCCTGGCTATAGTCGCCAGGAAAGCAGGCTGAATTTTTGACAAAGATCAAGAGATTTCGAAGTTTGTGGCAGGGCAATGTACTCCAGAGGCTCGCCCGCCGCTTTGGTTTACAGGTTGCTGAATGGTTAAAACGGGCATCTGGAACTCTTCGGTGTGGTCAGGGCTGAGGGCCACTTCTTCGGATATGGCTGTACGAGATCTCAATGATTTTGAAGGGAACAGGTATATTGGCAAAAGGTGCCCGGGGAGGCAGGAGCACCAGTTATATTTTGATAGTGAGTTGGCCCCAACTGGTGCAGCTCTGAACAACCAGGGTTGTACCGCGCCTGGAAGGATGCTTTGTGAGAGTTCCTTACAAGGGCCAATGAGATTGTGCTCACCGAAAAGATCTTCGGGAAGACGGATGCCGATGGGGCTGCGCTGACTACATAGCGCAAAAACAGTTGAACATCGGGTGGCTGGTGTCGCTTGTCCCGGGAGTATAGCCTGCACCGTGAAAGGTACAGGACATTGGCGGGCAAGATGCCGCAGGTGGTTTGCCGGTCCGGTGAAAAGGCGAAGGGTTACCTAAATTGATTTACCCTCACCTGACTGCTTGCCCACAACTGGGGCAGGGGTTATTCCTTGACCGTTTTTTCATCTTTGAAATCAGTTGTCTCTTCCTGGTCCAGTTCATGCTGGCTGTTGAGGACTATTATATAGATATACCCCGCAATTAAGGAAACCAGGGCGCTTAGTGCAACGATAATTGAATTATCGAAATGGCTCCATATCGATAAAATCAATATTGCCAAAAAAGCTGAAAGCAGGAACCATTCAAATTTGACAAGTCTGCGATATCTTCTACCCGCAACTGTATCCTTTGGATATTTAATTCTTCGATAGAAATAATAACGAAGAATATATATGCCCAGAAATGCGAGGAAGCAACCCAGGACCCAGCTGGTGTCAACGTCTCTCTCCCTAAGTCTTTCGCCTGTGCCGATATGACGGAATGCAATGGTGAGAGCGCAGATAGTAAACAGGTCCATCAAAAAACTCCAGCGTGTATACCTTGAGTAACATTCCGATGATAGGAAATCGCAGCAGAAAAAGACGATGGTGCCAAACAGCAGTCCTCCTTTTGCCCAAAGCGCCAGGGTTCCAATGTGGGTCGAGATCGTATCAATGGTTTGCTTTTTCATCAATGGGTCGATGACCTCGAAGAGGAAAAAGCCCAGCACAGCCGGATAGACCAGGCACACCGATAGCTTCTTGAAGGTTTCATCGATTCTTCTTTTGTTTTGGTCTTTTAATAGCTGCTCTTGGGTGGGCATATGGTTTCTTTTTTTAAGTGAATGGTTTTTATTGTCCCGCAAAAATGGGGCGATGGTGTTTATATTTGTAATAAAGGATATCTATTATTACAGGCGATTTTCAAAGGCTGTGAATTAATTAAAGTATAGATGTGTTTACAGGGTATGGATCGAGTTAAATGGATGGAAGTTGATATTTATCTAAAATCTAATTTAATATATTTTTTTATATAAAGAAATAAATTATGTCAACAAGTAATGTGCTTCTATATCACTGGAGTCAGATGTAGAGATTATATTTTTTTTGTAAATAAAAAAGCGCCCCCTTCCAGGTAGCGCCAGCCTAATTGATGCTTGAGTGTTTGGCCTTATAAAAAAACTATTCCTTAATCAGCTTCTTGGCCACCGTCCCGTCCCGGTCGCTCATCGTAAATAAATATATCCCCTTTGCCACCACAGGTATATCAAAAACAAATGCATTGGACCCGGCAACAACATCCTGTGAAGAACGGAAAACTTCCCGGCCATCCACCGAAACCAGCCTGAACACCGCCCGTGAACCGACAACTGCAGTAACCTTAACCCGCAACTCCCTCACAAAGGGCGACGGTGATACGAGAAAGGTTTTTTTTAAACCGGTTAAAACCTTCAGCACAACCACAGAAGAATAGTAAGAACTTCCATTGGTACTATACACCCGGAGCCTGTAATAAGACGTTTCATCAACGGCATCGCCATATGAAGCAATGTTAACATCACTGGTAGCATAAACCACCGAATACTGCACCCCGTCAAAACTCCTTTCGAGTTCCAGCCGGCTGAAATCGGACTTGTTCTCCAAATTCCAGCTCAGCACATTGACCCCGGAGCCCTTGCGCACCCCTTCAAAGGAAACTAACCTCACCGCCAGCACAGACGGCGCATAACAGCAGTTGATGATGATATTGTAATTCAAAGGCATGCCCGGTCCCGAAGGGTAACAGTTGTAGTAACCGCTTCCAACGCATTCCCATATGCATTGCTGCACATAGATAACGCTGCGGTCTGTGCGCCAGTTGCCGCCCCAGGTAGACCCTGCAGGCAGGGGCGCAGGGCATTCATACCGGTAGATTACCCCGGGGTTGTCAGCCGTGCCAACCGACCCGGGCACACTCGGAGCATAGGAGAAGAACCTCGGATCAACATCTAAGGGTTGCGTATAAGCGGCATCTGCGAACAGCTCCATTTTGCATTCCATATAATCGCCTTCCTCGGTATCGTTATGTACGGTATTGTCCGGGCAGGTGGTGGTGGAGATGTCGTGTGCCGGCACATAGATACCGGTGAAGGTTGTACGCACATAATAAGTTTTCCCGCCGCAGTTCACCGCACTGCCCAATGTCTGCGCCCCGGCGGTTCCAAAAAATAAAATAAATGCAATTGTCAAGATCTTTTTCATAATGTATGTTTTGTTGTTTAAATTTTTAAAAATCATAGAACCATCAATTATCAACTATCAACCATCAACCATCAACCTGCAGCCTCCTCCATTCCCCGGGCCGCATCCCTGTAATTTTTTTGAATGCCGCCGAAAAATTATTCGCATCGTTGTACCCGAGTGAATAGGCGATTTCATCGACATGCAGTGTTGTTTCACCAAGCAGTTTTTTTGCGGCGTTCATTTTATGATGCAGGTGGTATTGGTGCACCGGCATGCCGTAGAGCTGCCTGTACCCTTTTTTTAACTTGTCTGCATTCAGCCCTGACTTCCGCACCAGCTGCGCAATGGTAAATTGCTCCCCCGTCTGCTCAAGCAGGACCTTTACCAGTTGGAGCGCTTCCCTTTCTTTTTCTGTTAGCTTCAAGGCCATGATTATATCCCGAAAAAACTCTTGATCACCGTCGCCACCACCACCAAAAACACGCAAGACCCGAACCATGCCGCTGCCACCTTCCCCGTATCGGGGTCGCCGGAATTCCATTTCTGGTACACTTTCACCGCACCGATCAGTCCGACGATAGCCCCCACAGCGTACATCAAATCGGTACCGGCAGCGAAATAGCTGCGCACCTTCGTGTTGGCTTCATTGATACCTGCGTTGCCGTCCTGCGCCAATAACCGGCCGGCGGATAATATACCTGCTGCAACTGCAGCCACCTTCTTTTTCCTGCTCCACATATAATTGGTTTTAAGTTGTCATTAAAAATTGGTTCGCATAGGTATTGGATAATCGGGTATTGTATTTTCATTGGGGGATTTTTCAGAACGGTATCCTTTTGGGTCTCACCATAACCGCTTTACATCATCTTCATCCAGCGTGATGTTGCAGAGCGACTCCGCAGACTGCATGATATGTTTTCCTGCCGCTTCCTGGAAGGGCGTATCTTTCAGCTGCCGGTAATTTTTTAAGGTGGAGCGCAGTGCCTGCAGCAGCTCTTCGGGGTGGTACTGTTTTGCAGCGGCGTTTTCAAAGAGGGTTTTCAGTTCTTCCAGCAGGTCATTGACACCGGCAAAAAGCACCGGCTCCCTTGCAGCCTTGTCGCCTGTAACCGGATGGGGCACTTTTTTATCTTTTTTCGGCAGCCCTTCCCGTAAAATTTTCATGATATCATACCGGTATAAAACGGTAAGCAGTACACTATAATAAAGACCCACTGCAATAATAACGGCAACCAGGAATCCGTGCCATGAAACTGAATAGAACATATCTTTTATTTTAATACTAAACAATAAGGTAAATGCCCCGCCCCCTTCACTCCCGCTTGTCCGCTCCCGTCCGGGGCAGGGCCATTCACCTCCGCTAAACCAATCAAACTGTAATCAATAGCTTGATAACACAAACCTACTGCGCAGCCAAAGGCATTTGGTGGAGGTGAATCGAACTGGGGTGGAAGCGGGTGGAAGTACAAAGGGTAAGGGAAACACGCTTTAGGCTTTATTTGAGCGGCTTGTTGTCAGCCGGGGCCGGGAATAATTTGCCGCTTTGCGGCTGCGTTACCCAGCAGCAAACCGATTTGATACTAAATTAACAGGATTGTTTTTTGCAGGTGCTCCCGAACAGTTATCAGGCCAGGGAGAAATAATGCAGCCGGTGTTTACCATGGCCCGGCTGGAATAAGTGGCTGAGGTACATCCTTTATCGGGGAGGCCCGGTTTTCCTGGTACCTGGCCCGGTACGGTAAAAGCGCCTGCCTGCATGAAACACGGGACCTGGAATCAGCGGGGGGATTTCAAAAAAGTAGGGTAGTGCAAACAGCAGGAGATACTAAAGATCCAAACCCTGTTTATAACCGGTAATGTCAATTAACCGGGAAACATCAAGTACAATGATCTTTCTGCCTTTTGTTTCAATGATATTGTCATATTTGAATTCGGAAAGCGACCTTACTACGTTTTCTCTTACCGTTCCCACAAGGCTGGCTAAATCATCGCGGCTCATATTTATTTCTACCGGCATGCCGGGTTGAAAATTGCTTTTATATTTTTCCCGCAGAACGATCAACTGGAGCGCTAATCTTTCCTTCACCGATTTTTGTGCAAATACGCTCAGGCTGTTGGTCAAAACCGCGAACTCATGGCTCAGGGTTTTTAATAACCGCCTGCTTAATACTTCTGATTGTTCAAGTGCTGATATAAAGTCCTCCCTGGGTATAAAGGCAATTTTGCTATCCTCAATTACTGCTGCAGAATCGGGGTAGCGGTCTCCAGAAAGAATAGCGTGGTAGCCTAATAATTCGCCGGCATTGGCGACATAAATGATATGCTCTTTGCCGTCATTGTCTAATTTATATTTTTTTACCATCCCTTCACTGATATAAAATATACCTGCCGGATACGCTCTTTCCCTGAAAATGACGGCTCCTTTTTTATAGAGCTGTTCAGTTTTATTGGCGCTGAGTGTAGCGAGGTCATTTAAAGGTAAATCCATAAAAACAGATTCACTTTTAAAATCCCAGTTGTCTATCGGGAAAATGCCTTTAATGCTCATTGATGCAAATTTACTTTTTTAAATTAGAAAATCTTACGGGGCAGCAGAATAAAGGAATGACCCGATCGGGTGGTGTGCTGTAAACATCAGGCTACAAAAATAATGCAACCGAATATATACCGGCGGTTATGCTGGCCCGTAATGAAGCCGTTAAAAACTTAACACATACCGTATAAAAGTGATTTTTCTCACTTTTTCAGGTGATAAGGTTTACTGCAAAACCCTGGAATCCGGGATAACTTTGCTCAATGGATATAAAAAAAACAGCAGGCAGGGATCTGTATTATACCGGGGACCACGAATGGGTTGACTTCCAGGGTTTGGTTGCTTATACAGGGATCTGCAGTTTTAAACTTACAGGCTTTAAACAGGTACAGGAAATAAATTTTAAGGCGGCACCGGGGATGCTGAAAAAAGGCGATATAATAGCTACAGTAAAATATAATGATTTTTTGGTTGCTGCTCATATGCCGGTTGACGGGAAAATATTGCAGCTAAACCAAAAACTGGTAGCTGAAAATCCCAACATCTTATTGGACTGCGCTGAAACCAGTGCGTGGATTGCGAGGATTGCACCATCTCTGCCACATGAAAGGACTGATCTGTTATTACCCCGGCAGTACCAGATGAACGGGAAAAGTAAATTTGCAAAAAACTGATACCCGGAAAATTATGCCCTTGTCAGAAAAAAGAACGGAGATGGAAAACCTGTTTGTCTCCGATATGGATTTCAATCAGGTATACCCGCTTGGTATCCGGGTGCTGGCCCGGCGGCATTGGACACCTTTGATTGTAGCGAAAAAAGCCGCAGATTTTTTAGCAGCGCAAAATGATGTGCGGATTTTAGATATTGGAAGTGGTGTCGGAAAATTTTGCCTGGCTGCTGCCAGCCATAGGCCCGATGCTTCTTACTATGGCGTGGAGCAAAGAAAAAGTTTGATTAGCCATGCAGAAGCTGCGAAAAGCATTCTTGGTCTGGAAAATGTTGTGTTCATCAACGGAAATTTCACCCAGTTGGATTTTGGGCATTACGATCATTTTTATTTTTACAATTCCTTCTATGAAAATCTGTCCTTTGCCGATAAAATTGACGATAATATAGATTACTCAAGGGAATTGTATAATTATTATAACAGGTACCTGTACAAACAACTCGATCAAAGGCCATCGGGCACCAGGTTAGCTTCATACCACAGCCTGGAAGATGAAATGCCGCCTGGATACCATGTAGTGGGCGTGGATATGGAAGGCCTGTTAAAGTTCTGGGTTAAAATTTAAAAAATGAAAACCAAATCTGGATACGAAACGGGAAACTCAACGGCAAAAAATCCAAAATCAGGGATGAAAAACGAAAGCCGGAATTATTGCTGGTCGGTATTGAATCATAAATGCCCGCATTGCAGGGATGGAAGCATGTTTGAGGATAAGAGCTCCTTTCACCTCAAAACTTTTATGAAGATGAATGAGCACTGCCCCCGCTGCGGGCAGAAAACGGAGATTGAGCAGGGCTTTTATTACGGAACAGGCTATGTAAGTTATGCCCTCACTGTAGCATTTTCTGTTGCCACTTTTGTAGCGTGGTGGGTGTTGATAGGAATATCCACAGATGATAACCGTATATTCTGGTGGATGGGTACCAATGCGATCCTGCTCCTGTTATTGCAGCCGTATTTCATGCGGTTGTCAAGGACCGTATGGCTGTCTTTTTTTGTAAAGTATAATGGTGACTGGGAGTCCCGGCAAAATGAGGCAGTCACAGCACCGGTAAAACGGTCAGCTTAAACAACAGGATATGAAAATTCAGGTAATAAACATTGCATTATTTTAAAAGCGCTGGCAGGCTGTTGCGGTTTGGCTTTAACTCATGGCCTTTGCCTGCAGAGTCATAAAAGGAACTGGAAATGCCCTGGGACCATATTTAAAACTCACCCCGGAGGGTGTACGAAATATCCGCGGTCTTAAACGGTAAAGCCTGGGTTACCGGCAGGAACAGCTTGCATTCATAAATCATAAAACACAGTTATGTCATTATCGTTGGACGAATACCGGGCAAAGCTCATCAGTCATATCCTGTATGCAGGTTCACAAAATGATGTCAGCAGGTTCATCAATACAGCCATCAGGGCACTGGAACAGAATAAAGTGAACGGGCATATTATAGCCCGGTTTGTCGAAAAAGTAATAAGTGAGCTGGATGATTTTAGCCCGATGAATAAAGATGCACAACACTGGAGCAATATCAAGATGGCAAAAATATTATTCAACCGCATTAAAAACAGTATGGATACCCCGGCCGCTTAAGAGAATAATAGGTTAAACCTGGAATATTTATTATACTGAATAATTGAACCTGTCACAGGTTTACAGAAAACCTGTTGGCGGGATTGATCGCGGGTTACGATGCCTTACCACAGGAAGCAGGCCGCACTCAGTCATAACGCTCAATATTCAGTATCATCTTCTGCAGGAAGTGCTTTACCGTATCTTTTGATTCCGGGTCCACCTTATCACTGTACTTTACTAAACTCTCTGCGCTCAATCCCTTCGGTGTTTTGTTGCCCGGGCAGCCGGCGGTCTTTCCAGGAGGGTCTTGTAGATCTCGTGCGATGCGCTGCCGGTATTTTTCCGGTACAGGCCCCTTCGCAGTGATTATCAAAAAGGAGCCCTGCTGAAAACTGCATTTAATTTTCAAGTACGCGAAATACGCAAAAAAAACAGGGATAATACGCATTGCAAAACAGGGATTAATATCAATTTTGTATTGGCTTGCGGAGAATATTTTATGGTTAAATTTTTTGAAATGAAGACAACTTTTTTCAGGAGCAGCATATGAAAAAAGCTTTTAGAAAAACGTTGAGGCGTTGCCGTTACCATAACTAAAATCAGCATGCCCTTGTGTTTTACCAATCATTAAATAACTTTGCTGATAAACATAAAAAACCACCAATGAAACAAAAAAACCTTTTCCTTTCGGTCACCTTACTATGTTTGGCCATTTCCGCTAACCTTAGATCCCAGACCCTGTTCTGGGCAGATGATTTTGAAACTACCGCCCCAACTTCGGGTACCCGTACTCCTGAAAATAATGGCGGGGTGGGCGGCCCCCCGTTCACTTCCTATTTTTGCAGGACTCCGGCAAACGGTACAGTAAGCCAGTCTGTTCCTTTTACCGGGTTCCAGGGCACCAACTACTGGGCTGGTGAAGATCATGACGCGGCCGGTACAGGCTTCGCCGGCGCCGGAACAGGTACAGTTGGAGTAAGGGAACAGGACATTACCTGGACAAGCATAAGTATCAGCGGCAAAACCGGGTTAAGCTTTACAGGGTCCTTCGCGGCCAACAGCACCAACCAGCCCTTCGATAACCGCAATGCATGCAGCGGCGGTGCGACCACCAATACCGATTATGTGATTTTCCGGCACAGGATTGATGCAGGGCCCTGGGTGGATGACCTGCGCTTCTTTACCAACGGTGCCCTGACAGGTAAATATCTTTTCCAGGAAACGACGGGGGACAGCTGCGGGGATGGCACAGAGCTCACCAATGTGTTCCAGAATTTTTCTGCAAATTTCAGCGGGACGGGTACCACCTTGGACCTGCAGCTGGTCGTGTATTCTGAAGGGGGCAACGAGGAGTGGGGTGTTGATAATTTCCGGCTGTTCTACACCGGTACCCTGCCAGTCCAGCTGGTTGATTTCAGCGGCACCCGTGAAGCTGGCGGCAATAAACTGGTATGGTTTACAGAATCCGAGCAGGATAACAGCCGCTTTGACATGGAACGGAGTGTGGACGGTGTCACATTTGTACCGGTTGGTACTGTGCCGGGCAGCGGGTACAGCACCGCGAGAACAGCCTACAGTTTTCTGGATAAATCGGGTCCGGCTGCCATAAGCTATTACAGGATAAAGCAGGTGGATGCAAACGGCCGCTCTCAATACTCTTCGACGATATTGATAAGAGCCGCGGTGAAAGGCATTTCCATATATCCGAATCCGGCAACCGATATCCTGAAAATAAAGACAGCGGACCCTATACCGCTCTCAGCGATCCGCCTGGCTGATTTATCCGGTAAAAACATACCGGCAGCATTTTTTAAGGCTGAAGGAGGATACGGATGCGATATCAGCAAACTGCCCCCGGGCGTTTACGTAATTACTGTTTCCTCCGGCGGTGACCTGTCCTCCGAAACATTTACAAAACTGAAATGATAAAGTATAAGTTTTAAGACTTACCCTCCCGGTGTTCACCCTGAACACCGGGATTTATATTTATTGGGGCCTCTCGGCCTAGTGATAACTCTCAATATTCCGTATCATCTTCTGCAGGAACCTTTTCACCGTATCCTTTGATTCCGGGTCCACCTTGTCACTGTACTTTACCAGGCTCTCTGCGCTGAATCCCTTTTGTGTTTTATTGCCCAGGCAGCCCGCTGTTTTTTCCAGGAGGGTCTTGTAGATTTCCTGTGGTGCACCGCCCGCATCGATAAAGGATTTGTGCAGCAGGTAGATCTCCGCACCCCTGAAGGGGACAGTCACCAGTTCTTTCGGGTAGGCGGCGGCGGTATTTTTGGGGACGGGGGTGTTTTTGAGGTTCGCCATCTCCTGCTCCAGTGCCAGCAGCAGGCTGGCCTTTACCGGTGGGGCATAGGGGCGGAGTGCCGCGCCCGGGCGTTCCTGCTTTAAGCGGAGGAGGCGTTCAGCCTGCTGCAGTTGCCCCAGTTTGCCTGCCACTTCCCTGTTGTCTTTAAGGGCAGAAAGAATCCCCCGCAGGTGGTGGAAAATAAAAGCCGGGTGGTTGAAGTTCAAATACACCAGCAGTTCCCGGGTAAATTCCAGCGCAGGGATATTTTCGGGTATGCGTCGCAGTTCCAGCAGTTCTTTCAGCAGGTCTTTCTGGTAGGCCGTGCGGTCAAAATATTTACCGAAATAATCTTCAAAGAAATCCAGGATGGAACTGGCATGGCTGCTGAGGCTGTCATGGAAGCCTGCAAGTTCCGGGGCAGTTTCCTTATAACGGTACAGCCTGTCCAGCATTTTGATAAGTACCGCCTGGTGGAACTGGACGTAGAATTCCATTTTTTTGGGCTTCGGCTCAGCGTAGATATTTTCCATAAAGTTCGCCCGGAGCTAATGCCGCTCTGCGGCCGAGGCGGCAACAAGCTGCTGGAGGGTTTCGGGACGGGAATCGGAAAAGTTTTCAGGGGATACTGTTATAATGGTCAGCTCATCCCAGGGCTGGAGGGTCTAGTTCATATAGGCTTTATAGGGTAAGGCTTTACGGTAGAGCCGCTGGCGCCTGTTCGAGCAGGCGGAGTTCTAGGGCGAGCCTTACCAGTGCGGCCGTATTCTTTACATTCATTTTCTTTAAAAGGTTCTGCCGGTGCGTGTCAATGGTACGCCGGCGTCCATCATCAAGATAATTATCGGGTATTCGTTATAGTTGAATATGGCGGACACCTTATAAAGTACAAATTTGAAGAAGAATTCTTTAGTGTTGAAATATTTGTCAAGGTTTATATATCGATTAACCCGTAATTGGCATAATAAAATATTATGCACAAAAGCTGGTGATGCCCCATTGAAAAAAATATTACAAAAAAACTCTTCATTTTGGTCTTTAATCTGTTCTTCCTGGTATCAATTTTTTTTGGGAGGTAATAATTTATTTATTAAGGCTGGCATAGTTTGGATCGCATACCGGCCAAAAACAGCAAAAATTTTAATTCATTCTCTAATTATCGAATTGTTTTCATTATGTCTACTTACCATATCTTGAAGCAGTAACTTTTATTAAACCAACAAAAAACCATGCAAACAATTAATGATGCGATTGCAGATTTCACAAGGCATTGCAAATTTGAAAAAAACTTAAGTGATAAAACCATTAAAGCTTATCAGACAGATCTTTCTCAGTTCTCTCTTTTTCTAACGACAAACAACCTTATTAAAGTAACAAGGTCACTGTCTAAATTCGAGTTGCGTCAATATCTTGAGTCACTTGCATCGCTGAAACCAAAATCCATCAAACGTAAAATGGCAACGGTGAAAGCCCTGTTCAACTACCTTGAATTTGACGAACAAATAGATGTTAATCCTGTCCGGAAAATGAGAATCAATATAAAGGAACCCAAAGCAATTCCTAAAGTAATGGAATTAAAGGAAATTGAAAAAATACTCAAGGCAGCTTACCAGCACAGAAAGTCGATCAAAGAGCAGGACACTTATAGTTATCTGGAAGCATTAAGGAATATTGTAGTGATAGAACTTTTATTTTCGACAGGAGGGAGGGTTTCAGAAATAGCTAATTTAAAAGAAAATGATATCAATTTCAGGACAGGGGAGATCATCATAAACGGGAAAGGCAGCAAACAGAGAATCATTCAGGTTTGCAATGAAGAACTACTGACTCTATTACGACAGTATAAAAAACTTTGGGCAAACCGGATACTCTTGGCGGAAAACAATTTCCTGGTCAACAGGTTCAATAAAAAAATGTCCGACCAGTCCATCAGGCTGCTTGTAAGAAAATTATATAAAAAGGCCGGAATAACCAGGCATATTACTCCCCACATATTCCGGCACAGCTTTGCCACACTACTGCTCGAAAAAGACGTAGATATAAGATATATCCAGGCAATGTTAGGGCACAGCTCTATTGCAATAACACAGATATATACGCATGTCAATAAAGTGAAACAGCGGCAATTGTTGCGGACAAAACATCCGAGAAGAGATTTATTCTTTAAAGAATTTGAGGCGGCTGAATAACGGATAACTAAATATTATCGATGATGCGCCTGATAGGAATAGATGCCCAAATACCTTCTAACAGAATATACAATGAGGATATTATCGAGTTGGTTAATTTCTATAGCGGTCCACACTACAGGGAGCCACTTCAAAAGCTCGAAACAACAGTTAGAAGATTTTTAAAATTAACAGGTAGTGATACTCGTTTTTGGAGAAATGAAAATGAAAAACCAATTGAACTTCTCAAGATAGCAGTCCAGCGTGCACTAAAAATGGCAGGTATTACGAAGAACGAAATTAATCTTGTTATTTATTCAGGAATTGATAGAGGGTTTATTGAACCCTGTAATGCTTCTTTCATTTGCCGTGCTCTGGAAATGAATGGCACAAGATGCTTTGACATTGTTGATGCGTGCATGGGGTGGAGCTCAGCTGTGCAAACTGCTCACGCTTTTTTTAAGGCTGATGAAGCTCTTGAATTTGTGATGATTATCAATGCAGAATTTCCCATGGACAAAAAGGGAACGATTCTGCCAGTTAATTTTACAATAAGTGAACTAAAAGAATTGGACTGGAAAGCCCCTTCTCTGACACTTGGCGAAGCTGCTTCAGCTTGCATATTCAAAAGAGATGAAGCTATAAATATTCAGTTCGAATTTATTGAAAATTCAGCCTTTGCCCACCTGTGTTCTATTCCTTTAATTAATCATGAAAAATATTTACCGGATGCAGATATTTTGCTCCAACCTGATATGCAATTTTATTCAAATGGTGCAGCTTTACTTGAAATAGGCATGAGCTCTTCTTGTGACGTTTTGCAACATTTAATAAGTAAACTAGATTATGTTCCTGACGCAATTTTCCCTCATTCAGTTTCTGAAAAAATTATTCAACAGGCTTTTACAGTCAGTAAACTTGAGATTAAACACTTTTCTACGTTTACAGAATTGGGTAATGTTGCCACTGTATCTGTACCATCAGCTATAAGCAAGGCTTTACTTAATGGCAATATTAAGAAAGGGAATAAATGTATTGCGTGGGTTGCCAGTGCAGGTATGAAGTTTTCCGCTATTGAGATTCGCTTATAGAATATGAGATAAAATTGTGGTGAGAATGCCGGCAGCTGCGGGAGAGACAATAGACGTAAAAAGTCGCAGGTTCCATATGAAGGAATAATAACTTTTATGCTTGTCAATCCATTCTTCCAATTGTGGATTATTTTTTATTCTCTCCATCTGTATAATTGAAGTGATTTTTTTATGCGCGAGTTTGTATGGATAAATGCATAAAAACAAAAGAGTGAGCGAAAACACAACTCCCCAACAAATCCCCATTGACATCGATACATTACTATAGCTTCTCCTCACCAATTCTTCCTTAATTAACGAGACAGGTAACTGAAAGAATAAAATTGTTGCGATAGTGCTTGAAACCATCACAATACTTAGTAGCTGTGCATAGTTACGCAATAGACGATGCAACTCTTTGATGTGTTCTTTTAACTTTTCTGCGGCAAAGTCTTGTTTGTAGACGAAATTATACATTTCTCCACCAATAAAAAAGCCTGCGTATATCATTACCGCTAACGCGAAGCAAATTAATAAGAAGGGAAATATCGAGAAAAGATGAAACCATGGCCATCTCCCAGGAAAGGATACAAATGAAGACCGAAAAAACTCAGATTTATTCATTAAAATATAAAGCCTGTCATGAGAAAGATAAGCAAGATTAATATGAATGCTATCAAGGAAATATACAAGTAAGAAAACAAAGATTAGAAATAGTAATCTTACATTTCTTGAAACATTTAATTTGATACCAGGCATATTATTTTTATAACCCAAGGCAAATTGATTTGCAACAATAACGCATAGAATAATATGAACTAAACCAGAAACAATATAATAAATCAGCATCTCAATATTATAGTTATCCTGTAATTCAATTTTCTTTAGGCCTTGATCATAAATGCTTGTATTCACAAAAAATTGGAGGAATAAAATTGCAAGTATTACTGGTACCAAAGACAGCAAAATAATATTTACACTGAATTTAATCCCCTTGAAAGAAAATAGCCTGAATTTCTCACCCATCATCGATAATATTTAGTTATCCATTATTCATCTCAAGATAAATTAAAATATTTAAACAAGTAAATTTTAAGCTATAGCTGTCAATATTGGGTCATTTGAATAACGGATAACTCTTTATTATATGCTCTCCATCCCTTTTATAAACCGGACAAATGATTTAAAATTTCTGACGAACTACAAAAAAGAGGTTGGTCACGGAAATCATGCGGTTTTCATTACAGCGAAAAGTGGAATAGGAAAGAGTAAACTAACGGGGAAATTTGTCGCTGACTGCTTGACCGAAGAAATACCATCTGTCAAGGTAGAAATTAATCAAAGAAAAAATGATAACTATGATAGTGGCTATTACATAAGACGAATAGGAAAATCAATTAATGCAATTAGCAAAATCAGTAAAATTGAGAGCATTAGTTCTTTTTGCCGAAAATTTCATTCTAAAACGCTCAACACAAGACTGGCTGAGGCTATCAAATCGGATTTTATTGAACTGCTTCCCGTGGGAAAGAAGACTGCAGAGGAGATAAGCTCACGACTATTTGGTTCTGACAACTATGACGATGATATACTTTTTGAATCGGCACATGCAGAAATATTGAGTCTCCTACAAGATTATTTAAAAGAACAGTTTAAAAAAACTAGCGTTATTTTGAATATTGAAAATATTCAAAGCATCGATGATTATTCGCTTACCGCACTGCAATCTATTATTCGGGAATCTGCGGGATCTGTCTTTATTTTTGAATATACAGACGACGATAAAGATTGTCTAGAATTAGGTTACATAATTGCAAAACTTGATGTACCAGATGAACGAGTAATTATCTACGAACTACCCCCTATTGAAATGAGTGAGATTATCGATGGATTGCAGCAATTTCCCGAACTGGGAATGCAAATTCTAAATAAATCGTACACTAACTGGGACGGGAACTTGCGGCCTTTAACGGATATCCTTGTTAAACTGAAGTACAGTCAAGGTAGTATTGCTCAGAACTTGATAACAATATCAAATGCCACAAGAATAAACATTGAAGCTCTTAATACATCGGAACTTTTTATTTTAACATTGATATTTGTTCATCAAGAACCCGTTCCAATAAATTTTCTTAATTACCTAAATAATTTTAACCAGGCATTTAAGCTTGTAGTTGATATTGACGGGTCTGTTAATATGCTTTTGAACCGTGAGCTTTTGAAGCGAACCAATGATGGTCTCCAAGTGGAATTAGCCCACGACACAATCGCCAATATTATCGCCAAATCCGAGACATCAGCTCGTTTTATAGTTATAGCCCAAAAATTTTGGTTTTCCTTGTATGATAAAGAAGCTAATACTGAAATACAAATTGCTCGAAGTATTAGGTTATTTAGAACTTTATATTTTGCCTCGTTATTAAATTATGATAGCAAAATTTATACGGTTATAAATGATATAGCAAGGCATGCTATTAAAACTACAGCACCCAAACAAATATTAATTTATCTTCTCAAAATTAATGAGAAAATAAAAGCTGCGTCATTTGATGATCAACAGGGAGAACGCTTGAAGAAGATAAGCAAGTTGATCATTGAAATATTTTATAACATTGGGTTATATGCAGAGGCTTTTAACCTTATATCCGAAACCCGCGATCTCGATAAAAATCTAACAGCGCTGAAATCTGTATTATTAATAGAGAATGCTCAGCACAAACAAGCATATGATCTGGCGTCATCGTTTACAAACGAGCAACCCGGGTATAAGACGCTTATGGCAGTTGTCATGATATTAGCTTTGTTTGGCATGAACGAGACAGAAAAATGTAAGGATTTGTTTAACGAGTATACAAAGCAAACCGAAATTAAAAATACATTTGAATATGGCTTTTTGCTTCGTACATCAGAATTGTTTTGTTCAACGAATGAAACAATTAATTTCTTAAAAGAAAGTATAGATCATTTTAAGAAGTACGGTGGTAAAATTCAGGCTGCCTATTCTCAAAATAATTATGCGGTGCATTTAGCAATTTCAGGGAGATTGGATACCGCCAAAGTAGAAGCAGATGATGCTGCGAAGCAGTTGACCGATGTGTCAATAGAACGACACACAATCTTCAACAATATTGCTTGTATAATGTTGTCTGAAAATAAGCTAAATGATGAAGTGGAAATTCTTCTTCGGCAAGCATTGATAACGGCTGAACTGGATTCTGAAAAATTAGCCATTTATTCAAATTATTTGGTACTGACTGATCTTAGAGATGAAGACGAGTTTGCCTTCAAACTTATCTCTGATGTTGAAGCCCTGGTTAAACGCTCTTCGTATTTAGATGAAGGAATTTTGTTGATCGCTTACTACGATATTTATTTGTTTTACAAAAAAGTTTCCCAAATTCCTTTGGCAAATAAATATTATAATAAGTGTATTCAACTTCACGATGGGGATGATAGGCTTTGGGAATATCGTTTGAAAAATGCACCTATTTCAGAAAACGACGAATGTTATTTTTCTGCACATCTACCACGAGCAATTAATTTTCTTTGCCACTGGAATATTGAGTTTGATAGTAAGCTAATGAATTATCAATGATAGCTAATAGCATTTTGTGGTAGTCTAAATTGTTATACGAAGAAGCTACTGTAAAAGCGGAATCTTTGCCTATGTATCCATCGGGAGTTAATTCAATGATTTGGAGTTCCGGTCCTGATAGTTTGCCGTCAATACGCAAATAATCCATTTTCCCCAGTGATAAGAAAAGTTTTTTAAGAAGGTGAATAGTATCGCTCTTTAACTCGGACGTAATGGTTTTTAATCTAAAGTCGTCAGATACGTGTTTATCATAAGCGCTAAAAACATTCGAATCAAAGTATGTAGGTGATCCGACATTATAATTTTCAATTGCCTCAAATAATTGTATGTTTTTTGTATCGCCAATTATACAAATATTGATTTCTCTTCCTCCAACAAATTCTTCCACAAGAATAGGTTGTGCATATTTGGTTAAGCCTTTCTCGGCAAGACGAATTGCTGTTGGATAGTCATGAGCAATGGAATCCCGGTCTATTCCAATCGAACTTCCTTCCATATTTGGTTTAATAATCAAAGGGAGTTTTAAACTGGTTGCGAGATCTAATTGGGTGGCCTCCTCTATGAGTATATAACCAGGCGTGCTAAGTCCTAATTTTTTTACAAATTCCTTGGTTAATTGTTTGTCTTGACAGATTATCCGAGCGTATGTATCTCCACCCACGTATTTAATATTATAGGCCTCACATATCGCTGGTACAAGTGCCATTCTATTCCGAGATCCAAATCCTCCATAAATTGAAAATACTACTGCATCTGTATGCTTTTTTATATTGTCAATGAAGTTTTGCGGAGTATTATAATGTATGACTTCTACGGCTATTTTGCTAAGTCCATTAAATATGTCCTCAAAATATTCATCACAGACCATTTCAAGTCGGTTTGAGTTAATATCCGACTCTTCACTCTTTTTATACGTCCTGTCGGCAAGCAGCACAATTGATTTAATCTTATTGTTAGTAGACAGCATATAATAAAGAGTTATCCGTTATTCAAA